>Ga0182030_10005622_pt1 | contig 26541 bp, 23 predicted proteins | sample 812S3MmetaG_FD_121299 | JGI IMG/M metagenome (GOLD analysis project Ga0182030, IMG submission 121299) | Permafrost microbial communities from Stordalen Mire, Sweden - 812S3M metaG (Illumina Assembly) | ecosystem: Environmental > Terrestrial > Soil > Wetlands > Permafrost | place: Sweden...
AAGACGGTTCCGCCAGCCCGCTGCTCGCTGTAGTGAGCTCGGACACGATGGCCGTGAAAAGGATGCCAAGGATAGTGAACTACAACTTCTCGCCCGATATGGGCAGAATGACTGCGTGATGCCCCTGGGCAGATCGAACTGGCTCTTCGCCGGATCCCTTCGTGCTGGACAGCGCGCCGCCAACATCATGAGCCTCATCCAGTCCGCCAAGCTCAATGGGCACGATCCGTATCGCTACCTCAAGGATATCCTCGAGCGGCTACCGACGCAGCCCGCCAGTCAAGTCGAGGAACTGCTTCCGCATCGCTGGTCGCCAGCGCGCACGAGCGACTGACAGCATGAAAGACATTATAAAAATGTGGTTGTACTTTACTGGTTCCCTTCTTTGGGCTGAGGGGGTTTACGAGTGGGCGCCCCAAACGGCTTTTTGGATAGTTACCGGTGTTGTCGGATCCTTCGCCCTGTTCCTCATGGGCTTTATTATCGTGTTGAGGACTCGGTATCCGAGGCTGTTCAGAAAGTAGTCCTCGCTCGTCAATATGGGATCACCGGACGCTTACGCTGGGACTGGCAGCCGCTATGGTAATGATCGGATTGGCGCCACCTAACATTGTCGCGCTGCGCGCCATTGGGGTAATCGCCGGAATATTTGTCTACGGACCGATCGTCGGCCTCACCCTTCTCATCGCCGAGGAATATCCGGTCGAAGTGCGGGCGACGGGCAACGGCTTCATCATTGGTCTCAGCCGCTGGGCCGCAGCACTTGGCCCGCTGCTCGGTGGCGCCTTGATCTCATCGCGCCTGGGCATCATGGGAAGTTGCTAGCTTATGGGGCTCGTCGCTGTCCTAGCGGCCAGCCTGTTCGCGCATTTTCATGTCACCTACCGGCGCGTTCGGTCGGCAGCCTCGCCGCCTGCGCTTCCGAGCTAACGCAAGTAGACTAGGTCGCCAGTTCACCTGATCGCTCGAAGCGTAAACATTATCGACCCGCCATTTCGTTCTCGAGCCCCGTCATCAGGAGCTGATAGAGTTCAGCAAAGGCTTCGCTAAAGCTCAGGCGCGCTTCGCGTAGGAACTCCGGGTCATTTATGCGAGCGATGCCCGCTAGGCAGATATTGGCAACCAAATGGGCATGCAAGGCCGCAAACCGCCCTTGGCGAATCCCGTCCTCAACGATGGTGCGTAACATTTCCACGCGCTCGCGTTGATGGTCATGCAGAAGCTTGCGAGCCGCGGGAAAGGCTTGGAGATCGTTCAGAAAATTTTCGGTAAGGCCAGCCGATTGCGTGACGCCCGGCGTCAGGAAAGCGGCGAGCCGTGCTTTCGGGTCCGCTTCGCGAGCCGCTCTCTCAAGCCCGAGGCCGCGTATGCGGTCAGTCCATCGTTTCACGATCAACAAGAACAGAGCCGGGCGGCTCGGCGCGATCTCGTAAAGCGCTCGCTTCGAGCAGCGCAACTCAGCGGCGAGGTCGACCATCGTTACCGCACGGTAGCCGCGTGCGAAGAATATCGCTTCAATATCGTCCAGTAATTCCAGATGGCGCGGCCCCCACGATAGATTGGGCTGCGGTTTCGCGCGACGCTTCTGCGGCTTCATTCCTCGTCCTTTTCTGTTCATCACCGATCGAATACCCCGCTTTCGTTGCTATGGCAAGTCCGTGCGTAATTGACACGGCTGCCCATATCGGTACACTTAATACAAATTTCGTACCGCATAGGCGAGGGGAGAGTGACGCCATGGACGCGTTTATTGTTGGAACTGGTCACACTCGATTCGGCAAGCTCGATACGCTCGACCTTGAAATTCTCATCAAGGACGCCGCGCAGCAGGCGCTGCGCGATGCCGGTATCCAGGGATCGGACGTGGACGGCGTCTGGCTGGGTCATTTCAACGCGGGCCTTGTCCCCGACGGCTTTTGCTCATCGATGGTAGTCCATGCCGATCCTGGCCTGCGCTTCAAGCCTGCCGTGCGCTGTGAGAACGCCTGCGCGTCGGGAAGCGCCGCGGTCTATTCGGCGCTCGACGCGATCAATAGTGGCCGTTGCCAAATCGCGTTAGTGGTGGGTGCGGAAAAGATGACTGGCCTTGCCACGGCGGGGGTCACCGAAGCGCTGGGGCATGCCAGCTATCAGGCAGAGGAGCGCGGCATGTCGTTCCCGCAGATTTTTGCCCGATTTGCGCAGGCCTATACCAATGCTTATTGCGACCCGACCGAGGCGATGGCGCGCATCGCGGTGAAGAATCATGCCAATGCGCTGCGCAATCCGCTTGCGCATTTGCACAAGCCGATTCATCTGGAGTACGCCATGCACACATCCGACAAGAATCCGATGATTGCCCCGCCGCTCAAGCTGAGCGACTGCTCGCTAATCTCCGACGGCGCAGCCGCGATCGTCATTGCGCATCGTTCGGTCCTTAGCCGGTTCGATCGGGCTGTGGGCTTTCGCGCCGCCGAGATGGTAAGCGACCTGCTGCCGCTGTCCGCCAAGGCGCTAGAAAAGTTCGAGGGGCCCTCCCGCGCGGTGGCGCAGGCCTATCGCAAGGCGGGCGTGACGGTGGACGACATCGATTTGGCTGAGGTCCATGACTGCTTCACCATCGCCGAGCTACTGTCGCTCGAGGCGCTCGGCCTTGCGCCCCAGGGACAAGGGTCGGCGGTGGTGCGCGAAGGCCAGACCGAGCGCGGGGGACGCCTGCCAATCAATCTTTCCGGCGGCCTGAAGGCTAAGGGCCACCCGGTGGGGGCGACCGGCGTCTCAATGCACGTCATGATCACGCGCCAGCTACTCGGTGAGGCCGGCGAACTCCAGCTCGAAAGCCGCCCCGAACTTGGCTTGTGTCTCAACATGGGCGGCGGCGCAGTCAACAGCGCAGTCTCCATTCTCGAAACCGCAAAGGCCTAGCACCTCCCATGAATAAGAGCTATCCGAGCGCGCGCGAAGCGCTTGCCGACCTGCTGCACGATGGCATGACGATCTGTGCGGGCGGCTTCGGCCTCTCCGGGATTCCTGAACGACTGATCGATGCGTTACTCGAATCTGGTGTCAAGAATCTGACTATCGTGTCAAACAATGCCGGTATCGACGGCGTCGGCCTGGGCAAGCTGCTGCGCAGCCGCCAGATCAAGAAGATGATCGCCTCCTACGTCGGCGAGAACAAAGAATTCGAGCGCCAATATTTGGCAGGCGAGCTTGACCTGGAATTTAATCCACAGGGTACGCTCGCCGAGCGAATCCGCGCCGGCGGCGCTGGAATTCCCGGCTTCTACACCAAGACAGGCGTTGGCACATTGGTGGCCGAGGGCAAAGAAACCAAGGAATTCGACGGTCAGATTTATGTCCTCGAGCGCGGCATCCGTGCTGATCTGGCCGTCATTAAGGGCTGGAAGGCTGACCTTGCCGGCAATATGGTTTTTCGCAAAACGGCGCGCAATTTCAACCCGGTGATGGCGACGGCGGCGCCGGTCTGCGTTGCTGAGGTAGAGGAGATTGTGCCAGTAGGCACCATTGATCCCGATCACATCCATCTTGCCGGTATCTATGTGAAGCGGCTGGTGCTCGGCGCGCCCTATGACACGAAGATCGAATTCCGCACTGTGCGAACGAGGGAGGAGGCATAATGGGCTGGGACCGTAATCAAATCGCCGCGCGTGCCGCGCGGGAGCTCGAGGATGGCTTCTATGTCAATTTGGGCATCGGCATCCCCACGCTGGTAGCGAACCACATCCCGGCGGGGGTAGAGGTAACGCTGCAGTCGGAGAACGGCATGCTGGGCATCGGCCCCTTCCCCTACGAGGGCGAGGAGGATGCCGATCTGATCAACGCGGGCAAGCAGACAATCAGCGAGCTACCCTCGTCGAGCTTCTTCTCTTCGGCCGACAGCTTCGCGATGATCCGGGGCGGACATATCGACTTGACCGTGCTGGGCGCGATGGAAGTATCGGAGAATGGCGATATCGCCAATTGGATGATTCCCGGCAAGATGATCAAGGGTATGGGCGGCGCGATGGACTTGGTCGCCGGAGTCAAGAAGATCATCGTCGTCATGGAGCACTCGTCCAAGGATGGCAGCCCCAAGTTCATCCCGGCCTGCACATTGCCACTGACTGGCAAGAATGTCGTTGACATATTGATCACCGACCTTGCCGTCTTCCAGCGAACCGACCATGACAAGCCGTTCCGCCTGATCGAAATGGCTCCGGGCGTCACCGCCGAGGAAATCGCGGCCAAGACTACTGCACATTATATCGTCTGAGTTGTTTGCGAACGAAGGAATCACTACGGCGTAAATGATTTTAACTGCCGCTTCGGGAAGCTTTTTTTAGCAAGACCGACAAGACCGAATGGGTTAACAGATCGATTGCGCCGGGCCTTCAGAATCTTTCGGCGACCGGCGACGACAGCCCGCCGGTCGTCAGGATTGTCGCAGCAACTGGCTGACTGGTTCGAACTAGGGTGTCAACAGGACCGTGGAGGTTACCGCTATGAGTAGGGACGACAGCGAGATCGCGCGACAGGATGAGGTTGCACTAATCACGGGCGGCAGTGAAGGAATCGGATTCCAGGTTGCGAAAGAGCTGGCCGCTAAACACCTGACAGTCGTGATGGGTGTGCTGAACCTAGAACAGGGCAAGGCGGCAGCGCGAACCATAGAGGGGAAGGTTCACGCGATACGGCTCGACGTCACTGACCCCGCTTTGATCGCCGCCGCCGCTGCCCGTATCCGACGTGATTTTGGCCGCCTTGACGTACTTATCAACAATGCCGCGATCGTTCAGAGAGGTGGATTGCCCGCTGGACGATCCTTCGACGAATATTCTCAGTTAAGTCATCCCAGCAGAGTATCCGTCGATGAGGTTCGAGCCGTTTGGGAGACAAACGTCTTCGGCGTGCTGATGGTTACCCAGGCGATGCTGCCACTTCTTCGTGAGGCGCCCCAGGCAAGGATCGTCAACATGTCCAGTGGAGTGGGCTCCCTGACGTTAAATGCCGATCCAGCAGGACCGTACCGGTCTATCTACGGGCCGCTTTACGGTGTGTCCAAGACTGCGGTTAATGCACTCACCGTTGCCATCGCCATCGAATTGGAAGGTACCGGAATTAAGGTCAACGCCGCGTGCCCGGGCTTCACGCGCACAGGTCTCACCAACCACGTTGGGACGCAAAGCGTGGAGGAAGCCGCCCGACACCCTGTTCGGATGGCCCTTCTGGGACCCGACGGTCCAACGGGCTCCTTCTCGGACTTCAACGGACCGCTTCCCTGGTAAAGCTTGTGTGGCGCCGGATGCCGCCGTCGCTTTGCGGTGGCTCTGACTGGTAGGGACTCGGCCTCCAACGAGAGCCACTGCGGCGCTCGTTGTCACTGGACGAGTTCGTGACAGGGTCCTTACTGAGTGAGCACGGCCTTTTTGTGTCCGCCTCCCCTCAAGACCCATACGGCCTAGTGTCGTGCAGATCTCCCGCACGCGACTCTCCAATCGATCACGCAGTCGTGCAATTTAGATCATAAGGCGCAACAGCCCGTCGGCGTACGGGTCAGGCGCGTGAACGGTCGCATGCGGGGCACGACCTTTATCACAGGACCCCATCGCAAAGCACGAGCCTCCCGCTTCGCTACCGCTCACAACATAGAGTGCGATGGCAATAACGTATCTGTCGCTTGGCGATCGCGGTCAAACCATCATGAGCTGAACTATCGCAAGACTAATTTATCTTCACCTGCGCATCAGTAGAGTATCGCGCATCGCTTGGGCGAAATCGGCGGGTTCGCGGCCAAGAATCATTCGCAAGACGTTCCCGTTCCCGACTAGCCCATGGTGATCGTATTGATCGAACGTCTGGCGAAGTTCGCGGACTTGATCGCTATTATAACCTCGTGCCGCTGCGAATCGGAGCGCGATCGTTTCGACAGGCGCTTGGCGTGTCGTGATCTGCCGCTTGAGAACGGCGCTCAGCCGCTCGCCCATGGCGAAAAAGTTCAGCCGCTCGGAACCCGCCAGCTCGTAGGTTGCGAACTCATGCCCTTCGGTCGTGTGCAAGAGCGCAACAGCTTCGGCCAAATCCTCCTCATGTATCGGGGTAAAAGGCCGAGCTGGGTCAAACGCAGGCGTGAGTTCGCCTGCAATCGCATCGAAAAAGGCCAATGCGGTTTGCGCGTACATAGCAGGCTGGATGACAGTCCATACCAATGGCGAATGGCGTAGCTGCAATTCCGTTCCGGCCTTGCGCATATGGTGGGGCATTTGAGGCGTATGTGGATGCAGCACCGAATGATAAACAATGCGTGACACGTTCGCGCGTCCAGCAGCCGCAATGATGTTGCGCATATATTCTGGATCACGCGGGTTAAGGGAAGGCGGAATGTAATGGATTGCCGTCGCGCCTTGGAACACCAGCGTCAGCGAGTCTACATCCTCAAGATCACCAACACGTGTCTCGACCTGTTCGGAGAATAGCGTTACTCGATCCACACTGCGCGTGATTGCACGGACACGTGCACCACGCCTCTCAAGAGCGCGCACAAGAGGGCGGCCACTGCGTCCAGTAGCGCCGAGTACGACAATCGTCTTTTCAGTCATTTTTAGCCATGGTGATCCTTAATACCTATTAAAAAGCGACCCGGTCGCCTCCTTTCAGGCCCAGTATCTCGCGTGCATCATCCGGGGTGGCGATATCCAACCCTAGCCCGTCAATGATCTGCCGTGCCTTGCCAACCTGCTCGGCATTGCTTTTTGCCAATTGCCCCGCGCCGATCCAAAGGCTGTCCTCCAGACCGACCCTAACGTGGCCTCCAATGGCGGCAGCCGTTGCGAGAATCTGCATCTGACCGCGACCGGCCCCTAACACCGACCAGCGAAGATCTTCCCCAAATAGTCGGACAGCCGTGCGGTACATATGCATCACATCTTCGGGATGCTGACCGATACCCCCCAGGATGCCAAACACGCTCTGTACGAAAAACGGCGGATCAACCAAGCCACGATCGACGAAATGGGCCAGATTATAGAGATGCCCAATATCGTAGCATTCGAACTCAAACCGTGTTCCGGCCTCGCCGCATTGTCGCAGCGCATAAGCAATATCGCGGAAAGTGTTGCGAAAGATCAGATCGTCACTGTTTTCAAGATAGGTCTTTTCCCAATCGAATTTGAATTCCTTGAAGCGATTCAGCATCGGAAACAGGCCAAAATTCATTGATCCCATATTGAGGCTCGCCACTTCTGGCCGAAGCAGTGCGGCAGGTCTTATACGCTCTTCCACAAGCATGGTCGGCGCACCGCCGCTCGTGAGATTGATCACGACATTGCTAGCCTGCTTGATCGATTGTACGATGGGCCGGAAGGCATCGGGGCGTTGATCGGGCTTGCCAGTCTCTGGATTGCGAGCATGCAGGTGAACAATCGCCGCACCGGCCTCGGCTGCGCCGAGCGCCGACGCACTGATCTCCTGCGCAGTAATTGGCAGATAGGGCGACATCGACGGCGTATGGATTGCGCCGGTCACCGCGCAGGAGATGATCACCTTTCGACGATTAGCCATGGCCTGAGTTCTATCGCTTCCGCCGAGCGCAATTTACGTCGGACAAATCCATCCGAACCTGTACCCATTCATTGTAAACTCTTGTGCAAGAGGGCCGCACGGCCGCGCACACCCGCCTCACTTGTGGGTCGCGACCTGCTGGATGCCCCATAAAGGAGCCCAGACGTTGCGGATCTGGTCCTCAGAGATCTTGTTGAAAGAGTCATAGATGCGGTCACGCGAGGTGAGCAACCGAGTGCGTACCGCGGGCCAATCGACACCCGTCAACAAGCCGTGACGCTTACGGGCTACGCCATTGATCCAAACCGAGTCGATATCGCTCGCATCAGCATAAAACACCAGCGCCGCCACCGGATCGAGCACCGGGCTCATGTTAACGCTGTCCATGCGCGTCAGGAGTAGGTCCGCTTTCTTTCCGGGGGCAAGACTGCCGGTATAGCCATCGGTCCCCATGGCCATGGCACCGCCCAGCGTAGCGAATTCGAGCATCTTGCGTGCAGGGAAGCGTGATGTGACGGGCAAGCCGTCTTTGGCATTCTCGAAATCCCGGAAGCGCATGGTCTGGAGCATGAGGCGCATCTGCGCGAACATATCACCGGCGAAATTGGAGGCGAGGTCGATGCCAAGCGATGGCATTCGTCCAGAATTGTAGACGCGCTCCAAAACCGGGTAGCCCATGCCCATTTGCAGCTCGGTTTCCGGGGTGGTGGAGGTCCACCCGCCGTAGTCCCGGAGCATTGTAATCTGCTCATCCCGCAAGTGGTTACCATGGACGAACACCAGATCATTCCCCAGCCTTCCATGCTTGTACAGGGTGGTCAAGTGTTTCACATCGTCATTCACGCCTACGCCGATATGGATGCTGACGCGGCTGGGTTCGAGGCTACGAGCCCAGTCAAGTTCAGCGATCACAGAATCCGGGTCGTCGAAGTTTACCCACTCGCTCGATGCGATGCCGAACTGAAGCACGCTGTCTTTCGTCGGGAAGAACTTCTCCCGAATGCGACTAGCGTTTGCCCTGTGGAAATCATCGAGCGTGCCGGCGATATCTCCCAGGATCTGGCTCGAATCGAGCGCATCGCCGGGGGTGTATTTTGGGTTACGATACACGCTGTAGCACATGATGCCGCGAATACCAGAATCGAGTAGGCCTTGGACCAAGCCATCCGAATGCTCTTCAGAGCTCTGCAGGTGGCTGTGGTCCATCATCGACGTGATGCCGGCATAGATTGCATCGAGAGCGCCGACATAGTTGCCAACATAAGCATCTTCGGGACCGTAACAGACAGAATACATTGTGCGCATCAGGCAAGCATAGTCAAACAGGCTCCAATCGGCTGCAACACCCTTTAATTGGGTTTGCCATACGTGACGGTGCGTATCGACGAAACCCGGACTTGCGATCATGCCCCGCGCGTCGACAACTGCGCAGTCGTCGGCGTGTATCGAAGGGGCGATCTCGGCGATTCGGTCACCGACAATCAAGATATCGCCCGATGGCAGGTCACCCACCTTCGGGTCCATGCTAACGATCGTCGCGTCGCGGATCAAAGTCTTGTCTTGGTTAGTCACTCGCTTCTCCATAGAACTCGCAATCTGCGGAATGTATGCGGCTCTTAAGGCACCCCTGGCGCAGCTAAAACTTTATCCCCACCGTGACACCGAAAGTACGGGGTGGATCGAGATAAGAAACCAGCGGCGTCTGGCCAACGGCATAGCTTGAAAGTGTTGATGAAGACACGGTCAGCTTGTTAGCGAGGTTTCGACCATATACGGATACATGCCACCCTCCGACCGCCTCAAAATCAACCGATGCGTTGTATTTGGTGTAGGCACCTTGTGATGCCGTACTCAGGTCAAAGGGCGTAAAAAAGATCCTGCTGGTGTAGTCTGCGTCACCTCGTGCGCTAAGAGTCCCCGAGTTGAAATGCCAGAAATATTGCGCTCCGATCTTTGCCTGAAACTCCGGTGCTTGGTCTGGCGTGTAACCGGAGTAATTCTTCACCGGCGCACCGGTAATACCTGGATCCGCCGTAACGAAGTTGACGAATCTGTCGTTTAAATAACCGCCTGAGGCGGTCAGGTGCAAATCGTCTGTCAGGAGCGCTTCGGCTTCGGCTTCGACACCGTAGCTGCGTGATTTGGCTGCATTTTTAGTCAGAACCAGGGTCTGATCAACCACAGAAACTTGAAGATTGGAATAGTCGTAGTAGAACACCGTGGAGCTAAAGCGCAGGCGATGTTCAAAAAATTCACCCTTCATACCCGTTTCGTAATCCCATAGCGTTTCTGGAGAGTAGGCGGGACTCGCAGAGCCCAGATCGTAGCCGCCACTTTTATAGCCTTTGGCGACAGTGAAATAAGCCATCAGATCCGGCTCGAATTGGTAGGAAGCCGAAAACTTTGGCGTCGTTGAATAATAATTCGAAGTGGCATTTTGCGTGATAGCGCCGGGTAGCGGATTAGGCTGCAGATAGGCCTGAGTGAAATTGAATTGGTTGCCATCTACGACATGCTTCGATTCCCAGGCCTCGCGCAGACCGACCGTGACCTCTAACTTCGAAGTGAGATCGTAGGATAGTTGCCCATAGCCTGCTGCAGTCTTCGTTGTTTCCGTGCCGCCAGCCCAATAACCGGCATCGTAACCGTTCGGCGATGGAGCGGCTATCGGTGCGCCAAACGACGCATCAAGCATTTCGTAACCTAACGGTATATTCACCTGGCCGTGGACCACTTCCCGGAATGCGAAGATGCCGGCGATCCAGTGATACTGTTCCGCTTTTTTAGATAGCTGCAGTTCTTCGCTGAGTTGATCGGCATCCTCGGTTATATCAAGATTGCCGCCGGCGCCCGGCGTCAGCGGAAAGTAATCGTTATAGTTTGATACCCGATACGCCGAGATCGACTTCAATGCCATTTCGTCGAACGTGTAATTTCCCGTCAGCTGCGCGCCATAGAAATCTCGGTGGTTATATGGCCCGTATTGTGTGGCGACGTCCCGGATATTCGAAGGCGCCGGTGCGCCAAGGCCGGGAAGAGCGACGGGCAGCAAAGTCGTGAAGTCAACAGGGTAGAGACTTGGATAGGCTTGACCGCCATAATGGCCGGTGAAGTCCCGGTCATTTTCGTGGTGATAGTCGAAAGACGCCAGAAGAGAGAAATCGTCGGTCACCTGATCCTTGATTTTCGCGCGGACACTTTGAGTCTTCGCGTTATCTACATCTGCACCCGTCAAGAGATTCTTCCCGTATCCGTCCCGGTTGTTGATCTGAAAAGCCAGCCGCGCATCGATGGTGTTGGTAAACGGGCCGCTGATGGCGCCTTCTTCGGTGAAAAGGCCGTAATTGCCGAAGGTCTGGTCGTAATAACCCGACAAGGCGGACGTGGGGTCGGCTGTCGTCGTATTCAACGCGCCGCCGGTCGCGTTACGCCCGTAAAGGGTTCCTTGTGGGCCACGCAGAACTTCCACTTGAGCAACGTCAAAGAAGGAACCCGCTGCGGTAGCTGGCCGGCTGTAATAAACGCCGTCCACATAGTTGGCCACCCGGGCCTCGGCGCCGGTATTGATCGAGTCAAAGCCTACGCCTCGAATCGCGATGCGCGCCGTTCCAGCATATGTACCAAAATTGAAATTTGGTACCGATGCGGTGAGGTCTTGAATATTGTCGATATGCTGACTCGCCAGCTCATTCGCCGTAACGGCAGTAATCGCCATCGGGACGCGCATGATGTTTTCTGAGGTTTTTTGGGCCGTGACGACCACTTCTTCCAACTCGCTCGGAGCGCTTTGGGCTTGCGGAGGCTCCTCCGCCCATGCTGCTTGGATCATCGCGCTAGACAGCAAGCCCGTTAACAGTGTGCAGATGCGATGGTTGGTCCAAACTCTGATGTCGCTCATTTTACTTCCCCCTACGTGATGCTGCGATGGTGCCCTGTAGCGCAGGGACTCGATTATATGTTCTACCAATCGAATGAAAGACTTTTTGGATTGGCTTGTCAAGCCCCTTTTTGCCAAACCCTCAGAAACTGCCAGATAGGCCTATTTTTACAGAGCGGCTGGCTCATGGGGGATGACTTAAGGACAAGGCGGATGTGGTGTGGCGGGCGGGTGGCGCGGGGTGGGTTCCCGAGGAAAGCGCACCTGGGTGTTCAAAACGTCAGTTTTGACAGTCGTTCAATCGAATGATAGAAGGGCTTCCATATTCGGAGTGACAGAAAAAAATGCAGAACGACTATTCGAAGGGGATTCACGAGATCGGTAGCGGTGCCTGGGCTTGGCTGGAACCGGATGGGGGCTGGGGCTGGAGCAATGCGGGACTTATAACCAGCGGCGAACGATCGCTCCTCATTGACACGCTATTTGACTTGAAAATGACGAATGACATGCTATGCGCGATGCGGGATGCGAGTCCTGCTGCCCGCAACATCGACATTTTGGTGAACTCTCACGCTGATGGGGATCATACGTACGGCAATCGGCTGGTTGGCGGAGCTCGCATCATTGCATCGGCCGCCACCGCGCAAGAATTTACGAAGCTGCCTCCAAAGAATCTTCAAAAAATCATTGACGACGCCGATGTTCTTGGTGAGGGGGCGCAATATCTCGCCGCTTGGGCCAATGGTCACGGTTTTGACTTCCATAATAACACCCTAGTTCCGCCGACTGAAACGTATGACAGAGAACTGTCGCTGAAATTGGGTGACAAAGACGTTCGCTTAATCAACGTGGGGCCGGCGCACACGACGGGCGACACGTTGGTTTATTCTGTACAGGACCGTGTTGTCTTTACTGGTGATATTCTCTTCATCGATGTGCACCCCGCGATTTGGGAGGGGTCTCTTGATGGATGGCTTGCTGCATGCGATCTCATGTTGAATCTTGATATCGATGTCGTCGTTCCCGGGCATGGACCTCTCACCGACAAGAGCGGCGTCAGGGTGTTCAAGACCTACCTTCAGACCCTGCGTGCAGAAGCGCGTGTGCGCTTTGACGCGGGAATGGGCGTCGAAGAAGCGGCGGCCGACATTAACTTGCCGCCGCCCTATGATTCCTGGTTGCTTCCTGAGCGTGTTGCTGGCAGCGTGAACTTTCTCTTTCGCCAATGGGGCAGCACCAAAGTCGAAACCGATTTTTTGCGGATCTTCGCTCTGATGGCGCGCTACGCGAAACGCCACGCAGCCTGCCTGAGCGGGCATCACGCGCCGGGCTGCGGCCACCGGCTCTGATTGAGAGGCCAACCTAATTGATCATCTACGAGTGTCGTTTTGGGGCCTGAGCAATCGGGGTTGCTGCTGTCGCCCATGTTTTAGCACTTGCCGCAGACGCTTTTGGCAATCCCGAGACTTCGCGGCCGGCCGTCGCGGCATCTGAGAGACTAAACAAGTGACGGGGCGTGACGTGAGACCGTCACGACTATAGCTTGAGGGCAAGCGGCAAGGCCACTGATATGTCCTTCTGATGAGCCCCAATCTCATGAACCTTGGCGAACTGCGAGGCTAACACGGCGCTAAACGGCGCTGCCACGCCCGTCTGCTTCGCCGCGGCGTTCATCAAGCCAACGTCCTTTTCAGCAATAGCGATACCGATATTGGGGAGAGTCGACGTTCCTGCAACGGAGGGCCCATAGCGGCGATAGATCGGCGCGGAGAAAAGCGAATTGGCCATCATATCGAGGAAGGCAGCCTTATCGGCACCGACCGACGTCAGCAGTGCCGCTGCCTCCGACATCGCCTCAACTGCGCAGCAGATCATGTAATTGCCAGCGATCTTCGCTAGATTAGCATGGTGAGGCTGTCCGCCGATTGGCCAAATCTTTCCAAATAACGATAGGATCGGGGTCGCCGTAGACAGAGCCTTCGTATCACCGGCAACAAGGATATTAAGGTTCGCCGCTGCCGCTGCATCAGGTCTGCCGAAAAAGGGGGCGCTGAGATACCGGAAGCCATGGAGCTTGGCGGTAGTATTTAACAAGGTTCCTAAATCGGGCGAAATTGTTGACATGCATATGTGCAGTGCGTTGTCGATCGCTCCAGCAAGCACAGTCGGAGCGAGCAACACCTCACGCACTGCGGCATCGTCGAACAGGACGGAGATGACGACGTCGGACTGAAATGCCTCCGCCGCGCTAAGGCTGCGTCGCGCGCCCGCGGCCACCAAAGCGTCGACTGGTTCCGGCGATCGATTCCAGACCGAAATGTCATGGTCCGCCTTCAAGAGATGGTGCGCGAGACGCGAGCCGATCTGTCCCAAGCCGATCACCGATATTTGCATCGCATTCTCCTCAGGCTTCAGGCGTCAGCACGAGCAGTACTTTGATGTAAAGATGGCCCCGGCCCAGTTGCTGAGGCAGAGGAGGGTAACGACAATGGCGCACTCCGACCCGATAAGACGTTGACTCGGGCAGAAAATTTTCAGGACTGCTTGTTCTGCTTAACCGACAGACTTAAGTGCTGGGGTCACACGTCCCATGCACGTGCCAAACCCAATCGATGCGAAACCCTTGCGCTCACAACGCCCGAAAAATGCGATCTCATCACCGTCGTCAATAAACCCGCGCTGTTCTCCATTCGGCAGCGTAATCGGCTCCTTGGCGACCGTCGACAGCTCGAAGAAACTCGCTAGGTCCGCCCTTGTGGGGCCCGATATTGTGCCCGTTCCAATCAGGTCACCCGGTGTCAGCCGGCAACCCGTTATGGTGTGCTGCGTAAGCATCTGCGCAACAGTCCAATACATATAGCGCGCGCCGGTTTTCAGAAGCGGAGCAGGAGATTCGCCTGCCGCGCGCATTTTTTCCGTCGAAATCGTGGCAGACAACGCGACATCAATACCCCCTTCGCGTTGGTCGAGGGGATCGACTAAGTAAGAGGGAACCGAAGGGGCCCCGGGCATGCGCTCCATGGACGGCAATCGGAACGGTTCCATAGCATCGGCCGTAATCACCCAAGGTGAAATAGTGGTGCCCGAGCTCTTGCCGTTGAACGCGCCCAGAGGCGCCATTTCGAACATTTGAATGTCGCGGGCGGACCAGTCATTGAGTAGGCAGAAGCCGACGACATGGTCGGCGGCCTCGTCAATCGCTATAGGTTCACCGGTCTTGTTGCCTGGGCCGACAAAAAACCCCATTTCCAGCTCAAAGTCGAGCCAAAGAGAGGGGCCAAAGGTGGGTAAGGTGTCCTGGTCAAGCCGCTTGCGCAACCCGACCGGTCGACGTAATTCCGTTCCGCTGACCAGAACCGTCGAGGCGCGGCCGTTGTAGGCGGTCGGCATATAATGATAGTTCAACGGCAGCTGATAGTCCGGGCCACTGATGATTTGTCCGCACCTTATAGCGTGGTGTATCCCCACGAAGAAATCTGTGAAGCTGCGGATTGAAGTCGGTAAGTGCATTGCACAATCCGACATGTTGTGCAGAAGGCTATCATCGGCAGTGCCCTTCTCCGAGTCGAGAATCGCGAAGACATCGTGCCGTAATTCCTTCATCGCACCGCGGCCTAAAGCAAAGAGGGCATCTAGGTTGTCGCCGAGCACCGCCTCTGCGGCGGGCTTACGCAAAAGTCCGCGTCCTGCAGCGGCGCGAAGATCAAGAATCTTCTCCCCAATGGCCACTCCACATCGGAGCCCAAGGGAGGTTGTCGAAAAAACACCCAACGGAAGGTTTTGCAGCGGAAAGTCCGTGCCAGCCGAGTTCGCACTTGCAACCCAACTACGCCGGTTCGGCTCATGCGTGTGATCAATAGCCATGCTGTTCTCCACAATAGGCGGGGTAGGGCGGCCCCAGCCGGCCACGACAGTCCCATCCCGGTTTTCAAATCTTCAAGTCTTTCATTCGAGTGATTAAACCAGCGTGCTACACGCGCTGTCAAGAAATCAAAGCTCTTTCGATCAGGACGATCAACCCGATTGGACGTGATCCAACAGATAGACATTTTTGATCGCCACTAAATGCGCTCGCGGGGCGGCGCTGAATGACCGTGCCGTGTGTGTATGTACCAGGCTGGCCAAGCACCGCACCGATACCGGCAGATCGTGATAGACGCGGTAGATGAGTGCGATCTGGCGTCGTGGCAACCCTCAAACATTGGTTGATCACTGAGCTGTGGGCACCAATATATCCGAGAATACTTTAGATACTCTTGTGACCGAACATGGCACTAGCACGCGCCGGCTCGGTAATTACGAAGACAGTGAAGTAGGTGCAGGCCGGACGTCGTAGCCTCCTGCATCGACGTTGCGATCGCTCGTTCACTTGCTCATCCGCAATAGCTTTATCTTTCGCGACATCGAGCATATCCTGCCCTCACGCGGGAAGCGAGCGCCTGCCTTGAGATGGCGTGGTATGCCGCGGAGCTCATTTGCATTCGGCTCGAAATGCGCGGCGGCTTCGCTGTGTGCCGCGAAGACATCATCATGAGGCAACTGTGTGATCGCCGGTTCGACATCGATTATGCCTGGTCGAAAGTGTCCGCATGTTTTGAACGGCATATGCCCGCGGTGGCTTGATGAGAATTCGTGTCCCCTGGCCGCGAGAACTTGTTATCCAGGCCCTCGACCCACTGACCTTCGTACGGGCGGATCTTCGCAGCCTCAAATCGGGCGGCCTGAGCAAGCCCTCGATCTCCCATCTCAACTGTCCAGTGGCTATGCTGCCTCGAGTTGAATAATACCCATGGATTGCACCGAACTACGCCTTGGCTGGCGGGCAATCTTAGGAGTCACGGTCGCGCTGCTCTCGGGCATCGCGTGCCTGCCCTATTATACCGCCTCGCTTTTTGTCACGTCGCTTCAGCACGAATTCGGCTGGAGTCGGGCGGCGATATCACTCGGACCCTCGATGCTCGCCTTGGGACAAGTTGTCACCACGCCGTTCATTGGCATCCTCGTTGACCGGATCGATGCGCGTAAGCTCGTACCCTTCGGTGTCCTCATCGTGGCGCTTGCCTTTGGCTGGCTGAGCATCATGAATGGCAGTTTCCTGCAATATTTCGCCGCCATGTCCTTGATGGCGTTCATTGGCGGCCTCGCCACCGGCACGACGGCCACACGCATCATTGCCGAGACCTTCCGTAGCTCACGCGGCGCGGCGCTTGGGATCGTCTTGTCCGGAATCGGGCTGGGCGCTGCGGCGGGGAGCACGCTGGTTGCCCGGGTGATACATACCTACGGGTGGCGCGGCGGCTATCTGGCGATGGGTTTGTTCAGCCTTACCATGACGCCGTTGATCCATCTCCTGCTGCGAGGGCGCGGCCGCGTGAGCCCATCGCCCGACAGCTATTCGGGCGATACCCTCCGCGAGGCGTTCTCGAAGCCTCTGTACTGGTGTTTATCAGACGCCTTCTTTTTCGTGTCGCTTGGAAGCGCGGGCCTGATTATTCACTTTGTGCCGCTACTGACGGATCGTGGCATGAATGCCAAAGAGGCAGCCGCCATCGCGAGTGTGATCGGGCTTTTTATCTCCGTCAGCCGCCTGTTTACTGGCTTTATGATCGATCGGCTGTTCGCGCCGCGTTTCGCGACTGCGCTGATGCTCCTAACCGCGTTAAGCTACGTGCTGTTTATCACCGCCGGTCCCCGCTTTGCAGTTGTCGGAGCGATCGCCATCGGCATCTCCTACGGCGCCGAAATGGACCTGATCGGGTACATGGTTTCCCGCTATTTCGGCCTGCGCTGCTATGGGCGACTCTACGGCCTAATGTATTCGATTTGCCTGCTGGGGACCTTCCTTTCGCCTCTGCTCTACGGTCTAGCTATAGCTAAAGATCATCTCGGCACCTACGTTCCCATGATCATCGCGGCCATCATATTGCTTATCATCGCCGCCGTGATCCTGTTCGTGCTGCCGGCATTTCCGCGCTGGAACGATGCAGGACCACCGACTACCGACGTGCCCGTGCCTGATGGTCAGGTTGCATCTAAGGTGCCCAAATAGGATCACAGGAAAGGTCGCGAAGCTGCCGATGCTTCACGCCTGATTCGTGCTATCGGTCTCCGCTGCGGAGTCTTGACATACCAAAGCGAGCATGTTAATCAATCGATTGAGTTATAAAGAGATCTGGCAAAAATTCACTGGCCCGCGGAGGAGTTGAAAATGTTGCGATCAATATATTGCGTTTGCTTGCGTTTGCGCAGGAATAACCGATGAATGCCACCCTGATGCAGAGGACGCCCGCAACAACCATAGCTCCCGACATTGCGAAGCGTCTGGTGAGTCCGGCGGCTTACGAGGAATGGAAGCACCTTGAGGCAGATTTTGCGCAGCTACGGAAAGAGATGCCATTCGCCCGCGCAGTGGTAGATGGATACGATCCTTTTTGGGTCGCGACCAAATACGCGGATGTGCGCGAGATAAGCCTCAATCCAGCAATATTCCGTACCAACGGGTACAGATCCATGCTCTCCAGCAAGGCTCAGCTCGAGTTTTTCGATAGTCCTGCAGCGCCGAAGTTCCGTGCGTTGGTGATGATGGACCCGCCAGAACACTCCGCCGCTCGGCGTCTGACGTTCAAGGAGTTCGCCCCAAATGGTGTTCGGGCGCTCGAGAGCGATATCCGCGTCATAGCCAATGAGACGATTGAGGAACTACTTTCGACCGGTGGTCGGTGTGACTTTGTCACGGCCGCCGCCTTGCGCTATCCGCTGCGCGTGATCTTGTCACTCTTAGGCCTACCTCGCTCCGATGAAGAGTTCATGCTCAAGTTGACACAGGAGCTGTTTAATCCTCAAGACCCCGACCTGAACGCGACTGGCGCGGATGTCGATGTGAATGACGCCCAAGCGTTTGATGTGAGTCTGCTTCAGAAATTCACCGCTTACTTCGATGCGATAACCGATGATCGACGCGCGAATCCTCGCGACGATGTTACTAGCAAGATTGCGAACGGCGTCATCAATGGGGAACCCATCTCTTATTGGGACGCCATGAGCCAGTACATTGCAATCGTAACCGCGGGGCACGATACAACATCATCGTCGACCGCTGGCGGCGTTTGGGCGCTTGCCGAACGTCCGGATCTCTATGCTCGAATTGGCAAGAGTGCCGATCTCATCATGAAACTCGTTGATGAGAGTGTACGGTGGACAAGCCCGATCCGCAGTTTCATGCGAACGGCGGTTGACGACTACGAGCTTCGTGGGCAGCACATCCGCAAAGGTGACTGGATCATGCTGTCCTACCCGTCGGCGAATCGGGACGAAGATATTTTTGACAGCCCGGATGAATTCTCGGTTGATCGGCCAAGGAATACGACTCATGTCGCTTTTGGCTACGGACCTCACATCTGCCTAGGCCAGCATTTAGCCCGGTTGGAGATGGGAATCTTCTTTGCGGAGCTATTCAAACGCGTCGCATCGATCGAGCTGGATGGACAGCCGACAAGAACGCGATCCGCGTTCGTTTCATCGGTGAAGACACTCCCCTTACGTTTCACCACCAAATAGCGGCAGAACGAACCCATGGTTTTTACGGTACGGCTCATCTCGGTACTTCCTGCCGCGTTAAAACATCGTTTCGTTCGCGAGCGCGCCAGCGATGCTACTGTCGCAAGCGATCGTGCGGTGTGGACAGCTTTGCATTGCATTTAAACAAGACCTATGGAGTAAGACATGCCCAGTTTGGAAGATCGCGTCGAACGCCTTGAAGCGGAATCCCAGATTCGCCAGCTTATTGCGCGTTATTGCTTCGCGGTTGATGATCGAAATATCGAGGCGATTGCCGCTCTGTTTTTGCCCGATGCGGCGCTTCGTTCGGTCGATAGATCATTGAATGACGTTGGCGTCGACGCAATCATTAATGGTTTCCACCGGCGGTTTGCGGTTCTTGGACCTGGGCAACATTTCATGCACGATATTCAAATTGATTTTGTCGGTGACGGCAAGGTCGAGGCGACTGGCCGTGTCAGTGGTCACGCCGAGCTTTCGCGAAAGGGTGACATGGTGCTGCTTGGAATACGGTATGAGGATGAGTATCGCAAGACCCAGGTGGGGTGGAAGTTTGCCAATCGCACGGCCGGCTTCCTCTATCAAGTGCCTGCCGATCAGTATGCAAAAGTCCTCACAAGCCCGCTGCGCAATTATGCTTCCGGTAAAGCGTCACCAGCAGATTATCCAGAACGGCTTGAGAGTTGGATCGCCTATGAAAAGGCGCATGGACAGGCGTGACTCTGATTGGCGGCAAGGCGGATGGACCTGCGTCGCGGCACTTCTAGGCTGTGCTGGAGCGAGCGGCGGGCCTCTCTCGAGCAACCGGCAGTCACTTTTTTTGACATCGCCAGTTCGACACTACCGGAGCGCCCCGGACGGGGCGACTTCATCACATTCGTTTATTTTCCTTGCCAGCGGGCCGACCTGACTTGGTGAAGGAGGCGCTGACCTGAATGTGCTCTCGGCCGAACGACTACCGAGGTCGCTCAACAGGCACACGCGAGGAGATTCGTGGTGTTCATCCACGCGCCCAATCAAGTGATGCACCCGGTCGCGAGTTGCACCTGCAGTATGAAGGGAACGGCGGCACCGCAGGCGAATCTGCTCGGCCTCGATGACACGCTCGGCCGCTTCGCGCCGGCTCACTCCATTTCAAGGTCTCCACCGCGCTGGCCAACCCCATCGGTCGCGACGGGCAACGGTGCGAGGAGCGCATCAATGGCGCTCTCCGTTACTTTCGACAAGCTCGCCGGCTTCCAGCGCGGCGACTGGTCCTTGTCAACGAGGATAGCTCGTACGCCTTCGGCGAAATCATGGTCGCCGACGACCCGAACGGCCATACGGTAATCGTCCGTTAAAACCCGTTCGATAGTCCGGTCCTTTCCCTGAACTATGCGCCGCCAGGTCGCGCGCAGACTGGTTGGCGAGGCACGGCGCAGAGCCGTTTGGATCTCGGCAACCCATGCTGCGTGTGATGCGGCCTCCTCGATAGTCGTAATGACCGAATCAAGATCATCCCCGGCAAACAGCCGCGCCAGGTTGGGGGCGCGATGTGCGAGGTGGCCGCACATCGGGTTAACGGCGCGTTGATCCAGGATATTGTTGACTACTTCCGCGTCGAGCCGGCGCGCCGTCCCCAGTGCCGTCACAACGTCATCGAAGGCAGCGATAGGAACGTGATGAGTAGCAAGACCAGCCGTCAGTGCATCGGCAGCACCAATATGTGGTCCGGTCAACGCCAAATACCGCGCAATCCAGACAGGACCACGGTTTAGGAACCAAGTAGCGCCGACATCGGGGAAAAAACCGAGCACGGTTTCCGGCATCGCCATCCGGACTGTCTCGCCCACGACACGATGTGAACCGTGGATTGACACTCCCAGACCACCACCCATAGCGATCCCGTTTATGAGGGCGATGAAGGGCTTCGGATATTTGTTGATGCGGTAATTGACGCGATATTCGACACTGAAGAACGCGCGCCCCAATGCCATGCGTTGCATTGGATCCGGCAGAATACCGATCGAACGCACGTCGCCGCCGGCACAGAAGGCGCGTTTGCTAGAGCTGCGGATCAGCACGGCGTCTATGGCCGAATCTCCGGCCCATGCTGCCAATATGTAGTCGAGTTGCTCGACCATGTCGAGGTTGAGCGCGTTGAGTGTCTGTGGCCGATTGAGCGTTATGACGCCCAGTCGACCGTGCCTTTCGGTTAGCACCTCGTGCGTATGCGACTCGACGCTCATCACCACGTTGCCTTACTTGAGCGTTGGCATGACGAATTCTGCGCCGGCGCGGATACCTTGGGGCCAGCGCAGCGTCGCGGTCTTCAACCGTGTATAGAAACGCACGCCTTCAGGACCATGCATGTGGTGGTCACCAAACAGCGATCGCTTCCAGCCACCGAAGGAATGAAAAGCCATCGGCACCGGTATCGGCACGTTGATACCGACCATGCCGGCGCGGACCTTGCTGAGAAACGCCTGAGCTGTATCACCGTCGCGGGTGAAGAGCGCGGTGCCGTTGCCAAATTCATGATCATTGATGAGCCCAAGGGCCTCCGCAAAGCTTTGCGCACGGACGATTGACAATACCGGCCCAAAGATCTCCTCGCGATAGATCCTCATGTCCGCAGTCACCCGATCGAACAACGTACCGCCAACGAAGAACCCCTGCTCATATCCCGGGACATTAAGACCCCTCCCGTCGACGACCAGCTTGGCACCCTCCGCCACGCCCGCTTCAATGTAGTCGATCACCTTGGCAGCATGCGCTCGCGAGACGAGCGGGCCCATCTCTGCGCTAGCATCGGTTCCCGGTCCGATCTTGAGCGAACGGACTTTGGGCGCCAAGCGTTCGACCAGTGCATCAGCCGTGTGCGCGCCGACCGGCACTGCGACCGAGATCGCCATGCAGCGCTCGCCGGCCGAGCCATACGCCGCGCCCATCAGCGCGTCCACTGCCTTGTCGATATCCGCATCCGGCATCACGATCATGTGGTTCTTGGCGCCTCCCAGTGCCTGCACGCGTTTGCCAGCGGCTGTGCCGCGGCGATAGACGTACTCGGCGATTGGGGTAGAGCCCACGAATGAGACGGCCTCGATGCCGGGGTGGTCGAGAATTGCGTCGACGACGGGCTTGCCTCCATGCACGACCTGAAATACCCCCTCCGGCAAGCCGGCCTTGGCAAGCAACGAGGCGAGCTCATTGGCGAGACTCGGATCGCGTTCGGAGGGCTTCAGAATGAAGGGGTTGCCGCACGCAAGCGCGACCGGCAACATCCACAATGGGACCATCGCGGGAAAGTTGAAGGGCGTGATTCCCGCCACTACACCTAGTGGTTGGCGGAAGGAGACCGCGTCGATCTCGTTACCGACCTGTTCCGAGAACTCTCCCTTCAGGAGTTGCGGTATGCCGCAGGCAAATTCGACAACCTCGAGCCCCCGGATTAACTCGCCCCGTGCATCAGTAAGTACCTTGCCGTGCTCAGCGGTGATCAGCGCAGCGAACGGATCCAAGTGGCGCTCCATCAAATCACGAAAACGGAATAGGATTCGGGCACGAATATGGGGCGAAGTCGCCGCCCAATCAACAAAGGCCCGACGTGCGGCCCGCACCGCCGCGTCGACCTCTAAAGCACCGCCCAGCGCAAGACGCGCGCGGATCTCGCCGGTCGCGGGATTGAAGACGTCGGACTGTTGCTCGGAGGCGGTAGACGTGCGGCCGTAAATGACGTGATCGATAAGGGGCAGGCTGGGCATGGGCAACTCCAGAGAAGACGCAGAGGAGAGGAAGGACATTAGGCCCAAACCTCGCGATACAACGAAAGGATGGCCTCAGCGTCCGGGACGCGTGGATTGTTGCCCGGCGAGCCCGAAGCCAGTGCTTGCTCAGCCATCAGCGGTAGCAGGTTCATCCAGCGGCCTTCATCGATTCCATAGCTTTTGGGGGTAGGTACGGCAAGGTGGCGATTTACCTCATGCAGCGCTTCGACGAGCCGGGCGACTGCGGCGTGCTCGCTCAATCCGGGCTGTGAGAGCCCCATGGCGCGCGCGCAATCAGCATAACGTCCAGGCGACGCCGGGGCGGACCACGCAGTGACCGCCGGCAGCAGCATCGCGTTGGACAGACCGTGCGCGACATGGAAGTGCGCACCGATCGGGCGACTCATGCCGTGCACTAGGGCCACCGAGGCGTTCGAGAAAGCGATGCCGGCTTGGAGTGAGCCGACCATCATCGCCTCGCGCGCGGCACGATCACCGGGATCCTCGCAGACGCGGCGCAAGTTGGGCCAGATCGCGCGCATCGCTGCTATGGCCATGCCGTCCGAGAACGGATTGGCAAGCTTCGAAACGTACGCCTCGATTGCATGCGTCAATGCGTCAATGCCGGTATCGGCAGTGAGTCGCAATGGCTTGGTGAGCGTTAGCTCATAATCGATGATCGCGAGCACCGGCATATAAGCCAGTCCCACACATAGCATCTTCTCGTCGTTCGTCTCGTCGGTAATGATGGTAAAGCGAGTTGCTTCCGATCCGGTGCCTGCAGTGGTGGGAATGGCCACGATGGGAAACCCTGGGGTGTTCTCTTGGTGCGGAGCTTTCAGCGCGTGCATGGTACCGCCGCGCGCGGCGAGCACCGCTACCGCCTTGGCGGTGTCAATGGAGCTGCCACCGCCAAAACCTATGATGCAGTCGTGATTGCCTTGGGCAACGAATGCAACGGCTGCGTCTACAGAAACGATGGTGGGATCGGCCCGGACTTCGCTGTAAGCGCGCGTTTGCATCCCCGCAGACTTAAGGATCGCGAGCAGGCGAGCGAGCGCACCGTTGCCGGCAAGAAAGGCGTCGGTGAGGACCGCGGGGGATCTCAGGCCTAATTGCGTTAGCGCCGCCGGCAGATCGTTAAGCGCCCCGGGTGCTATGCGCATCACACGCGGCAAGGAAATCGCGGTCATTCTTTCTCCGAAATCATCAAGCAGGTGCGGAGGCTAGCATTGACAAAAGAGCACGGAAACTTGAGAATTTGCGCTAATTCTGTGCAAAATTGCACATATGACCAGCCAACCGTTCGACTGGAACGACCTTCGCTTCTTTTTGGCGGTGGCTAGATCACGAACCGTTTCGTTGGCAGGACGGCGGACAGGCACGGATCATGCGACGGTTGGCCGTCGGATCAGTGCGCTTGAGGCGGCGCTCGGGCTTCAGCTTTTCGAGCGCAACCCTCGAGGCTACAACCTGACACAGCATGGCGAGGCGCTGCTAGGCATGGCGGGCGCGATCGAAGCGGAGGCGGTCCGAATCGAGGAGACGGCGGCAGGTAAGCAGCAAGGGCTTGCCGGTGCGGTGAGGATCAGCACTCCCGAAGGCTTCGGTAACTTTTTCTTGGCTTCGCGCATAGGTGCACTGGCCGCTGCCCATCCGAGACTCGTCGTGGAGCTGATCACAATCCAGCAGATCGTCGCTCTCTCGCGCCGCGAGGCTGATGTCGCGGTAACAATGACTTTGCCGCCCAGAGGCCGTTTAGTCCATGAACATCTCGCCGACTATCAATTGTTCGTGTATGGATCACAGGCCTATCTTGCCTCCGCGCCGCCCATCTGTTCGCGTACCGATCTAAAAGGTCATCCCTTCATCGGCTATGTCGACGACTTGATCTTCACGCGCGCGCTCAACTATCTGCCCGAAATCCACCCACATTTGCGGGCGCGGCTGCAAAACAGCAGCCTTCAGGCCCAGATGACGGCGACGGTGGCGGGATTTGGGCTGTGCGTGCTACCCGCGTACGTCGCCTGCACCGCGCCCGGTCTGGTGCCGGTGTTGCCGGAAGAGATATCCCTGAAACGTACCTATTGGATGATTGTCGACGCCGATATGGCGCAGACCGCTCAGGTGCGTCTGACCCAACGCTTCCTGCGCGGTCTGCTGAGGGAAGCGGGGGACTTTTTTACCCGGTCCCCTGACCAGGCTCACAGCGCATCTGCGAAATCGCGGAAGGCGTTACGCAACGTAAAACCATCGGTGCCTTCGCGGTGAGATTCTTAAAAGGGATTCAACCCTGGAAGAGGCCGGAGTGAATCAATCCCTATTGAGACTGGCAATCTAGGCAGGAGTTGGATTGCGACTTTGATGCCACTTTTCCGCACGCGAGTTGCATTGGGGACGCCGAACGACAGGCCACACACCCCCTATGCTAATAGTCCAAGTCATCCTCAGACCTGCACAAAGTTTCAAATGCGGAGGCAGCTATAGTCACGACGTCGGCAACAATTCTCTCAATCACTCGATTTGAAATGGAAGTTCGCCGCAGTTGCATAGGTGCCATTGACATCAGACTGGTCGAAAGCCATAAAACGTGGTATACTCGGTTGCGGGACGCTCCAGGAAACATTTTCGCGAATTCGTTGACATATAACTCCCTCACTGGGTTAACTAAGTCTTCAATTATTTTGACCGTCGCATCTGTGGCCGCCAAATTGAGGCTCGCGACTATACGAAGATAGTTATAACCCGACTCACTTGCAGCCTCACGAATGTGAGAGCCCAAATAGGCATCGAGCAATGCTCTAAGTCGCTGATTTATCGACAAGTCGGTGGGTATACACTCAAGACCAGAGATGCGTCTTTGTTGAATCCTAGAAAGTGCCGCTTCGATCACTGCACGATACAACGCCTTTTTCGATCCGAAATAGTAGTTCGTAGTCGATATATTTACGCCAGCATCTCTCTGGATTGCCCGCTGGCTCGCCCCTTGAAGTCCATGTTCGGCAAAATGCCGGGCGGCAATCTCAACGAGCCGGTCTTTGATGTGAGGTTGACTCTCGTCGTTTATAGACTTGCGCACTGGAACTTTTTTTCTGGCCATCCTCATTATTTTCCGGGTTTACATTGGAATGACAAGGGAAGTTTGATCGTCTGCCTGCGAGTGACTTGTAAATAGTCATTTATGCACTACCATCGTGTCTCTAAAAGACGCTATAAGCAGACCCATGCGGAGCGTATGGATCTGACACGGTGAGCGAACGGCCGAATATATCGGGCACAAGATCCCTCAGGAGCGCGATTGATATGGTTACTGGCGAAGGTGTCGACAGAAGGGCCATACGTGGCATGAAGTGTACGAACGGATCGAGTACACCTATGGCGCCAGTTGGTACAAACTATACATCGAACAGCGGGCCGCTGGGCTTTACAGTCAGCGAATTGGCCAGCTCCCCGCGGTACTGATGCCGGAAATCGAAGCGCGGCTGCCGAGGCGGCACGCAAGCTCCACGCTTATTTGCGCGCCACGGCGAGGTTCTGGGTAAGACCTGGCTGCGTCACAGGGGGAGCTCGGCCGAGTTCGTGTCCTCCCAACAGTGCATCGGTCAAACAGTCCCTCGAAGCGCACCCAAGGTACGTCTGCATTCCACTCCCACTTACTCATCGCGGCTTAACGAAATCGAACAGTGATTCGGCAAACTCAAGCGCGATATTATTTGGAGCATCGTTTTTTACATCAGTTCCGGATCTTAAGACAAACGCTCATGCGCTACATCCGTTAGCGCCAACAAACACCGCCAACCGTGACGCGGAATAGGCAGATCC
>Ga0182030_10005624_pt1 | contig 26535 bp, 19 predicted proteins | sample 812S3MmetaG_FD_121299 | JGI IMG/M metagenome (GOLD analysis project Ga0182030, IMG submission 121299) | Permafrost microbial communities from Stordalen Mire, Sweden - 812S3M metaG (Illumina Assembly) | ecosystem: Environmental > Terrestrial > Soil > Wetlands > Permafrost | place: Sweden...
GCGGGTGCTCATTCCGCTGCTCGACATCTTGCAGTCGGTACCGGTGCTCGGGTTCCTATCGATTACGGTAACCGGCTTCATCGCGCTGTTTCCGGGAAGCTTGCTCGGTCTCGAATGCGCCTCGATCTTCGCGATTTTTACCAGTCAAGCGTGGAACATGGCGTTTTCGTTCTATCAGTCGTTGCGCACGCTGCCGCTGGATCTCGAGGAAGCGACCGAAGCCTATCGGCTCTCGCACTGGCAGCGCTTCCGGCAACTCGAAGTACCCGCCGCGATGATTCCGCTCGTGTGGAACGCGATGATGAGCTTCGGTGGCGGCTGGTTTTTCCTCGCCGCGAGCGAGGCGATCAGCGTGTTGAACCGCTCGTACACGCTGCCCGGCGTCGGCTCGTACGTTGCCGCCGCGATCGGCAAACAAGATCTGGGCGCGCTCGGCTGGGCGGTGCTAACGATGGCGATCGTGATCGTTTCGATCGATCAGCTGTTTTGGCGCCCGCTCGTGGCCTGGAGCGATCGCTTTCGCGTCGACCAGACGACCGGGGCCGCCGCGCCGCAGTCGTGGGTGTACGATCTGCTGCGCACGTCACGCCTGCCGCGCCGGCTTCGGGCTGCGCTGCTGCCGCTGGTCGACGGCGTCGATCGCAGGTTGGAACATCTGACGGCCGTGCGAACGAACCCGGCGCCCGGCGGAAACACCGCGGCCGCCGATGCCGGCTTCACGGTCGTGCTTGCAATCGTCGTCGCAGCACTGATCGCGCTCGGGCTGCACTTCATCCTCACGACCGTCGGTTTCGGCGAGGTCGGACATGTCGCGCGCCTCGGCTTTTTCACGTTCGTACGGGTGCTCGTGCTGCTGGTATTCGCGAGCCTCGTGTGGACGCCGATCGGCGTTGCGATCGGCTTCCATCCGCGGCTCGCGCAGGTGTTGCAGCCGGTCGTGCAGTTCTTGGCGTCATTTCCGGCCAACTTCATCTTCCCGTTCGCAACTCTCGCGTTCATCCGGCTGCACGTTCCGATCAACGCCGGCAGCGTGTTGCTGATGGCGCTCGGTGCGCAGTGGTACATTCTCTTCAACACGATCGCCGGCGCAGCGAGCATCCCGACCGACCTGCGCGAGATGGCCGACGACATCGGCCTGCGCGGCTGGAACCGCTGGCGGCGCCTAGTGTTGCCGGGCATTTTCTCCGCGTGGGTTACCGGGGCCATCACGGCCAGCGGCGGCGCCTGGAATGCGAGCATCGTCTCGGAAGTCGTGAGTTGGGGCACGACTACGCTGACGGCGAGCGGATTGGGCGCCTACATTGCCGACGCGACCGGCAGGGGCGACTGGCCGCGCATCACATTGGGAGTGGGAATCATGAGCCTATACGTAGTCGGCGCCAACCGGCTCGTCTGGCGACAACTCTACGCCCTCGCGCAACGGAAGTATCGGCTATGAGCGGCACGCTCATCGAAGTTCACTCGTGCTCCAAGAGTTTCCCGACCGCCGAAGGCAAGGGCAGTTTCCTCGCTTTGCAGGACGTGAGCGTGGCGGTCGAGCGCGGAGAAGTCGTCGCGCTGCTCGGACGCAGCGGGAGCGGAAAGAGCACGCTGCTGCGGATCATGGCCGGCCTCATTCCGTACACCAGTGGCGCGGTAACCAGCGATGGTAAGCCGCTGACCGGCCCCAACCCCGACGTTGCGATGGTGTTCCAATCCTTCGCACTCCTGCCATGGCTGACGGTGATCGAGAACGTGGAGATCGGACTCGAAGCGCGCGGCGTCGCGCGCCTGGCCCGGACGCGCCTCGCGCTCAAGGCCATCGACCTGGTCGGACTCGACGGCTTCGAGAGCGCCTATCCGCGCGAACTCTCCGGCGGAATGAAACAGCGCGTCGGATTTGCGCGCGCGATGGTAGTTGAACCGAAGGTGCTCTTCCTCGACGAGCCGTTCAGCGCCCTCGACGTGCTCACCGCCGAAAATCTGCGCGGCGAAATCGACGAGCTCTGGAATGCGAAGACCTTTCCGGCGCAGAGCATCGTCCTGGTAACGCACAACATCGAGGAAGCGGTCTTCTTGGCTGACCGCGTCCTCGTACTCAGTACGAGCCCCGGCCGCGTGCGTGGGGAAGTGCACATCGACCTCCAGCGACCGCACGACCGCAACGATCCGCATTTCAAAGAGCTGACCGATTATCTCTACCACGTGATGACCAATCCCGAGCAAGAGATTGCAGCGCAAGCGCCGGCGACGGTGTCGGCGTCGAACGTCGCCCCGCGTGCCGCCGCCGGCGCACCGCAAGCGCGACTGCTACCGCACGTCCGGGTCGCGACGATCAGCGGGATGCTCGAGCTGATCGAGGACATGGGATCGAACCAGGACGTCGCTGAGATTGCCGCCCGGCTGGCCGTGTCGGTCGACGACTTCCTCGCCATTCTGGATGCCGCGGTGCTGCTCGGCTTCGCAACGGTGGAAGCGGGCATCGTCGCGCTCACGAGCGAGGGCCGCGTCTTCGCGACGGCGTCGATCCAGGAGAGCAAAGAGATCTTCCGCACGCACGTGCTCGCACACGTGCCGTTCCTCGCGACGGTGGTCAATACGCTGGCGGCAAAAGAGAACAAGTCGATGCGCGCGGACTTCTTCCTGGATCTTCTCGAAGAGCACTACTCTGCGAATGAAGCGCAGCGGCAATTCGAGACCGCGGTCGACTGGGGACGGTATGCCGAGCTATTCGAGTACGACGCCGGTAGTCAGCGCCTGTGGCTCAGCCACCCGCCGGCGATCGACGACGACTCCAGCCGCGATGGAGCGTCAATCGAAAGCCGGACGTAGCGTGGGCGAAGTGAACACGATCATCGTGCAAATTCGCGCAAGGGTGCCCGCACGACCAACACCGGAACCGGCGCCGTCCGCACGACGCGCTCCGCGACGCTACCGAGGAAGAAGCGCCGAAGCCCGCGCCGTCCGTGGCAGCCAACGACGATGAGATCCGCTTCCTCTTGCCGCGCGGCCGCTATCAGCGCGTCGCCGGTGTCGCCGTCCAGAACCCGGCCTTCGGCCGCGATACCCTTTGCGCGCGCCGAGACGACGGCCGCTTCGACGACGGCTTGCGCTTCCGAACGGATGACGTGCATCGCCGTGGAATAGTAACCGCGCCCGCCGATGGCGATTTCAAGGCTGGCGACGCTGCAAAATAGGACGTGCCTGCGGTCCGCGGCGGGAAATTCGAAGATCGCTTGGATCGCGGCATCAGACGGTTGCGAATCGTCGATGCCGACGACGATTCGCTCGAAATAGGGACCGGTCTCGCCGGCGCTCGTCGTGCCCGGTCGCACGGTCAAGACGGGGATCGTGCTCGTCCGCAGCACCGCCTCCGTCGTGCTTCCGACAACCAGACGGTCCAATCCGCGGCGCCCGTGAGTTCCCATCACGATGAGGCTGCAGTCTGCCTTGCCGGCACACTTGAAAACGCTCTCGGCGGGGTCGCCTTCAACTAAGCACCGTTGCGCTTCAATGCCAAAACGCTTCGCCGTGACCGCGGCTTGAGCGAGCAGGGCTTCCCCTTGTTCCTTGAGACTCTGCATGACCGGGGCCGGGTCGACCCGCACGAAGGTGGTCGACTCAATCGCCACGATCAGCGGCTGCCAAAAGACGGAATGACACAAGAAGAGCCGTCCGTCATGGTCGCGAGCTAGCCGTGCGGCGAGCGTCACGGCGTCATTCGAGGGTTCCGATTCGTCGACCCCGACGAGGATCCGGGAAAACAGACTGCTCGCGATCGGCATGGTGTGGCCATGATAGCGCGTGTGGGCGCTCATGCTTAGCCGCCATTCGGATGAACCCCGGCAGTCCGATCGAAAGCCGGACGTAGCGCGGTGCATTTGCGCCGCCGAACGGACGGCGTCCGAACGGCGGATGCCGCGCGCGGAGGCCGCGCGGTACAATGTGTCCATACCATGTCGTCGCTTCTTTCTCTCCAGCGCAACGACCATGATGTGTCGCCGCGACCGTTTTCGCGTATCGTCGTGGCCGTTGATCCGTCAACCGCTTCCGAACGCGCAGTACGGTTGGCCCTTTCGATGGCGCGCAGCCATGCCCGCATCGAGCTCGTCTTTTGTCAGGTCATCGACGTCCCGCGGATGCTCGCGCGCGCCGACCGTTTCGCCGACGACTACGAGATAGCGCTCGAGGCCACGCAAGAAGAGGCACGGAGCCTGCTCCAGCGTTGCATGGCGCTCGCCGGGCAAGCCGGTATTTTTGCCGAGGCGTGCATTCGCTACGGAAAACCTGCTACCGAGGTCGCCATGCTGGCGGATGTGTTCGCAGCGGATCTCATCGTCATCGGGAATCGCCCCAGCGATAGAATTCATCGTTTCCTCTGCGGCAGCGTCCGCGACGAGATCGTGCGCGCGTCCGGAATTCCGGTTCTCGTCGCCGATGCGAATGCGTCGAATCCGCCGGAATTCGGTGCGAACTGTGTCCTCGCCCAACTGGCGGATGCGTCGGTATCGCCGGCTGCCTTGCGCTTGGCATCCGGGATCGCGGCCGCGTACGGACGGGGTCTCGTCTGCCTGCCTCCGGCGGACCGTTCCGGTCGCGCCGGAAGTGGGGCGATCGAGCAGGCCGTTGCCGAACACCGGCCGGCATTGATCGTCATTGGTGCCCCCCCGCAGGGAGGTTTGCGCGACCTTTTTTCTCCGAACATCGTCGAGCGTACGTTGCAATCGGTGGACGCTCCGGTTCTCGTCGTCCCCGGTGGGGCTCGCCGGCGCTTGCGACATGCCGACTGATTCGACGCCGTTGTTCCGCAAACTAAGCGCGCCGTTCTCAAAATCGCCATCACCGCGATCGCGCTCGTCTATCCGTGCATCGTCACGGCGATCGCCCGCAATCTGAACGTCGGTCACGTCGTCCTGCAATAGCGCCGCGCGCCTGCGCGCCGCTGAAAAATACGCGTTCTAGGACCTCGGAATCGGAGCATAGAAACGACCGAATCCGCCCCTGGCTATGCCCTGGGCTTGGCGGCTGCGTGCCGCTCGTCGTATTCGCGAGAGAGACTCTGCCCGAGAGAGAGGTCGTCATGGCTCAAACACTTCCGTCTGCGAAAGACCTTCCGACGATTCCTGGACCTGCACCCGAGAAAATCTCGGGCGGGCACCTCGTCGCGAAAGCGCTCAAGAACGAGGGCATCGACACGATCTTCACCCTCTGCGGCGGCCACATCATCGACATCTATGACGGCTGCATCGATGAGGGCATCAAGATCATCGACGTTCGTCACGAGCAGGTTGCCGCGCACGCCGCCGACGGCTACGCGCGCATGACCGCTGGCATGGGCTGCGCCGTGGTGACCGCCGGACCGGGTACGACGAACTCGGTGACCGGTGTCGCCAACGCGTTCCGGGCGGAGAGCCCGATGCTGCTGATCGGCGGCCAAGCCGCCCTCACACAGCACCGCATGGGCGGACTGCAAGATCTCGCGCACGTCGACATCATGCGCCCGATTACCAAATTTGCGACATCCGTCCCGAGCACCGAACGAGTTGCCGATTTCGTCGCGATGGCGGCACGTGAATCGTTTAACGGCTCGTTCGGTCCGTCGTATCTCGAGATTCCACGCGACGTGCTCGACTTCAAAGTCGATCTTGCGAAGGCCGTGATCCCGCGCGCCGGCAAGTACCGCGCGTCGACGAAGAGCATCGGCGATCCGGCCGGCATCGAAGCTTTGGCCGACCTTCTCGTGAAGGCGAAGAAGCCGGCGATCTTGCTCGGACAGCAAGTTTGGACGTGCCAAGGGAGTGGAACGGCGCGCGAGTTCGTCGAGAAGCTGAACATTCCGACCTACATGAACGGCGCCGGTCGCGGCACGCTCGGGCCGGATCATCCGTTGAACTTCCAACTGACGCGGCGCGATGCGTTCGGTGAAGCCGACGTGATCGTGATCGTCGGAACGCCGTTCGACTTCCGCTTAGGGTATGGGAAGAGCGTCAAGTCGAAAGTCGTCGTTCAGATCGACATGTCGTACGCGACGGTCGGCAAGAACCGCGACGTGGAACTCGGACTCGTCGGCGACGTCGGCGCGATTCTCGGTGCGGTGCTGCAAGCGACTTCGGGCCGCAGCGACAACGGCGCAGCCGGGCGCAAAGACTGGGTCGCCTCGCTCCGCGCGAAGGAAAACGCGGCCGTCGATGCGCGCATGCCCAAGCTTCTCAACGACGCGAACCCGATTCACCCCTACCGCTTGGCCTACGAGATCGATCAGTTCCTCACCGACAATTCGATCTTCGTCGGTGATGGCGGCGACGTCGTAACCTTCGCAGGTAATGTCGTCCGTCCGAAAGGACCGGGTCTGTGGATGGATCCGGGACCGCTCGGGACGCTCGGCGTCGGCACCGGTTTCGCGATGGCGGCGAAACTCGCGCATCCGAAAAAAGAAGTCGTCGCGCTCTTCGGCGACGGTTCGTTCGCGATGACCGGCTTCGACATGCAGACGGCGATCCGGTTCGACTTGCCCTACATCGCGATCATCGGCAACAACTCGTACATGAATCAGATCCGCTACGGACAGATTCAGAAGTACGGACCGGAGCGCGGCAACGTCGGCAACTATCTCGGCGACGTCAACTTCGAGAAGTTCGCTACAATGCTCGATATCCACGGCGAAGCCGTGCGCGAGGCGAAGGAGATTCGTCCCGCGCTCAACCGCGCGCGGGCATCCGGCGGCTGCGCAATCGTCAATGTTTGGCTCGATCCCAACGCCTATGCGCCGGGGACCGAAAACCAAACGATGTACAAATAGAACGGAACCGAAAAACTACATGAAAAAAGCCCTCGACGGCATTCGCGTGCTGGATATGACCCACGTCCAATCGGGACCATCCTGCACGCAACTGCTCGCGTGGCTGGGTGCCGACGTGATAAAAGTCGAGCTGCCCGGCCGCGGCGATATCACGCGCGAACAGTTGCGCGATATCCCCAACGTCGACAGTCTCTACTTCACGATGCTCAACGGCAATAAGCGCAGCTTGACGCTCAACACGAAAACGCCGCAGGGCAAAGAGATTTTCCAGGCGCTGATCAAGCACTGCGACGTCTTGGTCGAGAACTTCGGGCCCGGCGTGCTCGATCGTCAGGGTTTCACCTGGGAGAAAATTCAGGAGCTGAACCCCCGCATGATCTACGCGTCGATCAAGGGTTTCGGTCCGGGAAAATTTGAAGATGCCAAGGCCTACGAACCGATCGCGCAAGCGATGGGCGGTTCGATGAGCACGAACGGCTGGGAAGACGGTCCGCCGACGGTGACGGGCGTGCAAACCGGCGACTCCGGCACCGGCATTCACACCGTTGCCGCCGTGCTCGCGGCGCTCTATCAGCGCGACCAGCACTCCGGCAAAGGTCAGCGCATCGTGTGCACGATGCAAGACTCTGTGTTGAATTTATGCCGCGTGAAGATGCGCGATCAACAGCGTCTCGCGCACGGTCCGCTCACCGAATATCCCAACAAGACGTTCGACGGCGTCGTGCCGCGGTCCGGAAACGCATCCGGCGGCGGTCAGCCGGGCGCCGCGCTCAAATGCGCGCCGGGCGGTTCGAACGACTACGTCTACTTGATCATCCAGCCGCAAGTCTGGAAGGCGCTGTGCGAGGAAATGGGCCGGCCCGATCTCATAACGGATCCGAAGTTCGCGACCCCCGCTGCGCGCTTGCCGATTCTGACTGAGGTCTGGAGCATCGTCGAAGCGTGGACGATGAAATCGACCAAGTACGAAATTCTCGAACGCTGTAACGCGATTGACGTCCCGTGCGGCCCGGTCCTCGATATGGCCGAATTGCTCGTTGACGAATCGCTGCGCGCCCGCGGCATGGTCGCGGCAGTCGACCATCCGGAACGCGGCACCTATTACACAATCGGCAGCCCGCTGAATCTCTCCGATTCACCGGTCGACTACCGCAGCGCACCGCTCCTCGGCGAACACTGCGCGGAAGTGCTCTCGGAAGTCATGCACTACGACGCGCAAAAAGTCGACGAACTCCGAACCGCCGGCGTTATCTAGCCCGTCCCCCCATTCAGCGCCGGATGTTGACCCAGATGGTTTTCTTGTCGGTGTAGTTGTCGATGGCGGCGGGGCCGAGGTCGCGGCCCATCCCGGAATCGCCGCCGAGACCGCCCCATGGCAAGCGCGTGTCGCTCTGGCCGTAGGTGTTGATCCAAACGGTACCTGCGCGCAGCTTACGTGCCATCGCGTGCGCTAACCCGATGTCTTTCGTCCATACGCCGGCGGCGAGCGAGAACGGTGAATCGTTAGCGATACGCACGGCCTCCGCTTCGTCTTTGAACTTGATGACGGCGGCGACGGGCCCGAAGATCTCTTCGCGCGCGATCTTCATCGAGTTGTCGACATTGGTGAACACGGTCGGCTCCATAAAATAGCCTTTCGTGCCGACGCGGTCGCCGCCTGAGAGCAGCGTCGCGCCTTCGCTCTTGCCCGAGTCGATGTAGCCCATGATCGACGTCAGCTGTTTCTGCGAAATGATCGGCCCCATGTAGGTCTTTTCATCGCGCGGATCGCCGACTTTCAACGTCTTCGAGCGCGCGACCATCAGTTCGCAGAACTTGTCGTAGATCGATTCGTGAACCAGGACGCGCGAACCGGCCGAACACACTTGACCGCTGTTGAAGAAGATGCCGGCCGACGCGCCCTTCACGGCCGCTTCGACGTCGGCATCGGCGAAAATAAGGTTCGGCGACTTGCCGCCGAGTTCGAGCGTGAGCCGCGTGATGAATGGTGCGGCGCCCTGCATGATCGTTTTGCCGACGCCGGGCGAACCGGTGAACGAGATTTTGTCCACGTCGGGGTTCGTCACGAGCGACATCCCGGCGCCCGAGCCCGGTCCCGGCAGAATGTTCAGGATGCCCGGCGGGATGCCGGCCTCGAGCGCAAGTTCGCCGAGCAGCAGGGCGGTCAGCGGCGTTTCCGATGCCGGCTTCAAGACGACCGCGCAACCGCACGCCAGCGCCGGTGCGATCTTCCACATCGAGTTCATGAGCGGGAAGTTCCAGGGAACGATCGCGGCAACGATGCCCACCGGAATGCGTTCGATGTACGTCAGTGCGTCCGGGCGGACGGGGACGACATCGCCCATGATCTTGTCGGGCCAGCCGGCGTAGTACTCGAGGCAGTCGAGCATCGCCGGATAGTCTTGCCGGCGCACGGAGCTGATCGGTTTGCCGCCGTCGAGTGACTCGAGGGCGATGATCGCCTCCGCGTTCGCGCGCACGAGCTCGGCGAATTTGAACATGAGGCGTGAGCGCTCCGAGGCGCGCATCGTTCCCCACGGACCATCTTCGAGGGCGGCGCGGGCCGCGCGGACGGCCCGATCGGCATCTTCCGGACCAGCCTGGGCGACATTGGCGATCAGCTCTTCGGTCGCCGGATTGCGTGTTTCAAACGTCGATCCCGAAGCGGCGTCGACCCAGGCACCGCCGATAAGCAGTTTGGTCGGCGGAATGCGGGTCGCGGTGGGCGGCGGGGCCGTCATAGCCATGTCGTGGATGTCCCTCTCGGTCCTAATATACGCAGAAGGCGGCGCCTTTCGACGCCGCGCAGTGGTTCTCCATTCACCAAGGCAACCGTTGCCGCGCCAACGGCTTTGTCGTGGCCGAGGTTTTTTTCGCGCAATTGGACTACTATTGAACGGGAATTGAAGCAAGCAGTCGGCTCGTTGCCGGGGGAGGGTCGCATGTCTACTCCAAGCACAGAGGCAAGTCAGCAAACGTCCCGAGGCCTCGGTAATCCCTGGATCCAGTTGGTGATCGGCATCGTCTGCATGGCGATGATCGCAAACTTGCAGTACGGGTGGACCGTTTTCGTCACCCCGATCCAGGACAAACAAGGCTGGAGCCTCGCCGCGATCCAGGTGTCGTTCACGATCTTCGTGCTGGTCGAAACGTGGCTCGTGCCGTTCGAAGCGGCCTTCGTCGATAAGTACGGCCCACGCGTTATGGTCGCGATCGGCGGCGTGTTGGCGGGTCTCGCTTGGATCGTCGATTCGCTGGCAACGACGTTGCCGATGCTCTACTTCGGTGGCATCCTTGCGGGCATCGGCGCGGGCATCGTGTACGGCACGTGCATCGGCAATGCGCTAAAGTGGTTCAGTCATCGCCGCGGCCTCGCCGCCGGACTGACCTCGGCCGGCTTCGGCGCGGGCGCAGCGGCAACGGTCATTCCGCTCACGTTGATGGTCAAATCGAGTGGTTATCAACATACGTTTCTGGTCTTCGGCATCATCCAAGGGCTCATCGTGCTGGTCGCCGCGATGTTGCTGGTGACGCCGCCGAAAAGCGCTCCGGTTGAAATGAAGCAGCCGCGCACGCTTCAAGGCACGAAAGACTATACACCCCGCGAGACGCTGCGCTCGCCGGTGTTCTGGATCATGTACGTGATGTTCGTTTTGGTCGGCGCCGGTGGCCTCATGGCGGTTGCGGAACTCGGGCCGATCGCCAAGTCATTCGGCATTTCGAACATTCCCGTGACGATGGTCGGCATTACGCTCGCAACTCTAACGTTCGCGCTCTCGCTCAACAACATCATGAACGGGATTACCCGCCCGGTCTTGGGTTGGGTGTCCGATCGCATCGGACGCGAGATGACGATGTTCGGCGCGTTCATGGTCGAGGGGCTCGGCATCTTCGCGCTGATGGTCTTCGGACATTCGCCGGTTTCGTTCGTGCTGCTCTCGGGCTTGGTGTTCTTCGCCTGGGGCGAGATTTACAGCATCTTCCCGTCGACTGCGCGCGATCACTTCGGGCAGAAATACGCGACCACGAATTACGGCATGCTCTACACCGCGAAGGGGACGGCCTCGCTCGTCGTCCCGCTCGCCAGCATTCTCAGCGTTGCAACCGGCAATTGGACCGCCGCCCTAAGCGTGGCGGCGATCTTCAACATCGTCGCGGCCGTCATGGCGATTGCCGTACTCTACCCGGCGCGGTTGCATGAAATCAAGAAAGCCGGCGCGGTCTCGTCCGGAATTAGCGCCGCCGCGGTCACTGCCCCGGTGGTCTAGGGCGGCCTGACCCCGAAGGCCGCAATCGCGTGACGGAAGCGATTGTGGCCCTCGCCGGTCTGGGCATCGGCATGCTCGGAACGTTGATCGGTGCGGGCGGCGGATTTCTGATCGTCCCGCTGCTCGTGCTGCTCGAACCATCGTGGAGCACCGATCAGATTACCGCGTTCTCGCTGGCGGTGGTCACCGCGAACGCATCGATGGGTGCCGCGAGCTATTGGTGGCAGGGCCGCGTCGACCCGTTCACGTTTCCGCTCTACACGCTCGCCGCGGTGCCGGGTTCGATCATCGGCGCGTACGCGAGCGGGTATATTCCGCGGCCAGTGTTCGATCCGATTTTCGGCGTGCTGCTGATCCTGATCGGCGTATGGCTATTTCTGAAACCGGGGAGCAGCGAGGCCGGTGGGCACACGGGTCCGTTCGAACGGGTCCTGGTCGATCGCAGCGGGCGGCGCTATGTTTGGTCGTTCGATCCGCGTATCGGTTTCGCCGGCAGCGTTGTGGTAGGGTTCGCGTCGTCGATGTTCGGCATCGGCGGCGGGATCATTCACGTGCCGCTGCTGGCCACGGTATTGGGATTTCCGGCGCACGTCGCGACGGCGACCTCGCACGCGGTGCTCGCCGTCACGGCGGGACTGGCAACGATCGTGCACATCGTGCACGGCGACTTCCGCGCAACCTGGCCGCTGGTGCTTGCGGCGTCCGGCGGTGCCATTGTCGGCGCGCCGATCGGTGCACGCATCTCGAACTTCGTCCCGGGCGCGGTTATCCTGCGCGTGCTGGCAGTAGCACTGGCGTTCGTCGGCCTGCGCCTGCTCGTGGGCGCTTTACTGTCCGCCCATCCGTCCCCTCATCTGTCCGTTCGTCTGTCACCCTGAGCTTGTCGAAGGGCCGCCGCAATTGTCGTTGCTGAGTGGCTGTCCCTCGACTACGCTCGGGATGACAGATGAGGGGCGTTTAGTGGGCGTCGGCGGTGTAGGCTTCGGGGAGATTTTCGGGATCGAGGAGGGTTGAGGTGTTCGGCTCGCCGGGCTTTAAGCGGCCGAGCAGCTCGAAGTTGCGCAGCGGCAGCACTTTGCCTTTGACGAATACCGGCGTGAGTTCGTTGACGATGAAGTGGTCCTTGACTTCGTTGTACGTCGCCTCGCTGATGATCGTCTGACCGCCCTTGGCGACGTTGTAGAGCCGCGCTGCGGTGTTGACGTTGTCGCCGATTACGGTGTAGTTCAAACGATCGCTCGAACCGAGGTTGCCCATGACGACTTCACCCGTGTTGAGGCCCATACCGACGGTGAAGAGTTGGCGGCCTTGCGCTTTCCACTCCGTCATCATCTCGATGATGCGCTCTTGCTGGCGGAACGCGCTTTCCGTCGCCTCGATGGCGTCGATGTTGCCCGGCCGCGGATCGGGTGCGGAGAACACGGCCATCAAGCAGTCGCCGATAAATTTATCCACGTACCCGCCGTGCTCGAATACGATCCGGCACATCTCTTCGAAGTACTCGTTGAGCTGCCCGTAGATCTGTTCCGGCGTCATGTTTTCCGACATCGCGGTGAAGCCGCGGATATCGGAGTAGAAGATCGTGACCTTGGCGCGCTTGCCCGAGAGATCGAGCGCCTTGAGCGGATCGTCGTGCGAGAGCATGCGGTCGACGAGTGCCGGGCTGACGTGCTTGCCGAACATCTCCTTGATGACGCGCTTGTCGGCGCCCTCGGTGATCGTCCGGTAGAGTGCGACGAAGAGTGCCGAGAGAATGATCGCGCCGTCGACGTGGATCAGATCGATCCAGTGCAGCGTGTAGGCATAGAAGCCCACGGCGAACGCGGTGTAGACGATCGCGACGCCGACGGCGAGCGCGACGCCGAGCGTGGCGCGCAACTGCGTGACGATGAAGCCGATGGCAAACGCGAGGACGACGATCAATACGATGTCGATCCACGGCTGCACGCGGTGAATGAACCGCCCGGTGAGCAGTTGATCCATCAACCGGACGTTCGAAAACACTCCGGGATAACGGCCGTTCGGCGTGAGGATGTAGTCACCGGCGGCTTGCGCAGTGTACCCGACGACGATCACGGCATTATTGGCAAACGCCTTCATCGTATCTTTGTCGAACTTGAGCGCGTCGATGAATGAAACCATTTGAATCGCGGGCATCGAGAGATCGGCCGTTCCGGCGCGCGTGGCGAGCCCATTGCTCTCCGCTTGATCGACGTGTTCGGATACGTTGAACGGGAGCATCAAAAGTTGGCCCGAGCCGTTGAGTGGAACGATATTTTTTCCCAGGCGCGCGTGCCACGCATCGATCGGTGCGTAGTCGACGCCCTCGTAGTAAGCGGCCGTGGCAAGAGCGAGAGTGGGGTACTGCGTCACTTTGCCGGCGGCGGACGTGGACGTGAAGACGAACTCCTGACCCACGAGCCAGCCGCCGGGATTGTCGACCGTCGTCGCACCCAAGCGGGCAAGGTTTGCGATGTCGGGCGGTGGCGCTTCGAACGACATGATGCCACCTGAGGTGATGTCGATCGTCATGCCCAGAACGCTGGCTTGCTTCTTCAGGCCGGCCTCAAAGGACGCGTCTTCCTTCGGATCGCGCGTGTGCTCGAAAAACTCAAGGTCGAAGGCGGCGACCTTCGCGCCCGCGGCCGCGAGCTTTTGGAGCAGTTCGCCGATGGCGGTCCGCGGAATCGGCAAGCGTCCGAGGCCGAGCGGCGGGTCTTGTAGCGTGGCTTCGTCGATCGTCACGAGGCGAATCGTATCGTTGGGGGGATCCGTGTCGGGGAAGTGCGCGAGCTTCGTGAGCCACGCCTGATTTTTGACTGCAAAGAAGGCGTCGTTGATGGCGACGAAGTCGCCGACGGTGCTGACCGATGCGAACGTCGGCGGGGCGAAATACAGAACGATGCCGATCCCGGCGGCGATCGCAGACAAGAGCATTGCCGTGCCGAAAATCCGCAGCCGGCGAATTTTGATGACCGGAAATTTCATCGTTGCCTCCGGCGCCGCCCGGCGCTAGTTTTGTACGCGGCCGATGTATCGGCGGTCGCGCGTATCGATGCGGATCATGTCACCCGGATTGACGAACAGGGGCACTTGTACGGTGGCCCCGGTTTCCAACTTCGCCGGTTTCGTCGTGCCGGTCGCGGTATCACCCTTGAAGCCGGGGTCGGTCTCCTCGACTTTCAGCTCGACGTGGGCCGGCAGGTCGACGCCGATTGCGGTGCCGTCATGGAACTGCATGGCCACGCGCATGCCGTCTTTGAGGAAGTCAGCCGGATCGCCGATCAGCTCGCGCTGCAACGTGAGGTTCTCGTAACTCTCGGTATCCATGAAATGGTAGCCGTCGGCATCGTTATAGAGCATCTGCATGTCGCGGTTGTCGACGATGGCGCGCTCCAGCTTTTCACCGGCCCGGAACGTACGTTCGACCGTGGACCCGGTCTTGACGTTCTTGAGCCGAGTGCGCACGAAGGCCGAGCCCTTGCCGGGCTTGACGTGGAGGAACTCGATCACCGTCCACAAGTGGCCTTCGATCACGATCGTGACGCCGTTCTTAAAATCGTTCGAAGAAATCATGTCCGGGGCGAGTTAGCTCACCCAGGCGGTCTGCCCTTGACGCCCTTGCTCTTGCCGAGATACGTGCCGCTCGTGATTGATGCGTGAGGCATGATGTGTTAGTATATACTTTGTATGAACAAGGCCGAGTTCAGCGCGCTGGCAATCCAGAGTGCTCGTGTTTTTAAGTCTGGAAACTCGCTCGCCGTTCGGATCCCGAACGCAATCGCAAAATATTGTGAATTGGACGACGGTGCATCGCTCGAGATCGCGGCGGAAGACGGGATGATTTTTTTACGGAAAGCGCCGTCAAAGACGCTCGACGAATTGATCGAGGCGATCACGCCTGATAACGCTCATCCTGAAATCTTCGATGGGTCACCGGTCGGCGCCGAACGCTGGTGACGCAATACATCCCCGACGTTGGCCATCTCGTTTGGATCACGCTCGATCCGCAGGTTGGCCGCGAACAGGCTGGCCGTCGGCCGTTTCTCGTTCTCTCGCCGCGCGCATACAACGCGAAGACGTCGCTTATGGTTGGAGTGCCCGTGACCTCGAAGCGTAAGCAGTATCCATTTCAAGTTGAATTGCCGCCCGGTGGCTTGATCACCGGCGTTGCGATGGCGGATCAGCTCAAGAGCTTCGACTGGCGTGCTCGCCGCGTGGAACACGCAGAAGTCGCCGATCGAACGACCATTCGTGACGTGCGCTCTCTGATCTCGACGCTTTTGAATTTACGCTAGCACTCGAATCCTTCGTTTACGCCTTTGATTTTTCGCGTCGGAAGAGCGGCAGTACGCTTTCGGTGCCAGCCCGGAGCCGCGCGATGTTCGCCCGGTGCATGAAGACGATCAACAGCGCCGAGGCTGCCCCGTAGATGCCCGCCGCGGGCCCGCCAAGGACCCAGAGCGCCGGAGCCATGGCGGCGCTGGCCAGCATCGAACCGGCTGAGGAATAGCCGGTCGCCGCGACCACGGCTAGCCAAATGACGGCGAAGATGGCACCAGCGGGCCACGCGAAGGCGATGACGGCGCCGAAGCTGGTGGCGACGCCTTTTCCCCCGCGGAAGTTGAGAAACGGCGAGAAACAGTGTCCGGCGACCGCGGCGAACGCAGCGATTGCAGCCATCGGTAGATCGTCGAACACACGGCCGGCAACGACCGGTATCGCACCCTTGAGCGCGTCGAGGATCAAGACCGCGATCGCACCGCCCTTGCCGAGCGTGCGTAGTGCGTTCGCGGCGCCGATGTTGCCGCTGCCTTCGGCGCGCAGATCGCGGCGGAAGAACAAACGCGAGACGATGACGCCAAAGGGGATGGCACCCAGGAAGAACGATGCCGGAATGACGAGGACCACATCAAAGAGCGCCTCGTCCGGAATGCTCATCACCTGCGGGATTCGTCGCGCGGACGTTCGCGGAAATCGAGTGTCAGCGGGACACCTTGGAAATCGAAGTTCGAGCGGATCACGTTTTCGATGAAGCGTTTGTATGACGGCTGAATCAACTTCGGCTCGTTGCACGAGAAGATAAACAGCGGCGGATGCGTCGAGACTTGCGCGCAGTAGTAGATCTTCAGCATCCGGTCTTGCGAGATCGGCGGCGGATGGGCGATGACCGCGTCTTGCACGACCGCGTTGAGTTTCGCCGTTGGGATGCGGCGGTCGAGGTTCTCGGCCACTTGGTTGACGACGGGCATCAGGCTCCCGAGCCGGCGCTTCGTGAGCGCTGAGAGAAACGTCACCGGCGCGAACGATGCGAACTGCAGCTGTTCGTGGATCCCTTCGATCAATTCGTTTTGGCTGAATTCGCCCAATTCACGTACGAGATCGTACTTGTTACCGACGATGATCAAGCCTTTTTTCTCTTCGATCGCGATCCCCGCGAGCCGCCGGTCCGCATTCTGCGGGCCCTTCATCGCGTCGACGAGCAAGATCACGATGTCGCAGCGCGAGATCGCGCGCAGCGAACGCAGCGAGCTGTAGTACTCGATCGCGCCGTGCTTGTCGGCGCGCTTGCGCACGCCGGCGGTGTCGATCAAGCGTAGCGTGCGGTCTCCATACGGCAGCAAACTGTCGATCGAATCGCGCGTCGTGCCGGGGACGTCCGACACGATCGTGCGCTCCTCACCGAGAATGGCGTTGAGCAGCGACGACTTGCCGACGTTCGGTTGTCCGATGAGCGCCAGCGCGAGTTCGGTGTGCGGTTCTTCCGCATCGCCTTCGGGCGGCAAGCGTTCCACGATCGCGTCGAGTAAGTCGCCCGTGCCTTCACCGTGAATCGCCGATACCGGGAACGGCTCGCCGAAGCCGAGCCGCGAGAATTCACCGTGCACCGATGCGAGTGCGTTCGGCGACTCGGTCTTGTTGGCGACGAGCAGCACCGGATGATGGGTGCGCCGCAAAATTCCGGCGACGTCGATGTCGACCGCGTTGAGGCCGTCCATCGCGTCGACCACGAACACGATCACGTCGGCATCGCGCGCGGCGTTCTCCGCTTGTTCGCGCGTACCGAAGGCGATCGCGTCGTTCGGATCCACATCGAACTCGATGCCGCCCGTGTCGACGCACGTGAACGTGCGCCCGCGCCAGTCGGCGAGCGCGTAGAGCCGGTCGCGGGTGACGCCCGGCGTGTCCTCGACGATCGCAAGGCGTTGACCGATCAAACGGTTGAAAAGCGCGCTTTTGCCCACGTTGGGGCGACCGACGATCGCGACGGTGGCTGGACGGACGCGCAGGTTGGGGACGTCGGCATGCGCGATCTCGGCGCCGTCGAATGGGAGTTCGGTCATGGGCAGTTGGTCGTTTCGCGCGCCGTCGGCGAATCTTGCCGTTTTTGCGTTCGTCGCGGTCGCTCTGCTCGGCGCGGCGCCGACCGGGGCGATCTTCGTCACGACCTTACCAAGCGGCGCCGACGTCTGGCTCGACGGCACATATGTCGGTCATGCGCCCGTCGTGGTCGACGCGCTAGCGGTCGGCGCGCACCATCTCACCCTCACCCGGACGGGCTGGACGCCCGAAGATCTTGCCGTCGAGATCGCGCCCGCTCAGACGCAAACGACCTCGGTCGTCTTGGTGCGTGACGGGAAAACGAGCGAGGCCTTGGGTACGATCGCCATCCACGCCCCCGACCGGCTGGCCGGGGTAACGATCGATGGCCAGCCGGCCGTGGTGGGCAAAGACGGCACGATCGCGGCCAGCGCGGGCACGCACGACGTCGCGATCGCGGCGCCGCAGGGCAAGCAGACGCGAACCGTAACCGTGTATCCGCTGACCCGAACCGATGTCGTACTGGGCGCCGATACGGTCGTCCGTTCACTCGTGATCGCGCCGGCCGACGACTATCTCCCGGCGACCGCGTTCCACCTCGAGGGTACCCGGCTCGTCTTGCGTTACGGTGGCCACGAGGTCATCGCGCACCTCGGGGCGACCAGCTACACCATCGATCGGCAACCGGCGTCCTACGATGCGCCGCCCACGGTGATCCGCAACCGCATCTATCTGCCGCTGGAATTACTCACGATGCTCACGCTCCACGATAAGAAATAATGGCGACGATCTACATCGAGACGCACGGCTGTCAAATGAACGAAGCGGACTCGCAGTACATCGTGCGACGTGCGACGAGTGCGGGCTATACCCTGGCCGAGCGTGCCGAAGATGCCTCCGTACTCGTGCTCAATACGTGCACGGTGCGCGATAACGTGGAGAAGCGGGCGTATGGCCGGCTCCATCATTGGAAAGCGATCAAGAGCGCCGACCCATCGGTGCGCGTCGTCGTGGCCGGGTGCCTGGCCGAACAGGATCGCGACCGGATGGCGTCGCTCGTGCCCCATGTCGACGGCGTCTTCGGGACGCGCGATCTGCGCGCGCTGGGCGATCAGCTCGAGGCATGGCGGCCGGAGTTCGTCGACGACAGCGACATGGTCGAGCGCGAACTCAACACGATCATCGGCGGCACGAGCGACGGCGTTACCGGTCCGTACGATGCGCTACGCGCGTTCGTCAACGTTCAGCGCGGCTGTTCGTACTATTGCACGTTTTGCATCGTGCCCCACGTGCGAGGCCGTTTCGATCATCGTCCGATGGGCGAGATCCTCGATGAGCTCAAGCGCAAAGTCGCGGCGGGCGCGCGCGAGATCATGCTGGTCGGGCAAACGGTCAACGCCTACAAAGAACCGGCCACCGGCGCCGATTTCGCCGACCTGCTCGAAGTCGTTTCGGCGATTGACGGCGTCGAGCGAATCGCGTTCGTGTCGTCGCATCCGCGCGATTTGGTCGAAAAACTCGCTCGCGTCGCGGCCACGCTGCCGAAGATGAACCCGCGCTTTCACCTCGCCGTGCAATCGGGTTCGAACCCGGTGTTGCGCCGCATGAACCGCAAATACACGGTCGAAGAGTTCCGCGAGCGGGTCGCGATGTTCCTCAGCTACAACCCCGCCTGGGCGATCACGACCGACATCATCGTCGGCTTTCCCGGCGAAACCGAAGCGGATTTTCAGCAGACGCTCGACCTCGCTGCAACCGGCATGTTCGCGCAGACCTACATGTACATGTACTCGCCGCGCCGCGGCACGCCGGCTTCGCACTGGGAACCGGTTGCCCCGGAGGTACAGCGCGAGCGCTTCGCGCGCCTGGACGCGATCACGGATGCGAACGTACGGGCCTATCACGACCGCAAGGTCGGCACGACCGTGCGCGCGCTGATCCACGGCGTGTCGCGTAAAGATTCCACGCGGCTGGCCGCGAAGACGACGGACAACGTCACCGTGCATTTTCCGATGATCGAAATCGTCCCGAATCTCGACGAGCCGTGGATCGACGTACGCATCGATCGCGCCGCCGTGTGGGGCATTTCCGGAATCGCCGTGGGCCGGGCGCGCGGCTGGGATGCGCCCGCGCGCCCGATCGAAGCGCCGGTCATCGATCTCGTCGGGATGCGGTAAGCCCGCTTTGACCGAGACCATCGTGTGGTCGCCGATGCTCGAGCAGTATTTCGGGATGAAAGCCAAGCATCCCGATGCAATCCTGCTCTCGCGCGTCGGCGACTTCTACGAAGCATATGGTGACGACGCCGAGACGATCGCGCGGGCGCTGCAGATCGCGCTGACCTCGAAGGACGCCGGCAGCGGGAAGAAGATCGCGATGGCTGGCGTTCCGCACCACGCGCTCGACGGCTATCTCGCCAAACTCGTGCTGCAGCGGCGCGTCGTCGCGCTAGCCGAGCAACTCGAAGCACCGATTCCGAATAAGCTCGTGCGGCGCGATGTCGTCCGCGTCGTGACGCCCGGCACGGTGATCGAAGAGCAGATGCTCGAGCCCGGCGCGAGCACGTATCTGGCCGCGATCGCTGCGGTCGACGACGTGGTGGGATTGGCGCACGCCGACGTCTCGACGGGGCACGTCATGGCGACGGCGTTCTCCGGGGATACCGCGTTCGACGATGCGCTGGGCGAAATCGCGCGGCTGGATCCGGCCGAACTCGTGGCCGACGTGCCGGCCGATGCGCGCATGGCGCTCGAACGGATGCTGGAGAATGCGCGCACGCGCGTCGTCACGCCGCCGCTCTCGGCCGTGCCCAGTGCGGTCGCACCGATCGATGGCTTCTCGCACGACGAATCGCTCGCGATGCGACGCACGCTCGATGCGCTCGGCGCGTTCGTGCGGCGCGTCGGCGTTCCGCAAAGCGCCGGCGAGGCGTTCCGGCCGCCGCAGTATTACTCGCAGAAGACGTTCTTAGCGCTCGATGCAAACACGCGCAAGCACCTCGAACTGCACCGCGCGCTGGGTAGCAATGCCAAGGCGACGCTGTTGGCGACGATCGATCGCACGCGCACCGCGATGGGTTCGCGCCTGCTCGCGCGCTGGCTCTCCGCACCGTTGATCGCGGCCGAAGGGATCGCCGCGCGTGCCGACTGCGTCGAAACGTTCGTCGCGGACGGCGGCCGCCGCGCCGCGATCGCCGACGTGCTACATGCGTGCTTCGACCTCGAACGCATCGCACAGAAGATCCGTTTCCGGCGCGCGTTGCCGCGCGATCTGGGTTCGCTGCGGCGCACGCTGGCGCTCCTTGATCCGCTGGTCGATGCGTTGCGCGATCCGGCGTTGCCCTCACTGCTGCGCGAACTGCGTGGGTGCCTGGGTGGTTTCGATGACGTGCGGGCGGACCTCGCCGCATCGCTCGTCGACGAACTGCCGGCGACGCTCGCCGATGGCGGCGTCATCCGGCCCGATGCCTCGTCCGACCTGACCGAATGCGTCGCGCTGCGCGGCGATGCGCGGGCGAGCCTCAACGCTCTCGAAGAGCGCGAACGCGAGCGCAGCGGCATCAAGGGACTCAAGATCAAGTACGCGTCGGCGTTCGGCTATGCGATCGAAATCGGCAAAGCGCAAACGGCTAGCGTTCCGGCCGACTACGTGCGGCGCCAAACCTTGACCAATGCCGAGCGCTACGTCACGCCCGAACTGCGCGAACTCGATGCCGCGATCGCCGGCGCGCAAGCACGGCAGCTGCGGCTCGAAGGCGATCTGTTTGCGGCACTGGTCGAACGGCTCGCCGCCCGCATCGACGACCTGCTTGCCGCCGCCGACGCGCTCGCGCACGTCGACGCGTTCGTTTCGCTTGCGCAGGTGGCGTCGGAGCGCGCCTACGTGCGCCCAACATTCGTCGCGGGATCGACGATCGACATCGTGGACGGCCGCCACCCGGTGGTCGAAGCGCTGCTCGGATCGTCGTTCGTTCCGAACGACCTGCACTTGCACGAAGACGACACGCGCTTCGTCGTGCTGACCGGGCCGAACATGGGTGGTAAGTCGACCTATTTGCGTCAGGCCGCGCTGCTCGTGATCCTCGCGCAGATCGGTTCGTTCATTCCGGCGCGTAGCGCGTCGCTCGGGATCATCGATCGCATCTTTACCCGTATCGGAGCGGGCGATGATCTGGCATCGGGTCAGTCGACGTTTTTCGTCGAGATGGCGGAAACCGCGGCGATCCTGCGGCGGGCGACCAATCGCAGCTTGCTCCTAGTCGACGAAGTCGGCCGCGGAACGGGCACGATCGATGGTCTTGCAATCGCGCAAGCAATTTGCGAGTTCTTGCTCGAGCGCGAATCACGCGGACCGCTGACGCTCTTCGCGACGCACTTCCACGAACTGATCGCGCTGGCCGACCGCTGGCGGCTGGTCGCTAACTTCCACATCACCGCGGTCGAGAATACGGCGCGCGGCGGCGCACCGGTATTTTCGCATCGCGTGCTGCCGGGCTCGAGCTCGCGCTCGTTTGGTATCGAAGTAGCGCGTATGGCAGGCTTGCCGCCGACGGTGATCGCGCGCGCCCGAGAGATCAGCGACGCCCTCAATGGCCGGCCCAGTCTTGAAAATCAGGTCCCGTTACGCGGTAAGCTGGCGAAACCGGAGATCATAGAACAGCCGTTGCTGTTCGATTTAGTGCGAAACCGGGTAACGAGCGAATGATGCTAGGCGCACCCATGGGGTATCTTGACGGCTCGAAAACGCAGGCGTGCGCCATGGTTCGGGGGACCCGCTCGCAGCGCGAGTGGGGGGCACGAAGCCTAGGGCGGAGTGCCGTTTAACTATGAACGACCTGATCGAGCTTTACGCGCCGGCTTATCACGACGGGATCGTTGCAGCGGTGATCCTCATCGGGGTGATCGTCGTCGCACTCGTGCTGCAGCGCGCGCTGTTCGCGTTCCTCGAACGGCTGGTCCGTAACAAGAACGACGGCATCTTTGCTGCAATGCTGCGGCGCGCGCAACGGCCATCGGGCTTTGCACTGCCGTTGCTCGCGGCGCTGGTTGCGCTCCCGTATCTGACGTTTCCGGAGCGTATCGACACGATACTCGTGCGGGTAACGGCGGTCGCAACGACCGTCGCCCTCGCTTGGGCCGTCGTCGCGTCGATTGGACTTTACACCGATCTGGTCAAGCGCCGCTACAGCCTCGATGCTGAGGACAACCTGCACGCGCGCCAGGTCGAGACGCGCATCGACATCCTTGCGCGCTCGGCGGTCACCGTCGTGGTGCTGGTGTCCGCGGCGCTCGCGGCGATGGCGTTTCCGTCGATCCGCGCGCTCGGCACGACGTTGCTTGCCTCGGCCGGCGTCGCCGGCATCGTGATCGGCATCGCAGCGCGCCCGCTCTTCGAGAATTTGATCGCCGGCCTGCAGTTAGCCCTCTCACAGCCGATTCGGATCGATGACGTGGTCATCGTTGAGGGCGAGTACGGTCACATCGAGCAAATCTCGTCGACGTTCGTTATCGTTCGAATCTGGGATCAACGGCGGATGGTGTTGCCGCTGACGTACTTCATCGAAAAACCGTTTCAGAACTGGACGCGCACGGGATCGGCGCTCCTCGGCACCGTTTTTCTCTACGTCGACTACTCGGTATCGGTCGATGCGGTTCGCGAGCAGTTGCCGAAGATACTCGAGAACGACAAGAAATGGGACGGCGCCGTGCACGGCGTCCAGGTTACCGATGCGAAAGAGTCAACGATCGAACTGCGGATTCTCGTGAGCGCGCGTAACTCGGCCGATCTGTTCGACTTGCGCTGCAATGTGCGCGAAGCGATGGTTGCGTTCTTGCATGCGAATCAGCCGACGGCGTTGCCAACGAACCGTCAAATGGCGATGGCGCCCGCGGTTCTGGTCGTTCCACCCAAGGCGGCGCCGACGGGGTAGGTTCTAGGCGCCGCGTTCCTCCTCGTCGCGGCCGGCAAGTTCGGTCGCGAGGTTCCCGCGCACGAGACCGAGCAGCGCGCGTAGTTTCACCACGTCGGACGGCCCGACGCCGTCGAGCGCTTGGAGCGAGAGCTCGCGGGCGTAGTCGAGCAGTGTATCCCGCAGGGTGCGCCCTTTGGCGGTGAGATAGAGGCGAACCATGCGCCGGTCGTCCGTGCTCCGTACGCGCTTGATCAACCGCCGCTTCTCCAGGGAATCCACCGTGGCGACCGTAGCCGGTTGGGTCGTCCCGAGCCGTTCGCTTAATTCGCTTTGATTGATCCCCTCGTCATCCCATAGGTGCCGTAGCAGAAAATACTGGGTTAGCGTGATGCCGTGCGGTTCGGTGCGCCGCTTGAGGACGGCCAAGAGCAGGCGCGACGTCTCACGAAGTTCGTAACTGAACATGAGCTCATCCATGGCGCGAACATCGGCCACGGGTTGACGTCTCTTCATCGCGGTGCGTATCGTTCGAGCACATGCCGGGCGAGGGTCATCTTTAGAATCTCGGTCGGACCTTCGGTGATCGTGAAGCTACGCTGGTCGCGCCAGAACGTTTCGATCGGGAAATCGGTGGTCAGGCCGATGCCGCCATGGATTTGCATGCAGCGGTCGGCGGCGGTGAACGACGATTCGTCTCCGAAATACTTGCACATATACGAATCGTGCCGGACGTCTTCGCCACGGTCGTAGCGCAGCGCGGTCTGATAGGTCATCAAGCGGAGTTGCTTGAGCGTGAGGTACATGTCGACGAGCATCCATTGGATCGATTGGCGCTGGGCCAACGGTGCCCCGAACGTCGTCCGCGCGAGCGCGTACGCAGTGCCGAGTTCGAGGCAGCGCTCGATAACGCCGATGGCTCGTGCGGCATGGCGCAGGATGCGGCCTTCAGTAATCCACGACTGCGCGTACGCGAAGCCGGCTCCCTCGTCCCCGACGCGGTTCTCCACTGGGATGCGCAGGTTATCAAAGGCGATTTCGAACGGCCGGTCGCGCATCATGGTCTGCATCTGACGCACGATCCCGATGCCCGGGGTGTCGAGCGGCACCACGAACGCGGTTACGCCGCGCGCACCTTTTGAACGATCGGTCGAAGCGAAGAGCTGGACGAAATCCGTTTCGTCGACGAAACCAATAAAACGTTTGGTCCCGTTCACGACGTAGACGTCTCCGTCGAGAACGGCAGTGGTCTCCATGGCCGCCGGATCTCCGCCGGCGCCGGGTTCCGTCTGCGCAAAACAAGCGAATTTCTCACCGCGCAACACCGGGTAGAGAAAACGTTCTCGTTGCGGCTCCGTCAAGCGTAAGAGAATGGGGCTGACTTCGGGGCCCATGACGCCGCGATTGCGCGGCGGCAAAGCGATCGAGCGGCCGAGCTCCTCAAAAATGACCGTTCGTGCGAGCAATCCGTAGCCGGGGCCGCCGAATTCGCTCGGTACGTTGACGTTCCACAAGCCGAGCTCACGCGCGGCGGCCTCCAGCCGGCCGCGATCTTCCGTCGATAGACGATGCCCTTGCGAAAGGTCGCGCTCGTTTGGGATCAGGTAGCGGTCGACGAACTCGCGCGCGCGCGAACGCAACGCGCGCAGGTCGTCAGAAAGATCGAATTCCATCGTGCTTCGTTACGCCGAGTTTCCGCCCGAACCGGAAACGGGCACGAAGGTTTTCGTGGCCGCCTGCCAACGCACGATGATGCAGTCGTTCAGCCCGAGCCCACGTTGATTGCCGATGCGGAAATCGTAGAACCCGTTGATGCCGGCGTAGCCGTGCAACTGCAGGATCGCATCGCGCAACTGCTGAGCGGTCGCGGATTCGGGCAGCGTGCGCAACTCGGCTATCACGATTGAAGCCGGATCCCACGCCCCGCTCGCACCGATGTCGGGCTTTGCGCCATCGGCGGCATAGGCCTTATACATCGTTGCCATCGCGTCTTTGATCGGACCGGGCCGCAACTGGCGATACGCCGGCCATTTCATCGCGTATTGATAATATTGGCGCGGCAAGATCGACGCCCACTGATCCATCGCCGCATAGCTCTGGTTGCCGTTGGCGCCCACCACGGGAATGTCGAGGCCCGCATCCTTGATGGCGTGATACTCGGTGGCCGTGGGTGTTCCGGTTCCCCACGCCATCAGCACGTCCGGATGACTGTCCTTGATCTTCGACATCTGAGCGGCGACGCTGAGATCGGCCGGCGCGAAATGCTCGAAGGCAACGATCTGGAGCTCGCGATTCTCCGGCAACGCCATGAGCTGGTGAATGACGCGCTCGAATTCTTGGCCGGTCGCGTCGGTTGGAGTCAGGATCGCGATGCGTTTCCAATGGCGCGAGCGCATGTAGTTCACGAGTGCGTGCGTCTCATCTTCGGACGAACCGCTGGTGGAGAACGCATAGCCGCCGACCGGGGGATAGAGCGCCGGGCTCAGGCAGTACAAGACCGGCCCGTTTACGACCAGCGGCGTTGCGGCGCGGCACATCGCAACCGGTCCGCCGTCGATGACGACGGGCACGTGTTTCGCAATCAGCGGTGCGAGCAATTGCACGTCGGTCTGCGGACTCGATTCGTCGTCGGCGAACACGAATCGCAAGGGGCGGCCGTGGATACCGCCGGTCGCGTTGGTTTGCTTCTCAACGAGTTTCAACGCTTGAATGAAGGCTTGTCCGAGAAAGGCGCCCGAGCCGGTTAGCGGCAGGATCGCGTTGATCTCGTAGGGTTCGGTTTGCGCCGGCGACGGTTGCGGAGCGATCAAGAGTGCGAGCGAGATGCACAAGGCGGACGCTGCGATGTGCACGAGCCGGATGTTCTTCATACGTTGGCGCGCTTTCTATAGGTTCGCGTTGGACTCGAGACCCGGGCGATACTGCCCCTTGAGGAAGTCGCCGATTCCCGTCGTCCGAAACGCGTCGTTTTGATTTTTCGAAAGGAGACCCTCGCGTGCTTGGGTGTAGGCGATCGAACCTTCCCAGCTCATGTCGAGCGAGTGGCGATAGCCTTCCTTCGTTGCCGTTAGAGCCTCGGCGTTTTTCTGCGCGATTTCCGCCGCGAGTGCCGTCACATCGGCTTTCAATCCGGCCAGCGGTACGCTGTAGTTGACGAACCCGATCTCCGCCGCGCGCTTACCGTCAAACGGGCGTCCCGTCAGACTGTAGAGCATGGCATCGCGCGGCCGCAAAAGATTGGCCAGCGATTTGCTGACCGC
>Ga0182030_10005625_pt1 | contig 26535 bp, 25 predicted proteins | sample 812S3MmetaG_FD_121299 | JGI IMG/M metagenome (GOLD analysis project Ga0182030, IMG submission 121299) | Permafrost microbial communities from Stordalen Mire, Sweden - 812S3M metaG (Illumina Assembly) | ecosystem: Environmental > Terrestrial > Soil > Wetlands > Permafrost | place: Sweden...
ATGCTTGACCACGTTCTGGTAGATCGCCTCGACCAGCGGGTAGTCGGAGACCGTCTGCACGAAGATCGCGCCGTTGTTGTGGCGCGGCGTCGCTGTGACATCGACCTGCAGCGTCAGGCGATGGTCTCGCTGCAGCATGCGATGATGAATGTCCTGAATACTCTTGAACCAGGCCATTCGAGGATCGTGGATATGGTGGGCTTCGTCATTGAAGATCGCCAACTCCTCGATCTCGCGAACGACTTCCCCCAGATCCACCTTGCTGTCGGTCGTCTTGCCCGTAACTTTCGGTCCGAACGGATCAAGGAAATAATCGCGCAGATCATCGTCCTCCAGGGACGGTTCCGTCACGTCGCCTAGATAGACACGATGGATGTTCGTCAGAAAGAGATTGCCAGTCTCACGCACGATCCGCACATCGTCCTGAATATGCAGAGTGACCTGAAAGTCATCGCGCCAGTTGCGGCCGTCGTGTCCGTTGTCGGGAAGAATCGGATCGCTGAAGAAAATCTTCAGGCCATCGAAATCCGCCCGGAGGCGATCCAGCACGATGATGTTCGGAGCGATCAGCAGGAAGTTTCGGGCGAGACGCGACTCAGGCTCATAGAGCTTGTGAAAGTAGCTCCAGGCGATGAGGAGCGACAGCACCTTGGTCTTCCCAGCGCCGGTGGCCATCTTGACGACGTAGCGCGGCCACTCCTCCTCGAACATCCCAACCGATACGGCGCCCGACGCGTCGAAGCGCATGAGGTCAAACTTGTCCCGCACGTGCCTCACGTCGTGCAGCCAGATGACCGTCTCTACCGCCTCGCGCTGCGCGAAGTAGTAGCGGAACGGTACGAGCGTGCCATCGGCCTCCTCAGTCAGGTGCTCGGTCTCGAACCACCACCGCAGGAGTGCCTTGGACGTCAGCGACGCACCGGCATAGCCGCTCTTTCGCCAATCGGAAACCCCCAGACGTATGTTTGCCACGAGCGGCGGCAGCAGCTTTTCATACGCCCGCTCGCGCAACTCCTCAGACGCCGGAAACCAGCGATGATCGGGCAGCAGCAATTCGTAGGGGGATTCTGGAAACTCGGGATGCAGTGCCATTAACCGGTGTGCCTCGTTTTTTTTCTCTTAGGTAAAGGCAGTATCGCCGCACATGTCGCGGCGCATTTCTTCTTCCGGCCTCTTGATGAGACGACCTGAAGCGGAGAGTCTGATGGAGGTTGTGCCCTCCCCTATAGACATTACTGACCCCGATATCTAGCCGCCTTTACATGGTGGCGCGCGCAGAAGCCGACAGAAGCACCGGCGGGCGACCAGATGGCTCGCGACTGATAGCCTGGCCGGTCCTATTTACCGCCCTTTTTCGATGATTTGCCGCGCCGGGCCTGTGATAAGTCCGAGCCGGCTACGGTCTTCTCCTCGCTGCTCGACTTTTTACTGCGAAGTTCTTTGCTCGCTTTCGACGCAGGTCTCTTTCCAGTGGTCATTTTGTCATCTCCTATGAATGTCGTATGTTCCAGGACCGTAATAGATCTATACACATTTATTGTTGCAGCGTTTTTCGAAGCTGTGCAGCCGCTTCTAAACGCGCGCGGCGCTGTCGCCCGTGGGGAGCGATTGTTCCGGCTATCGCAGTGTTGAACGTTTCGAGTTCCGCGGTTTGGCGTGCCAGATATGTCTTAATTCTTCCAATCTGATCGGTCATGTATGCCGTGGCAGCGGCGGAATCATTCGTCTGCACATCGATCCCGACCACCACACGTTGGCCGACTACTTGTCCACGCGGCGGGTTGAGATCGAACGTACTTGGCTGAAGATGCCATAGGTCGGCGCTCCCTTCGAACGGGATGGCCTTCGTTGCGCGAAGCCCATTGACACGCATTGCCTCGCCAAAGATGTTTTTAATGTCTACGAGGGTCTCCTCCGCATCTCCTTTTGCTTGGTCGAAGGAGACTTTGAGAGGACTGACCGTGGCCTGGTCCGCAAGTTTTTGAATCAGCTCCTGGTCTGAGGCTTTTGCGAAATCGGATTCTGGGAGAGAATCAACGACCCTCGGGACTATCACTTCGCCGCGATGGTACAGCCACGAGCTGAGAGTTAATTGATCGGAAGGATAAAACAGCAAACCGCCTAATGCAGCCATTTTTCATGCTCCCGGCTACCGACACAGAGCCGTGTGATGCCTCTGCCTTTTCCTATTGAGATTACTGCCGCCGGCGTCTAGCCGCTCTTTCGCATGGGCGCTCGCCTGTGCCGGCTCGCGCAGAACCCCACGAACGCCGCTGCAGGGCTGTCGAGTTTCGGCCGGCCTGAACTCACCCACCACTCTCGCCAAACCTGTTCGAGCTCGTACACGTCGTAGCCGGGCGCAGCCGCCCTCGCCTCTTCAAAGACCCGCGTTGGCAGTGCGGGAAGCTCGTCGGCATTGGCCGGCAACTTGGGATGATGGTCCCACCAGGCCTCGCGATTGCGGAAGGTTACCTGGTCGGTCTTCTCGTCAAAGGTCACGTGATAGTCGGGCAGATGATCGTGCTTGACGATGTGCTTGACCATCTGACGGAAGCGCTTCTCGGGGCTCTGCGAGCCGCACTTTTTGAGCAGCAGCTCCAGGGATATGGACCATGAGGGTTGTCGGCCGCAGTGCTTGCGCGCGAGTTCGTAGATGCGCCGCTCGATCGGCTTTCTCAGGCGGAAATAATCTCGGTGCAGCGTCAGAACTTCCTGGCTCTTGATGGCATTGAAGACCCATTCGGAAAGTTTGATCTCGACCCATAATAGGCGGCCGTCAAGACCATGCTTTCTGCGAATCGACGCCGCGTCGATCAGGCCGAAATTGTCGGTTTGCTCCTCATCGCCGGTGCGGATGTTGGTGCTGATGCGCGTGCCGGCCAGGCGATCAATCGCCTCGCACAGCGCGCTGTAGTCTTTGCCGGCAGTGCCACGGTTGGTGAACACCAGCAGATCGTAGGAGCTGATCCGCAATCTTGGGCCGACGGGTTCGCCGTGCTTCATCTTCTCGATGAGCTGCGAGATGCAGTAGATCAGAATGTCCTTGTCGTAAATCGTCGCTAGGCCCTTTACGCTCGGCGTAATCTGCAACCAGTTGCCGTTGTGCTCATAGCGGCGAATCGAGGTCTCGGGCTTTTTGGAGAGCGAGTAAAACGGATGCTCCATCTGTGGGATCAGATCTTTGAGCACCGCGTCAGCCACGTCGCAGATGAACAGGTCACCTTGGACGTGCTTGGCTGGAACCAGCTGCCCGTCGGGATTCGGGGTTTCAGTTTCCATGGGCCAAATATTCGGGGTATTAGATACCGTGTCAAGAACTTTCGGGGTTTCAGTTACTGGTGCGTTTGCCCAGATTCGGGCCGGGGAAATTCGGGGTATCAGGCGCCAAAGTTCGGGGTATTAGATACCCAACTTCGGGGTTTTAGATACTAAAGTTCGGGGTATTAGTTACCGCCTCACATAAATATCCGTCTCCAATCAATCCCTTACCTTACTCCCCAAGCCCACTAACACTCTTTAACACCGTATTTAACTTATTAACACTCCGAGCCTGTGGATAAGTCACAGAACTCCTCCACTCACCTCGCTGAAAAGCACCACCGAACCCGGCACCTGCCCTTCGCCATCCCTGGCTGCGCCCGCCCGCTTCGCGGGCACCTATGCGTGGCCATCCATGGCCACGCTCAAACCATTAGCGAAGCAGCAACATCCCACGACAACAGCAAAACCCAAAACCAACAAACCAAAACCTAGGAAGTTTGGCGAGAGCAAGAACGCAGCGACAGACACCCCGAAATCTCCAACGTAACGGCATAGCAGCGCCGCTGAGACGAGATCCGGGAGAAAATGAGGAGCGGGTGGCGCTACGCTTAGAGCAGCGCTCAGGAACGCGGAGTGGAATCGCGCTCCATTGCATCGAGCGCGAGTTCAAGCGTCTCGCAGAGCGGAAGATGCTTCTCGTCGGCGATGCGGTAGAAGCGCTCGATCGTCGCAGCGGTTGCCTTGAAATTTATCTGTTGATTGCGCCCCGTGGTGTACGTGCGGCGTTTGCGTGCGGGCGCCGCCGGGGCTCGCGGTGCCTGGCGGCTCGGAAAATTCTGCTCGCGCGCGATCTGGTCGACAGTGTCGATCTCGACCGGCTTACTCGCTTTGGGCTTTGGAGCAAAGACCGGCGCTTCCGCCGGCTCCTCGAAGGGATTGACGCGTTCCATGATCAGGCCACTTGCTGCGAGGCTTTCGGACTGGACGGTACGCCCTGGTCCCCTGCCCTGGCCGCGAGTTTGCCCAAGAGCTCGACCGCGAGGGCCTCGACGTTGTGACGGGCCTTGTCGAGATTGGCCACATTTTTCGGGTCCAATCCGGTGAGCGTCTGCCGGAACGAAAACACCGATCGAAAGGCCTCGCGCTCGTTAAGTTCGGTTTCGAGGACCGGAATTCCAGCGCCGATCAAGCCGTTCTGGATATGCGTTGTGTTGCGCGTACGAATGGTCGGGTTGGTCCGCGTCAACAGCACCGCGTACGGCATCACCCTCCCCGTCATCTTCTCGTGCTGCTTGACGACCTTAATGGCCCGGCTGGCTTGTTCGGCGTCGAGCTGCGAGCCCTGAGTCGGGATCACCACAAAGTCGGCTTGCGATACGGCGAGCACGACAATCTTCGCGGCCGAGCCTTCAAGGTCCACGACGACGAGCGGTGTTTTGGCCGCTGCCTCTTCAATGCGCTCGAGGATGTTGTCCTCGTCAGCGTCGGAGACGATGGACATTCGCGTCGGCGTATTGCCACCGGTCGCCCAGGCCTTGATAGGTCGATTGGGATCGGCATCAATGACGGTCACGTCGTAGAGGTTGGCCAGCTGCGTTGCCAGCAGAAGCGCGGAGGTGGTCTTCCCCACTCCACCCTTCGGACTGACAAATACGATCGTCGGCATGAACACCTCGCGACATTGGCTACCTTACAGATAGCTACACGATAACTGATAGCTAACGAATATCCAATAGGTAACTGATAGCTAGCAGATATTATTCAGTTATCTATAAGATAGCCGATAGCTACTAGATATCTTTTAGCTAGCGTAAGGATACCTGCTTGGGCCGCTGGATCTCATCAATAGCGGAGAATAGCTATCTTGATACCTACCAGTGTGCGGTATATATTAAGATAGATATCATTTAGGAATGGAGGGCCAGATCATGGCTGACACAGCCAAGCTCTTTGTGACCGGGCGCAGTCAAGCAGTGCGCCTGCCTCTGGAGTATCGCTTCGAAGGTGAGGAAGTCTTCATCCGGCGTGACCCGGCTACTGGCGATGTCGTCCTGTCTCGGAAGCCCGATAACTGGCAGGGCTTCTTGGAGCTGGCGGCGCGTACGGCAGTGCCGAGCGACTTTATGGACGATCGGCAGGATCAGCCCGCGCCCGAGAGGGACTCGTTTTGACCGCGTACCTGCTCGACACCAATATCGCAAGCGATGCCATCAAGGGTACCCCGGCGCGTGTTCGGGAGCGATTGGTGGCCTTGCCGATCCACAGTGTGGCCATATCCGCGGTCACGCAAGGGGAGTTGATCTACGGCCTGGCGAAACGCGGCCACCCGGCTGCCTTAAGCGCGCTCATCCACGAGTTCTTGATCCGAGTGGAGGTGTTGCCGTGGACGGCGGAGGTGGCGAACGTTTATGGCGCGTTACGAGCCTCGTGTGCGGGGAGGGGCGTGAGTATGGGTGCGTTGGACATGATGATCGCTGCCCAGGCCGTGACCGCTGGCGCCATTTTGGTGACGCGGGACAAGGCATTCGGCCACGTGGAGCAGGGGTTGAAACTGGAGGACTGGACGTCATGACGCGCTGACCTATCTTGATGGTCTGGGTGCGCCGCGCCTGGCGGCAGAAAAGCGAAGCGACGAGCTTAGATAGTTAATCCGCCACCCACTGGCAGATCAAACAGCGCCCGATCATCCGGGCGGGTGAGGGCGGCGTCGAGCCAGGCGCGAAACTCAGCCTGTGGAATCTGCCCCTGTGCAACGCGCGCCAACACGATGGCGCCGGTGAGGATCTTGCGGCGGGTGTCGTCCTTGCGGGCGCGGCTGGAGGCGAGGGCGCGCTTGCGCGCATCAACCCGGGCCTGACGGGTCTTGAGCTGCTTGAGTTTGGTTTCCAGTGAGCTGATGCGCTCGTCGAGTTTCGCCATCGCCTGACTCCCTGATGGTATCGCTGTTCTGGGCGTAGCCGAGGGCGTGCGTCCTCGCACGCCCGTCTGCCTTGTTTTACCACACCGGGCTCGATGCGCTGGTAGTGCAAATAGAGCTGGAGCGCGCAAGAACAGCGCGTGTAGCGCGGTAGCCTGCCGAACCGGATCGGCACGACCGCCGGCAGCGAACTAAGAGGCTACGTTGTGGCCTTGTACGCCGGGTAGGCGCAGGGTAGTCTTGACCCGAAGTGCAGCGAAGGGCGCACTTACGAAAAGTCTTCGGCCCAAGGGGCCTCAGACTTTTCCCGTGCGCCAAGGGTTCGGCCTGACGGCCTCACCCCTGGACCCCACAGGAGCGAGAGCGTGCCGGCTGCTACGTCCCCCGGTAACCGGGGTCCGGGTCGCCGGCACCGAAGCGAGCCGCGCCGCGCGGGGCTGCGCCGTAGGCGGGGACCCCGGCGTCGAGCAGAGCGGCGAGAACGGAACCGAGCGAGGAGAGCGGTGTGGCGATCTTTCACCTCTCGGTCAAACCCGTGAGCCGCGCCGGTGGCCGCTCGGCGACCGCGGCGTCGGCCTATCGCGCGGCGGAAATCGTTCACGACCACACGACCGGGCAGACGTTCGACTACACGCGCAAACGGGGCGTGGAGCACAGCGAGATCGTGCTGCCGACGGAATGTGCCCGGAAGGACATCAACTGGGCGCGCGATCGCGAGACGTTGTGGAACGCTGCAGAGGTGGCGGAGAACCGTTCCAATTCCCGGGTCGCGCGCGAGTACGAATTGGCGTTGCCCCATGAGATGAATCACGCCCAGAGGGTGGATCTGGTGCGCTCGTTCAGCCAGGGTATCGCCGATCGGTATGGGGTCGGCGTGGACTTCGCCATTCACGCCCCGCATCGCGAGGGCGATGAGCGCAATCATCACGCCCATGTACTGGCCACCACGCGGACCATTGAGCCCGGCGGGCTGGGGGCGAAGAGCGAAATCGAGTGGTCGGATGGCAATCGGCGCAAGGCCGGCCTGGGGCCCGCCAAGGAGGAGATCGGCGCCATCCGCGCCCAGTGGGCCGAGCTCACCAATGAGCGCCTGCAGGCGCTGTCCTTAGACGCCAGGATCGATCACCGGAGTCTGGAGGCGCAGGGCATCGAACGCGAGCCGACGACGCACCTGGGCGTGGCCGTGTCGGGGATGGAGCGGCGGGGGATACAGACCGAGGTTGGCAAACGGTTGGAGCTGGAGGCCCTGGCCGCAGCCCAGCAGCGGCTTGAGAAGGCCGCTCAGCTTGGGCGGCTGGAGCGCGAAGGGCAGGGGGTCGAGAAATCGATTCTGGATCTGTCCGGCGATCTGGATGGCGCCAAGCGCGAACGGGATCTGCAGCTCTTGCGTCAGACGCAGATCGCCGGCCAGGCGCCGTTGAGCATCGATGAGATGCAGAAGCAGGCGCGCGAGGCATGGCTCGCGCTGCGGGCCGAGCAGCAGGCGAAAGAGAAGTCGCCAGAACAGGCGGCGGAGCAGGGCGCCGACAAGACGCAGGAGCTGCGGCAGGGACCGGCAAGCACGATCGACGAGGAGCGCACCCAGGCTGCCGAGCGCTGGGCTGAATACCGCCGGACGCAGGGTCTCGACCAAGACCGCGCGCCCGGACGCGAGCAGGGACCGCAGAAGGACATCGAGAAGGACCTGCGACCGATCAAAGGGCTGGATGGGCCCGAGATCGAGTAGCAGGCGCTCGGCCTTCCGTCGTCGATCTGGTGGCACCGCCGATCATCGCGCTCGCCTGCCAGCGCTGGGCGATTAGGGATAGCCGAAAAAGCTTCGAATAGGAGGGGGTGTCGATTCTGCGGACGGCACAGAATTGAGCTGGAAATTCGCTCACAGATCGCGCAGATTTCGCGTGACCCGTCCCGTTCGAACTATGTGACGAATCTACGCAAGCGGCGTGACACGGTCGATCCGCGGATGACTAGCGCATGAATCTCGAATCCCGCTACTACGACCTCACGCACGGCTGGCATGGGCTTCTGACCCTATACATCCTGATCGCCCTGTTCTCGTTCGCGGGACTGCGCCGAGGCCGCGCGACGCTGGAGCAGTATTTCTACTGGCCCTTTTCGACGATGGCGACTCTGGTTGTCGTCGGGCTGGTGGTCGAGGCACTGGTCTGGGCGCTGTCGAAATTCGCCGACGTCCATCCCGGCGCCGACGGCGCGAATATCTTCACGGTCGTGCTGTACATGATCGGCGGCTTCGTCGGCGGGCTGTACTGGGCGGGCCGCGGCCGGCCGCTCGCCGATACCCACGGCCGCGGGGCGATGGTGATTGACGGCGCGCCGGCTCAAGGAGCCACCGCGAAGCTTCGAGCCAAGGCCAAAGCACTGCCGCCCTCGCAGATCCCGCTGACCGTCGCCGGCGTCGCCATCGCTCTGCAGGATGAAGTCAACCACTTCAAGTTCATGGGGACCACCGGCACTGGCAAGAGCACGGTGATGCGCGAGCTGTTGCACGCGGCTCTCTGGCGCGGCGATCGGGCGGTGATCGCTGATCCGGACGGCGGGTATCTGTCCCGCTTCTACGCGCCGAGCCGCGGCGATGTGATCTTAAATCCCTTTGATGCGCGCTCGGCCAAGTGGGATGTGTTTGCCGAACTGCGCAACCCCTACGACGTCGATGAGCTCGCGCAGGCCTTCATTCCGGATCGGGGATCCGACCCGACCTGGACCGGCTTTGCGCGCACGCTTTTTTCCGCCGTGACGCGCCAGGCGCAGACGGCTGGGATTCGTGACGTCGGGGAGCTCTATCGCCTCCTCGTGATCGCGCCGAAGGAGGAGCTGCAACTGCTGGTGGCCGGCACGCCGGCGGCGCCGTTTCTCACGGAGGGCAGCGACAAGTTGTTTCAGGGCGCGCGCTCGACCGTCACCGCCGCGGTGAAGAGCCTGGATTTTGTTCGCGCGCAAAAGAGCGCGCCGTTCTCCGTACGTGAATGGATAAAGACAGGGAAGGGTGTGCTGTTCCTGCCGTACCAGGCCGACCAGATCTCGGCACTCAAGGCGATCATCTCGATCTGGATGCGCTTGGCGATCTTCCAGACGATGAGTCTGGGGGAGGGGGACCATCGGCTGTGGTTCGCGGTGGACGAGCTCGCCGCATTGGGACCTATTGATGGCCTGCCCGATGCACTCACGCGCTTGCGCAAGTTCGGCGGGCGCTGCGCCATCGGGCTACAGTCGATCGCCCAGGCGAGCACGACCTATGGCATGGGAATTGCGCAGGCTGTGATCGAAAACTGCGGCACGACGCTGATCCTGCGCTGCTCGGCCTCTGAAGGGGGAGGGACGGCTCGCTATGCCTCGCGGCTGATCGGCGAACGGGACGTCGTGCGCCTCGCCCGCTCGAGCAGCCGATCGAGCGGTGCGACCTTCGGCAGTGACCGGGATACGGAAGGGCACAGCGAGCACCACGCGACCGAATCGGCCGTGCTGGCCGCCGAGATCGAGCAGCTGCCGGATCGGGCGGGGTTTCTGAAGATCGCGTCGCAGCCGGCATGGATGCGGGTGCAGTTTCCAGTCTATGACTTGCCGAAGGTCGCCGAGCCTTTCGTGGAGCCGTGACAAAGTGAGCACCCAACAAGATCGCGCGGCCTCTTGGGTCGCTATTATTGGCGGCATCGTTGCAGTCGTCACCACGGATCTGCTTACTGAATACCTAAATCTTGCGGATTCGCTGGCTTTGTGGGGTATTGCCTGCGTCGCATTCTTTGTAGTGGCCTTCTTTGTCGGTCTTCTATCTTTGAGACGATGGCAGTTTGGAGCTGTGCTAGTCGCCATTGGGATCAGCGTTGGCGTGATCGTCGATGCGGTAATTCAGGAAGGGTTCAGAGGACATGGCCGAAATCTATGGCCATTCGCAATCATCTTCTTCCTGGGACTGGCCGTGCCATCAGCAGGACTTGGTTTGCTTATTGGGCGCACCGCAGCGCGCAAGCGCAGGGCGGGGAGCCTCGACCGATGACGATCCGCTGGTCGACCGTGCAAGGTGTGTACACGGCAGACGTCCAGGAGCACTGGACCCGTTCGCGATCGCTCGGACTCGATTGCCCGCTTGATGTTTTCGAGCAGCTCTTCTTCGACCATCACGGCGATGACGACTTCGCCGGCGTCGTGCGGTTCGTCGACTGGGAGGAGAGGGGGCTGTCGGGCGTCGCGTTGCAACGCGTCGCTGTTCCGCGGCCGTACCAGCACGCAGTGGATGAGGCGCGGTATCGCACGCTCGCGGAGGGCATCCAGGACGACCGGTCAGAGATCGTTGAGCACTGGTGCACCGCGGGGACCTGGCTGCGCTTACCGATTCTCGTTGCCGGCGATGTCATGGGAACTGCCCTGGATAACGAATGCCTGGTCGGATTCACGCGGCGGGGCAATCTCCTCGGGCTTCTCGATCGCGGTGATGCCCCCGAAGCGACCCGGCACCGCGAATGGCTTGGCAGTGCGCCCAGACGGCATTGACGGTCTCACGCGGGCATGCTGTAGGATCTCAAGAAGATGCAGCATTTGGCGGAATTTGAATCTGACGTTGTCGACGAGCCGGAGAACCGGAGTAGGACGAAGATCGGGAGCCCGGTTCCAACAGACATCCGGAGCCCTGGAAACTGTGCGCAAGCAACTGGACAAGCTTTCTGAACTAAGGAACACAATGCCCGAGACGACAGTACGTATTCTGTACAAGAACTACAAAGGCGAAATCGGTGTTAGGCGGATTATTCCGCGCAAGATCGTTTTTGCTTCAAACGAATGGCACCCCGTTCCGCAATGGTTACTAGAAGCTCACGACCTGGACAAAGGGGTGGAACGAACCTTTGCTCTGTGTGATGTCAGAGCATGGTTCTGAGGAGAGCGTCCAATGCGGCTCGCCGATTCTGAGATCCATGCATACCTAGACAGCGGAGACCTAGTCGTCTTCGGCCCGCGCGAGGAGTACCCGTTTGACCCTGCACAGCAAGTACAGCCTTGCTCGATTGATCTAAGGCTCGATTCCCACTTCTACGCCTACAAAGAAAATATCACGTCATTTGACGTACGGGATCTAGACCACGTTTCCGATTGCATCGAGGCGTTCCACGTCGAGGATGGTGCACCAATTTCGATGCCGCCGGGGTCTGTGCTCTTTGGCCAAATCTATGAGCAACTCCGATTGCCTTCTAGGGTATCGGGGAAGATCGTCGGCCGCAGCAGGTTCGCCCGGCTTGGTCTCGCAATTCACGCAACCGGTGACTTTATCAACCCGCAGTTTGAAGGGGCCATGCCCCTGCAGCTCATAAACCATAACCGCTTCCCGGTCGTCATCTACCCGATGTTAACAATTTGTCAGCTCATTCTGGTTCAGCTGACCTCGGAGCCAATAACTTCCTACCCGATGCGTTCCGATAACCCATATCATCGTGAACGCCGGGCTTCTCCGTCCGTATTGCACAGAGATCCGATGCTTTCCGGCAAGGCAGCGCGAGATCTCGCTTCCGAGATTCGGGCCCGCATGTTGGCAAATTACATGAAGCAACGCGCTTCCAGCGCCATGATTAACGACATTTCAGCCTTATTTGACGCGAAAGCGAAGGGCGTGGCCGAGCAACCAAGATTCACGATCAGCCACTCAACAATTGGCATGCTCAATAGTGAGTCTGAGATTGATAACGCCACATCGCTTTTGAGGGATATTTCCCAGGGTATAGATGGCGATCTAGCGGCAATACTTCGCGAGCTTCTGACGTTCCTAGCCGACAAGAACAATGGACTCGACGATCAAGCACGTCGTCTGGCATTGGGCCTTGCTCGGGACCTGACGAAGCAGGCATCCATTCCAAAAGAAGAAAGAGCATCAACGGCGTCGTTGCAGACGATCATTACCCGTCTTGCTGAAATAATCAAAACTTCCGCGGCAGGTTCTGCGTTGTGGCTGCAGTGGGGTCAACACCTTCTGGCGCTACTGACTTAGGGTCTATTAACTATCGATTGGCTCGGCGTCCTGCCGACAGTTCGAGGGAACTGCGGTGCTGGTGGGGATTTGATCGAACAGACGTGACATCCGCACAGACGCTTGCGATTTCCAGAGCCGCCTAGATTCGGATTTCTCGATGCTATAAAGTGTCCTGTGTATGTCAAACCTTCGAGTTAACCAAATCAAGAATAGGCTGCGCCAGAAATTTGAGGCGCATCTGGACTTGAATGATGTAGGCCAGAATGATGCGGAAAGAGATCAGAAGATCCTGACTCGATGTCTTGCAGCATTGGCCATCCAGTTGGGCACCGCTTGTACCGATCTGGAAGCCGCCCAGGCCGTGTGGGATGGTGGTGACGATAACGGTATTGATGCTGCATTGTTCGATCCATCTGAATCCAGAGTAATTCTCGTACAGTCGAAATGGATCAATAAGGGGTCAGGAGAGCCTGAGGCAAAGGAGCTAGGCGCGTTTGCCAAGGGAGTGTCCGATCTTGTAGAGCAAGATCAGACCATGTTTCACGCGCGCCTTCAGGCGAAGTTGAATGATATTGCGCTGCGCTTAGCGAATCCCGGCACGTCGGTACATCTCGTATTAGTTTCCACTGGAGCAAGCACTCTGGCGAAGCATGGGACCGGGGTAATTGCCAAGCTTCTTAAGGAACTAAATGGCGAGGACCCTAATGAGATTGCATCATCTGAAATAATAGGGCTGAGCGAAGTTTACGATGGCCTCGCAAGCGAGGCGGCGCAAGGGCAGGTCTCCTTGGATGCTATGCTGTCTGATTGGGCCTATGTGGCTTCTCCTTATCGAGCCTATTTCGGTGTTATCGACGGACTTCAACTGAAGGGATGGTGGAAACACCATGGCAAGCGCGTCGTGTCGGGCAATATTCGCCACGCATTGGGTGCTACGGACGTAAATAACCAAATCAAGCAAACCGCCATTGGCACTCCAGAGCATTTCTGGTACTTCAACAATGGAATCACGATTGTTGCGGAAGAGATAACGAAGGCCCCAGCGGGTGCCGCATCTAAAACGGCTGGCAACTTCGCCTTTAAGAACGCATCTATAGTAAATGGAGCGCAAACGGTAAGTTCACTGGGGTCCATTGATGACGAAGAAAGTTTGGGGAAAGTTCGGGTTGCCGTAAGGATTATCGACTTGAATAGCGCTCCAGTGGACTTCGGTCGCGATGTCACTAGAACGAATAATCTTCAAAATCGCATTGAGCCGCGCGACTTTGTTGCTCAGGATCCGCAACAAGGTCGTCTTAGAAAAGAGATGGCCATGGAAGGCATCGATTACCAATTTGTGAGAAGTGACGATTTGAGTGCAGCCGCCGCGACCTCTTGTGAATTGTTGGAAGTCACCACCGCTCTGGCCTGCGCCGCTGCCGATCCGGCGCTCGCCGTGCAAGCCAAGACGGGATTGGGTCGGTTCTTTGTAGATCTGACTAAAGCTCCGTACAAGACGCTATTTAATCAGAGTACTACCGGCGCGAGGGCGTTTAACGCGACTGTGGTGCAACGCGCTATAGACAAGTGGATCGATGGCAAAAAGCAGAACGTGGCGAAGAAGAGCGGCCCAAAGTGGGGCGCACTGGTTCACGGGAACCGTATATTGGCCGCGGCCGCTTTCAGAGGCTATGGAGACGCTAACCTTTCCCAATCAATTGCGAGTTTTGCGGCCTCCTTCAAAGAATCGGACGTTGCCGGGTTCCTTGATATTAGCTACACGAAGATGGTGACTGCTATCGAAACGCACTATGGCGGCAAGTTTCTTGCGGTGCTATTCAAAAATCCGACGATGAGTAAGCACGTCTTCGATCTATCGGTGTGATTAGAAAACACCGGATTATAGAAAAAACTTGTTGGGCGGCTGAACTCGTCGACGCTGCTGGGCTCAGATAGGAATTCTGTCGAACTCACTCACTGCTATCTCCGCCCTCGTTGCGCGTGCGTCCCGCGTGCCAGAGGAGGAAGGGGAGAGCGTGCTTGCCCTGTTACTGCCACCCTGGGTAACGAATGCCTGGTCGGATTCACACGGCTGGGCAATCTGCTCGGGCTACTGGATCGGCAGGACCGACCGAGTATGCCGCTCATCGCGTCTGGCTCGGCGCCGCGCCGCGACCTTGAGGATGTTGTCCCATCACGGCAGACAGGAAGGCAGCACGAGTTACATTTTAGGTTTCCAACGATTCCTAATGATCTCCTGCTGCAAGATGGTTGAAGACTCTGTGGTCGCCTTTAGAGGATTATCATGGGATGTGCCGGAGGATTCACTTGGCACGGAGGCCAGATCCGATAGCTTCTCATAACCTTGAAGCGCCCGCCGCAACTCCGTTCGTTCCGACGTGTCTACCAAAGTACTCAGTTCAAAGATCAGTGATCGGAATCCCCTGTTCCGATATTCGGAATAAATCGAAACGTCCGAGGTGCTGGTTGGGTCCTTGATAAACGAGTTATCGAGGTAATGCACATAGCTATTGTATGTGTCTTGCTCATCAAATCTGGCACCGCCTTCGATCCTTCCAATATCTACGCGGACCCCGGCGACAGCCATTTCGATTCTATTGCTGATCTCGGTGTCCAGCCGCCTCACCGTTTCTTCTCTGTGCGTTTTCTGAGCCTCGTGCGCTTGGTGGGCAGCAAAGAGGGCGCCGAGCCCGGCGAGGATGACAGATGACAAAAACCATATGGCGAAGGACGAATTGAGAAATGCCCACCATCGATCTGCCGCGGGCGGCCGAGGCCTGTTAGTGTCAAACTCATCACGAGCCTTTAGTTTGATGATTTCCTCGGCTCGAATCCGAGCGCTCTCTTCCTCAGTAAGCATCGCGACTCCCCACGCTTCCGTCACAACAATCATCTTGAACGTCGGGACGGCGGACGGCAACGGATGTCTTCGTCTGCTTTCGACAAATGATTTCCGGGCAGCGGAGCGCACCGCCCGCGCCAGCGCAGAGCCGCTGTCACGGCCGGTGCTGCCTCGATCCGTTCTGAGTGGCCTTGATGAGCTGCGTTCGATTCCGGGCGGACCCTGCGCGGTCCGTCTGTTCGGTGAACGGACCGCTGGGGTCCGCCCAAACAGGAATCGAACCCATGAATCTCATCACCAACGCCCAACGCCAGAAGCTCCTCGAGAACGGCCGCGCCCAACGCGCCGCCCTCGACCAGAAGATCGGCGCCATCGACTTCGAACCCGTCGTCAAGTTCTTCACCCCCGACGGCAACGCCACCTGGCTCCTCACGGAGCTGGACGCCAACGGCTACCTGGCCTTCGGTCTCTGCGATCTCGGCCTCGGGGAGCCGGAACTCGGCTACGTGAGCCTGCACGAGCTCGCCGCCGCCCGCGGCCCGCTGGGGCTTCCGCTCGAGCGCGATGTCGTCTTCGCGCCGACGAGGACGATCGCCGCATACGCCGAGCTCGCCCGCGAGCATCGGCGTATCGTCATCTGATGTAGCGCCTTCAGCCGCCGACCTTCGGGTCGGCGGCTCTTCCGTCTAACGCCGCCTGCTAATTGCGAGATTTCTTCTTATGTGGCTCCGGGTCATTCTTCTGATCGTCAAGAATTCGGGCAGCCATGCGCTTGATTTCTTGCTTGGTAACGGTCTCCGGATGCTTCATCGCCTTCGCGGCTACGGTCACTATTCGAGGATTCGGTTTCTGCTTCTCGGCCATGTCATAACTCCATATGTGACGACAGATTCGATGCAAAAGGTGAGCTTAGCTGTGGTCGCGACGCCGCGCGAGAACCGTGGACCCGCCTGCCGGCGGTCTGACTACTGCGCGGTCTTGATTTTTCACGCGTGCTTGAAAAATCGACCGCCTAGGAAGGCATTGGAGCGGCGCAGCGAGCCCACCCCTGGCTCTGCTATCCCCCCAAATCGGCCCAAATCCTTCCGCGGCCAAACGATCCGTCCGGGTTGGCTCCGCCGCCGAGCCGCTCCGCGGTGTCTGACCTCAATCCGCGCGCGTGCCGCGCACTGAGAAGGGAGGGGAGTGCGTGCTTGCCCTGTTCCTGCTGACCGTACCACAGCGGACTTCGCCGTCAAGGCGCTCCGTTGCTCACTCGCTGCGCTCGTTCCTCTACTCGCCGGAGTGGCTGCGCCAGCCCTGACGGCTGCGCTGCGCTGTGAGGCTTCGGGCTTTCCGCCCTTCGCTGAGGCCTCCGTCACCGGGCAATCCCGCCCGATAAAGACCGGAGCAAGATCATGTCGAATCACAATCTCTTCATCCATGGCGCCGACGGCGCCGCCCAACCCGCCACGACCGAACAAATCTTGGCGGCAGCCCGTGCAGCGCTCGCGCACCGGGTGCGCCGTGGAGCGTCCCTCGAATCGCCGCAGAAGGTTCGCGAATACTTGACGGTACGGCTCGGGCATCTCGATCATGAAATCTTCGGCGTCATCCTGGTGGATCAGCGCCACAGGGTTATTGAGTACGTTGAATTATTTCGCGGCACCATCGACGGTGCGAGTGTCTACCCGCGTGAGGTGGTGAAGCTGGCGTTGGAGAAGGGGGCCGCCGCGTGCTTGCTCCTTCATAACCATCCGAGCGGCGTAAAAGATCAGAGCCAGGCCGACGAGATCATCACCAAACGCGTCGCGGCTGCGCTGGCATTGATTGATGTGCGTGTGCTGGATCACCTTATTGTCGCCGGCGACACCGTGCTCAGCTTCTCCGAGAAGGGCCTTCTGTGAGGCCCCGCTCGGCTAGAGCGCGCGGTGGTCCGCCTGGACCAGAGTGGGTCGCGGGCGCACAAAAGCCCGCATTTTTGGGGATAGCAAGGGTAGCGGCCCCCTCTTGAAAATCGCTCTACGGGCTTCTAATGCGGTCGTTTTTTTCAACTGACGCCAAAACCACTTAAAACGTGGCATATCGGTTCCGCCGGCCGCACGTCTGACTGAGCCCGCCGGCTCTCGGCTTAAGAGGTGACGCAATTGAGACACGCCGCTTCAGGCGTGCTGCGGACCTCATCCAGAAAAAGGCTATGGACGTTTCCGGCGCGAATGCCTAGTCCGCGCGAGGCCCGCAGCATTTGAATATCATAGTGCCGATCATCAATTCCGGTGATCGTCACAGGCAGCGCCTTTCGGCCATCGAACGACACCCACGCGTCCGTTCCTACTGACAAAATCTCTGCTGCTCGTTTTGAGTAGTGGAGCGGTTTCGTCCCCTTTACGGTTATGACCTGCCGGTTCACAGTGTTCATGCGCGAGACCTCTAAAGCGACCTTTGACCCAGGAATATGCGCGCGAAGCTTGGTGGTCGCAAGGCACGCCTACCGTCTCATAACGGGTAAGTTGTGAGACGTTTCGGCGGGCCTTTAAAAACAGGTTCTTGCGCGTCGCAAAAGTTTGTTGCAGATCATGGTTGGCCCGACCTATGAGGCGGCGTGAAGTCGGCCGAGCATGGGAGACGGTTTCGCTTTACTTCTTCTCGTGGGTTCTCAGGACTTGATTGAAGGGTATCAAGCTGGGGTCTTTCATGGTTCCTGTTGTCCACAAAGTCGCATATTCATCAGCGAGTTTCGTTACCGCGGCGTCGTTTAATGCCTTCGCGGCGATCCACTTTCGCACGGTTTCTGGTGATGGCAGCCCACGCTCGGCGTCTTTCGGTAGGCTGTCGATCTCGTCCGCTACCTTAACGCTCGGAAGCGATTTCCCTATCTCGCCCCCGATGCGATCCAATAGCATGCTGCAATATATGGAGCTCCATGTCTGTTGCGCCTCAGATATATCGCTATCTGGTAAATTGAGTTCCTTCAAACTCGCGATAATCTGGTCATGTATTTTGAACTTGTATGATGTTTCCAAACCGGAGAACATTTGGCCAGACATTGCTAATTGGGTCAGGTTGGCTTGAGCAAAAGCAGCAGCCATTTTTTGCATTTGGGATTGCACTGGAGCAACCGACTTCTTTACTTGAGTCTCTAGTTCCGCGCTCACGATTTCGTTGATTGTCGGTTGTAGCTCTTTGACGGCGGCGCGCGTTTGATCTTCCACATTTTTTCGAATTGCCGGACTCTGCGCCAAAATACCTTTGGCTACTTGTCGAGCGGCCTCATCGTGAATGATCTCGGTGAGCTCCTTATTGGTGCGATCTTTCGCGGCATCGCCGATGAGCTTAACAATGTTGTCACTACGGAATTCCGTTTCAATTCGCTTTTCGACCTCTGTGCGAACATTGGCTAGCTCGCGAGTCACTGTAGATTGAGCTTCCTGACTGGTCGCATCTGCCTGCGCGCGAAGGGCGACGAGCTCGGCGTCAAGAGACGCTTTCATATCTGATTTCATTTGGCTCACAGAGCTGTATGAAAAGTATCCAGCTACAGCAACCATGAATGCCAGAAACGCTCCAGCGATTGTGTATAGGTGTTTGTAAAAGCCTCGGTCTTTCTCGATTTGAGTCTGGGCGAACTCTAAATACTGCTTTTGCCGATCCAGCTCTTCTCGTACGATCTTTCCAACGGCGGCAGCATCGATTACGGATGGGGCATTTTCCGGAGGCAATGGGGGGGCTGGGGCGCTCATACGTAGGCCATCATTGTATGTGGACTCTCAATAATTGCCTCTTGATAACCTATTTTATCAAGAGGTTAGATAACGATCCGTTCGATCTCATCGAGCGACACCTGGTCATCGCGTCGATCGTAGAGACCCGTGGTGCGCGAGGATTCGTGGTTAGCCATCTGCTGAGCAATCTCCAGCTTTCCACCGTTTTTCAGGTACTCCGTGATGCCTGTCGCGCGGAATGAATGATTTCCGATCTTGGTAGTAATGCCGGCAGCGGCCGCGCGCCGGCGGATCATGCGCCAGGCGTCGGACTGCGTCATCGGTCTGTCTGAGAGCTCCCCCGTGCGGCCCAGCGCCGTGCAGAATAGATGTGCTTTCTCGTCGCCGGCGATTCCGACACCCTCGATGTAGGCGTGCAGGTAAGCGTCGAGATTGTGATGGCACGGCATTTCGTGGCGCTTTCCGCCTTTCTCATGCAGCCGAACCCAGGTCCGCCGGGTCTGGACGTACACATCCTCGACTCGCATTTTGAGTGCGGCACCGACGCGCGCAAACGTGTAGACCATGAGAGCAATCAGTGCCCGATCGCGCAGTCCCACCGGGGAGGAGGCCGGTATCGAGTCCAGCAGCGCCCGAGCTTCCTCGGCGCTCAGAATCGGAGTCTTGCCCTTTCGGACGGAATGCTTGGGACCACGCACAGCGCTGGCAGGATTGACGGCGAGCACCTGACCGACGACAAGCCAGTCGAACAGCATGCGAATCCCCGCCAGATGCTGCTTCACCGACGGCGCCGCCAGGCGCATCTGCAGGGCCTCAATGTAGGCAGCGACATGCACTGGTTCGATATCGCGGAGCTCGCTGAGCCTATTGTGATCGCACCAGGCGGCAAATTCGGACGCCGCCCGCGCGTAGGCCTTGCGGGTATTAGGATTTCGGATGTTGGCAGTGAAAAACTCGACGAACCGTCGCGCCGCATCCTTGTCCGGCGCAAACAGCATCGGAGGGCTTATTGCCGACCGCCGCCCAATCTGAACGAGCTCTTGCGACATCGTTCAGATCATCGCTGCTAATTCGGTGAGAGTAATGAATTTCACGCCATAGGTGGACGTCAACCAGGCGCGGTTTGTGCTATCAAATATCGCTGCGCCGCCGGCGCTGTTCCCTTTATCCTCGGTACAAAAGAAATCGATGCCGTAGCCTATGTGGGCTGCAATGCTGTCGGCATCGGCCCACTCTGCAACGGCCCTTTGAACCGCCCTTTCTTCGTGGACGTCCTTCGCGCGTTGTAGGCTACGATACCAATGCTCGGTCACCCCGTCGCGTTGCGCGAAGTTTCTGGCCAACGCAAGGCCCTGCGCGGCGCCGAGTCCACGCGCCTCTATCGCGCTCACCGCATCCATAAATTTGTCGAGGCGCGCCGCCAAGAGTGCTTCATCTGGCTCGAGCATGTAGACCGTGTGGTTGGGATCTTCGATGCGGGTAGCCCCAATTCGGGGTGCGCCCAGTACACGCATGCCGATGGCAAGCGCGGCCTGCGCTCGTGCTGCAACCTCCGGGTGAAGCGGCTGCCGCTGGGACTGCTCGACAACGAGGGTTAAATTGACCACGTGCTGACCAGGCGCATCGGCAGATTCGCTGCGATGCGGTCGCACGGTCGTACTGCCAAAGACAGCGGATCTGTCTTTATTCTGAATGCCTTCAAGAACCACCAGTGTTTCGCAAAAAAACCCGGATATCTGGTGTGCGTTGAGGGCCTGATGGATCTTCAAGTACTCCGACTGGCGCGGATCCTTGGGGAAGCGCGCTGGGCGAACCGCGCGATCGAGCGTATTGGTGTCAAACGTAACCCGCATCTGCCTTCTACCCTGTCATGACCAGTTTTGTGAATGATAACGTCCTTTATCATTCAGAATATAGGGTCGAAAAACTCCGGTCAATAGACTCTGTCATAGAGGATTCAGCGACCCCCAACCGATTTACCGAAAGGGTTCCGCATTTCGCGATGCATTCCGCGCGTGGGATTTGGCGATCACTTCAAACAGCCGCTCCAGGCGTTCTGCCGCCGTCGTGGTCACGATCTTTTCTGGCTCGTGCCCCATTTTTGTGAGAAGCAAGCGGGCCGGACGTGTCTTGTGGAGCTCCAGTCCGAGATCCGCAAACGCAGCTTCATACCGCTTAACGATGCGCGGAATCATGTCGTTGAGGACGAGCGTCTTACCAGACAGCTCGGTTTGGTAGCTTTCCCGGACGAGCGCGTCAAAGACATTTGGGTCCAGGAGGTCCTCGATGTCCGCTTCGGGCGGTTTGGCTGAAGCGGCATAGGCTTCCGTGACGAACATTATATTTTCATCGCGCACCAACTTTGCCTTCAGTAGCTGCTCTTTGGTGGAACGCGCCTGCTTTTCATCATCGAGGAGCACCAGCACTCGGAGTCTCTCGGATGTCAAAAGCGCCACCATATAGCTGATCTTTGGCGCGCCACCTGCCGGCGTAATAGTTAACTCCGGCGGCAGCCCTTTCTTGCCGACACTGTGCAGGTATTCTGATGCGGACGCCAAGATCCAATAATCCGTTACCCCCTCCACAACCAGATTGTTGGGGCCAACAAAAAGGCTCTGTGCTAGGGAATAACCGAGAGCAAGCTGAAGCGGAAAGAGCGTTCTGGCGTCGCCAGTCGGATCGTTCGATACCGTCGTTCCTGAATCCTGGTCAATGTTCACTGTTCGCACGGCAGCGAGGTTTTCCGTGGGCACCATGAAGGGCGAATGTGTCGTGTAAATGATTTGGTTCTTGAAATCCACATTAAGATGCCGAAGCAGATCCCCTTGCGATAGCGCATGCAAGTGAAGTCCTGGCTCGTCGAGCAGTAAAACCGCGTTCTCGGCGGAGCCGCCTCGCGTGTCCGCCGAAAATGCGATGTAGAAGGAGAAGAACCATTTTAGCCCGCGACTGCGCTCATCGAGATTGACTTCGACGTCGTATACCGATGTTGGATCAGACACGAACGTATCAAGATGATTGGCATCCGGACTGAAGCGCACTTTAAGCGCGCGGTCTTTCCAAAGCCTACGCAGCTCGGTCGTCACCACGGCGCCGGCGCGATTGGCGAGCTGGTTCCGGGTTTCGTGATCGTCCGCAGCATTTAAGGTGTGCAGTTGCTGAGGATCAAGACCTGCAACCTTGCACATTTTCTCAAAGTTCTCGTCCGCCTTGGTCAACTTGGATGGATTTGCAGCCTTGCGCGCGAGATATTCGGCGATGTTCTGGTGGCCCACCAACTCCGGGTAGTCTTCTACATACACGAAGATCGGCATTCGCGTGACAACCCAGCCTCGGGCCTTTTCCCAGGCAGGGCCGTCGTTGACGATTTGTGCGGCAGTCTTCTCCAGTTCAGCGAGTAACCCATCCGCCGTCTCTGGCAGAGTAACTTTCGAAGTTGATAGGACCGTGCGAAAGGTTGCCAGCCCGGGGGCTGCGCGCGCGGCCCAAGTCGGCCCGTCGGTGGAGGTGGCCAGGGCGATCTTAAGTTGGTTAAGTGCGGAAACCACTTTTGCTTTTGGGTCAACTTCAAGCTGATCTGCTGTCGATTCGACGATCGGCACCATCGTTTGGACGCGCGCATCAATGTCACTCTTCGAAAAGGCGAGCGGCTTCAGATCGACGAATCCCACCCAAAGTAGGTCGGCTTTGTAGTTGCGTCCGACGTCCACTTCACTAACACCTGAAGCTCGCGGAAACATTGTCGCAAGCTCATGCTGTTCCTGTTTGTCGAGTGCCCATCGTGTCCGAACGACGGGCGTGTCGTCTTTGCATTCGGTCAAACGCCGATGTCGTGGAAAGTCCTTAATCGGCGACAGATTCTTTATGCCACCTGGGGGATTAAGAGCTCGCAAGGCTAGCAGTAGATTCGATTTTCCGCTCTCGTTACGCCCTACCAGACTGGTGATCTTGGCAACCTTCACGTGACCGCTGTCAGTGATCGAGCGGTAATTCGTAATCTGGAATTCCACCAATTGCATTTCGGCCTCCCCCTTGTTCCTGCCCTACCCCACGTTCACCGGCACCAGCGTCATGGTGTCATTCCCAAAAATATCGATGACCTTGACCGCGACCGTGTACCGCCCAGGCCGGTCATAGCTATGCTCCGCAGTCGTCAACTCCAGCGCCCTGCTCTGCCGCGTCCGGAAACTCTGCCACTCATTCTCGAAGATATACCCGCCCGTCCACCTTTCCTCAAACTCGATCGGCGACACGTAAGGCACCGGACGCGGCTCTTCGACCCCTGAGCCCTTGGGAACCTTGATGATTTCCTTTCGGCTCATGTAGTCGAAATCCACGGCCCAATAGTCCACCCAGTCAGTCCATTTCTTCGTCAGAACCTCACGGGTCACAGCCCCCGCCTTATCCTTGCTCACCTTGATGAGCTGTCCCTGCTCGCAGAGGACGTCGCTCTTACCTTCCTTCATCGCCGCGATGGCCGCGTCGGCAGCACCCTGCGTGTAGTACACGGAGAAGTCGGTGAGTTCGATCCTGACCTCGAGCTTGCGCTTCTTGTCATAGCGGGGCGTGGCTTCCACAAAGCTGATGTCGTGGAAGACCACCTGCCCCTTGTCCACCGCGCGTTTATCGAACACCTCTGCCGGGATGTACTTCGGCGACAGATCGATACCCTTCTGCTTGGCCTCTTCCAGCACGGCCGGGAACAGGCCCATTTCAAACTCGAAGGCGAGCACGTCCACCCGCGAGGCACCGCGCTTGCGACACTCGGTGATGACCTCCTCGACGAACAGGCGGCCCACCGGAAGGTTGATTGGCCCGACAACGACCAGACGACCACCATTCTTGCCGTGGAAGAATGACTCACCTTCGAGCGGCTGTGCCTTGTAGGCGCGGAGGATCAGCTCGCGAAAATCATGCTCCTTGCGCGCGAGCGCCAGTTCCTTTTGCGTGCCTGTCAGTCGGCCCCCGACGTTGAGATACGCCTGACGCTCGTAACGGCCGAGGTTCAGGACCTCAAATGCGCGGAACGGCTTGTCCGCTGCTTTCAATTCACGCTGTACACCAATGAGGCGCTTGCGTGTAGTGTGAATCCCGAACTTGCCGAGATCTGCAGCGATCCATTTCCGACCTAACTTTTCAGCGACCGCTGCAGTTGTGCCGGAACCGCAGAAGAAGTCAGCAATCAACTCACCCCCGCTGCTGCTCGCGCTTACGATGCGTTCAATAAGAGCCTCAGGCTTTTGTGTGGGATAGTCTGTGTTCTCGTTACTTTGCCTCACCGAATTGCCAGGAATATCCGTCCAAACGTTCGGACGCTGCTTACCCTTCTCTAGGCGCTCGGATAAGTAGTATTTCTCGCGGATCGAATTATCAGTGAAATAGAGGCGTCGATCGTTTTCCAGAGCCCGCATTCGCTCCTCTTTGAATCTCCAGCCTTTTGTAGGGGGCGGCCATGCTCTGCCGTCCTTGTCGACGTATGTATACTTTAGGTTCTCCCGATGCGCGGGGTTAATAATCGGTTGCGTGTTATAGCGCCCGCGGCCGTCGCCGTCGTCCTGCTTAAATGACGCAATATCTTCGGCCGTTAAGCCCTCAATCATTGGTGTGAAATGATAGCGATCAGATTTCGAGTACCATAGAATGTAGTCCGCGTTTCGCGGCAAGTTGTTGAAGACTGGCTTTCCTGCAGATGTTCGCTGCCATATGATTTCATTTCGGAAATAGGCCTCGCCGAATACTTCATTCATCGCAAAACGCAAATGAGCGCTTAGTCTAGAGTCGCACTGCACATAGATACTTGCTTCATCCGCAAGAAGATCTTTCATCAAGATTAAACGCTCGTAGATCATCGCTACAAACGAATCTGCACCGCGGCCCCAAGTATCGCGATAAGCAATTTGTTCTAGGAGGTTTGCCTCCTTGTGAAAGGTCTCCCCGCCAACCTCGATATCCATACTGAAATCGGCGCCAACGTCGAACGGCGGATCAATATAGATAAGCTTCAAGCCCCCCGCGTCCTCGATCTGTTGACGAAGCGATCCACTCTTGAGCGAAGACAGAATCAACTTGTTGTCGCCCCAGATGAGTTTGTTAGTCCATCCCTTTTGTTGACGGCCGCGGGAATCAAACATGTCCTCCTGCATCTTCGTTTCAGAGCGAGGCTCATCGATGTGCTCCAGCGACTGGAACGGAAGCACGGTCGTGCAGACCTCACGGGACTTGCCGTTCCAGACGAGTTCCACCTCGCGCTTGTCCTCAAACAGGATAAAGCGGTACTTGTCGGGGAGCGGCTTGCCCTGCTGGATTAGCTGCACGAGATCGCGCTTCTCGGCATCCGACAGGTCATAGGCTTCTTTTAACGGTCGGGCCATGCTTAAGATTCCTGGTATTCGGTAAAGCCCGCCACGAGGGCTGCGAATGTCTTCGGCGTGTGCCGTTCGAATCCTTCCTGATCTACATAGAGGAACCGGTAGACAACACCGCCGTCCTTCCGGCTTGCCTCGGTGGCATCCGCACACCACTGCCGCAGGCGCTCCATCTTGCGCGGTAGATCTAGCTCCGCCCTGCCCTTGGTCTCCACAACCCAGATCGTACCGTCCGATCTTCGGACGATAAAGTCGGGGGTATAGGTCGACAGATCCCCATCGGCCTTCACGTAGTCAATCTTGAAGCCCACGGCCAGGTAGTTCTTGCCGAACGCCGCAACGTCCGCCGCGTCGTCTAGGAACCGGGCAAACGCCAATTCAAATCCGCCGGCATTAGGCTCTCCGACGATCTTGGAGAAGATCGACTTCTTGGCCGCCAGATATGGTCGCGCATCGGTGCGAAACGGTCGCGTCTCACGCAGTCGAATGCGGTCCTCGATCCGAGTGACACCGGTCTCCTTTACGGTCAGCTCATTGATGGCGCTCTTAAAGGCGTCGAAGAGGGTCTTGCCAGCTTCGGACTCGGACAAGTTGCGCAGCACCACTGGATCATCCAAATCGACCGGAGACGGCGTGAACAGATACTCACGTACAAAGGTCTTGACCTTGCCGTAGAGCACATCGTAGCCGCCGACCAGGCGCATATCTTTCAGCAGCTGCTTGGTGAAGAAACCCACCACCGACCGATAGTCGGCCGAACCTGCGCTGTCGAGCTGTATCGTGTGGTGCGTTTCACCGTCGAGCATCGTCTTGAAGACAATCTCGCGCGTCTCCTCCAGAGTAAACGGCTTCAGCGGCAACCGGCGGTTGCCGAGTGCGCTCGGATCGAGCGCCTCCAGGTCCTTGAACTCGCGACTGAAACGCCGGCTGAGTTTGGGCAGCTCGATGTCCAGCTCGTCCAGATTCTTGTCCGCGTTTTCTTTGTCGACCTCGACAATGAGAGATTCCTCGCGCTGGGCGCCCCCGCCCATGGGGACGCGCTCAAACGTGATGCCTTCGCTCTGGATGGATTCGACGAACTCCATGAACGCCGGCGTGCCCATAACCGATACGGTTTCAGACACGTCGCGACCGAAATACATTCGCCGAAGGCCGCGGCCGAGCGTCTGCTCGGGAAGGATGTTGGAAGGCGCTGCGAAGGCGCGCAGTCCGACAATCACCGTGACGTTGCGTACGTCCCAGCCCTCCTTGAGCACCAGGACGGAGACGATCGCCTTGTATTTGCTGTCCCAACGATCGATGGAATTGGAAGCCTTGCGCAGGACCTCCATTTCCTCCTTGCTCTTGCCGGAAGCGGCCTCGGATATCTCGCCGTTGTTCTTCGTGTGGATCACGAGAACACCTCCCTGCAGCTCCGGGCAGATCCGCTCCAGATGTGCACCAACCTCATCGCAGTTGCGTGTGTCATCGACCATCAC
>Ga0182030_10005627_pt1 | contig 26529 bp, 23 predicted proteins | sample 812S3MmetaG_FD_121299 | JGI IMG/M metagenome (GOLD analysis project Ga0182030, IMG submission 121299) | Permafrost microbial communities from Stordalen Mire, Sweden - 812S3M metaG (Illumina Assembly) | ecosystem: Environmental > Terrestrial > Soil > Wetlands > Permafrost | place: Sweden...
AGGAGCTGATCGCCACGTCGGGAGCTTTGACCCTGCTCACCAACTGCGTCATGGCCTGGAATACGCAGCGTCTGCAGCGCGCCGTTGAGCGTGAAAGTCAGCGCACCGCGCCCCGGTATTCCATCGATGCCTTGCGCAGCATTGGACCGGTCGGTCACCGTCACATCAACTTCCGCGGAACGTACCGATTTCCGGTCGAGCGCTACGCTGAGCGGCTCGTCGTATCAGCGGCTTAGGAATGCGAAATGTGCGACGCAGCGGAGAAACCGCTAGTTTTTGCACGAAAAGTACGCGACCCCCTCTTTGTGAGAACCTATACGTATGTATAGTAGCATCAGGGAGACGTGGCCACCAGCGCTCGCTATCCTTGCAGAGGGCGCAAGAGCCAAGGGCAATCGCGCCTTTCAGGCGGGACCGATGAGAGGCAAGGAAACACGTTGACTAAGCGCAAAACACAGACCAAGTACGGCAGCAAAACATCTTCCAAGACTGCTACGGCGAGTAACGAGACATTCCGGCGCGAGCCTGCTGCCGATCGGCGCCGTCACCTCGGCGAGGCGGTGTTGCGGTGTATCTTGAAGAACGGCAGCGCCGGGATCTCGGTGCGCCAAATCGCGGCGGAGGCGGGAGTGTCCCTGGGGCTCATTCGATACCACTTCGTCGAGTTCGACGATCTCATTGCGTACGCCTTCGACATGACCACGGACGCTTTTTTCCACGCGATCGGCGCGGCGATCGACCGGGCAGAGCCTAATCCGCAGGCTCGGCTTGAGGCATTCATAGAGGCTTCCTTCTCACCCCTGGTACTCGATCGCAATGTGCTGGGGGTATGGGTGGTCTTCTGGGGGCTGATCCTTCATTCCCGTCGGATGGGAAGCGCCCAGACTCGGGAATATTCCTTATATCTCGCCATGGTCGACGGGCTCCTTCGCGAGCTCGCGGCGGCTGAAGGGATTCAGATCCGGGACCTCAAACTGGCCTGCATCGGCTTCACGGCGCTTCTCGACGGACTCTGGCTCGCCTGGTGTCTCAACCCAGCCGCCTTCCAACCGGAGGAGGGCATCTCACTTTGCCGCATGTGGGTCGAGGGATTTCGACGCGGCGCCTACGCCTAGCACCGGGCGGTAAATCGCCTTTCTTGTTTCGAACAATGGGCTTGCGCTCAAAGTTGGCTTGACTTCCATACCTATACGTTCGTATAGTCATTTAAAACGTAATTCCTCTCGCGGCTGAGTCAACTCCTAAGTCGGGATCCGCTCTTTCGCGCGGGCTCGACGGCGAGGTATGGCGATGACCAACGACTCCCGCTACGACATACTCTTCGAGCCTGTGAAAATCGGACCAGTCACGGCCCCCAACCGTTTCTATCAAGTCCCCCATGCGAGCGGGATGACGAACGCGCTGCCTCGGGTTCGCGCGGCTTTTCGGGAGACGAAGGCCGAGGGGGGCTGGGGTGTGATCTGCACCGGTGCTTGCTCCATCGACCCGACGTCGGACGACACACCGCTCCCCTTCGCCTCGATGTGGGATGAGAACGATGTTCGCGCTCACGCCCTGATGACCGAGGCCGTCCACCGGCATGGCGCGCTGGCGGGTGTCGAACTCTGGCACGGCGGTGCCTCGGTCATGAACCGGGCGAGCCGTTTGCCGCCGCTATCGCCCTCGGGGATCCCGTGGATGGCGACGCACGTCGGCTTCATGGGCAACCTGAAGCCGAAGACCATGGACAAGAGCGATTTTCGTGCCGTGCTCAAGTGGCAAGCGGACGCTGCCCGTCGGGCGCGCTCGGCGGGCTTCGACATCGTCTATGTGTATGCCGGGATGGGATACCTCGGCTATGAGTTCTTGCTCCCCGAATACAACCATCGCACCGACGCCTACGGCGGCTCGATCGAGAATCGAGTGCGTTTCGTGCGCGAAATGATCGAGGTCACTAAAGATGCGGTTGGCAAGGACTGCGGGGTTGCGCTTCGGATCAGCCTCGAGGAGTTGCGCGGGCGACCCGGTCGAAACGGCGAATCCGAAGCGCATGAGGTGATATCGCTCCTCGCAGACTGCCCGGATCTCTTTGACGTGAAGATGGATTCGAGTCCAACCGACTGTTCGGCTTCGCGCTTCACGGGCGAAGGGAGCCACGAACCGGTGATCGACTTCGTCAAGCGCTTGACGAAAAAGCCGGTCGTCGGCGTGGGCCGTTTCACCTCGCCCGACACCATGGTTTCTCAGATCCGTCGCGGCATTCTTGATCTCATCGGTGGGGCGCGCCCCTCGATCGCGGACCCCTTCCTGCCTCGCAAAATCAAGGAAGGGCGCCTCGATGAGATTCGCGAATGCATCGGATGCAACATCTGCATCTCGAGCTGGCACGACAGTGTCCCGGTTCGCTGCACCCAAAACCCGACCGCGGGGGAGGAATGGCGGCGGGGCTGGCACCCGGAGCACGTCGATCGGGTCGCCCAGCCGGAGCGGATCCTTGTAGTGGGCGCGGGACCCGCCGGTCTTGAATGTGCCCTTACCCTCGGTCGCCGGGGACATCAAGTGACGCTCGTCGACTCCGAGCGCGCCGTGGGCGGGCGGCTTAATTTCGAGACCCGGTTACCCGGGCTCTTGGCCTGGGGGCGAGTGCGCGACTACCGCCTGGGCCGATTGAAGGACATGACCAACGTTGAGATGTTTCTCGGCAGTCCAGTCGGCGTGGACGAGATCGTCGAGCTCGCGCCAGATCGTGTGGTCGTCGCGACGGGCGCGCAATGGACCCGGATGCTCTACGCGGCGATCGAACTCCCCGTGGGCCAACTCGACCACCCGCAAGTCTTTACGCCCGATGACATCGCCGCCGGCCGCTTGCCTGAGGGCCCGACACTCCTCTTTGATTTCGATAACTACTATATGGGCGGCGTTCTGACCGAATACCTGGCGAGTCAGGGCATCCCGGTCTCTTATGCGACGCCCGCTGGACATGCATCCGCCTGGACGATCATGACGAACGAGCTACCGCTCGTGCATCGCGCGCTCGCGAAGCGGCAGATCCCCGTCAGCACCCTGCAGCTTCTGTCGGCGTTCGATGGAGAAACGGCGATCTTAAAGCACCTCTTCACCGGGGAAGAGAAGCGACTTCCCTGCCGCTCGGTAGTGATTGTGGGTCTGCGGGTGCCTCGCGGGGAGCTCGTGTCAGCGCTCGAGGATCGCGCGGCAGATGTCGCGGGCGCGGGCATCCGCTCCATCGACAGAGCAGGGGATGCTCTCGCACCGGGTGCGATCGTCCACGCGGTGCATAGTGGCCACCGGGTGGCCCGGGAAATCGATATCGCAGAAAGAGGCACACCCTACCGGCGCGATTTTCCGATCGTCGGCCCCTTGAAGTTGCAAGCCGAGCCTGTCGAGGCCGGCCCGCGCGAAAGGCTCGCAGTCAACGATCCCGTCGATGTCTAGTGTCCGTCTGATGGGTTCCCCCATCGCGCGGCCGTGATCTAACAGGAGACTACTCATGAGCGAAGTCGACTCGCCGACCAGCACCACGCAGCCCCTGCAAAAGACACTGCCGTCAGAGTATTACCGATCACCCGAGATGTATGCGCGCGAGCGAGAGCGAATCTTTTGCCGCGAGTGGTTTTGCGTTGGACGTGAAACCGATGTGCCAAATCCTGGCGATTCGAAGGTGCTGGACGTACTTGGCGAAAGCATTTTGCTCGTGCGCAATGAGGCCGGAACGCTCCGGGGCTTCTACAATGTCTGCCGGCACCGGGGTGCTGAGCTCTGCGGCGCATCGCTTCCTGGCCGGGCTACGCGGGGTGGTGTGGTCGGTAAGCGAATCCGTTGCCCGTACCATTCCTGGACCTACAGCCTCGACGGGGCTCTGGTCGCGGCGCCCTATATCGCTGGCACCGACTCGGCAAGGTTTTCCCTTTATCCGGTGGGGGTCGAGAGCTGGGGCGGCTTTGTCTTTGTTGACCTCACCCCATCGGGGGCGAAATCGCTCGCTGACCAACTCGGCACCATTCCGACGCGCACTCGCCGCTATCCCCTCGCGCATCTTCGCGTCGGGCACACCATCCGGTACGACGTCGCCGCTAACTGGAAGATCATTGTAGAGAACTATAACGAGTGCTATCACTGCGGCGGCGTTCACCCCGAGCTTTGCGATATCGTGCCGGCGTTTCGCCGAAACGGTGGGAGCGAGCTCGAATGGGACCGCGGCGTCCCGCATCGCGAGGGTGCCTATACATTTTCCAACTCGGGCACAACGGCACGGGCGCCATTCCCTGACCTCAACGAGGACGAGCGGCTCCGTCATTTTGGGGAGGTGTGCTATCCGAACCTCTTCTTAAGCCTCTGCTGCGATCACGTCGCGGCCTTCATTTTGCAGCCTAAGGGACCGGAGCGGACCTTGATCGAGTGTCAGTTCCTGTTCGAGCCGGAAGAGATCGCACGTCGGGGCTTTGATCCTTCAGATGCGGTCGAGCTTTGGGACATTACCAATCGTCAGGATTGGGCGATCTGCGAAAGCGTGCAACGCGGCATCGCCTCACGCCCTCACGATCACGGCTATTACGCACCGATGGAAGATCTGAGCCTCGATATCCGTCGCTATGTCAGGGAGCGACTCGGCCTGGATTGATTGGCAATCGACAATCTCGCACAACAAATAAATCACATCATCAAGAGGATGGCCTGATGCAACAATTTGTCGGCTCCCCCCGCGTCGCCGCGGCGGTCACGGGTTGCTTGCTCGCCGCACGGCTCGCACACGCCCAGACGGTTCCCGCCACCCCTCCATCGATCGACACCGGCAAGCTCGAGGATATCGTGGTGACGGCGACGCGCCGGACGGAAAACCTTCAGGATGTGCCGATCACGATGACCGCGCTCACCGGTGCGACACTCAATCAATTGAACGTCGAAACCCTGGACGATTATCTTCGTTATGTCCCGAATATCAATACCGCAAACAAGGGTCCCGGGCAGAGCGAGGTGTACATGCGAGGTCTCTCGACCACGCAGTTTGGCAATCAGGGCGCAGCGGGCTCGGGCAGCTTCCCGAACGTCGCGATCTATCTCGATGATCAGTCGGTTCAGCTCCCCGGGAAAAACTTAGACATCTATGCAGCGGACATCGAACGTATCGAGATCCTGGAAGGCCCCCAGGGAACGCTCTATGGCGCCGGTGCGCAGGCCGGGGCGGTGCGTTACATCACCAACAAGGCCAAGCTCGATGTCACCGAAGGCTACGCAAGTGCGGCCTACGAGACGACCGCCCACGGCGACCCCAGCGGTCGCGCGCAAGCCGTCATCAATCTGCCGTTGATCCCCAACACGTTAGCTGTGCGCGCAGTCATCTATGACGATTCCCGCGGGGGGTATATTCACAACGTACCGGGAACATTCACGCGGCAGCCGACGGACCCTGGCATCGTTAACTACTTCGGTGGGGTGGTTCCTCCCGGGAGTCCAAGCCTTTCCAATAGTGCCCTGGTGAGCAACGCCTACAATCCGACCACCTATACGGGCGCGCGGGCTTCGGCACTATGGCAGTTCAATGACGATTGGCATCTCCTGATAGAGCAGAGCTATCAGAATCTCGAAGCAGATGGGGTCTATTCCTACGCACCGGCGCTCGGTGATCTCAATGTCCAGCAGTACAATCCGTCATACGACAGAGATCGATTTGAGGACACGGCTTGGACGCTCGAGGGTCGCGTCGGTCCACTCAAGGCCGTCTACACCGGCGGATACTTAGATCGCAATACCAACCAACAGACCGACTATACGGCGTACTCGCGCGCGACTTTCGTCACTTACTACCAGTGCAACGGTCCCGCGGTCTACGGGACGGGAAAAAACATTTGCTATTCGCCGAGCGCCACGTGGCAAGACATCGCTCGAAACACGCACCAGAGTCACGAGCTTCGCGTAACGACGCCTGACGAGGCTCGCATTCGCGCCGTCGGCGGCTTGTTCTGGGAGGACTATAAGGTCCAAGATTCCACCAATTATCAGACCGGCCAAGAAGCGGCTGGCTTCTATCCGCTTGCGCCGCTTCCGGGGACAACTCAGTTCGATCCGAACCCGCGCGCGCCCGGTGTCGTATTCTTCGATGACATCACACGAGGCTACACTCAGAAGGCGGTGTTCGGCGAGGTGGCGTTCGATATCGTGCCCAAGACCTTGACGCTGACCGTCGGCACGCGCTTTTACGACATGGACAATTACGAGCGCGGCTCGAAAAATTCCGCGTATGGGTGTCGCAACTTGAATCCCTGTACGAACCCCCCGTACAGCGAAAACCTCAATGAGGTGACCTTCGCTAATGGCACCACAGGCCCTCTGCAAAACACAATCACTGGACACAAAAGCAAAGTCAACCTGAGTTGGAAACCCATCGACGGGACACTTCTCTACTTTACCTACTCTGAGGGGTTCCGCCCGGGCGGCTTCAATCGTGGTCAGGGCGTCATCAGTACATCCTCTCCGGTATACGACAAGTTCACGATTCCGAGCTCCTATAACACCGACGAGCTCAAGAACTACGAGATTGGGTGGAAGACGACCTGGTTCAACAATCGCCTGCAGGTGAACGGCGCGATGTACGAGGAGAAATGGTCGAACGTGCAGCTCTTGATCTACGACCCGACGCTGTACGGAAACCTAGGCTTCTTGACCAACGGCCCCAACTACCGGGTTCGCGGACTCGAAGGGGAGGTGGTTTGGCGGGCGACTGATGAGCTGACCGTGACCTCCTCGTTCGCGTGGAACCAGAGCGAGCAAGTCAACGACCCACAGCTCATCGGCAGTAATGGTACGCCGGTGTCGCTCTTTCCCACTGCAGGCATTGGAAGTCCCCTCGCAGAATGCCCACCGTTCGCTGGCAACATACGAGCTCGCTATGAGTTTACCCTTGGCAACTACAATGCCTATGCGCAGGTAGCCGGGCAACACACGGATCATTCGTACGCCTCGGTCATCACCCAAGGGGCCTTCGAACCGCCGAATCAGAACCAGGCGCCCTACAGCACCTACGATGCGGCGCTCGGTGCCACCAAGGACTCCTGGGACTTGGAGCTCTATGGCGAGAATCTCACGGATACGCGGGCGCAGCTCTATGTGAACGGCTTCGATTACGTCCATCTCGTGACGCCCAACCGACCTCGGACGATCGGCCTGCGCATGTCCTACCGTTTTAAGGGTGTTTAGCACATGTACCACCCCATCACTGCCGGCAAGGTCGAGCGCAGAAGCAACAGTGGATTCGAATCCCCTCCGGTCGATCTTGCCGCCCTCCGGGCTTACCGGTATGCGAGAGTACAGCAGCTCTTGCTAGCGAATGATTGCGCGGCGGCGCTCCTTATTGATCCGGTCAATATCCGCTATGCGACCGATACCCGCAACATGTCGGTTTGGTTGTTACATAACATGGGGCGCTATTGCGTGATCCCGGCGGTGGGCCCGGCGGTACTTTTTGAGTATCCCAACAAGAACTGCCTCGCAATTCGCCCTCCGGGACCAGAGATTGCCGAGGTTCGTTTCGCGACCGCGCACGCCTTCCAATATGTGGGGGAACATGCAGAGTGGGTAAGCCAGCGTTGGGCCGCAGAAATTCGGGACGTGGTGTCCAAACTGATGGGAGCGGGGGCCGATCGGCTCGCCATTGACCGTGCTGATTTGGAGGCGGTCGATGCGCTTCGGGGTCAGGGATTTAAGCTCGTTGAGGGTCAGCGGCTGCTCGAACTCGCGCGCTCGGTCAAGAGCGACGAGGAAATCGCCTGCATGCGCCGCTCCCTTGAGGTAGCCGACATCGGTATGCAACGCATGCGCGAGGCGCTTCGCCCCGGCATGACGGAGACGGAGCTATGGGCCGAACTCCACCACGCCAATATCGTGAACGGTGGGGAATGGATCGAGACGAGACTCCTGAGCTCGGGTCCGCGCACCAACCCGTGGTTTCAGGAGGCATCCGGCCGCATCATCGAGGCCGGAGATCTCGTGAGCTTTGACACAGATATGGTCGGCCCGTATGGCTATTGCAGCGATGTGAGTCGTACTTTCCTTTGTGGAAACGGACAGCCGACGAGTCAACAAAAGAGTCTTTACGCCCTTGCAGTGGAACAGGTCGAGCACAACTGCGCGTTGCTCAGACCCGGACTCACGTTTCGGCAGCATCTGGAGCAGGCCTGGACGATTCCTGCGCGATTCTCGGAGCAGAACTATGGTTGCATCGCGCACGGCGTCGGCATGATCGATGAATGGCCCGCGGTGGGATGCGATCCTAACGATCCTTCGCAAATGGACGGTGAGTTCGTCCCGGGGATGACGATCTGCATCGAAAGCTACCTCGGTGAGGTAGGCGGTACCGAAGGTGTCAAGCTTGAGCAGCAAGTGCTCATCACGGAGACCGGGCACGAGATCATGAGTACGTTCCCCCTTGAGTCCAAGCTTCGGTGACAGGGGGAATCGAAGCGGCGGCTACAGGCATCTCCCGCGCGAGGAGATCCCGGGTCGGATGGCGAATATTCGCGATGCTGGTCGGTCTGGGTGCGGTTGCCTACTTCCAACAGAAGGGAGTAACGATCGCCGCCGAGCGCATCATGCCGGAGCTTTCGCTAAGCCAGATACAAATCGGCTGGATTCAATGGGCATTTCTTCTTGCATATACGCCTGCGCAGATTATCGGCGGCCGTCTCGGTCAGCGATTTGGAGCGCGATGTACATTGACGATCGCCGGTATCGTGGCGGTACTCGCCACCATCGCAATACCCCTTGCACCGGCGGTGCTCACCGGTGGAGCGCTTTTCGCTGGGCTTTTTCTCTCTCAGTTCGTGCTTGGGCTTGCACAAGCGCCGACGTTCCCGGTCGGAGCCGGCATTGTACGAGCTTGGCTGCCCGCACGCCGATGGGGGCTGGCTAACGGTATCCAGTCGATGGGCGCCCAACTCGGCGCCGCGATCACTCCCGCCTTGATCGTCTTCTTGATGCAGGCGATCGGCTGGCAACGAGCACTATTCTGGACTGCCTTGCCATCCCTAGGTCTCGTGCTCGCGTGGGCGTGGTATGTGCGAAATACGCCCAGCGATCACCCGTCGGTATCGCGTGAGGAGTTGGCTGAACTAGAACCCGCAGACGAGACGCCGACCGCATTGACACCAAGCGCTCGCCCCAAGCTGCCGCTATGGGACCTGACGCTCCTCACTGCGTCCTATTCGAGTATGAATTACGTCTTCTACCTATTGGCAAACTGGTCATTCTTGTACCTCATCCAGGAACGGCATTTCACGGTTGTGCAAAGCGGATTGCTCGCGACGTTACCACCGATTGGTGCTGCGCTCGGAGCAGGAATCGGCGGTGCGCTTGTTGATGCGCTCTGCGTGAAACTCGGCGTTCGCTGGGGCTGCCGGTTTGTCCCGCTTGTGTCGCTGCCCACGGTTGCTGCGTTGCTTATGTTCGCGGTGTATTCGGATAACTCTCTCGCGGCGGTTATCGCAATCACACTGTGTTATGGCCTGGTGGAGCTCAACGAAGGAGCGTACTGGGCCGCGACCATTCAGGTGGCAGGCGCGAATACGATGACCGCCGCGGGTATTCTCAACACCGGTGGCAGCCTGGGGGGGCTGATCGGCATTCCCGTCGTCGCGTTTCTATCAGGTCACGGAGACTGGAACGGTGCGTTCCTGATCGGCGCTCTTTGCGCGGTGATGAGTGCTGTAGCATGGCTCGGCGTAGATTCGGGGCGACCCGTGCGAATCGCGTAAGGCGGATCGAACTAGGTCAGCTCTGCCGTTGGCCCGCAGCCACCCGATAGACGAGGCTGTTGGGCCGCCGGAACGCCTGAAAATCCGTGTGGTCTGGTCTCTCGCTCACTCCAGTCGATGCCAGTACACATTCACGATGCATGGCGCTTGGCCAATCTTGCCGGCGATCAGCTCCAGCTGCTCGTCCGAAACCCCACACACATCGACCGCGATGTACAGCAGATCGTCGGATGAGAACTCCGCGGTTAGCCGCCGCGGAATGATATTGAGATTTTGGAAACGTTCAACGACGCGGGCGATCGCGCCCGGGTCAGCGTCGGCCGTGATTTGAAGCCGTCGCCTCGACTTCACACCCGATGCGCGCCCAAGATTTGGACTGGTGAGGCAATCAATTCCCCTGCTGAAGACCCTGGAGGTCCTTGGGTCTTCGATGACCATATTTCGCGGATCAATCTCATTCCGTCTGTCACGTGACCGAATGCGGCGAAGCCCTGGCCGTCGGGGTTGCGCTTGCCTCCGAAGTCCAGCTCCGGCTGATCTCCTATGCATACGAAGAAGGCGCCGGCACTTCCGGTGCCTACCGCGTCGCGCGCAATCGAAATGGTGCCATCGCGGTGCCGAAGTCCGGTGCGGCTCGTCGGTTCGTGAGCGATGGGGTCCAGATACTTGCTGTCGTCGGTCAATCCTCCTTGCACGACCTCGATCTTGATCGGATTCATGTCGTCATCAGGTCGAACGGTCCTATAGAATGCGCCCCCGGCGTATAACCCAGGATCAACGTACTTGAGAAAGTCGCCGGCGGAAATGGGCGCGCGGCCGAGCTCCAGCAAGACCTCAATCGGCCCCAACGCGGTATCGATCACAATCTTGCAAAAGCGATCTCCGCCGACATCCGCCGCCCGGGAACGGCTCGAGACTTGGGCGATTCCGAGAGCGGTGAGGCCGGATATCACGCTGCGGCGGGACCATCGACCCGCAAGATGGGACTGCGGAGGGGCGGCGCTGTTTCTCATTTCTTGGTTCCTTCCCTCTTTTCAACATTGAGATCGACCCCCATGGCCGCGATGTGCTCGAGTTCGTAGTCCAAGTTCGACTTCAGTAAGAACTCGTGTGGGGGGCTCCCGCCCGCGAGGTTGGTCACGAAATAATCCCAAGTCCGGCGGGTGCCGTATCCAGGAATATCGTGGTGCGAACGGGGGAACAGCAGCAGATCGAAATCCTTGTTATGGTCGATGAGAGCCTGCTCGAGCTGAAATACCGCTGCGGGATGGACGCCGATGTCCAGAAGGCCGTGCATGAGCAGCAGCTTGCCTTTGAGATTGGCAGCATAGGTCAAATTGGCCTGTTGCGTGTAGTTGTCGCTGACGGGATACCCTTCATAGCGCTCGCCCCAGGTGTTCCAGAACAGGCGTTGGTCGTGATTGCCGCCGGCGGCGACCCCGACCTTGAAGAAGTCGGGGTAACGCAGCATCGCACCCGCGGCCATGTATCCGCCCGCCGAAAAGCCGATGATTCCCACCCGCGAGCCGTCGATCGCGGGATCAGCGGCGGAAAGCTCGCGAATCCCGGCCATGTGATCCTCGAGATCGCTCGCCGTTTCCACTCTACCGTAGGACGCGGTGTGAAAGGCGCGGCTACGCTGGGCGCTTCCGCGGCCATCGATCATCACAGTCACGAATCCGAGCTCTGCCAGTGAAGCGGCTTCCAGATAGGCGCCGTGCGCGAAGCCCGTGGGCACATAGGCGGTCTGGGGGCCGCCGTAGATGTAGTCGATGACCGGATATTTCTTGGCGGGATCGTAGTCCGATGGCCTGAACACGAGACCGTTGATCTCCGCTTTGCCATCGGCGGCGGTCAGGGAAACCGGCTGGGGCCATCGCCAGAACCGCGGCACGCGCGACGCGTCCGCCGCTTCGACGGTGGCAATGAGCTTGCCGTCGTGATCGCGCAAGACGGTCTTCGCGGGCATGCTCGCCGTGGTCACGGTCTCGACAAAATAGTTGCCGGAAGGCGCGACTCCCACCAGGCTCTTGGGATCGGCCCCCGCGATGACTTCCAGATCGGCCTCCTCGTTGCTGATGCCGCCCTGTTCGAGCACTTCGTGATCCTCATCGCTCGCACTCAAGACCTTCATCACGCCGCTATCCAGGTTGACCTTGGCGATCTCTCGGTAGTACAGGTTCTTTCGCGGCGTCCGCCCGGCGATGCTGATGTAGACCTCGCGGCGATTTTCGTCGACTCCCAGAATGTTGCGCACCAGCCATTTTCCGCTGGTCAGCGGCCGGATCAACTTCCCCGTCGCGAGGCTGTAAAGATACAGATGCGCCCAGCCCGACCGCTCGGAGTACCAGATGAGCTCGTTCGATTGGGGCAGTGGACGGATCGAGGCGGCCTCGTACACATCGGAGCCCAGCTCGACATAGGTGTCGCTCTTCTCGGAGAAGAGTTCGCGCACCTGGCCCGAGTCCGCCTCGACCGCCTCCACATGGACTGCCTTCTCGCCACGCTCGACATCGACGAAATAGGCAACTTTCGAGTCGGCTCCCCACCAGACCCGGTTGCCTTCCATGGGCGACTCGTTCATCCGGACGGCAGCAACGGGTAGATAGCGTATTGCGGTTTGATGGCCCGTGGAGACATCGATGATGACGAGCCGGAACGTCGTGGTATTCGGGTCTCCCGGCATGGCGGCTCGGGTGTGCAAGACCGTCGGCCGGCCTCCGTCCCGGGGCGCAAAATCGATCAGTGGCAGGTCAGGGACTTTTCGGTCATCGGTTTGCGCCGTGAGGATCCGTGTCGAATCAGGAGACCACACGACGTAGGGAGTCGGCGACGATGAGGTGCGCGCCGCCGGCGGAGCGCCGTAGGCATAGTAGGTTTCCCCATCGAGGGTGAGCTGGGTCTGCGCACCCGTCTTCATGTCTTCGACCCATAGATTGGAGTCTTTCGAGAAGACGCCCAGTTTTCCGTTCGGGGACAGCGCATAGTTTCCGCGGGGCGCGGCGTCCTCGGAAAGCGCTCCAGCGCGATCGAACCGCCAGGCCCTACCCGCGGTGGTGAAACGCACCACCCCGTCTGCGTCGATGGTGACGTTATAGAGCGGCAGGGCGCTGGGATCGAAGGACTTTCCGGTCATTGCACCGAGCGCTTTGGCAAGACGGGCATGGTCGAAGGCATCAGCCTTCGCGCCCGTCGCCGCATCGACCATGGTGAATCGGTGACCCTCGGCCAATTCCCGCTTGTACCAGAACCGGTCGCGACCCGGAATCCAATGCGGCACTATGTTCTCATTGAGGATCCAGCGGTGGGCATTGGCCGCCTGAATTTCCGCCGCCCGCCGGTATTTTGCAAGCATCGAATCCGAAGCAATGTCCGGCTGTGCATGGCAGACCGAGGCGGCGCACAGCACCGCCAAACCGCAAATAGCCGCTGAAAGACGGCGAGTCCCTGCATCAAATGACATCGTGCTCATCATGATAGGGGGCTCTCCCCGGACGGTTAGTACTTGCCGGACAGCGTGAGCCCGACCGTGCGCGGTGTAATCACGGAAGCGAGGTACGCGTTGGCGCCGTTGAGCGCCGTCTCGGCCGACACTTCGCTGATCCCGCGCGAGTCACCCGCATTCTTGACATAGAGGCTGAACTCGTAGGCTTTCACTCTCACGCCCGCACGCAGATCGACCATGGAATAGCCGGGAAGAATTTGTCGGGGGGCGCCGACTGCAAACTCCGAAAGCCGATTTCCCGTGTAATGCCAATCAACGCCACCAAAGCCGACAATCGCCGGGCTCAGCGGGCGTTCGTAGGAGGCGCTGAGCGTGCTCGAGAAGAACGGGGAGTCGGGTAATCGATCACCCGCCATGCCGCCCACGCTCGCCGGCGTATTCTGCGTGAGCCGGGCATCGGTGTAGGCCGCGCTGGCGCCCAAGGACAGTCCCTGAAAGGCGCTATAGTTGACGGCGCTCTCGACGCCGCGGCTTCGAGCCGTTCCGCCGTTGGTGAGTCCGTAGAGGCCATCGACTTCGGCGACCAATTGGATGTCCTTCCATTCGACGTCGAAGACATCGAAGTCATAATTCAGGCGCCCGTCCATCGCGGAACCCTTGATACCCACTTCATAATTGGTCGTCGTGGATGAATGGAATGTCTCCGGCAGCGGCGATCCAGGCAATGCGTCATTGGGTCCCCCGGGAACAAATCCCGAGGCTACCCGCAGGTAAACCATCGCCTCCGGATTGAGCTTATATTTCGCATCAGCCGAATAGGTGAATGCGTCTTGGTCGCTATGGGTGGTGAAATCGTCGGTGCCCGTGATCAGTCCGTTGTTGATCTGTTGATAGCTCTGCTTCTCCGAGCTGTAGCGCCCGCCGAGACCGATCTCCAATGCCGGCGTGATACGATAATTGACGTCGCCGAATTCGGCGAATTCCCGATATGTCGAGGTGATGTCGTAGATACCGAGAGATGACTGTAAGTTGTAGAGGATTCTCCCGGTGTTCAAGTCGATCGGGGGCGTCGCCTCGATCTCATGCGCACCTTCATCTGTAAAGTAGCCGCCGATCATCCAGTCCCATTTCTCCTCATTTCGCCAGGCAAGCCTGACCTCCTGCGTGAAGGAATGGACGGGCTCCGACTCGGTGAACGCGGTACCGTAGTTCCCGCCCAGGAGAGAGCTCACGTACGACCCGTATATCCACGTGAAATCCTCAGTCAGATCGGGTCTGGACTCGGTGTAACTGGTCGACGATGTCAGCGATGCAAAACCCAGATCCCAATTGATCGTTGCGTTGTAGAGCTCATTTTCGACGCTCTGCGGCTGCGCGATGACCTTCTCCTGGGTCAGGTTGCCGAACACCGGGGTGAGCGTACCGGGGTAGACATCGACGTCCCCCGTGTCGTGCGCATAGAGGTTTTGATACTGGGCGGTCAACCGCACCGAGAGGTTCGGATCCGCCTGCCACAACAGGGACGCGCGCCCGCCATAACGATCGACCGAATTGATCTGCGATTGATTGCGCGACGGGTCGTCTATATATCCCGGAAAGCGGTTGTCGTTGCCGACCAGCCGCAGGGCCAAGGTATCGGAGAAGGGCAGATTGATCATGGCATGCTCTTCGTATCCCACGCCCCCATGCTCTACGCTGCTCACGCCCGTGAGGAAGCTCGCGCTGAATTGCGAGGGATCGGGCGCGTTCGTCACGTATTTCAGCAGTCCTCCGAGCGCATTTGCTCCGTAGACCGTGCCCTGGGGCCCGCGGAGCACTTCGATGCGCGCGAGATCGTACGTGTCCAGATTCGGCGCCAGGTTGTTACTGTTGGCGAAGGGGCCTTCGGACGTATAGGGAACCTCATCCAGATAGGTGGCGACCGAAGAGTTCAGCGCCGACGTGCCCATGGAAATTCCCCTGATGATGAGCTGGTTGTCCACCGGACTATCGGACACCAGCTGCAGGCCCGGGACGCGATTTACAACGTCCTGAAGCGTAGTGGCCTGTGCCTCCGTCAATTGCTGTCCGCTAAGCACCACGGCCGACATCGGAACATCGGCCAGCCGCTCCGAGCGCTTGTTCGCCGTGACAATGACTTCTTCGAGAACTGTCCTATTGACGGAGCCATCGGGGACAGAGCCCTCGGGCACAGCGCCTTGAGACGCACCGGCCGCCGTGCCTGTTGGAGAAGAAACCGCCGCGGCCTCCGCACCGGCGCCGCCTGATGTCGAGAGCGTTGTCTTGGCGTCCCTGACGATGGTGATTGAACTGTCGCCGACGACCCGGTACCCGAGTCCGGCGGCTCCGAGGAGTTGCTTCAGCGCCTCGCGAATGGTGTGCGGGCCCGTGATGCCCTGAGTCCTTTGCTGGCTCATGTCGTCGCTCGAGATGACCTGGATCTTGGCCTGGTGCGAGAACTGAATCAGCGCGGCCGAGAGTGACTGCGGCGGGATGTCGAAATCGACTTTCCGATCAAGGTCGACGGCCAAGGCTGTGAATGAGAACAGACAAGCGAGGAGGGCCAGAAGTGTCCGAGCCCATTCCCGGAGCGTAAGACGACGGGTGGAATACGTCCGCGCAAGACAGCGCCGAAGGATGTCTGGTGGTACGAAGGCGGCCGCTGTAGTGTCGCTGCCCATGATGTCTCCCTGTTATGTGTCCGATGTGTGACAGATGGTCTCCTATACGAGTGAGGGGCTTTTCTCTGAACTCTGCAGGAGGAGTTTGTCGCGGCGCGCGGGAGACTCGCCGCGAGGACAAGTGCGTTCAGCGTCTCTCGGCGAGCACAATATCGCCGTTCGCCGACCTGTCAGCCCGCACGGGATAAACCTGTTCGACGGCTTTCACCCAATCGGCTAAGGAAGCGGTAAAGACCGTGCCCGTGTAGCGCAGCTCGGCAATGGCCTGATCCTTGATGATGACTTTGTGTTCCGAGTATCGATTCAGGTCTTCAATGACCGCGCCGAGCGGCTCCCAGACGTATGCCAGCTCACCGCCGCGCCATTTGAGAGCGCTCGAGGTATCGACGCTGGTGATCATGGCCGTTCGACCCTGGCTAGAATACGTGAGCTGGTACCCGGCTTCCGCTCGCCACGTCGTCGGCAATCCCTTTTTTGCAAACACATTGCCCGCGATTTCGACCGTGCCCTCCTCGACTGTCACGGTCACCCCGTCCGGCCCGCGACGTACATCGAAGGCTGTTCCAACGGCCGTCACGCTGATATCGCCCGCGTGCACGATGAAGGGATGCTGTCGGTCGTGTTTGACCTTGAAGTACGCCTCGCCGGACGACAGTTCCAGATTCCGCTTGGAGCCGTTGAAGTCGACGTTGATGGACGTCTGCGCGCTGAGAATGATCCTGGAGCCGTCCGGGAGCGTAGCCGCCCGGTTTGTCTGCGTGGCCGCGACCTGTTGGCGCGGGATCGAGGGGCCGCGTGCATTCAGCAGCAAAATGGCAGCCAGAGCGACTAGAGCCACGCAGGCCGCCACGGCCACCGCCAGCTTGCGTCGTCGTACTCTCGAGCTCGAGAGGCGATGGGTCTCCTGCTCCAGCAGTGCCTTCTTTTGGGACTTCGAGAGGATGAGATCGTCGTTGACGCCGCTCGGGGCGAGCGCCGATTCATTTGCGTCGGCGTCCACCTTCAAAGCATCGAGGTCGCGCCAGTCCGTCTGGAAGGCCTCGAACGCCACGAGGTTCTCCGAATCCTCATCGCACCAACGAAGCCACTCGTTGACGTCCTCTTCGGTACGCGCCGGATTGTCCATTCTCAGCAACCATTCGCTGGCTTGCTCGAGGCGGTTGAGCCGGGCGTCCTTGCTCATCTGTCCATCGGTACTCATGATTGCACCTTGTTCCAGGCATCCTTGGCGGAGTGGCCTTCCCGCCGCAGCCGGATGTAGATCAATGCTCGGGTGATGTATTTTCGGACCATGCGTTCCGAGAGCTGCATGAGACCGGCGGCCTGCGGGAAGGAGTTGTCTTCCAGCTTGATCAGGCGAAACGCCTCTCGATATTTCTCGGGAAGCTCCGCGACCGCCGCTCTGAGGAGAGCGAGCTCCTGGCCCGCTAACACGGTCCTTTCAGCGAGAGCTTCCTGAAACAGATCATCAATCGATGTGAGCTGATCGAGCCGCGAGCGGGAATATCGTTGTCGAATCCGGTCGACGGCCAAATTTTCCGCGACCCGGAACAGATAGTGGCGCAGGAAGCTCGCCGTATCGGGGCAGCGATCCAGCTGCAACATCTTGACGTAGGCTTCCTGCGCGATCTCGATGGCCTCCTGTTCGTTCCTCAGACGGGCGTTGATGAACCGGACCAGCGTGCGGTTGTGTTCACGGAACAGGCTGGACAGGGCCGACGCGCGGGTCTGCCGTCCGGCATCATCGGGCTTCGCTTCGGCGTTCAACGGCTCGAATGGCTTCACTCGGAGGCACCTATCGCTTACACACGCTACTCAGTCTTTCCCATTTCTCCATTACGAGTGAGCGCCGATTTCTTGAACTCTTCCAAGAGATTCGAAGGGGCGTCCGTGCGGTTCCGTTGCATTGAGGGGCATTATCGTACGATAAGGGCATCGACGTTTCGAAGTGGAAATTTGTGCAGGTGAGGTTGGGAACGAGCACTCGCGTAGTACGACATAGTGATCGCGTCTTGGATCAACGATGAACGACGCCCCGAGGCTTGTTTTGCCGAGTCTCGGTGCAGCCGAACGAGGACATTAATTCATGACATTGGGGACATTATCTGGTGACATCCACACCCTGGTCGAAAGTGCAAAACTCAATGGCCTCGACCCTGAAGCTTACTTGTGTCACATCTTTGAGCGGATTGCTACGCATCCGAAGGATCGCATAGAGGAGCTCCTACCATGGCACGTCGCCGCGGAACTGGCGCCAAAAGCTCAAGCAGCCTGAACTTCCCGCCACCAAGCGGCCCCTGGGGTGCGCTCAACCGCCGGGACCCTTAGGCACTCACGTCCCGCTTAGAATTATTTATGTGAAGTGATCCAGATCAGCACGACTGCGACTATTACTCCGATCAAGACCCAAGTAAGCACCTTGTAGACGCTCTGGAGCTGCTTGGTGCTGGCAGCAACCATGACCTCCAAACGCTCCAGCCGCTTCTGGTCTACTGTCGGCTGCACTACCTCATCCTCAAGTAGCGACACACCCTGCTCGGAGACGGGCTTGGTGTCGAACTCAGCATGCTTCTTTTTAATCTCCTCACAGCGCCGCTTGTACTGGTGAATCAGGCGACCTCGCAACATGCCTTCGAGTGTTGCTCGTGTCTTGGCATTCCAGAAGATGGTGTCATTCCACAGCGCGGCAATGATGAAGGCGTCCCCATCACGGGCATGTGCCATCTCCATCCTCTCAGGCGTCAGCTTTCTCTCATGGGCGAAGTATGCACAGCGCAGAAGTAGATCAGGGCTGTCTTCGCTTCCGATGTAGGTAAGCTTTGTCTTTTTGTCTGGTTGCGGCGCAGAGTACCAGCCGTATGCCGACGCCAGCATGCATAGAAATTCTTCCTTCAAGTTGAGACCAGGTGCATCACCCTCGTTGTATTTGTCGAAGTCCTCCGCAACCTGTAGGGCCTGCCAGCGCTTGAACACCGTCGCTGGGTGTTCATCGAATATGCCGATGCCGTGAGGATCAGCAGACTTGAGGATGTAGTAGGCGGTCCGCAGCCCATTCTCGGTCACAGGCAGTGCCTGCATCAGGCGCAAGATGCCCTTGTGAATCCCCCAGGCATACATGTCTGGACCATCCACACTGCTCTCATCTTCACGGAGCGCCGGATTGGTGATCGACCAATAGACCGCCCGCACGTAGTGATCTTCTGAAATGTTGTCGAACGGCTTCTTTGCATTGTACAGCTTGTCTAAGAGCTTCTTGGCTCCGGGGTTTGTGACGATGGCGTACAGCTCATCTGTCTCGTTCTCCTTCTGATCGTCCTTCTCGGTGTTTATGTAGTAGAGCACGTCCTCATCAGGCACCACCCCCAGCGTGTGATCTGTAAAAATCTGTCGAGGGATGATTGGGTTGCTAAGCACACCCAATCGAAGAGCCTTGTTGTAGATGGGATCACCAGTTGTCGCTCGGCCTCGCTTGTACAGGACGGTAGCGACAACCTTGTTGGAGCCGTACTGCGCGAGGCCGAGCGTGATCAGGGGGTCGTTGCGTGCCAGCAGCGCTTCCTCAATCATCGGGTCACGGTAGAAAGACACATCGCCATGGCTTGCGACCGTCGCCTTTAGCTCTGCATAGACGTCGGCGGGTGGCGAATTCAAAAGACGCGTCATGGTAATGGCGGTTGGGGTCTTGTCCGAAGCCATCGCTCCCTTGTCCCTTAGCAGCTGTTGTTATCGACCCAGCACGTACTTATTGTAGCAGGCCATCGCAACATCGTGTGTCGCAGCACCCAGTGGAGTGTTGTAGTGAAGCTTGTAGTACGACCAAATACCTTCAAGGTCGTCCTTGCTCGGGATAACACCAGGAGAACGAAGGTACTGAACACGCGCCATCGCTATTGCTAGAGGATCGTTGTTGATCATGTCTTGCGCTTCATCCAGCGAAGACAAACCTGGTGATTCGAGTGCATGGATCTTTCCAGCCAGCGCGTTGTGATACTTGATATAGTTGTCCCAGTTGTCGAAGAATGATGCAGGCTCCATCTGAAATATGCCAAGAGCTGGACCACCTACCTGCTGTCGATACTTGCCAAGGAGCAACTCATTTGCGCTGTGAACATCGGCAGGTCTTCAGCGTCTATGGAGTGGAGACCGAGTGGTGTCAGGGTGGTTTGAATTAAAGATCTTAGTTGAGTGGGTCCATCCATTATTTACGTGGATGGACCCTCCCCGCAATAAAGCCGCGCACTATCGGTATAATCAGCGACCTAACATGGATTGGTTATGAAGCCTGAAACGAAAGTTGCGGTTATCAAATGGTCTATGGAGTCCATCCTGTTTCTTTTCTATCTAGGACTGAACTACTGGCTGGTGCAGGGCAATGGTTGGCTCATCTGGTTTCTGTCCTCCGCGGAATGGGCTGGAACGATAGCGAGCATGCGTATCGCCGAGAATCGTAAGCTATTCGATATCTCTGACCGTCAGCTGGTTAACGTTTCCAAAACCGTTGATCATCTGGTCGAACGTGTCGATCAACTAGAATCAGATCTCAAAGAAGCCAAGGACGAGCTGGCTGAGATCGAGCGCAAGAAGGAGATGGGTTGGACAAGCTGATGGAAATCGATCCCAAAAACAAATTGGCAGAACCTTGTCCAGCGCCAGATGTTTGAAGACCCTTCCGGTCGGATCTTCAACAAGCGAATCATGTTGCAGTTCTTCATGATGGCTCATAACTCAAACATGACCGAGAAGGAACGTGCCCAAAAGCTATGCCCCAACCTAAGCACACGCCAGGCACCCCTCCCAGCAGAGAAGCCGGGCCTTACCTCGCATTCGCTCTCTATTACGCACACGTGGACGGGCGGTGTAGGTACCAGGTCAATCGCGCCCCCGATTTGAACCTGTTTCTATGTGTCCTCCGATCGAGTACAACGTCGCTTCGCGGCTGCGGGGGGAATTGGCCGCTGCTTTGATACCGCTTGCACCGAACTTGGCCGTTCGCAAACGAAAAAATGACCACTTAACCTCGTCGCGTCCTGCGCACTCGGGCCCGCTTTTACGGTGACGCTGTTATCCCCGACAGCGTCCTGCAAGGCGAGCGCCCATACCCCCGCCTGCGAGGCCGCATCTCGAACGAGTCTCGGAACCTCCGCGGGATCAATGTGAAGGCCGACCACTCGTCGGTGATAGCGCGGCGTCTCGGGGTTCAAAACATTGTAAGTGAGGGTCTCTAAGAACTCGCGCCCAAATTCGCCCAGATCCCGGATGCGCTGCACCTTTTGCGCGGCATCGAGATTGGCGCGATGGAGCATCTCGACGGCGCCATCCTTCGTCAATCGGACGGCTTTGATCCGTTCGAGCTCCTTCAGAATTGATCGTGCGCGAAGGCCCGATCCGTGTCGTCTGACTAAAGCGGTAAATGACACCGGACCACGGATGGGCAAGATTTTCGGATATCCGAATGGATCGGTAAACTTGGGGTCCGTTTTCCACGCCACCAAGATCCGCAAGGTCTGCGGCTGCCGTTCGGTCCCTGGCGATTTGGCCGCGGAGCGCATAGACCGGAGTTGACTCACCCGCTGGCGAGTAAGTCCGCTGCGAGCCGCGACTGCGCTCGCGCCCGGGAGGGGCCTGCCCGCCAACGTCGCGTCTTGCTCAACAGCCCGGATAAACGCCTGTTCGATCAGTCGAATGAAGTCACTCGCGCCGATCTGCATCTCCATTGCCAACTGCGCCAGGGGCTCTAGCACTTCCCCGACCGCTTCGCTCACCGCCTCACTCAGGGGATTGCTCATGGGCGCGATCACGCCGGCGCTTTTTTTTCCATGAGACTCCGCCGTGGTCCAGCCGTTTGGCGCTATAGCAGCCATCTTAAACCCCGTCCATCTGCGTGCCTCTTGACCATCGAAGCCTCGATTCACTTCCGGTTGAGGCGTTATGCAACAATATGCGTCACTATAATAACACATTTAACAGTGTAGCTTATGAGAGGAAGTGGCATATATTGGCTAAGAGTCTATTGATTCACGGTAAATTGTGTTATTTATATAACGCACTAATAAGCATAGTGACCCATAGAGGCTGTTCCAGCAATGGTTAGTAGAACTCGCCCATGATCGCGCCGTCACAGCGCATCGAATACGCGGCCTGGCGACGCTTTGAGCCCGCCGTACTCACCGAGATTCTCAATACCGTTGCCGCGGTCAATGGACAGCTCCTCGATGCACTTGCAGAGAGTGCCCGCTCAGGTGTCCGCCCATTTCCACTGCTTGAGTCCCTAAGGAGTCACGTGGCGAGCCTGAGACCGAGTGAACGCCAAGTTGCCGCCCGATGCGGGGTGTTCCTAGCCGATGCGGCGCTCGCTGACCTTCCAGTCGGTCTCCCCGTCACAGGGCCGTCGGCGGATCGGGCGCGCGCATGGCTGCCGATCGAGGAGTCCATATCGCTAGCGCACTCCGTGCTGTTGGGGTCGTGGTACCTCATTCACGCGAGTCCCGCCGTGGCGCGCGTGCTGCTCGGTATCAGGGCGGCCGACGTTACCGCGTATCGGGCGCGCGGGGTGGGGGATCTGGCGCAGATCGCGCGCCGCCATTCCGACTGGATCCGGCCCCGGTGGCCCAATCGGCTGGATGTCTGGGCGCAGATCCTGGAGCGTGGAAGTCCTCCGGTGACCGCCGAACCTCGGTCGATCACTCTTCGTTGCCTGCAGGTCAGTGCAGGGGATCCGGCGTGGCGATCCACGTACGAGGGTCTTCTGGCATGACGCAGCGTTTGTCGGTCAACTCGATGCCAACGCACGCTCTGAAAAAGCGTCAAGGGGGTGCATCGTGTTGCATATCGACCCCTTGGGTTGCCCCGGGTTCCAAAATCCCTATGAAGGCTAGCCGCCTTTCCACGGAAGACGAATCGCTCCCTGACGCACGGGGTCAACTATCGCTCGCGATTGATTCAACGACCCCCGGGACCCCCGTCAAACCAGCGGCTAGACGACCTTTAGGCGTAAGGCCCTTGAAGCGCGTGATCGTCTTGGACGAGATCCTCTGGATGCGGGACGTGGTGCAACTGACCGGGAAGCACCGATGCACGATTCATCGCTGGATACAGCAGGGCTTATTTCCTCCCAAGAATGCGCCGCGAGGTCGCCCTACGGGCTGGCTCAAGTCGACGGTCGAACGCTGGCTATTGGGTTCGCCACCCCCTTAAGGCAAGGAATGCTGCACGATGCGCCTCTCCGATGACCGCTACGAAAACGACCGGCGCAAGTACTTGCTCGCGCTCTCGATGATCGAGCATGGCGCGCGGATTGGTACCGTCATGCAGTGGACGGGTCTGTCCAAATATCGCGTGCAGACCTTAAGTCACTCGTATGCGAGTGCTACCCGAATCCATCGCAATCGCGGTGAGTCGCCGTCTCAGCCTTCGTATTTTTCCAAGTCGCTCGAGCTCGCGCGCGAAAGCATGGCGCTTGCGTATATCGCGGTGCAGATGCGGGTGATCCCGGAAGCGATCGTGCCGGACGCGCGCCGATCGCTCCCCGGGCTTGCCTGCGGGGAGCGGCTGATGGGGGCCTTCGAGGTGTATCGCGCGCTATTGCCGGGTGCGCTTATTTCCTTGGAGTACGCCATTCTGCTGATCACTGAATTGGCCGAGCGCCGCACACTCACCCTGGCGAATTGTCGCAATTGCCATGACGTGATGGTGGTCGATCGGTTTGGAACTCGCCACGACCTCTGTCCCTTTTGTCGACAACCCAAACGTCGTGCCCGCGGTGGATCGCGCCACCTATTGCGGCAACAGCAATTCCATCAGGGCGTAGAAGAGCACAACGAGGACCGCACTCACCACCGACATGATCAGAACGAGCCCGGTCGGAAAATGGGATTCATGCACGAGGGTTGCGAAGAATAGGCACAACGCAAGCCCGACGAGTGTGGTGGCGGACAGGGCGACCACGATGAGGGGTCGTAGGACCGCCAGAACCGCGTAAAGGGTGACCCGAAGCGCGCTGACCAGTACGGTGAGCGTGCGCCACGCCTCGCGCTTGACCGAGTCCTCGATCGATTCCGACTCCCAAGCGATTTTGTCCGCGTTCATGAGTGTGCTCTCGCGCAAGCCTGTTACTTCGCATCGTGCGACCGATTGCCACCGATTGCAATGTCGCAGAGTGATGCGGGAAATAGCTCAAGGCTTCCGGGGAGCGTAAGGGCCACCGATCCGCTGTCCATTCAGAGCGAATGCAGGATGGACACGGCGACGCGCGCACTTGGTCTCAAAGCGCAGCACGGAAGGCTGCTGATTGGGGGTGCTTTCGATACGAATGCCCACTCCTGTAACGGCGCCTCGCATGGTGGACTAGCACCGTTGACCCATCCATCCGCCGCGCACCGTCGCAATGACGAGGCTCGAAGGAAAGATTCGCGACACATCGCAACCACTGATCACGAGGGAGAGCTTCTCCATGAAACGAACGATGTCGATGGGTCATTCGCGCCTAGTTTTTGCTGTGCTCTGCCTGATTGCTGCGGTCGCGGCACCCGACTGGGCGTTGGCGCAAGCCGCCTCGCCCTTCGAGACGGGGGCCACGAACCTGGTCACCTCGATCACGACGATTGCGACCCCGATTGCGGTGCTCCTCGTCATGGCGTTAGGGATCGCTGCGGCGGCAGGGCGAATCTCCTGGGGTTGGCCGATCGGGGTCATCGTCGGCATCGGCTTGGTCTTCGCCGCCCAGCCGATTGTCACCTGGGTTCGGGGCCTCTTCGGCGCATAAGGAGCATCCCGATGAGCGAATCCCCTGAAGGGCTGGCGGCGGATCTCTTGTTCGTGGCGGCGACCCGACCGCCCACCCGATGGGGTGTTCCGTATCTGGCGCTCCTCATCAACATGGTGGTGACCATGGAGATCTTCCTGCTGGTCAAAAATCCCTTGATTTTGCTGTTGGCCGTGCCGATTCATGGCGTCTGCATGCTGCTCTGTTCTCGCGATGCCCGATTCTTTGAGCTCGCGATGCTCTGGGCGCAGACCCGCATGCCGGGACTCGCCGGGAACCTCTTCGTCTGGAAAGGGAACAGCTACAGCCCGCTCACGCTGGATGCGCCCAACGCCCGCGGCCGGCGCCGCGCCTCACCGACCGCGTACGTCTAGGCCAGCCATGAAAATTACTCGGCCATTGCAGTCGGTCTTCCCCAAGCGCGATGCGCTCGTCCGACGGGATTTTACGGTATCGAGCCAGATTCCCTACACCGCTCAAGTCGCCGAGCACCTGGTTCGGACGAAGTGGGGCGACTATGTCCAGGTGTTTCGCCTCGCCGGCACGAGCTTCGAATCGGCCGATGACGGGGAGCTCAATAATTGGCATGAGCGCCTGGCGATTGCGCTCAGGAACATCGCAAGCCCCAACGTCGCGCTCTGGACGCACATCATTCGCCGCCGCGAGCGCTCCTACCCCCACGGCGCATACGAGCTTGGGTTCGCGTCGGACTTGAACGCCCATTACAAAGCGCGGATCAGCGGCGAGCGCTTGATGGTCAATGAGCTCTATTTGGCGATCGTCTATCGTTCAACCACCGGAGTCGTCACGAACTGGACGTCCAAGGTCTTGTCCCGGACGAGCCGCGATGCCGTGGAGCTTGATCTGCGGGCGGCGCTTGAAGCGTGCGAGAAGCTTCGGCAGACCCTGCAAGCCTCCCTTGATCGATATGAGATCGAACCCCTCGGGCTCTATCAGCACGAGGGTGGGACCTGTTCTCGGGTGTTAGAGTTCTTGGGGCTTCTAATCAATGGTGAGTGGCAACAGCAGCCCCTGCCGCGGGCCCCGGTGAATGAAGTCCTCGCAACCACCCGCCCGGTGTTTGGGGTCGAGAGCCTCGAGTACCGGATGGCGACCGAGACCCAGTTGGGCGCGATGCTCGGCATCAAGGAATACCCGACGCCGACCGTGACGGGCATGTTCCATGCGCTCCTGTCCGCACCGTTCCCACTGGTCCTCACCCAGTCCTTTACTTTCCTCACCAAGGCGAGCGGGCAGGGGCTCCTGCAGCGCCAGTACGCCCGAATGCTCAATGCCGGGGATCTTGCCGTGACGCAAGCCGGGCAGCTCAAGGACGCCTTGGATGCGCTCGCCGGCGATGAATTTGTGATGGGTGACCATCACCTATCGCTCCTGGTGTTGACCGACCCCTTCTCACGCTACGACAAGGCCGAAGTCGGTGCCCAGCAAAAGATCTTGAACGATCGCGTCGGGATCGCACGCCGAATGCTTTCGGAAACCAATATGGCGGTGGCCCGCGAGGATCTGGCACTCGAAGCGGCCTTTTGGGGACAGCTTCCGGGCTATTTCAGTCGGCGGCTTCGCAAGGCCCCCATCACCAGCCGCAATTTCGCGGCGATGTCCCCCTTTCATAATTTCCCCGTGGGGCGGGCGCGCGGCAATCATTGGGGTGACGCCCTCACACTCCTGATTACCTCCGCGCGCTCGCCCTTTTTTTTCTCGCTCCATGCCTCCGACCCCAAGGATCCCGAGGGCGGATCGCGGCGCGATGTCGGACACACCTTTCTCTGCGGTCCCACGGGTGGTGGCAAGACCGTCATCATCGGCTTTCTGATCTCCATGCTGACCAAGTTCGGCTGCACCCAGGTGATTATCGATAAGGATCGGGGGCTTGAGATC
>Ga0182030_10005628_pt1 | contig 26527 bp, 26 predicted proteins | sample 812S3MmetaG_FD_121299 | JGI IMG/M metagenome (GOLD analysis project Ga0182030, IMG submission 121299) | Permafrost microbial communities from Stordalen Mire, Sweden - 812S3M metaG (Illumina Assembly) | ecosystem: Environmental > Terrestrial > Soil > Wetlands > Permafrost | place: Sweden...
AAAATTCATGATTGATCTCCATCTCTATCAGTTTTCGACTAAAGACGATGCTGGCGGAAGCCTGACATTCAGCACCTCGCACCAACAGGTAGTTCCTATATACCCTCAGACCCGCACTTTCGTCAACTAAAATCATAACTTTTTCGGCTTTTGAACAAAAATCATTGGATAGGATCTATACCGGCTTGAATGAATAATGACTGCCTTCTCCCGGCAGCTTTCTGCCACGAACAAGGAGGTTTCGTATCAAAAGCAAGTGGCACTAGTTTTGGGGCATAATCGATCGACGCGACGCCAGATTCACTCGTGACAATGTTCTGCATGGTTTTGAACCTGTATTGGAACGGATATGTGGACGGGCCCTAGTTCTTAGACTTATTTTTATTGGAGGTTATAATTTGATATAAGGTCAAACCGGCGAGACATGAATACAAAATTAAATTTGGCGCGTCCTCTTTAAATATATTTTCTACGGCCTCTTGTTTCTCTGTATATACAGACGTTGCACTTTTGACAATCTTGTCGAGAGGTTTAGGTTCCTGCTTTTCGGTGTGCAGAAGGAGGCATAGCAAGCCAGCTAAAACTAACATCACACATATAACAGCTCCACTTTCTAAATAGCCAATAACGGGAACTAAACCTTGAAATAGAAAATACATGCCGATAGCAGCCGCGATCCACAATAAAATGAACCCTAAAACGCGGGCACTCAAGAAAGGTTTTGGCGTCTCTGGCTTTAGAAGCATATCCAATAGATGCAATAAAATCGACATTAGTGTGAACGCCTAAGATATAAGCCTAATAGGAGGCCTGCCCCCACAGCAACTGCTATGGTTGCTAGAGGATTCTTTCGTACATGTTCTTCCAGTTCATATTCTTTATTCATTCCAAACTGAATTGCCTGATCTTTTGCTTGAGCAACTTTCTCTTTAATATTGTCGGAACCAATTATCTCTGCGTATTCAGCAAGAACATCTTTCAGAACATTTAGTCCTTCTAGGGATGAATCTTTAACGTTTTCAAAACCTTCTTCAGTCGCACTCTTCAGCTTCTTGAAATTATTTTCAGCTTCTTTATATTTATCTTTCAGCTGCTTGTTTTTCGCTAGGAGTTGTTTCTTTTTGCTGCCATCTGTGTCTTTTAATGCAGATTCTATGTTGGACAGCAAGTCTTTATAGTTTTTTAACAAATCTTCATAGCTCTTGATATATTCTTTATTCTTATCCATTTGATCCTCCGCCCCTCATATTAAACATATTTGTGGTGATAACATTATGTTAACATGTAAAAGTAAAGGATTTATTACAACAACCTTATCAGGAGAATCAGCCCCTTGATGGTACGTCTACCTTGATGGTACGTCTATTCGAGTTCTGAACTTGTTTTTGCGTACTTGCGATGCCTGTCTTTTTCTCGCGCGAGGTCTGGCCACAAGTCCACTGTCATTAAACTGGGGTGTTTAAGGGCTACTTCATACAGACCACTTGTATTATGATAGTTAGTACACCCCCCCTGATCAAACATAAGAACCTCAAGTGAGCCTAGGTCACCTAGAACTTGCTCCAATGCTTTATGCCCCCTAAACGAAATCTGGTTTCCCCTTAATGATAAACGTTTAAGGCTCCTATGATTTCTCAAAGCAGGAATTATTGTCTCGGCAACGTCGTCAGCAATACGAATATGGTCTAGGTCTAATAATTCTAGAGTGGGTAAACTTTCTAATAAACTAGCTAAAGCTATTGTATTATCCCTTGTCATTCGGCAGTTCATATCACCAAAGAGGTTATCGCTAAGTTCTAAGCCTTTAAGCTTAGCCTTGCCCTGCAACCCTGATGTCAAAACAGATAAATACTTCGGGCCCATGTGCGTTTCACTTAAATTTAGATATTCCATATCCTTATGGCCTGCCAGAGCCTCTATAGCAACATAACCTGCCTCATCCAGCTCATTATTGTGCAAATCTAGATATATAAGACCACAAAACTGACGTAGTGAGTCGGCTAGGCGCAATCCACTGTTGCCCTGTAGTATATAGTTACTCGCCAAAACTAGACGTGTGAGTCTTGGTAAGCGAGGCAAGACAACAAAAAAGTCAGGATCGGGGAGAACACCTGCAAGGTCTAAGGATGTCAAACTTCCTAAATTAACCAAAGCTGGCGCCAAAAGATTCATGTCCTTTCCTAGAAAATTTTGAGCTAAACTCAACGATTGCAGATGTTTTACTCGTTCCAACACATAGATCAAAGAGTCAACATGTTGCTTACCAAGGTTGCATTGAAACAGATCCAAATTCACAAGATAAGTAAATTCGCCTAATAATCGAATGTTCTCGGGGGTCGGCAAAAAAGTAATTTTTACAGGTGGTAGATTGTAGTCACCCACCTTAACAAAGTCGTTCATAACATTGAGATTGCAGAAAAGCCCGATCACTGGCTCTTTCAAAACCTGCCTAGCATAGACAAGGGGCGTGGTGATAAATTCACCCTGACCCCCTCCTACATATTGAGGCTCGTCAGTCGGCATGCAGACGACGGATAGTGTTATTGGTTCTACTTTATGCGCATGGATTCCACCCCGAGATGCCATTGCGGAGCTTGAGGTAAGACTAACACATATTAGTGCTGCAAATTTTAATACGTTTTTATTCATAACAACCCGTCCTTTTACAACATTCAAACTATTCTGTTTTCGCCACTCTGAATTACATATACAGCAACTATCTGTGCCGTCAATCTGTTTTATATTTCAGTTTTATATTTCAGATAGTACTGCTTACCATCCATAAAGTATGTCATTTCGAGACTTGCTGCCTTGTTATGGTAAATTTTCGAGGGTGGGAAAAGGGGGATTATTGCCCCCTCTTTTTATATCCCGCACATAACGGGTTTAGGTACTGATAAAGGCTCAATCATGAATGCCGATAAAATATTTTCCATATCAGAATCCACCAGATAAATTTCAGAAACGAGTTGGCTGAAGTCTGTCTAAAGCTGCCCTTTGCGGATAAGGCTTAGAAGTTCGTTGGGCGCCAAGGCAATTGCATCAGGTTGAGCCGATTCTAACAGTTCTTTAGAATGAAAACCCCATGTAACTGCAATAGACTTTACATTAGCCTCATCAGCGGCTTTGATGTCACGGACTTCATCTCCAATATAAAATATATCTGTTGTTCCAAGCCGCTTGCTTATTTCCTTGAGAGATTTTGCTTTGCCAAATACGCTGCTGCCACTGTAAATAAACTGAAAATCTGTTAGTCCATGCGCTTGTAAGAACTTACTAACTAGTTCTTCAGAGTTGGACGTTAAAATCCCCACGACAATGCCCTCACTGACCATTTCCTCAATGGATTCCTTGATGCCTGGGAACGTCTGCATTGTCAGAAGGTGTGCCTTTAAATTTCTGCGCATGTGCGTTGCGACAAATGGTAACTTCCAGGCACTCACCCCGTGCTCCTTTAGGACATCTTCCGTATTAAATTTGGCATAATTATCTTTGTTGTTCAGCTTAGTCAGATTGTAATAGGGGGTCAGATCGTTAAATACCTCCACGAACTGATGGAATGAATCACAAATTACACCGTCAAAATCAAAAATAACTACCGTATTACTCGTGGGCTGCAATGTGCCACTGATCTCGATTTTAGTCATATTATGGTATCCTAGTCCGCCGATTCCAAACATAATAGCTAACGATATAAGTAGATATTTCAATTTCTTACCCTTTAACCACAATCTAAGCTACCCCCCTGAAATGCTCATGCCCTGGATAAACATCCTAACATGAATTTGGAGACCACTTCACGACGGCCCTTCTATAAGACTAAATAATGTTAAATTCTTTTTTCGTCAAGGGTCTTCTGCTTATGCACGCATTATCGATTTTTGATATCGAGGAGACAAGAGACTGCCTCTGACCTTGTGACTTATTTCAACCACATTATTTAACTGCCACGAACTCATACCATTGAGTCCCTGGGAGATTGCATAGCCGCGTGGATGGTACTTTTGCTTCGTGTCGTTGAAAGACTTCTAAGATCTGATCTGGACTTGCTTTTTTCTGCCAGTAAGGGTCCCCAGGCGGTATGGTGGCAAAAATCACTTTTGAAAAGCCGTTTTGCAACATTTTCTTCTTAATCTTTTTAAGATCTCGGAAGGGAGCGCATACTTTTGAAACAAGAAGCCCGCCTTTTCTTAAAAGCTTGGGTGCATGTTTGCGAATCTGCTCAATAACACCAATTGGGCAGAATTCGTCGACAATGATTTCGTATTGGTTTTCGGAAAGATGTCTATATGTTTCTTCCTCACCCAAATCGGCTAAATAGTCTGGATTCATGACCGGATCATTGTCGACAGTGAACCAATCTTCATTATTTTCCTCGTAAATTGCGTTGGGATATTTTTTAGCAAGTTCATCTCGGTTAGGATCTCCAGAGCATAGCAAAAGCTTGCTACTTTTATCAATCTGACGAAAGAATGAATCAGAATTATCCGTAGCCGCTACCGAATCTTGCGTCTGGCCAGCAGCAAACGTTAAGAAGGCTAGGCCAACAATGAGAAGTTTAAAATGGCGCATGAATAAAACTCTGCTAGGTTCGCTTACTTAAGTATGGGGGGTTAAGCTTAATAGAGCTTTAATATGGAGGTTCGGCGAATTAATTAAAATGGGACACAATATCATGAACAGGCCACATATCCACGCATTCGGCACAAGGACACTTTTTCTGTTGATTCGCCGCCCCCTCTCATCTATAGATTCTTATAGTCCGACCCTTTCAAAAGGCATAAAAATGAATTCATGGTTTAAGGCGCTTCCCATATTAGGTCTAATCACTTTGTCAGGCTGCTCGTCGGGCTTTCATTCCTCTGAGTTGGAAATGAATGATCGCTCCTTGGCCGAGAAAGCTATTGTGGTTGCTCGTATTCATGCGCCACACACTAATATGGTGCTAGGCGAGACCGATTCAGTGGTGTGTAGTGTGTGGCAAAACACTGACAACAGCGAGCTCAAGTACAACTTTTACGTACCCGGCGCTTTGTCTTACTTTCAGCCGGCCGACCTTCAGGAACATATGATTGTACCTGGTACCTATGCTCTGAAATCCATGCGCTATAAGATCTATGGCACCGAATATGATTTGAGCTTTTCCAAGAACACCAGGATTACCTTTACAGCTAAACCCGGTGAAGTGGTTTATCTAGGTGATATCGAAATCGTCAATCCCAAGGGCGGCGAGTATTCCCTCAAAGTTGCCGATAATTTCGAGGCCGCTGAAAAGCAACTGAAGCGCGATCTGCCTGGGCTTAATAAGCCGATGGAGACACGATTGGTGAAGGGGATTTATTAGTCTACTCCCCCTAGTGCGCCCGTCCTAATATTTTGGTACAATCGAAAAAACAGGGCATTAAACATGTGCGGGCGATTTACTCTCATCAAACCTGAAGAGATCATGGAGATCTTTCATATAGAAGGCTACCCATTAAAGCTGGAGGCGAGCTACAACATCGCGCCCAGCCAGCAGGTGCCTATTATCTTTTTTGATGAAGAAACATCCAAAGCCAGCTGCGAATTAATGACCTGGGGACTGGTTCCGCCTTGGAGCAAAGAACCCAAAACCAAATATTCCACTATCAATGCGCGCATCGAAACCATCACCAGTAAGCCCAGCTTTAAAAAACTGGTGGGCCAGCACAATTGTATCATCCCGACCAATGGCTACTATGAATGGCAACAAACCAGCGACGGCAAGGAGCCTATGTTTATTGGATTTAAAGACGCACCCCTGTTCGGTCTTGCAGGACTCTGGGATGAATGGCAGAGCCACGAGACAGGCCAGATCTTGCGTACCTTCACCATCATCACCCTACCCTCCTCTGGCCCAGTGGCATCGATCCACACCCGCATGCCCGGCATCATCATGCCCGACCAGACCCTAGATTGGATCACACCCCACCCTTGGACAGATAAACAGGTTGAAACTCTTCTTGAGCATCAACCTTATGATAAGCTACACCCTTACCAAGTCTCAAAGCTAGTCAACAGTCCCCGGAATAATGATCCAAGCTTGGTGGAGAGGGTTGTATAGAAGGCAAACACTCAGCAAATATTGCCAGGGGTGGTAACATCTCCCAGCTTGTCATCCCCGCGAAGGCGGGGATCCAGCGCAAAATGCGTCGCTAAGCGACTCTGCTCTTTCTATACAGAGCTGCTTCGCAGCACATTATCAGGGCTGGATCCCCGCCTTCGCGGGGATGACAAGCTGGAGGTTCGTGCTATACTATCCACCATTATGATGAGCAGTCACGAAAACACTAACACAGCGGCCTTTTCTTCGCTTCAGCCTCATCATCCTCTTGAAACTCATATTTCGCGACAAAACCCATACATACTTCCGCCTCAGACAACAGTATATTAAAAACAAACTGCCTAGATAGATCCGGGTTGTCTTCGCAAATTCGGTCAATCTTCATCTTTAAGTTATACACCCTTTACCTCTAATTTCCGCATCCACGCCTGCCAATCCCGTGCGCCAAAATTTGGTTCGAACTCCCTTAAATCGCGGGCGGCTTTTTCGCAGATCTCTGGGGGCGGGATAATCAACGGTCGGCCGCTGGACAAGCATTTCACCTGGGTTTGACAGGCTTTTTCTAGGAAGTTAGCATACAAGAATGCTTCTTGGATGTTCTCTCCACATGTGATGGTTCCGTGATTACGCAGCAACATGGCTTTATTCTGACCTAAGTCAGTCGCCACTTTGCCTCCTTGTCCGTGAAATTCCAGGGCAAGAGATCCATAATCGTGATAACTAATGCGGTTATAGAAATGCAAAGCAAACTGGCTGACAGGCAGCAAGCCCTCCTCCATGGCTGAGACAGCTACCCCGTCAATGGTGTGCAGATGAAAGCTCGCATTTAAATCCGGGCGTGCTTTGTAGATGGACCCATGAATCACATAGCCCGTATGGTTAAAGGAATGATTTTTCCGATCCAACACCTCGCCCTCAAAAGACACTTCTATCAGATCCTCCGGGCGGACCTCTTCGAATAACAGACCAAAGGGCTGAATCAGAAAGGCATCCCTTCCTGGTATCCTTGCGGACAGATGCGTATAGGTCAGATCATCCCAGCCCAAATGGGCAAAGATTCTATAGGCCATTGCAAGATCTTGCCTGACCTGATCCGGCCTGCTGAGAGCAGTTATAACAGCGGTCATTTGATCGTTTGGATCCCCGCCTCTAATTTATCGCACGCCTTAAGGATGTTTTCCATAGACGTAGCATAGGTCACGCGCACGTAAGGCGACATCCCAAAGACTGAGCCGGGCGTAACAGCCACACCACATTCATCCAACATAAAACTCGCCACATCCATATCATCCACTAACGTCTTGCCAGAAGCAGTCGTCTTACCCAGCAGACCTTCGCAACGAATGAAGATATAGAAAGCCCCGTCCGGCATCTCACACGACAATCCAGGTATCTGATTCACCCGAGCCACAAAAGCCGTCCGGCGCTCCACATATTGCCGGCGCCAGTCATCCATAAACGTCCGCGGGCTCGTCATAGCAGCTAGGGCTGCATATTGGGTGATAGAACAAGGGTTAGACGTACTTTGAGACTGAATCGTCTTCATAGCCTTGAGCAAAGGCACCGGCCCAGCTCCATAGCCCAGACGCCAACCCGTCATGGCATAGGCCTTCGAGGCGCCGTTGACAATCAGCGTACGCTCATACAAATCAGGACAGACCTCCGCAATGGTATGAAATTGAGTGTCCCCATAGACCAGGTACTCATAGATATCATCGGTCAGAATATGCACATGCGGGAAATCCCGCAGGACCTCACCAAAGGACATCAGCTCTTCCCTGGTATACACAACGCCGCAAGGGTTATTGGGCGAGTTCAGGATCAGCCACTTGGTCCGCGCATTCAGGCTCTCGCGCAGCTGATCTGAGCTAATCTTGAATGTCTTCGTGTCGTGACAAGGGATAAAGACGGGCGTTCCCCCCGCAAGCTTCACCATATCTGGATAGGACACCCAATAGGGCGCCGGAATCACAACCTCATCCCCGGGATTTACCGATGCCATGAGCGCACTAAAGACCACCATCTTCCCGCCAGGAGAAACGATGATTTGATCGGCCTGATAGTCCAACCCATTATCGGCTTTAAATTTCGCAATTATCGCCTTTTTAAGCTCAGGAATACCATCCACGGCTGTATACTTATGCTTACCCTCGTGAATTGCCTTAATCGCCCCCTCGCACACATGTTGGGGCGTTGGAAAATCGGGCTCGCCCGTGGCCAGATTCACCACATCCACACCCGCTGCAATTAATTCCTTAGCCTTTTGGTCAATGGCTAACGTAGGAGACGGCTTCACCGCCTGGACACGATCACTTAAAAAACTCATATGACACCTCAGATTTATCTAAAGCCAACATAGCAAACTTGAGGAGGTATAAAAAGGGGGATGTTCGAATATTGTAATAACGAGCGTGCCAGCCGAACGGCAATGACCCACACAACATTAACTATAACTTTTCCCTTCATTAACTCTTTTTTTACATTTCTCTGTCAATATTAAACTATAGGAGCTGTCGCTCAGATATAGCTTATTAAGATGGAAGGATACAGAGATGTCTAAAGGATTTTTTGGAACGATATTACTAGTTACTATCTTGTCGATATGCCCATTTGGCAGCGCTAGCGCCAATAGTCAGAGCCTTGGACTATATGAGCCAGGTAGCCATGGAATGGTTCTTACGCCCGCATTTGGGGGTGTGGCCCCAGAAGAACAGCAAGCAGCACCACCAGCGAAAACAGCGCCACCTGTGATAGCTGAAGAGCAATCGGTACCAAAAACCGCCCCTGCGGCTAAGGATACGACTATCGACCTCATTAAAACAGGCGCCACTAATTTCACCAAAGAAGTTGGCGGCGACATTGGTAAGTTTTTCACGGAAGTGAAGGATGGTTATCTTGATATCTATAATCAAGGCCTAGCAAAAGCCACACAAGAACGGAACGAATGGATAGCTGCGCACGGGGGTCAACAGCCTAGCGTGCTTAGAGACGTCTGGACTGGCTTCAAAAGCACATTTGTACCCTCTTTGACATTCTCATTCACAAAATGGGGCTGGCCAGCCATCAAGACTATATTTGGGATGGCAGCAAAATGATAAGATTGCAAGCTTGAAAGAAATCACTCAAAACGAACGACTTCGGAAGCATTCTTAAGCACCGATTTAGGGACTTCGAGCCCCAAAGCCTTAGCGGAAGTCGTATTAATATACAACTCACTCACCTCAGGCCCGGTTACAGGAATGTTGCCGGGCTTTTCGCCTGCCAGAATCCTTGAAACGATACGCCCTGCGAGCATGCCTTCTTGATAGTGGGTAAAGCCGATAGTTGCCAAGGCCCCCTGACGCACACCTTCAGGATCACTGGCAAATACGGGAATTTTCTTACCGTGATCATTCTCCAAGCAGGTCTTAACAATACTTGGGAAAGCAGCCGCCACCACGTTATCGAGAGGCGCATACAAGGCATCAACCTGAGGCACCAGACTGTGAACCGCTGAAATCACCTTGGTGGAGCTATCCACAACTTTCGTAATCACCTGAATCCCATAACTAGGAGCCAACGCTTGCAGTTGCTTTACTTGATAAACAGAGTTTGCTTCGCCAGAGTTATAAACCACACCCAGTTTGATATTCTTTTTGCCAAGCGTCTGCTGTATCAACGACAGCTGCTCTTTTAAGGGAGGCATATCAATAGTTCCGGTAATATGCTCACCAGGCTTCTCGAAACTTGCGATCAGACTCGCGCCTAAAGGATCCGTCACGGCTGAAAACACAATGGGAATGGCCTTATCCTTGTTGGCAGTCACCATCGACTGAGCAGAGGGGGTGGTAATAGCTAGTATTAAATCTGGACTAGCACCGACAAACTTCTGGGCAATCTGGTTAGCCGTCGCAATATTGCCATAGGCATTCTCGTAAATAATCTTTAGATTATGACCCTCACGGAAGCCCTGCTTTTCCAGCTGATGCTTAAAACCTTCTCTCACAGCATCCAAAGCCGGATGCGCCGTCACCTGCGTAATGGCGATCGTCACTTGTTTTTCCGCCGCATGTACAGGTACATTCAAAAACGAATAGATCAAGCTTAATACAAGCCATCCTTTATTTTTCATTTTATTGTCCCTGTGCATAAAATATTGTTATGTACATTTTGATCTATTTTTGGTATAAATGCAACCCCTCCCCTGAAAAAGGGCCTAAAGACACGATTTCATTGAGTAAGTTGACGGTCAGACATAAGAGTTATTGAGAAAGAGTTAAAGAAAGCCAACCATGGCGAAAGGGGAAGAACTCCCCAATGCCATAGCAGCTTAAATATAATCACTTTTTTTATTTTGACAAGCTTTTATTTTCCGTCAGCTTCCAGTTTATTCACAGGTGGCAATGTAATCTTCAGCTTATCCGCCACAGATTGATTTACCACTACCTTTCGGCCCTTGGCAAACTCCACCGGCATATCCGCTACGGATGCACCCCTCAGCACTTTTACCAGCATTTTGCCAGCCTGTCGTCCCAGCTCATACTGATTCGGACCCAAGGCCGCCAAAGCCCCACCCTTTTCAACCATGTCTGTGTCGCTTACATATACTGGCTTCCCGCCAGATTCAGCCACTTGTACAATACTGCCAAAGGCCGCCAGCGCAATGGCATCATTGTTGACGAAAAATGCATCTACCTTGTCCACCAGCTTCATGGCAGCCGAACTGACATCTGAGGTTTTAAGCGCGGGGGCAAAGACCAACTCAATCCCCATCTTTTGCGCAGACACCTTCATTTCATCATTGAGAGCCAGGGAATTAGCCTCGCCGGGACTGTAGATAATACCAAGACGTTTCAACCCAGGCTGAATCTTTTCGAACATGCGGAATTGCGGCTCCGATGGCGTTAGGTTGGACACACCCGTGGCATTGCCGCCAGGCCTTTCCAGTGAGTCAACGATCTCGGATCCCACCGGATCGGTTACGGAAGCAAAAAGAATGGGAATATCTTCGCCCTTAGCCGCAGACAGCGCCGCCTGCGTCACCATGGTGCCCAGGGTCACTATCGCATCGACCTTATTTCCAACAGCCTTCTGGGCAATCTGAGATGCAAGCCCTGCGTTTGCTTGGGCACTCTCATAGGTCCATATAAAGTCTTTGTCCGGCTGTAATCCTTGCGCGATGAGTTCATCGTAAATACCTTGACGAGATGCATCAAGCGCCGGGTGCTGAATGACCTGTATGACAGAGATTTTAAGGGGTTTGTGTGATTCTGAAAGGGAGGGTAAAGTAAAGAATAGAAGTGATAAAGCAATAGCAGTCGTAAATGTCTTAAGTGATCGTGAAATAAAGTCCTTCATAATTTAGTGCTCCAGTTTTAGATTGTATATATAGCGTTCGTTTCATAGTCATGCTCCTTGTATGATGTCGATGCATAAGTTCGCTCCTATATGTTGACTTATTGACAGGTAAATTATCTCATTGAATTTGCGAGATTGCAATGTTAAAATTCGACCATGCTTAAATTATCACGTCGCGGATTAATGCTGGTTTTGTCCTCTCCTTCTGGCGCGGGCAAAACGTCTGTGTCTAGAGAGTTGTTAAAAACTGAGCCTGAATTGGCACTTTCCGTTTCATGGACGACACGCCCTGCCCGCCCGGGCGAGGTTGACGGCGACCATTATCATTTCGTCGACCATGACCAGTTCCATGATATGGTTGTCGCTGGCGAGTTTTTAGAGTACGCAAAAGTCTTCGGTCATTACTATGGCACCCCAAGGGCACCCGCGGAACAAGCGCTGGCCGCAGGCAAAGATATCCTCTTTGATATTGACTGGCAAGGCACCCAACAGCTCGCCCAAACCGCCCGGTCGGACCTGGCATCCATATTTATCCTGCCGCCCTCATGGAACGAACTAGAACGCCGCCTCCATAAACGCGCGCAAGATACAGAAGAAGCCGTACAATACCGCATGTCTCGCGCCCACGAAGAAATCAGCCACTGGGCCGAATACGACTATGTCCTGGTCAACGATGGCTTCGAACAAACAGTTCTGGATGTAAAAGCAGTCCTCCACGCCGAACGCCTCCACCGCAAAAGGCAGCTAGGCCTGCCGGAGTTTATTAAGCGGCTGGAGCAGTAGGAAGAGGATAGAATCCAGAAACCAGAATCCAGAAACAAGAATCCAGAAACCAGAAACCAGAATCCAGAATCCAGAAACCAGAATCCAGAATCCAGAAACCAGAATCCAGAATCCAGAATCCAGAAACCAGAATCCAGAATCCAGAATCCAGAATCCAGAATCCGGAATCATTATTCTACCCCCCGCTGCCGTCATTCTGAGTGCGCCTCCGCGCAGCGGAGGAAGCGAAGAATCCAGCACATCTGCGTGAGCGTAGCGAACTCCTTATAAAAACCTGGCCCCATAAAGATATTTTGAGTTCGCTACGCTCACACATCTCTAAATGGATCCTTCCCTACCACCTGCTTCGCGGTCGTCCGTTTAGGATGACGGCTGCGGTGAACAACACTAACGATTCTGGATTCTATATTTCTGGATTCTGGATTCTGGATTCTGGTTTCTGGTTTCTGGTTTCTGGTTTCTGGTTTCTGGTTTCCGGATTCCGGCCCCCCACCTCCAAAATTGTTCCTCCCTCACCTTTTTTCTCCTGACAATTTTTTTCTCCTTTAACATGTACTTATCAATATTAAGGAGAGTACATGTTTACATTTCACAAATGGCCTACAAGAAAAGCTACATCACGGCCCTCAGGCAGACCTAAAGGCAAGCCTGTTTATGGGCCAAACCGCCAGAAAACCGTAACGGTGATCGAGGATCTATATGAAAAGGGCATACTCAGCGATCACGAATACCAAGCCGCGCATTGGTTCACCCGCACTTGGCATTTAAACCTGTCCGCTATCGAGGCGCCTCGGGTTAAAACAACCCAACTGGACCCTACACTGGTAAAAGGCAAAGTATGGTCCGATAATTTACTCAACAAAATCCAACAAGATTGGCAGTCGGTTGATAGCCTATTGAGAGCTCAAGACCGATTCACACGCCAAGCTATTGATCTAACGCTGTGTCAAAACCAACCGTGTAAATATGTTACGGAACTGAGGTGTTTTTTGAGAAATCTGGATAAAGTAATGAAAGCCTAGTTGCATAAAGCATCCACCCCGTGGATTGACTAATTATGGAATTATGCTAAATATTAAAGACATTTATAAGGAGAATAAGCCATGAAGAGCACCCTATCAATATCATTACTTGCAGGCCTTGCATCACTGACAGAAGCCTCCGCGTCCTTGAACACCCAAACGGTGGATTCTATGGATGGATCAAATCTTGAAACAGTCGTAGAGTCAACGAGTGTCCCTAGTGAGGCTACCGTGCTAGAGCAGACTATTGCCCCCAAAGAAGACAGTACTCTGACTGACCCTGCGAATCCAGCACAGGTGACAGCTCTTGAAAGACCCGAAATCGTGAAAACTTCTATCAACCTTGGATTGGATGAATGGGGAAAAATAAATTCTAAGGCTGCGTCTGATTTATCAAAGAAAACAGAGACGCTTGGAGCTGATCATGTTAAAGAAACTATGGCGTTATTAGCCACGATTGCTGAATTCGAACTTCAAGTTCATGACCTGGCACACAAGGTGGCATTCATGGAATACAAAAAGAATGAGGCAGAAACGCAGCTGGACGAAGTCTCCAAAAATTCAGAACAAACGATTTTAAATCTCAAAACTCAGCTGCGTGAGGAGCTGCTCTATAAGACATTTCTAGAGAACCAAAATTCGGCCCTCGAACAGAAGCTAATAGATTTTTCCAACAGGTCAGCGCATCTAGAACGACAAGTTTCTGAACTCACCAAACAGACCGAAACCCTGCTGCACCGAACCAAATTCATGGAGGAAAAAGAGCATTTGGTTGAGGCAAAGCTGCAAGAAGTTTATGGCAAGACATCCCAGCAACAAGGCGATATAAACTGACGATGCCCCGATTTGATCGGGCACGAAACAACCTTAAATAGTTATATAGGCTATGTTAGGGCTTCTGTGATTTCAAACCAGAAGCCCTAATATCCCCCTGAGGTGACCACAAACATTTTCCTTTGCAGCAATTCGATATTTTAGCTACATTACCCCCATGACAAACCAACAACCAAAACCAGCCGGCCCTGACAAAGAAAAGCGCGACCGCTTGAGCAAAGCCCTGCGCGAAAATCTACTACGCCGCAAAGCCTGGCAACGGGCGCAGGAAGAAAAAAAACAGGAAAAGAAGTAGGCCCAGCCCGCAGAGGCTACTTTTGGCGGCGTCACACATTGTTCTAACGGGGCTCAGCTCCTGCACTCCAGGATATTTTTGTGAAGTGCTCATTTACTATGATAGGAATTGAAACAGTCACCAGCTTATGCATAGATCACTTCAATCAAATATTTCAGGGCTACAGGGACAGAGTGCCTACAAGTGAACCTACCCGCTCATTTTGCAAATGAGCCTCAGAAATTTCATGCACACCTTGACTTATAGGAAATTATTCTTATATATCATAAAGAAGGACCATTTATGGTCTAGTATCTAGTTGTTTTTATTATTAGGAAATAAAGATCATGAAAACTAAAATTATTTCATTTTTAATGTTGTGTGCGTTATCAACTGGTGCAATTGGTTCGGTTGCTTATAGCACAGAGGCCCAAGAGTCTCGCGTTGCCGCAATTCAACCCGCAGGTCATGTTTACTCTTCTGAAGAGCTTGGCGATTCTTTGTTTGCCACGCATCTAACAAGTGAATTTCCTGAGAATCTGGTTATCAAAGCTCACAGAGTTGTCAGAGATGACAGTTTCCCCAGTGCCTATAAAGTCAATAAGGACGTTCCTAGAGGGGGAAATTTCTGGGCATTAGGATCTCCTATACATGACCACACGGGGGCTAGCTTCAATGACCACAACTTTGGTATTGTTTTGCCATTTCGTGAGCTATACGGCCAACTTCTTAATGTTTGTCCGTCGGATGTTTTTACACTTGGTGATTTTGATTTAAAAAAGGCACAGGGTGCGCATCTATTTATGCCTGAAGGCACGGATCTAAATAACGTAGAAAGGGATGGAATAGTAATTCATACCTATAAGGGCGACCTTCGGAAAGCAATGATGGATTTTCTAGTGTCCCTAAAAGTTTGGCAAGTTACTCTGAAGGAAAAGTCAGGAGAAGAGTTTTCTTATAAAGACACGGCTATGTTAGCTGACACAAATATTAACATCAACACGCCTGATTTTTTCAAAAGCCTGCTGGCTGATAAACCCCACGTTTCCTATGGGAAGGAAACCGTATCAAACATTCCAAGGGATGGCATATTAGCTCAGATACGTATGCTGGCTGACATACAAAATTTGGTTGAGCAAAGAATTTATTACCCTGGAAATAGAAATGATCTAACTAAATTCAACATTGAACCTTACGTTGTGTTGGTCAGCGTTGCAATAAATAATCTGCGAGAAATATTTCAGGTCAAGAAAACTCACCCATTGAGTGCATATGCTGGGCCGCTTTTGGAACAATTGGACCTATTTTCTAAATATTTAGATATGCTTGATGTGGAACTAAGAATCAAAAAGGAAAATGGTTTGTTCTGCTTAGATCTTTATAATGTGTTTTTGAAGGACCTTCACCAGAAAAAAATAGGACGAACAAGGCTTGTGGAATCACCAAAAGCAATGGATGAATATGTCAAAGCAATACGCGCCAAATACAATACGTATCGGCCTGGTGAACAATCTATTGATAATTTAGCGATAATAGATACTTATCTTATTAACTTGCCACCAGAGTTAGCGGAAGAGTATTTTGCTCACCCTGGCATGAAATCTAGGGCGCCACTTTGGAAGAACCTGTACTGGTACAATCGATTCATCAGAAGGGACTATGGCTGCGAATATTCAGGAACAAATTCATCACGAGAGAACGATTTTCTCAACTTTCAGTTAACTTTGAAAGATGTAACAGAATACGTAAAAAGAAATCGCTTAGATGTAAATGTTCTGTTTTACGCAGATAGCTTTATTCGGCCCTATGACCTTTCTGTAAAAGATGATGCGGTTATAAACAATAGAGTTAAGGCTATTACAGAGCCAGAATTATGGGAAGTAATTAGAGACATCTCAAGTTTCCGTATAATATTTGAAGATGGGTACCGAGAGTGGTACATAAAGTCAGGGTTATATCGGAACACACAGAAAGCAGACGGTAGTTTTGCTTTGAGCGACATGCGTTGGGGAAATACGGAACCGAGGCATGTAGTAGGTTTTAAGGACCCATTTAATAAATAATTTGAAAAACCCGGGGGAATCTATAGATTCCCCTATTTTTTTGATGCCCGCTCTAGTCAGGCACTAATTTTAGTATCTAACATGTAAGAACTGACCCCTAGAGCAATCAATTATCTTTAACTGCAAACTCCCCACTAGAGATATCAACTAACAGACTTCTGCCACGAGCAATATATCCTATAGGCTTTTGGTCTTCATCAACGAGGAAATGTTTCTGAGCAACCTCATCATAATCACCTACCTGCTTTGGATTAAAAGAGAGAGCGCATATTCGCTTATAGCCGGAACTAAATTTAGGGCAAGCAATATCCACATGAACAACAGGGCTATAGTAAACGCATTCTGGATGCAGATCTAATTCTTTCAGAACTCGAACGAGCTCCAGAAGATTATTACTTAAGTATGAGGTGACAAGCACTACTCTTGACTCCACCTTACGAAAGTCTACATTTCGTAGCTCAGCCTGCGACAGCACTTCCTTGATAAGCCTTTCTCTCCGCAGTTGGCTAAGAAGTTCTATTTTTCCTCTACTCATAGAGTTTTCACTACGGTAGTCATCAGTAAATATTTGGGGTGAAACGTGATAAAGTAAACATGCAGGCGTCTGGTCTTTTTTGTGAATCATCAAAGCTACGCACTCGCAAACATTTTGTGTGTATTGATACCTGGCATTCCTACTATTGAAAATGGTAAGAACGCAGTCACGTTCTTTAACTACAGAAACATCCTTATCGTTTACTTCTGTATTTATAAAATCTTCAGGTATATAAGTCAGTCTAGCATCTGGCAATAATCCGGCAAGATCTGCTTCATACTGTTTTACGAGGGCTTCATTAGATAAATAATATGTAAGCCCACTTCCTGACTTTCCTTTAATAGGTTTGCCATAATGTGTCTCTAAAATATATCTCGCATAAATGTCCTCATTACCCGTATAAAATCTTTCGATCTCTTGACCGCTGGCTAATGAAAAAGGGATAATTATGAAGGATAATCCGAAGAAGATAATATTAAATGTTTTAGACCACATAGTTGACCTCAGTACCATAATAATAAACAGTTGTATGCCACGTCCTTCATTACATATAAACAGCTGTTATTATTCAGTCAAGATATTTCAGATGTTTTACAGGGAGAAGTTTCACAATAATACATCGTTCGCCCTTCTTGATGAAGGTCGCTCCTTGTATTTTATATAGTCTAAGAATATCCTTTATCAAGGATAGCTAGGCTCCTATGCAAAATGGGTGGGAGAGCACTATGCCAGGCTGTACACAGCGCAGGCTATTTGCAAAGCGAATATTCCCAGCTCCCGTCATCCTGAACGGACGACCGCGAAGCGGGCGGGAGTGAAGGATCCAGTTAGACATGCGTCGCGCAGCGACTCTGCTGTAGATAGTCACCATTTAACTCGTTGAAATTATCTAGACGATTGGTTGCTACATTTATTTGTTTGAAATAGTCATAAGCAGAGTCGCAACGCGACACATGTATAACTGGATCCTTCACTCCCGCCCGCTTCGCGGACGTCCGTTCAGGATGACGTCTGCAGGGAAAAGAAGGTCGTATCTATCCCACCCGCTTTGCATAAGAGCCACAAAAGTCCTCTACCGATCACGGGGGAAGCACGCAAGGGGTATTTCCACTGCATACTTCAGCTAAAGACCCTAAGCTACAAGCTAAGCTACTAATCTATACCTCACCTCCCGAAAGTACTCACGCCTCTTCCGGAGGGTAAGCCTCTTTCACAAACAGCATCAGTACACATGCAATGAATATACTGATGGGTACCGTCGCTAGGGCGATGTGGAAGTCACTGATTGTATAGCGAGAAACGATATCTTCCAGCCTGCCTTCACTGATGTGATCAAGGATAAAACCAACGGCTAAAACAGACAGCGCGCCGACGATCATGTTAACCATGTTCTGGAACCCACTTGCGGTTGCTGAAACTTGCCGCGGGTTAAGCTCGCATATACTGGCAAAGGCGAAGAACTGGGCGCCTAAAGCGAACCCGATGACAAAGAACAGCGGATAAGTCATCAGGAAGCTGGGCATTGGGAAGTAGATAGCCACGGTATAGCCCACCAGGCTCACGAGTGAACCCGTTAACATGACCTTCTTATAGCTGCGCAAGCGGTCAGAAATCATCGCAATCAGAGGGCCACTGGCCGCCAGACCGATATAGGTGATCGAGGCGCTGTGAGAAGCCTCTAGAGCTTCTACATCGTACAACAGAGTAAGATACTTGTTACCCCAAGCATCCGCAAAGGCTGACATGGGGATATACATAAGACCACCATAAAGAGCGTATAGATAGGTCTGAGGGTTCCTCAGCAGAATCATCAAAGACTCACTTATGGACAGATTCTCCACCTCTTCGACCAGGGAATGCCCCACGGGGTCAGAGCGGTCTCTTGACAGCAAAATAGTCACCACACAAAGCACACCGCCGATAGCTGACAAAACCATCATGCTGTCACGCCAGCCCACATGGGATACCAAATATGCCATAGGGAAACTACCCGAAGTCGCGCCCACCATACCTATTAGGATGCTGAGACCAATCATCAAGCCCAAACGCTCAGAGGAAAACCACATAGAAGCCGTCTTAATACAAGACAAGAACCCGAGTGCAGATCCCACACCGGCAATAAATCGGGCTATCAACAACACGGTCATACTGGTGGCAAGGGCATACATCAAACAGCCGGTCATGATCATGAGAGCAGCAATAGCCAACGGATAACGAACGCCCAAGCGATCCAGAATCAGACCGACGAACAGTTGGACCGAGCCGTAACTGATGTAATAGATACTGCCTAGGGCACCGTAATCCCTAGCTGTAATTCCCAAATCCAGCATAAGCTCGTTGGTAAACACACTGGGCGAAACCCGCACCACAAACTGATAAAAGAAAAAGGCTGCTGCGCAGCCCCATGTTGCCCATGATCTCCACTGTGCGAACTGTTGTTGTCGAACCTCAATCGCAGCAGACATTAATGGGCATCCTTATGTTTGTAGGTTTCCTTCATGAAGAAGCATGCCACAGCCGCAATAGCCAGGCTCGCTGGAATAACAATCAACGCCAGATTATAGTCGCTGGACGCGTAAATTGGTGTGTTATCAACGGTCTTGCCATTCCAGTTAAAGTCTAACAAATAACCGATCAGTGGTTGGAAGATAATACCACTGGCCATACACATCATGTTATGAATACCAGCCGCTGCGCCTGTCTTGTGATGATCGTTACCGGAACAAACCGCTGCAAAACACAGGAACTGAGAACCTGAGAAAAGACCTATGCAGAAGTACATGGGATAAAGATAGTCAAAGGGCAGATGTACCATATAAAGATTGACCGTAAACAGCACGCCCGCACCCATAGCTCCTAAGCACAGGACCTTCCTATAGCTCTGCAGATAGTCAGCCAGCAACGCTGACAGCGGTGCACCGATGGCAACACCAAAATAGATCATGCTGACAGCACCCGCCGAATAGCTGATATCCTCACCATAGGTCTGGGAAAGAAAAGTCGGGCCCCATAGATCCGCAAAGCCCGATAAATGCACATACATCATACCGCCATAAAGACCAAATATATACGAATACTTATTCGTCAGAATGTCCTTCAAAGCTTCTTTAACGGGCTCAAGCCAATGCTTGCCAGAATGATCCACCTTTACTTGGTAAGGCGAATGGTCATTTTCCCTGATAACTGTAAAAGCATAAACAGCAAGAACAAGCCCGATAATACTCAGACCCTGGACACTTGTGCGCCAGCCCACATGCTCAACCAGCTCAGACAAAGGCAAGCCGCCAAATATACCACCCATGGTGCCGATCATCATGGTCAAGCCAATAATCAATCCCAAGCGTTGGGGAGAAAACCACAAGCTCGCCGTCTTAACACAGGACAAGAAACCCAGTGCAGAACCAATACCCATCATCAAACGCCCTGCAGACATCACAGCCAAACTGTCGGAGATAGAGAAAAGATAACAGCCCGTCACGCACATCAATGCCGCACAGGTCAAGGGCAGACGAACGCCGATACGATCAATAAGCAAGCCTACAGGGATTTGCATACCGGTATAGCCGATATAATACCAAGACGCCAGAGCACCCATGGCGGTGGCGTGTAGGCCAAGATCCGCCATAATGTGGTCCGCAAGCACGCTTGGGGATACCCGAATGGCAAACTGGTAGAAATAAAACAGCACAGGTGCTGACCAGACGATCCATGGTAGGATGGTTGTAAACTTTGACTGAACTTCTGATCTTTGTACGGCTGACATCATCGCTCCTTAATGTTCATTGCTCTCTACTTTGAGCTATTTTTATCGTTGGACCCATATTCAAATATCGTCTGCGCGTCGTAAACCTAGACGCTAGGCAATCGTGGGGGCAACTGCCCCCTAGCTTTTACCATCCATCTTATCGGAACGGCTAATCCGTCCAAAGTTTCCGAACAACTGTTGCAAGATCGATGTGTCCTGCCCTGTTGTTGGGGTCTCTCTATTTACATAAGCTACATCCTCAGAGTTATCAAGGTCTAAGTGCTTGATATCACGTACAACGCCTCCCTTATCGAAGGTTATAACGTACAAATTCTGTTCAGAAGCCACAGGCTTCATGAAGGCTTTCGTTTCGGTAATTTTGGAATAATAGTACCAGCGATCATCCTGGAACATCGCGTACATGGTCGGACTGCCCAAGATTTGGGCTACATCTTCTTTCCGGTGTTGGTTCACCTTGATCTGATCAATTTCAGCTTGTTCAACAGCTTTGCCTTGATGGTGTACCTTAGGGCTACAACCGGCCAACGCCAGGGTTCCTACCAAAAGAAGTATGTATTGTCTCATTCACGACCTTTCACGAAAACAATGTGCAATATTAATTTGTCGCAGATTAAGAAACCCTTGTCAAGAAATAGACTCAACTTTTTCGGAGAGTTTTTTGAAAGATTTGATAAGGATGGGGAAAATTTTTGCTAGCAGGCAGCCACAAAAACAAGACAGGCTGGCAAACTAAATGCCAGCCAGCCTTTAAAGATTAATCGATCATAATCCCTGTCTTATGGTTGGTAGTAATTACCATTTACCGTATCGTACATAAAGTATAGATCTTTCCCTTTATCGTAAAAGAGTACAGTATCTTCATCTACGGGCATTGGCTTCAAACCGTCTTTATTCACATATTCGCCAAGTTGAGGATTATAGTTTACCTTCATCAGCTCTTCCATTACATTGACTGGCTGCGCGGGCGCTGCTGGAGCAGCTTGCACAGGAGGCTCTTGCGCCAGAGGATTTGCAGGCGCATAGACTGCACGAAGAAAATTCCCCAACAAATCATTACCAAATTGCCTAGCCTGCTCTCGCTCAGACAAAACGGCTGCCGGTTGGGCCGCCGCAGGCGCATTATTGTTATTATTAACAACAGCAGGAACCACAGGAGGCTGCTGGCCTTCCTTCAGAATAACACTGATGAAGGCCGCTGCCAGATTCATGGCACGCCTGTAATATTTCTGAATTGTCTTTGATTGGATCGGCTTAAAATCTACAATGCTGCCTGCACCAGCGACACCAGACTGAGCACATTGCTCCATAGCCTGAATTCGAGCAGCATAGATATCCTTAGAATTTTCCCACCCTCTGTACATACCACCTTTGAAGGCTTTTAATAAATCCTGCTCGATAGGACCACCAATCTTGTTGGTCACATAAAAGTCATTGGCTAGCTTTGTGAGTTGTTCATTATTCAGAGTGTTCATCCATTGCAAGGCGGCCTTATGCTCAGCCAAATGGCTTGGCTTGTCGTAAAATTTTGGATCCACAAAACCCTGTTTGACGATCTTATCAGCAATAGCCTCCTGATTCGGGGCAGTCGACGCTATGGCCGTGGAAGCCCCCAGGACTATAAATACTGATGCAAATAGGTAGGTTAAAATACGATTCATGATATAACTCCGCTGTTCATATACTCACTATATTTCATTCTAACGAATTTGTCTTTAATAGTCAATTAATTAAGACATTTTGACAAAGAAGAAACTATTGCTCCTTCATAATGGAAGCTTGTTCAGCGGACCTAGCAAAAAGGTCACCTGTAAATATATTTGATTGAGCCGGAACTGTCGCTGCGGCAGCCTGGCTTATAATACCAGCAGCAAGATCAACAACGGCTCGGTTATACGCATTAAGAAAGTGTTCATGGACAGCAAATTGTTCCGTATTAAAATTGCCCAACTCCCCACGCGCAAGAGTCTGGTTAATCATATGCTCATAATTGTTGAAAGCGATATCCCAAGGAGAAGCCGTAAAGCCATTTTTAGGCGCAAGGTTAGCCCACACATCCTGCTGTATATAAGAACCACGGCCCACAGCATGCCTAAAATCATTCGCTAATTCATCCAGATCCTTTTGTGACATGGACCTCATAGTTTTGAGAGCATCACGTTGCTGCTCTAAATGCTTGGGGAACGCATATTGTTGAGGATTAACATAGCCACCACGCACCACGGCTTTTCCAAGATCGTCAGGCTCCTGCGCAGATGATATTGCCGCAGATGATCCTAGCACAACGAATACCGATACTAATAGATAAGTAAGAATACGATACATGATTACACCATGTTATTAATGCATCTATAGTATAATAGTAGCAATTTTGTCATCACTAGTCAATTTATTAAGGGTTTACATTTGGTTAAAGAAATAGTGTGTTTTATGTAACCAGCACCTAAATAAATATTGCAAAGAATGAGATAATCCCCCCATACCCCCCAGTAATCAGATGCTTAAGTACAAGGCCTTGAGCACACCTACGTAAATGTCGTATACTAACAACAAAGCAATAAAGATAAGGGGGCAACATGATAAGGTCCATTTTTTTAATCCAGGTCATACTTCTATTTACTTTTCATTCGGATGCGTACGCACAGAAACTTCAGAAGACTGAGATGAGCCTGATTGAAGAACTTACAGGCATAAAAGGCAAATACAATGACAAGACAGGGGTTTTCAGAATAACCTCTCCCCGCAAGGATCTCGTAGCCACAGCAAATGGTGTGAAAGTCACGCCAGCGCTGGCGATGACTTCTTGGGTTGCCTTTAAGCAGGCCAAAAAAGGCACGGAACTCATGGGCGACATGGTGTTGACCGATGACCAGGTGATTCCTGTCATAAAAACCGCCCTCGATAACGGTTTGAAGGTCACAGCCCTTGACAATCGCCACTCATTAGACTCGCCAAAGGTCATGTTCCTACATATCGAAGCCACAGGAACACTGCACGAGCTAGCATCGGCCGTTAACAAGGTCCTTCAGGAAGTGAACAACAAGACCAAAACCGTCCCGGCTCCAGCGGCCGAAATTGATCCGGCCAAGTCCACACTCGATGGCAAAAAGATCGACGATATCCTCTATCGGAAGGGCACAATGACGGATGGTGTTTATAAAATCACAAAAGCAAGCACGACAAAAGTGCGCGGCCAGGAAATTGAGTCAGATATGGGCGTCACTTCATGGGCAGCCTTTGCAGGCTCCGATGATAATGCGGTCCTCATGGGCGACTTTGCGATGAAGGAAAGTGATGTCCAGAATGTGTTGAAGTCTCTGCTGAAAAGCAAGATCTACGTGGTTGGTATCCACAATCGCATGTTTGAAGAGGATCCTAAGATCGTCTATGTACAGTACCGTGGCGTAGGACCTGCCAAAGACCTAGCTCTGGGACTAAAAGACGCATTGGCGCAGATTCACTGACAATAAAAAAAAGGGTGGCCCTGAAGCCACCCTTGCTATAATCCATTAAATCCAGATTAATAACCAACCAAACCAGCAACACCATTCCTAAAGGATTGGAATCCTGAAACAAAAGTTTCCTTAGCTTTCTGTCCGGCATTTTTCACGCCTTCAGAAAATGCACTCAGACCGCTACGGATGCGGTCACGAACACCAGGGAACTTGACTGGGTTTGCGTTGTGTGTCTTAACCGCATTTTCCGCTTCACCGTTTTTGAATGAGGACAAACCGTGGTCTTTTAATTTATTCCAACCTTCAGTGGGAACCACTACATTTGTGCCCGCGTGCTTAAATCCAGCGATACCGGGGATGGCGGATGCGACAGCTTCATGATGACCCTTTGTCATACGCACAATGTTGGCAACACCAACTTCATCATTTAATTTTTGAACAAAATTCGGGCTACCGACACGTGGCGCATTCTCGTTACCAATTTTGATCGTAACTTCGTGACCTTTATATTTGGCAAGCTTAGCTAAATACAGTCCCGCTAACTGTGTCATGGCTCCGCCCAAGCTGTGTCCAACAATTACTATATTTTTTGCACCTTTGGCAACCGCATCCAAATACATCTTAGTTAGTTGGTCTTTGTAAGATTCAAATACAAGATTATAGCCCGCATGAACGCCGCCCTTTTCCTCTCCGAGGAAACGAGACTTCTGCAGATAACCGTTGAGTATATAGAAGTTTGTAAGCCAATCGACTGAGCCCTTGTCCGTGCCACGAAATGCAATCACAACATCATCACCCTTCTGGGCAAAGACTCCAATAGTCGTTTTCCTTACGAAAAAATTGGACAGCAATGGCAGCACTATATGGCCCGTCTCCCCTTCAAAGGTGGAGACAGTATAACCCTCGTTCATAAGCTGGTCGATGCGAGTCTTGAAAGTAACCTCAGCATCTTTATCTGAGCCGTCTTTAGCGTGGTAAGCATCGTAAGCCAACTGGGAAAAATCCACAGCGGCCCTGGTTTCATGATCGTTGAAATTAACGGCAGAAACAGTTGGCTGAGCAAAGCGCTCTTCCATTCCAGGATTCTCAGCAACCACCCCATTAGCGATAGAAGCCAGGAGGAAAGCCGATAATGATACTCTTATAAATAACTTATTCATTTCTATATACTCTAAACACTCATTCTATTGGTACTTAACCATAGGTAACTTAACGTTATTTTCCGTAAAACACCAATGCCTTTTACGAATACCTGGTATGCAAGCAGTGGTGGTCGCTGGAACCCGAATCATTAACTTGGCCCCAAGGACTGCCGCATCAAAGAACCCTACTCCCCATGGCCGTCATCCTGAACGGACGAGTACGGGGCGCGGTCGTCCGTTCAGGATGACGACTGCGTGGGCAGAACGATTGAGCGGTCACTTTAACCTCATGAAACCAACAACAACCTCTGCTTCCGCTGTTCTTCCGAAACAATCGGCTCATCCGTATTCGCAGCATTCTCCGCAGCCTCGGTTTCCTCAGTAAGCTTGGCGTATTCCGTATTCAGGTTAAACACCGCCCAAACCCAGACACCCAAGGTAATCAGTACAGCCACCGCCATCATCGGCGCGATGGACATCAGATCACCCGCCGCCGTTGCGATCAGGATGATACCCGTGAAATACCCACCGCTGGCTTTGCTAAACAAGTGACCAGTTACATCTACCGCTGCCTTGCCCTTGCTTCGCAGCACAGGATCCAAGGGGATGTAGGACATCTCCTTGGTAGGATCAAACAACGAATATTTACAGCTTTTACTCATGAACTGCTGGAAAGTACTGATCCATACGGACACCAGCAACGGCGTCACACCATAAAATGCCAGAGCCGGTGACAAAGAATCCTGGAAGAAGATAAAGGCGAAAAACAAAACCGATGTAATCAGAATCGCCATCGGGGTAATAATCGCGCCTCTAAACCAACCAAAGTGGGACACGATTCCCTTAAAGAAGAACAGGATCGTCACCGTAATAACACCAGTCGCCATGTAAAAGTTACCCATGTAGTTGGCGTAATCCACATCTACCGGGTATTGCAGCTTGATCTGGTTCTTCCACATCAGGCCCAAAAGGTTCATGGTAAAGGCATAGCCGAACACCAAGAGAGCAATCAGCCCGATATACTTTGAACGCAGCACGTGCCGGAAACTGTCCATCACGCTCATCTTTTCCTTAGCCACCGCCGCCTTGCTTTCATGCTTTTCGGGCATGTACGATGGATTGCTCACCACATGCTTTTGCAGCCACCAATAGAGGGCCATGATCGTCAGGCCACAGATATTGACCACGATAACCGTCAAACGAAGGTAGGACGACCAAGTATCCAAGCTCGCAATGC
>Ga0182030_10005629_pt1 | contig 26526 bp, 21 predicted proteins | sample 812S3MmetaG_FD_121299 | JGI IMG/M metagenome (GOLD analysis project Ga0182030, IMG submission 121299) | Permafrost microbial communities from Stordalen Mire, Sweden - 812S3M metaG (Illumina Assembly) | ecosystem: Environmental > Terrestrial > Soil > Wetlands > Permafrost | place: Sweden...
AAAGAGGAGAGAAAAAAAAATTTAAAAAATTTCTTCTGTGGTTTTGTTTTTTTTTTTTTTTTTTTTTGACCCTCCGGGTTTTCCTAAAACTTTTTCCATTTCAACACTTCCCCCCCCCCCCCCCCGCTCGGTTGCACGATACCAAATAGAATAGACTGACAATGCTGGCGCTTGGTGTGCGTGGGTCTTTCGGTGCTGACCATCACACTGGCTGAGGATCAGATATGCCTTCAAATAGGACTCTGAAAGTCTATTAAATGCCTAGATATCGACTCTTCCGCCCTTCTAGTGATTAACCGTTGCCATTCCTTGCTTGGATCTTGTTCGACTTAGTAAGGGTTCTCCTCGCGAACCAACCCCCCTTATTGGAGGCCTCCTTTCCGTCCATTCTAGGGTCCAGTCATGACTCGCATCAAAACCGAGTTGCTGCTCCTTTTTGGTCAGATTAAGCGCTGTCGATGTATGCCCTTTACGATGATCCCTGCAGTTTAATTGTATTTCTTGTCCGGTCTGGGTTCGATGTTTTGCAGTCCAAGCAGCTGGGGATTTTATACCCGCCACTCTATCTCATGTCGTTAGAGGACAAGTAATAAGGCATATGTTGAGTCTGTACATCCAGTTCCCTTCGCAGAAAAGTACACCTCCAGTGTATGATTACGTTCTACTTTCCTGGATGTTGTTGGACCCGCAACCATCTCGCACAGCTTCTCTGAATACTGAACCTCCCGTCCCTCTATGCCCTGCATCTTACCCCTCATCCCAGCCTGGCCATGGTGCAGGCTCTGGGTCACCCAGCCCTAGGTCTCGCATCTCATATTGGCTGTTTATAGGACCGACTCGCCCGATCGTGCATCTCTCGGAACCAGCCCAGCGGCAATATCAGCCCATCTGCACCTAAGACCGCTTCTGGAACCGCGGGGAAGTACTAAGATGATTCTCAAGGAAAATCTCAGGTGGGCGTCGTGGGGGGCTTTCTGACAGCCATCTGGACGAGCCGAAGTCATTGTTGGGCATGACGTGCATAAAGATTTGAGATTTTCTGCTTCGTCCAAGTTTATACACCAACAATTCAACTGAATCCTTTTGTCCCACGATCCTTGCGTCCTGGGTAAACAAGTCGTATGTCGCAGTCACCTGTTTCCTCGGTTGGATCAGTATTATCTCCTAGTACAAGAATGTACATGGAACTACCTTCCTCCAAAAATCACGCAGGATTTTCCTTCTTCTTCGAGCATGAAACCTCGGAGTTTGTTGCTAAGCCACAGAATTCATGTCATCTTAATGTCACCACAATTATAGAGAGTTGGCGGTAAATACGTTGGTTGTTTCTAAGCAAGCGCGAGTGGGAATACGAAATGCAACTTCAAGTGCATGAAACTGGATAATAGAGATACTCTCATACCTTGTGACACCAGCTTACAGGCCTTTGGTGAACAAGGAGGGGGATTTGATATAGTTTTTCCTAGAATTTTCTATTCCGAACTGCATGTCCTATTCTTAAGTTACTCTTGGATCTCCTTCATCCGGAAATTAACTGGCTGCATATTCATGATAAAAACACTGTTCGTTCTTTTGTGGCTTCAGGACTCCACGTATTGTGGCTGAGCTCGCAACGCTTCTACAAAATGAGGTGTATGTACGGCTTGATGTAGATTTGATTGCAATTTTCATCAAGTCTCATCAAAGACGAGTTTTCGGTTCTTCCGCACAATGCCAACCTTGCCCGAAGCATGAAGCTATAATACTTCTGACGCGGCTTTTCAAAAAAGGAGTTCGTTGTTCATCCCAGAATATATATAAGTAGAAACGAATAACCTGCCACTACGCTTACCGACAGTCCAGCTCCATGTACCTCCTGAATCGACGCCAAACTCCGTACCCAGAGCCCTCGATGAATAATCTGTTACCTTTGCCCATCCTAAATTTGTTAAGGGGAAAATGGCGGCACGTCCTCTAATGTCATCAGGGAGAGTAACGGCCCCTTGTTCAGCTGACCAACGGGAAGTCTTCAGCTTGGGTGGCTTCTTTTCTATTTTCCCCCGGAGGTTTTCTTAGTGGTCTTTGGAAGCTTGACAGGATTTTTTGGTGTTTTCACGCCCTTCGCCGTTTTGGATCTCCCTCCAAGCAAGTCCGCGCAGACGGATGCGTTGGTCGGGCCGCCTTGGCTTTCGAAGGATGATATCTCGGTTTGGATGGCGCCTCCTTTGATGTTTCCTTGGGAGCTACCGGCTTAGAGACACTTTCTGTATGGCTTTCTTCGAAGCAGCTGGTGCTTTCTTGACTAATTTTTTATTCTCAGGTGGCTAGACGGCGTACGTTAGGACTGGTTGTGAAGCTTTCTCGGTGGCTGCGGTTTTGGCTGCTCGTGGAATTGCCTTGCGAAGAGGAAGACATCAAACCATTTGGAGCGGAACGATCTGAATCTGGGACCATTGGGAAGAATGACCTGGAATCTTGGAAATACGTGGTAAGGGGTTTATTTGGTTGGGCATCCTATATATCTCTAGTACTCATCGTCTGGATATGTTCCTGGAATTTCAACATCGCGTTGGGGGATGTATACCGACTTCTTATTGGCAGGACTTCTGCTGCAATAGGAAGAGCATCTGAAAGGACCAGGGACCATTCTGCATTGTCTATCATTAATTAGCCTACTTCAACACTCGATTGTGGAAGAATGTACATTGTGTATTGGATAGGTTGATACCTGATCAGTAACATAGCACAGAGCACGTCCCGTTTCGACGCTTTGTCATGGATATCTAGGCGAAAGAAATCAGCAAATTGAAAGTCATCAGTGACCAGTGACCAGTGACCCGCAATATCACATAGGCAGTTAAGCTTGAACAGAGACATGCATAATAAGCCACGCAAGGTTTTGCGCAGCAATTTGCATCTCAGACGGCGCATTGGCGATCCCTACAGCGATTGAATACGAATACACTCAATTCAAAAAGTCAGTCCAAAGACCGACCACCAAACACCACAGAGACGCAAGCAGAAGCATACGATGGCCAAACTTCTCAAAAAGACATTGGAAGAGCTTGGGCTTGTCTCGCTCTGGTCTTCAACATTCGACATAAAGCTGCTCTGCAGTCAGAGATTCGTTCGATTGTTTGCGTACGGAGGTTCAACCCTCATTCTCGTCGCCTACCTGTCCGAACTGGGCATTGACAAGACGAAGATTGGTCTCTTCATGACTCTGACCCTTGTCGGCGATGTAGTTATAAGCTTCATATTGACTTTGTTCGCCGATGCACTTGGCAGAAAAGCAACCCTCGCATTGGGGTCTGTGATGATGACTGGAAGTGGGGTCGTGTTCGCACTATCCGGGAATTATTGGATCCTACTTCTAGCTGCTATTTTGGGGGTAATCAGTCCTAGGTATGGCGAAAACTTGGGCTCTATGATCCAGATGATGGCTAATTAGCATCCAGTGGCAATGAAATCGGTCCCTTTCGCGCAATTGAAGAATCGACCCTCGCACAATTGACCCCAGTGGCCAATCGTGGTGATGTATATGCCTGGTACACTCTAATGGGCAGCGCGGGGACTGCGTTAGGGATGATGGTGACTGGATGGGCGATTCATTATACGCGAGCAGAGTTGGAATGGACCACGTTGAAAATATACCGCAGTGTCTTTTGGGGTTATGCCGTCTTTGGACTCATCAAGCTGGCTCTCACGCTGTTTCTCAGCAGAGCAGTCGAAGCGAAGAAGAAGACTGGCCCTCCGCCCTACTCGGAAACTGCTCCACTTTTGGGTGATGGCGCTGAGGATGGAGAGCCAAAGAGGTCGAGTCTCAGATCATTGTTGCCAGAAATCAGTGCCGATAGCAGGATCATTGTCCTCAACATATGCTTGTTGTTTGCCCTTGATTCTTTTGCGTCTGGTCTGGTCCCATTGTAAGTACTGACCTGTATAATAGATTTCTTGCTGACCGTCACAGATCCTGGGTGACATGGTACTTCCACGACAAATTTGATCTCAAAGACGGAAAGCTTGGATCCCTCTTCTTCGTGACAAGTTCCATTGCTGCACTCTCCATGCTCGTAGCAAGCTCAATCGCAAAACGATTCGGTAATATCAAGACGATGGTTTTTACCCACTTGCCGTCATCTTTACTCTTGGCATTAATACCAGTACCTAGCTCCCTTCCTGTCGCTATGGTACTCCTCATCCTTCGATCATCCACCGCATCAATGGATACTGCTCCCCGATCAGCCTTTTTGGCTGCAGTGGTTCTTCCTGGCGAACGCACAGCTGTGATGGGCCTAATCAACGTTGTGAAAACATCAGCACAGAGTCTGGGTCCTATCCTCACAGGTATCTTGGCTAGTCATCAGTTTATTTGGGTGGCGTTTGTCACCGCTGGTACCCTTAAAGTAACATATGACTTGGGTATGCTGGCCATGTTTGCAGGACACAAGACTATAGAAGACAGGAATGAGGAACAGAGACGAGTCGAGGAAGATGAGGGGCTGGGAGAGACTGGAGACCCTGATGAGCGATGAGCATTGAGACTACGGAGAACTAGAAGATGTAGCTGTGGGATGATAATGACGATAATTGGATGGATAGAATACCCATTTTTGCGAATTCTGGTTGGTAAGCCAGTGCTTGCAGCATGATCTTGCACAAGTCTAGACGGACCGTGAGTGTCCGAATTTATCGTCATGTTTGCTCGTTCAGTGGAATTTACGAGCACGCGAGACATTTGTTCTCTAGGACTCCAAATAGACGGTTCGGTTGTTTGTTTCTGAAAGCTATAGAGACGGGAATCGCTGGGTAGCCAGTCCACTTCAAACTGTTGCTGCAATTCGTTGGGAGATGCCAACTATATTTCTACCTTACCCTGCCCCTCCATTCTCATGTCTTGGTCTCATACATTCCAAGAATAGCACAATGCTGTCCCAAATCGATCAATGCGGTCACTGATTATAATGAGCCTTTGACAATGCTTAAAGATCTGAAGATTCCTACGCCCAGATATTCGATTGGCTGCTCGTGCTCGCCTAAGGCCATTCAGAGCTCAGGAGCTCAGGAGTAACGGAGCATTTCAAGCCTCGGCGAAGACAGGACCACCGAGTAGGCCAATGTGAACAATCTGCAAAGTTCAACAGGTATGTTGAATGATTTCGCAAGACTTAAGCAAAGTCTCTATATAACAACAAATCCCCAACCTCTAGTTTCGAACATCAAACCATACCTTCAAGTTTTCGGCATTAGTCAAATCATCAACTTCTAGTCAACGAGCCCCAGCCATTTCATGGGGTTTTTGTCTGGGCAGATTTAGAGGTACGCTCATCCTTTCCTCGAAGACTTCATTTCCTTTTCTCGTGCCATTTCTAGCCCCACTAGAGACTAATGCCTCACAGATACCTAAAAACAATCACAGCTATCAGCATATCCACGCCTAATAAGGACAAAGAACGATGCATTCCTCGATACTTATAAATTTTGCCCCCGTTGGACTGGTGCCTACGAGGTTGATTCCCCATGAACCCCGCTATCTCTGGGCGATTTAAGGAGACGGTAAAAATTGGGAACCCGAAACATAGGTAAGAGACCACCCGCAAGTGACTTCAAGCTAGCCCCGACTGGTAAGATACCCGCCAAGTGACTGAATGCTCGCAAGGGCGCTTGTCGAGCCAGGCGGAAAAGGACCTTGGATCCCTTACTAGGAAGTAGCAACGTGCGTTTATGATAGATAGACTTACCGACTGGAGTGGGTGGACTTTAGTACACGCCTGTATCAAGGAAACTATAATGAATTGTTTCTACATGCTGACCGTGCTTTAAATTCTAATACCGTGCCTAACGCGATCACCAGTCGATGGATCCTTCCCCGCCAACAGTTATTTCTTTCTTCGCTTCAAATGGTTTTCTCCCTCGCATACCCACACTATTCGGGCCAAGCTTCTTGTCCAATTTCTCAAATGGCCCTTCACCGCTCTCCCCCTTCTTCACCATCCATTTCTTGGTTCCCAAAACGCCATCGAGCTCATGCACAGGTGGCAATTTCAAGTAGACCATCCCATCGTCCCTCTCTTCCACTTGGAAAGTAGCAATGCTGACCTCCTCATCATTCTGGCACCGACCAGCTTGCTCCCCATTCAACTCATAATTCCGTTTATGGTACGGACATGACACCCAAAGCTTGTCATCTTTGTCTCCAATCAAACCATCGGACAACACAAAGGCCCGCTTATGTGGGCACATCTGTTGACTAGCAAAGTACTTGCCTTTGACTCTGAAAATCGCAAGCTGAGTATCCCCTCTCTTCACATTGGCACTGATACCGTTCGGTGAATCGTCTGCGCCCTTGAAATGAGTCGCTTCGATAATTGGCTGCCAACTTAGGCTTGTCCACTTCGTGCTCTTAAAATCTTCCTTGACACTCTCCTTTGCCCAATATACGGGTCTGGTTTGGCCTCGATCTTCTTCTAGCTCCATAGTTTGCACGGTCTCTGTGGTATTATCGAATTGCTGGAATTTCTTCCGAAGTTCGGGATCATTTACAGCAGCGGCCCATTCGTCGAAAAATGTCCCAACTAGTTCTTCCATCTGAGATTCGAGGGAAGCACAGATGCCAAGTTTATCTTCGAGAATTACTTCACGCAGATATTCGATGCCGCCAGGAAGATTCTCAAGCCATCGCGCTGTTCGTTGGAGCTTGTCTGCTGTGCGGATATAGAACATGAGGTAACGGTCTAAAATTGGAACGACATCGTCCGGAGGTACATCCTTGGCCAAGAGCTCGCTGTGCTTAGGTGATGCGCCGCCGTTCCCACCAACGAATATGTTGAATCCTTTTTCTGTAGCAATGAGACCAAAGCTGCGCGCGAGTCAGTAACGTTCAATTTTGAGGTACTTTAGACCTACTCCTTATTTTGAGCTTCGGCACACTCTCGGACACACCCACTGACACCTCCCTTCATTTTATGCGGGCTTCGGATGCTCTTGTATCTCTCTTCCAAACGTACAGCCATGCCCACACTATCACCGATACCATACCGGCACCAAGTTGAGCCGACGCAGCTTTTGACTGTACGCAGTGATTTGGCGTATCCGTGACCACTTTCTAGTCCTCCTGCGATTAGTTCGGTCCATATGGGAATGAGATCTTGTTTCTTCGCTCCGAATAAATCAATCCTCTGACCACCAGTAATCTTAGAATACAAATTGTACTTCTTGGCAACATTACCAATAACGATTAGTTTATCTGGTGTAATCTCTCCAGCAGAGACACGCGGAATCACAGAAAAGGTGCCATTTCGCTGAATATTTGCCAAGAATCGATCGTTCGTTTCCTGCAGCCCATGATGAGGCTTATCCATAATGTGCTGGTTATACAAAGAAGAGAATATGCTTCCAATACTAGGCTTGCAAGCTTCACAACCTTGGCTAGTTGGATTGTTGCCAGCCTCTGCCATAACCTCTTGTAGTGTCTTCAGCTTCTTGACCGAGATGATGTTGTACAGATCCGCTCGTGAGTAGTTGAAATGAGGACAAATGTGATTCCTGACCTCGTTGCCCATCGCCTTCATCTGGGAATTGAAAATACTGGTTACAAGAGGCATACAGCCACCACAACCGGTTCCAGCTTTTGTGCACGACTTTACGTCGCCGATACTCTTGCACGTGCCATCCTTGACGGTATTGACCACGTCTCCTTTGGTGACGTTATGGCACGAGCATATTTGTGTATCGTCATCCAAATCATTTCCACCATCCTCCCCATCTTTGCTAGCTCCTAGAATAAATTGGCTTGGAGGAACATCGAGGGCTTTCTGGTTCTTGACCATAGGCACCAACTTTACATAGTCACGCGTGTCTCCGATCATCATGCCTCCAAGAAGGTACTTTCCGTCCAAAGTGAACAGGTACTTTTTGTAGACATTTTGAAAGGGATCTTTGTACGTCAAAGCCTTGACTGGTGAAGGAGGTGGTCCATCGGTTAATTTGCGGAGATCATCCTGAATGTTTTCCTTCTTCCTTGCAGCTCTTATAGGGAGATGCTTCGGCCCATCCCTGTCGGCAAAGAAATCGCCAAAACTAGCAACTTCGACCCCTAAAAGTTTCAACTTTGTACTCAGATCTGGTCTCTTAAATTTCCTGTATGAGTGAACCTTTGCCTGTGTGAGATTGAAGGAGAGAACGTCGGCCATCTCAATCCCAGGAGCAATGAGCCCAAACGTTTGGTTCTCCCAGCTTGCACACTCTCCAATGGCATAAATATCTTCCACACTTGTGCTCAAATTTTCATCGACCACGATTCCGCCTCCTCGATCGGCACACTTGATGCCCGCTTTTCTTGCAAGCTCGTCGCGGGCTTTGATACCAATGGCAAAGCAGATTGTAGAACAATCCATCCTTTCCCCATCCTCAAAGACAACGCCCCTGACATGATCGTCATTGGTAACTTCGATCTTGCCCACTCGTTTGCTGAGAAGGACATCTAATCCAAGACCCCGAACTTGTTCCACGACTAAACCGCCTGCATCACCATCTAGTTGTCTGGAGAGAACCCAGCGATTGCGTTCTATCAACTTGACTTTTTCGAAGGCCTCTAGGTCCATCATCGCCTTTGCAGCTTCTAGGCCTAACAAACCTCCTCCAACTACAGCACCATGTGTTCCTTTCCTTTCAGCGGCAAACTCAATAAGCTTTTGCAGATCTTCAATTGTGCGGTAAACGAAAACGCCCTTGGCATCATGGCCAGGTGTATGTCGAGGAAGGAGGGCATCGGATCCGGTTGCTATAACAAGGATATCGTACGGGACCGTCTCTCCGGACGAGCAAGAGACCAACTTTTGTTCTTTATGGATTTCGAGCACTCTCGTATTGAGATGATAATTCAAAGATCCCTCTCGGACATTCGCGTACTAAAAGCCAATTAACTAGGATCTGAAAACGACCTAGGAAATCCGCATACCCATTCTTTGGGATTCAAATAGAGGTTCTCGACTTTCCGGTGCTGGAAAAAACTGGTTAATCCAACTCGATTGTAAGCCAAATGTGATTCTTCGCCAATGACTATGATATCGTATTCTCGTCTCTTCGCGTCCAATTTCATTATTTTCTCTCTATAGAGCAGTCAGTACGAATAGGGCAGGGCAATCAAGAAATGGAATGGTCTGCGCACATAAAGCTGATTCCAACCATTCCCAACCCGACGACCACAATCTTCTTCCTTGAACTCCCACGACTCTCATTCTCCGATCCCTTAACGCCATCAGGACCACCTTCAATCGGGCCTGCTTTGATCTCCTCAATGGGGACTTGCGGTTGCCAATTGCTAGACATTGCTGCGGTTCATACACATCATACGAACGAAGTCCGACAAGCTGCAGTCAACCCAAGAGCACAATAACAGAAAACTGTGATAGTCAATGAAGAAAAGAAGAATGGAAGATAGGACAATATTGAGCGATGGCAAATCAACGTATCTCTTTCAGCAGGGCCATCACGAACTATACTCTACCGTCCACGGAACCATCATCACTTGCCCCAGCTCTAGGCCTCACCCCTCGATCTTAATAGATCCTCGGAGAGTCTGGAGTTCTTTGATGCAATAGTCTGGCGACTTATGCTCCGCTGCCAATGACAGCACTGGTATTATGAGTTGGGTTAAACCCGTGCCGGAAAAGTCGATTTCCTTCTTCTGCTCTTATCTTGGTTGGAATTGCACGAAAGTAACGAACGGGGTATTTTTTTTTAGCATGCAGGTCACGGACAAGGCCACTTGATAAGGACAAGGCCATCGATTGGTCTTGAGGCTGATGCCCGACATGAGGCTAGAATAAAAGCGCGGAGAAGTGAAGGAGATGTCGCGTTCCTCTCGCGTGGGGCTGCCATTTGCCGATCGGACAGGATGCAATCGAAGAAGCCACCAGTGGTATCACATGATTCAGAGCGAAAAGCATGAGGCATGTGGAAACCCCTTTTTTGGATTGCGGAGGTAAGCAAGTGGAGGTGTATAAGGTAGCTAAGGATCTATTTATGAGAATCATCCGCAAGCCTGCAGTTGATAATGTCATGTAAAACGCCAATCCCTTCCTTCACGGCCCGGGATCATAAACCAAGAATCATCGCAAAAAGACACATAGTACCCCCCAAACCAGATTGAGACAGAGCGAAGAGATCCCATGTTGATGGTATTAACAACCCTCCCCAATTTCTTCCTCGCTCATGCTCTCATACCCGGCGTCCTTCATACCCACAATCTTCTTTGTAATTTCTAGGCATCTGCCTACCATTACTCGCTTCAACTCCTTGTCCAAGCCGCTCGTCTCGCTGACTTTACCACCAATCCAGATTCTAAGACTAGCAGCCAGCCTCTCCAATGCTCGGCCGCAGCTAATTGCCACAAGCTCGTGTTGATAGACCTTTTCCATCAACTTGAAAGACGAGGTAAAGCCGAGAGAAGTGAGATTTGTAGGAACGATACTGTTGATTAGAGCGTGGGCTGATTTGGCATCGTCCGGAGCAGGATACCGTTCGAGATGAGCTATTGCCATGGCGCAGCGAAGGGACATGGATATTTCAGGAAGGGCGGGAAGGGAAGGTGGTGCGTTAATGAGAGTCGAGACTTCGCTTTTACTACCTTGTGGATACAAAGGTCTGAGAACTTGCAATGCAGCGGCGATGTTGGCCCCTCGCTTCTCCTTAACCAAAACCGCCCGTGTAACCAAGGCCCGGAGTCGAGCAGCGGATGCAATAGGTGCGGTATTGATCGCAAGAGTGAGGTCGTCAGCGATCGATTTTTGCCCCGAGATATCATCTTCGCTCGCCTCGAGGCTCTTGGCTAAGGCACGATGTAGCATCAAGCTAGACCACCAAGCTGCTAAGGCATCAAGAGGGCTTCGAATAGCGAAGTCGTCTACAACGGCATCCATACAATCACCAGTACCTTCAGTATTGTGCGTGGTTGGTAAGTTCCAGGCGAGATTGTGAGCCCGTTGACTTATGCTGTCGACTAGAACATCGTCACAATCCTGCTCAAGAAGAGTTGCAAGATGTTCTGGAAGCTCGTCACCTTGCTGATCCTTTGTATGTGCCACGAGTCGTTGCAGCTGCTTTGCCTCATTCCATTTCCACCTAGCCAGCTTCGCAGCGATCTCCTGGAACATGTAGAAACCGTTGAAGCCTGCATTACCCAACTCCCACAATAGAACTCGGATATGTAACGCTTTGAGCATAAGCCGGGCGGGTGTATCAGGTAATGTGCCGGAAGCTAGTAAAGTCAATGTCAGGCGGCTCTTGCTCACTTGAACATCTCCACCAGCCAATTGGGCGTCGAGAGCAATCTCCCAAGCTTTGACTCTGGCAGCCTCTTGTTGCAACGTGATCCCAGTAAGATAGGCATAGCCTTGTGAGCCAATCACATTACGCGTACTGAGCTTGACCATCTTCAAGCATAGAGCAGCTGCTTCAAGGAGGAAACTATGACGTGGGACCCAGACCGTTTGAATAGCTGTAAGCCAAGCTTGTCGGCGGACTTGGATAGACGAAGCAAGAGAGGGTGCTGCGGCCAAGGAGGTGTTTGAGACATTTTCGCCTTTGCTTTTTGGTTTCGGTGCAAAGAGTGAAGGAAGGAAGACGTAGAGCAGGGCACCAAGAACAAGGAGCATCTTCATGTAGTTCAAAGTCTGTGTTGCCGACACGTGATATCCTAGTACGCTGAAGTCGATGGAGGAATGAAGGGCTCGGAGAAGTTGTGTTGGAAGAGCAAACAACCCGCGCGCGCCAGGCGCCTCGCTATCTTGCTCTGCTTCACTGAATCCCTCAATAACCATAAGAGCAGCAAGTGATCCAACCATTAGCCTGGGGAAATAGCCACCGCCGCCGCCAGCTTGCCAGCCATTAGGACCAATAGGTTGTCGATTTTGTTGGTATTGTTCTTGTGGGACGGCAAAGGTCTGCTGTTGGCTAACTTGACGATGAAGTCTTCGCATGTCCTCGGGTACCTGAATCATTCCTTGAGGTTCTCCAGTGGGCGAAGGGCCTGGGGTATCTACGTATTCTTGGGGATATTGGAGGGAGTGTGTATATTGAGGGGCTGGGTTGAGGCCCATGGAACCAGCCATGAACAATTTCTCAAATGCATCAATGCGACCCCTCATGTTTGTGTTCTCGTCCAACAGGCGTTTGTTTCGCTTCTCCAAATGATTGATGTACTCAGTGGCTTTGCTCAGAACCTGGTATATCACAAGTTAGCATACGTATGATGACTTGGTGCCCCGCGCGCGATAGTCGACAACGCTTTGCTGGGACAGACATGGATTGTGACCGGGTTGCGGCTGAGGAAAGATAGAACGAGTAACATGACGCAACATAGAGAGGTCCCAAATCTAGCACTTGAGAGGTACGACTCCAGTTCGCCGGCGTAAGCCGATGTAGATAAATGGACTTACGGTAGCTTTGTTCAATTTGTGGGCGGGAGTCAAGCCTTGTAATTCTTCTCGATCATCTGCAGTATCTTCGCCCCGGGCACTCTTCGTCATAATCCGCAAGCTTGGAACACTATCCCGCAATGCAGCAATCTTGTCGTTCAAATTATTTCGATATCGCTTCTCGATCATGTTATGGGCGGTCTTCTTGACTGGAGGATGCTGACTAGAAGAATCCTCGTCCTCTTCATCGTCCTCGGCTTCCGCTGATGACTTTCTCTTGCGAGAGGAGGCATTGGGACTATCTGGCGACGAAACGGAAGCACTTTTGCGCGTGCTCGCATTCGAGTTTGGGCTGTGTTGACTGCGATATTGGAGGTGTTGGGGCATGGCGATACTTGCCAGCTTCTCCTGCTGAGCAGCAGTGAGGATACTACCATGATTCATGACGGCGTAGGAGGCCGGAGCGGGAGGTTTCTCTTCGATCTTGGGTTGGGGAGGATCCCAATTGAGCGGAGTCGAATAGAGGCCACCGTCGTAAGGAGGGGTATCTTGGTCCCAGTCGGCGGCGAAGAGAGGCTCTTCTTCTGATGCTAGAGCCAAGGGGTCGGGAAACGCCACGTTGGATGGGTCGAAGTCGTCGAAAGACTCGAGACCAGCAGATATGCCAGAAAGGGTAGGATCAAAGGGATCCGTCGAGGCCATGATGGGAAGGCACAACCTGGGGGGGAAAATAGTCTTGTCAATAATGTGAGCTGATTCCAATGCGTTGTTTGGATTGAAATTGAATGGTATGTGGGCGAAGTGAGACAGGGATGCGAATGCAAGCACACGGTAAAAAGGGCCCAGGAGGAATTGATCTCAGTCAGACGGGTATTTTTTTGGGGGGAGGAATATCTTGAATTCTGCTATGGAAGGTGGGTGAATTGGTGTCTCTGCGTAAGAAATCTCATGATGGGTGGTACGAGTGTATAGAAAGTCAGGTCATTTTATGGGTAAAGTGGGACCATGATTCGATTGTACGACCTAAGGTAGGTAATGCTAAGGTCGTACGGGTTACCCTACTAATAAGTACCTTCGGTAAGGTACGGTAAGGTGAGTTGGCGGTAACGAGTGTGAGTCATGTGATTGGGAGTGATTGGGAGTGAATGCCCCGAGGGGCGGAATTTGCCTTTGATATACCTAGGTAAGGTACGAATGAGAAGGTTTATTACTATCTTCTTGTTTAGATAGATATATCTACGATAGGTATATCTTATATCTATATACTAAAGTAAGCCATAGAATATGTAGTAGCCGAGGATGATGCTGGCTACAGATAGCTATAGACATACCTATCGAAGGCCAGGCGGGACGGCCTATCCCCCTGCTTATTGGGAAATGGGAAACTGTTGGTTCGAAGAAGCCGACGGGAAATGGAAGTCACGGTACTAGTACCTTGGTTGTCACGTTCTCAGGGCAGACCGGGCCGATCCGGTAGGTGTGTGTGTGTATATATATACCTTGGGTATACCCTTACGGAGTAGAAGAAGGCAGTTGGCTTTGCTCAAACCTCGCAATTTCAGCATCTACGAGTCTTCTACTTGCCTCAATACAGATAAACTTCCTTTCTTTTCCTGCACGCGTTCAGCCTATGCTCCAAATCTCTCTCACGGAAGTGTCAAATATCTCTCATCTCTCTTCTCTCATGCCCGGCCTCGCCGCGCTCGAATAGGGAATTGAAATGAGTAATGAAATTCTTCGCGAGGTGGTTGTTTGGCGGGCCGTACTACTAGTACTCGTACAAGTAAGAATGTTAATCTTCGCGTCGCAACCAAACGCCATTCTCCCATTTCTAAAATTAAACAACGGTATACGCGTTGTATACGCGTTGTATACGCGTTGTATACACGTTGTATACACATCTCGAGCCATTCCCCCCGACGAAATCCTCTCTCATGTAGTATCTGATTCCGCCCTCCTCACAAACACCAAGCGGGAAAGCCGGAGGTACCTTCTAAGCAGAAAGCTTCCCGTGCGCGACGAAACCGACTGGGTTTCAACCGAAACAACATCTGCCAGGAAAAGGTGAGCACAGAACATGGACTGGGCCATCACTATCCAATTGATTCGCTCTTTGTCGTTGCAGACCTGCCAAAACTGCATGCCGCACAATGCCTCCGCTTGTCCTCGTTAGAGGACCTGTTCCACCTTCTCAGGACAATGTACCATTTCGGTGCAATTTTAACCAAAAGCGGACTTCACCATTCCCTGATCGCTGTTTGATGATGCTTCTGGTGACTTGCTCTTTTTGCCCAGCCAAGATGATTGTCGCAGAGAGAGCCATGTGACTCGTGCCCACTTTCATTTTCCTCGTCCAAAGCATTCATTTCGTCGTATCAACAGCCTCATTGATTGATTGATTGTTGTCGCTGGCGCTCATCATGAGATTCTGCTAACAATCGTCGGCCATGATGCGCTTCCATAACGTCTAATTCTTCTTATACCCCCCATCGATTGGGCTGTATTATTTTATACTATTATCTCTTAATTACACCCCGTCATGGCAATTTCGGACTCTGTTCAGACTTTGACGGCTGCGTTCTCGTTGTCAGTCCATCACTTAGCCCGAAACCCTCTAATCTACTGACAATTCTAGTGGTATCTTACTACAGGCAGCATCGGGCGCCTTACTCATATACTTTAAAGGCCATGGATCTACTATATTTCAGGACGGCCGGAGGCTGGTCCTCGTGCTGTTCCTTTTTTTCACTGCCCTGTGGGCGCAAATCGACTTCTTAAACTTGATGATCCCTTCCAAATCTTCCACTGCTTGCCAGGCAACGCTGGTATTCTCAACGGCATCTGATCAGCTGGCAAGGGGGGCAATCGAACAATTTCTGTTATGGTCCGTTGCGCAAGGATCGAAAGTCACGGCCGAACGATTGATATTACAGGCAATATTGACTATCAGAGTCGTTGCGGGTGGTCTACTTGTGGGCTTCACTCGACCAGAATTTGCGCCAGTCTGTGTCGCTCGCACGTCTCTTCTCCCAATATCGATTGTGGTTCTCGCCCTAGATTTCATCATCATTGGCGTGTTGATCATTCGAGCGTTATCTTTTGGCATGTTCCGAGCCCTTCGCGAAGCTCGATCAACTACGCACCAGGAACAGAGCAGAGCCTTGATTCTGAGTCTCGCGGGTTTTCTTGTGTGGACTGGGGTATGTTGCAGGGTGACAAACTTTGATATAATTGCTAACGCTTTGACTTTAGGCCAGCGTGGTTATGCTACTAGGAATTCCAACCACATTTATAATACTTCGAACTACATTACCATCAACTGGTCTTTTCTTGCTCGTTGGTTAGTTCTTAGATCTATCCTCTACAAATCATCTCTGACCGAATCATAGGCATTATTGCCATTTTCTCGAACGCTTTGCTATTGCCCAGAGAGGAGGAATTGACAACCCCTGAGGCAAGATCGCCTTTTGCCGCCCCTTTACCTCCGTCACGAGAGGTATTCCGCGACATTGCTGGCGACGGATCCCCCATTTCTGGTCATAACTATGCCAAAAATGGTAGTCTTTTCGTTGTTAATCCATCAGCCACACCACGCGATTCGCCCACCGCCACATACCAGGCAAATAACCAAACTGACACTCGTGGGTTCACGAAACTTGGAGGAGAGCCAATGGTCCGCGCGCTCGAGACAAATGAAATAGATCAAGAAGAGTCGAAGAACGGTCCAGGCTATCGAGGGTCGAGCGGCGTATTCCCGACCATAATGGCAGCATCAATCATCAATGGGGCTCTTCCTCCTCAAATCAGAATTGCCAATGACATGGTCCAAAATCTACCAGTAGCGGGAAACGTCCCTGCTCCTACCTCCGCCGCGCAGAAACGGTCCCTCTTCAATTGGTCGAAGCCGCCTCCTCAAACAAGCGTTCGCAGCCTAGGAATTTCTCAACCCGTCATGGACAATAGTCTAGACCCATCGGCGCAATCGTTCGCAAGAATACCAACTATTGACTTAGCTACTGCGGCCATCAATGAGCGCGAACGGCGTGAAGGTGCAGCTGCTCGATCCAAGCTTGCTGCAAATCGTCCTGCACGTCCGGCTATTGCACCACAAGACGCCCTGCGCAAAAGCGTTAGTGTCAAAAGAAAGGAAACCCCAAATCGAGCTCGCGAAACCATGCCCAGTGTACCGAGTTCGGCTGCAACTGGACTTTCACTTGGCGTGGCTAATGGCAGTACAACGTCCGCATCATTATCACCAGGTCGAGAAGAAGTCCGTCGAAGATCACCCAAAAATGCAAACTCATTTGATCAGCTACTTGTTGAGAAAGCCAGGTCAGATCCTACCCTTCAGAGGAAACAGACTCTTGGACTCCCATCCAATCCAAGGGCGACGAGAATTCAGATGACGCAAGATGCAGGAATGGCGAAGGAGCAGACCGTTATGTTCATGAACGACATCATTTACGACCACCCGGGAATTGTGAAAACGATCATAAATGGGGCGCCAGATATGTATGCAACGGCAAAACGGCCCAATACCTCAGAGAAATCACCCACAGGACCTTACTCAATGACTGTAAAGTCTTCAGGTTCTATCATACACAGGCCTCGACCGTACAGACGAGATTCAGACAAGGATCGAGCAATTTTCCCAAGTGAACCATCCCCCCGACACAGGCGGAGCAAATCTGGACCTATTGCCGCACCTCGAAAGTCCATTCTTATGTCCCAACCGGGAAGTCCCACAAAACTCCCTCCTCTACCAGCGCCGCCTACGAGTGCATCTAAATTAACCCGCCTGCTTCCGAACAATACGAGATCAATGACATTTGATGAGAAAATTCAACTACTATTTCCAGCTCCTCCGGGATCCACGCTCGCTCGCCATCGCAGATCTTCAGTACCTTCTCTCCCTCGAGTTCCCTCGGTTTTCATCGCAGATACCCCTCCAAGTCAGAGCCCAACTGAAGAGGAACAACAGAGCCGCAGGGCGTCTAAAAGAACGACGATTGCTTCGTTTGGACTTCGTGACAACCAAATGTTGCCAATGGTAAAGATTGATGACACCACTGAAATTCCAGAGCCGCAGATCTTCCGTTACAGCGCAAACACGTATCGAACTCTTGCGGATGATGTTGGAGAAACCTGGATCCCAGGAATACCATCAAAGGAATCACACTTACCCGTTGCCGATAATCAATATCCTAAACGAGAGTCGCTCACGTATGACATGAGGAAGTCGGCCTTTACCGACGCAACTTCTAGTGACGCAAGCTCTCATGATGACTCAACCACCTATTGGGGGTCTATACATTCCAAGATTCCTACCATTGATCTCTCAAAGGCAACGAGATTCGGCAAACCAACTAGCGTTCAACAGGGGACCAGGTTGGAACCGAGTGCTGGCGTACAACGCCTTTCCACTACCCGTGAAAGCGACTATAATGATGGCGAGGAAATCATGACAGTGATGCTAGAACCAGAAGCTAGTCAATTTTCACAAGTTCCTGATGGCAACCGGCAGTCTTTCTTTCTCGATGCTGACCAGTTTCTACCAGGGGATGCAACCCCCACGCCTCTCGGCGGGCCAGCATGGCATCGACGAATAGGTGATGAGCTACCAACATTTTCCGAAAGAAAAACGAATACACGGTCCCGGAAGATGCCACCACCTGCACCTCTCCTTTTGAACTCTAAGGGAAGGAATGCCACTGTTGTGGTGCGCGCCGCTGAACCTTCTCCTATGGACTCCCCCGAACGTGCTATAAAAGAAATACAGGCACAATTGAAACGCTTCGAAGAACCAAGTCGTGGATCGATGGGCTCTATTCTTAGAAACATGCCGGATGGTACATCTACCACTGGCGAAGTTGAGAATGATCGAGGAGGTCGATTCAGACTGCTAGAAAATCTAGAGAAAGAGATGGGCCAGCAGGAAAACCAATGGCAAAAAATGCAAACGAATCTGGACAGAGATTCAATGTCAGAAATATTGACGCCCCAACCACCTGCAAGCATTGATCTCTCACGAGAATCATCACAAAAGTCATCTCGAATCCCATCCCGAGTCGTTTCTAGGCGCGCACGCGTGAGAAGTAGCATGACGCTGCGTTCCAAGGGTGAAGACTCGACCAGCACAACATCAACTCAAAGCTCTGACAACTCGCGAGCTAGCGTATGGCAACAGCGTCTTGCAGAGGCACAAATGGAATATCTTGAGAATGCCCCTACCCTCCTCCGCAAAGGTAGCGTCAATTTTTTGTCAATTTCTAAAGCTCAACTGGGGAGCCCGACCCCCCCTGATAGTGTGGGTTCGGAAAGTGATCTCGAGGCTGAATCAGACTTGAGAATCGACGAGGGATCAAATACGGAACAAATAATAAACGCGAAACCCAATAGCCCACTCGCTCTCTGGCAACCTGTATCACCCAGTCCAAGAGCTGCCGCAGGTCGTATGTGGAATCCCCCATACGAGTCATCTGTCCCTATTATCTCCTCAGAACCGCCGGCCAAGAATGTTAGACCTGCGCAACGCTCCATATGGTGCCCATTGCCAATTTTTAGCTCGGAACTGTGGTCAAAACCACAGTCATCTGTAAATAGTCGTCCTGTCGTCGGCTTGTGGGGCTCGAGACAGGTCCGACCAAAAAGTATTGTGACCCGTCGGGTCACGCAAAAGCCACAGCGACGATCAAAGCGTGTCACGTTTCTTCCAGATATTGGTAAGTAGTGATAAAAAATCTCCACGTTTAAAAAGTAGCCGCTAACCGCTCAAATTCAGTCGAGAGCCCTCAGCCTCTACCAAATAAGAGAGATACCCTAGGAATATTCCAGTTTCCCTGGGGGGAAACTTCGGATTCTGCAGTCTATCAACCGGTCTTTGACCCTACTCTTCTGGCTGGGCCTATAATCCAGGCAAAGCTTGATGCTAGATCTCGAGAACTGGAGCCCGAGCCAACAGAGTATTCGTCGTCCTTTTTTGATGATTATGACGATGAGGCAGATGAAGATCTTGAAAGTGATGACGACTTTGACGAGACTACGCTGTGGGAAATTGCAAGCTTATTGAAGTCCGAGGATGTTCCCTCTAAAAATAGTCTTTTGCCGCCAGCAAGAAAGGTAATCGAGGACTATGATGATGATGAGACTGATTATGAATCCGAGTCTGAAGAGCGCCAGGACAGGCAACAAGATATCTCTGCTAAACCAGCCAGACAGTTCTCCAAACTTCCCATTCAACCTCTAGCAACAATTCCTAAAGGTGTACCACCACTTTGGACAAGTGATCTTCCCATTGCCATGCCAGCTATCACAATTGGCCTGCCTCAGCCAGAGTCACAGGTCTGGCAGAAATATATACCTGAAGTTACGCAGCCAACTCGGTCTAAAGCCCCAGTTGCAAATTTGCCAGTTCTAGTTACGCACGACTTATGGACATCTCTGAAGTCCACAGTCCCGGAAGAGGTTGTATCTCCTATGTGGACAGCTCCCACAATGGCCAGAAAAACATCGGATTTAATATCGACAAATCCTATTGTGCAGTCCCCGCTTATGTGGGTGTCTCAAGAGGCAAAAGTTGAACCTGTTATCACTGGCCTTTTCTCCACTGATACGTGGAGGTCTGTTTTCCGCAGTACCGAAGCAAGCCCAGCAGCTCTGAAGATGGTGCGAGCCCCTCGTCTATCGACTGCTGGAAGCATGAGCTTATCTTCAAAAACACTTTGGACCCCTCAGACAGGAATAAAGCGAATGAATGAATGGCTTCTGATGTCGACTGTCTCAACTCAGTCATTGATGTGGGACGCCGCTGCACCAGTTCAGAAGACTCTCGATACTACTGGTCTTTTTGTGAACTCTACAGAAAGATCCGACTATAGAAGATGTGATTTGTTACCTGCAGCAATCAACATGATCCGCGGACCTCGATCAAATACCGCTTCCCTTGCTCGATTGACATCCAGCCAACTATGGGACGGACGCGAAGAACTTCAAATCGAACATCATTGGATTTCTGAATCGAGCACACGTCCAGAGAGTCCATCCTTTTCCGAAATATCCTCTGGTCGGTCATCGCCCGCTTCTGATACCTCATCGGTCAAATCAACTAGCACAAAAGCTTCAACTTCATGGGGATCGATCACATCATTTACAATCCCCAAATCGGCCAAGAAACCCGTCACTTCATCGCCTGTTGATGACGGCAAATTCGTTTCCAAAGTTGCCGTGCGACAGCCGCCGACGAAAGCTCTGGCTCCGCTGAGAGAGTCTAGAGCTTTGGCTTCTCGAGATCTTTGGGAAGCAATGGCCCCTAAACTGGATAAATCTCCTGTCAAGAGGCATCCCGAGCCTGCGAACCCACCGATCCGACATCAGTTTAGACTTTCAAAGGCATATAGTGACAATTGGAGTGAGGAGCTGGATGGAGCAATTAATGTCGGCAAACCAAAGATGGCCCTCAAGCATACACATCCTACTTTTAGCATGGCTGACTGGGATCTTGCCCTTGCGGAAGCTATCAAGCTAGGCCGGCCACGCCTCCAACGTCCAGCCAACAGCCCCAAGGCTTGGAAAAAGGCTCTCGATGAGGCTATTACTAAGGGCGTTGTCTCAAAGAAGGTAGTCTATGATGTCTTTACTCTTCATCCAGTATTCTTTACTGAATCACTTACCTCAAATGCGGTCGATATTCACCCGGCTTGTCTTGGACATGTTACGCGAATACTAAGTTACGACGTTGCCACACGTCATCCAGTTGTTTTCACGGAGAACTTGGTTTCAGATATTGACGATGTTCATCCTGCGGGCCTTGGTTATTTTAGCGGACCAGGATCAGGACATACTCACAGCAGTCTTTGGACAACCCCTACAGCAATTACAGTTTCGTGCAACGAGCTTGAACCAATGTGGTCCAAGGCAGCAGTTACAAAAGCCGAAAAGCCTTCTGCTCTTGCAAAGCTCAGCAGGGAGACATTAAGGAGGGCAACGGCTCCAAGATACGCGCATCTTCTACCACTCGAGTCAACGACAATTTGGCAGCCAGCCGAAAGAGTCCTTTCGGATCGCCATTTGTTATCTTCCACAACAGTAGCACTTCCACAAACATGGAAGGCCCCAGTGATGGAATATAAAGACATTCCTTATGGAAAATTGTGGCTTGCTGAAAACAAAGGATCGCCTGATCAGTTTAGCCACGTCAAAGCTGAACACATCCAGAAGAAGGCACTCTCTAGGCCAGTCGCTCTGCCTCGACTGAGCTCGACTACGCTTTTCGAACACAAATCTAGCGCTGTGCAGGAAACCCATTGGCTCCATGCTACTACTATTGAGTCAAGCGGAGTTGCATCCGACTATACAGAGGATCAGGAACGATCCTATACCTGGGCATCCCCGTCAGTATCTATAGAGGGGCAGAAGCACGGCGCAATGTGGGAATCCCGCCCTGCTGCTGTTCTGACATCATCGACTCTTTTCTCTAATCCCCATACCGAGTCATGGAACCGGAAGAAAAGGGAAACGACTTCCGTGAAAGAGATAGAAAGTACCGGAATGTGGAAGCGCTCGACAGCCATGCCGCTGAGTCCGACAAACTGGCTTCTGAAAAAAGGAATATCTAGAGTGGAGTTTAGATATTGAAGGGAACTTGTAAATTTAGGTCAAGAGACTGAAAATATGGAGAAAGGTTGTCTTGTGAAAAGTGTTTCCTTACTGTCATTGGTTGTAAATTCTTGATACCCCTTTGAACAAGAGTAGAAAGCTGTAAAAACCCAACAATGTAATCTTATATTCAAAGTGCTATGTTCCTATTCTTCTCGGAAAGTGGCACATATTGTGTTTATATATATTTTCAGGTCGCATAGTTCCTTCTTTCGTCCCCAATTTCGACCTCACATTTGGCCAGGAAATGGTGGACAATGGATCTTTCTGTCGAGGCTCGTAAATTATTGAATTATGCAAGATTGTTCTCAGCAGTTGGGGCGGTGCTTCTATATTCAACACAGAGTTGATTTCCCAGTTCGGAGGCTGTCTGACCGAACGTTAATTCTCGAGGTGATTCCCATCCAGAACAGACTATCGCTCAGCCGCCAGACTTGTGGCCGGGATGTCTCGATTGGGAATGCTCTTCATCGGATGGAGATTTCAATGTCTGCCGGCACTCTCACTTCAATAGTAATATGCAATATATATGAGCTTGCCGGCAGGTACATGGATAGCATTTATCTCACTTCTGTTTGATCAGTGCAAGTTCTGAGTATATTTGTTTTGACTTAAATTTTCCTCTCCCCGCGAGAAGTTCACTTTGGCAGCTTCATCACGAACATCTAAAACCATTACCGCTATGATCTATCTGAGGCAGCTGCAATAATTGCATCTGTTCTATACGGACCAGTTTTCATAGCGACCGCCGCTCAATTCCTTAGTTATCGCGCCTCGGTGCGGCTGATTATGGTTGTGCTTGCACTGATCCTCATGACTGCAGCGTGCTACGTAGTATTTGTAGGCGTCTGCACCCAAGTTCATCTGAAATCATGTTAATGTTCCGTTCAGGGTCGAGCCATATTCGATGTTATCCCTGGTGAAGCACGTACTTTGAAGCTTCTCCGGATTTCCCGTTCGCTGCGGCTGCTCATCTCATACCACGACATATGCTGACAGACCAGCACGTTGGAGCACACCAATCTTCGTCATGTTTGATATTCGTGAGTCTATTGCATGATTTGGAAAGTGTAGCAGCTAATAGGGGAAAGTTGCACTCATTCTTCAACTGACCGGAGCCGTGAAAATCACGAGTGTAGATCCCACAGGTCCCGATGCAAAATCAAAAGCCAATAATGGAAAAATTATGGCGCAGATAGGGGTTGCAATTCAACTGGGTTGCTTCGGCCTCTTCTCAATGATTGCAATACGGTTCAATTTCACAGCGAAAAGATTTAACGCCAGCTTCGAACAGAGGCTCAGCAACTTAAATGAGAAATACTGTACCATCGATGGGAAACCACGCAAATTGAAGAAGAATTGGCAAGCTATACCCCATGTCACGAATGTTGCCTGCGCTGGCATTCTGGGGAGTCATTGTGGCTGGCTTTTGACCCTTGATATGGGCTGACCTGTAGTTAGATCAGTTCCATCTACCGCCTGATAGATTTCTCTCTTGGAAGAACAAGCTACATTGAACTTCATGAATAGTGCTTATACGTGTTTGACACTTTCGCAATTTCCCCCGTAGTGATCTTGTATGCGTAGTTTCATTCAGCAACGTATTTGCTATATCTGGGTTTCCGCCTGCCAAAACATGCCAGGTGAGACTTCTTAAGCAGATAAAGGGAAGGAGTTGGCCAACAGTGGGGTGGGTAGGAGGAAAGAGGAGAGAAAAGGTGGTTTTCCCTGGTGAAGCAATTTTTGGGCGTGTTGCTTAACGTTTGTCGTCTTGATCAGAACCGAGGGGTGGGCAAAAGGCAGATTCGGAGCCGAAGGTTGGTGGAAAGCCGTTGCAAAGCATAGATATGTCCGTTCGTATTTCATATCCCGTCCTCTCGAGAATATCAATCCCTGAAATTATATTAGTTCATGAACTGGTTACCATCTTCGGACAAGCGCAGAGGGTCTCGCTTACCCCTAAAAATTTGTGTCCTTTGCGGCTTAGACCTCCTTAGCTGCTTATAATGGATCCCAGGTCTAAAGATGACTTCTCTTTGGTCGATCGGCGACAGGTTAGAAATGGCAAGCTACCGAATTACTAGACAAAGTGTATCCCATTCTTGACCCATATCTAACAACTGTCTCTCAACTATTTGCAGTCCAAAATCTCAATCGAGAGTCACGCAATTCTCCCTTCCTGCCACTGAACGCCCACTTACCTTGGTATTTGGCGGGAAACCGAGTAAGGGCTGCTCAATCTGCGGATTAAGGAGAATTCAAGGAGGCCCCTCGGGTAATTCTCGTTTTGAGATTTGGTGCTGATCTTCGCACAGTATGATCAGCTCACCCCTGAATGCTCCCATTGTCTGAGAGCTGATAAACCATGTACGGGCTACAGAGACAAAGCTCTCTGATATCCAGAGATGAGAATAATAAGGGTATTCGAAAAGCAGAAACCGGCACCGAATTGCAAGTAAAAGTGAAAATTCCGCGCGGTGTGGGAAAGGGCAAGCAGTTTGCCACAGAACCTGAGGTAACTGCATTTCTTTCTTCCGCTAGGGAGTGCACGAAAGCCATGATTGCATTCGAAAGAAATACGAATGCCGATCAGTGAGGTTTGTTCACCCACAGTCCTCGCCTTCCACATCAACTATCGCCAACAGCATTTGAAGACCAAGGAGCTATCTTATTTTTCACTCAATATGCGGCGGCGATTTTCGCAACGGGCTTATTTTGGCCCCATATTACCAGCATTAAACCGTTATTTCATGCCGCATCGCCTGTAGGGCTTGTGGGACTTCCCATTGTTACCCAGGATCGTAGTCTTACGGTGCCCGCGAGGCATAAATATGTGGCAACGTGAGTCTTACCTTACCCCTCCCCAACCCCACCCCAAATACCAAATTCCACAGATGTTTACTTCGACTAGTTGCAAAACCGTCAGTGGGTATGCTCAAACCTCGCTAATAAGGATGTTCTAGGATGGGATTCGTTGCCGCGAGCCCCAGGGAGATTGATGTGGGAGACGTATGTAGCTCCGTCCATCCTTCTTATTCTTCATAAAGCACAGAATCTGGTGCAGACTCCCAGACAATCATCGATTTCTTGATCCCACTGGAAAAATTGGCCAAAGCCCCAAGGTGCTAGTGTTTCCTAGATATTTTCTGATTTTCTGACAGCATCCACAAGAGTCTTCATTCCCGCTTTCCCATCAGCACCACTAAGAATACCTTCTAGTTATTGAAAGCCGTGATTATGCTGGCTATATTTGAGGTGAGTATTGGCAGTGATCAAATTTCTATAACCAACTAACCCATTATCAGATAGTCAATTCCCCGCCGCAATCCTTCAACAATTGGGGAGTCCATCTCAATGGCGCAGCGGCTCTGCTGCGCAGTGTCCAAAAGCAACCCGCAATCTAGGTAAGTTGAATTGTAATTATGTTTTTCTGTTGTCAGTAACAATCGTGCTTGCGCATCTTGAATCATGGTTAATATCTAGCAGTTTATTCGTTACTTGCAGAGCGGGGACAGCCTCGCATCTGAGTTTATTAAGTGCTCTAGGCACTGCCAGAAACCCTAACATGAGAGAGATTACCATGGGGCTGACCTCGTCACTATCTTGACCCGCTTTCTTGAACTTGATGCGTCTGTCAAACATAAAGGCATACCAGACATACAGAAATTATTGAAAAGGTAGTGCAATCCGAAGAAGACTTGAGCCAATGGATGGAATATCTTCCTGAGTACTGGAGATTCCAGACCGTCCCAGGAACAAAAGCAGACAGTTCCCCCTATAGCGGATGCTACCATGTTTATAGAGGCCCGTGGATTGCCAGGGCCTGGAACCACTTTCAAAATTGCCAATTTTTCTATAAGAGCTCCGAAGGTGGGAGCTATCTCAAGAGTATACAAATAGATCGCGTTTGTCCTTGTGTCTCAGTTCCTGGAACAGCTCCTAGCTCCGGAGCTCCCGCCAAAGAAAACCACTTTTTAATATGCTGCTTTGACGATAGGTGGTAGTGCCGCTTCCCAATTCGTCCGTCACGGTGTCGAAAAGACCAGGATTAGAGGTTTTCCGCATATGAATGGGATCTTTCTCCTCTTGTTGCCCTCCGTGGTGGTAGGAGGGTGCTGTAGGAGTGCCAGAGGTTTGGTATAATTGGGTGGTGAAATTGTTGAAGATGATAGGGAGTATTATGGGGGTTCAATCAAGCATTGTCGTTGATCCCAATCCTGAAAAGGCATCGAGAATGCAGTTGAGCGTTCCTTGGTCACGTAGCCAGAACCTTTGAGGTTCCTAAAGTACTACCTCAACTAGTTATCTCAGGAAAGCTCAGACCCTCGGTTTACGAGTTTTTAGTAATTTTATGGATTTTTAGTAGATTTTATCTAAAATAGTAGAAAATAATAGATATTTAATAATCTAGACTAATAAAACGTTATAAAGAGCAAAAACTTATTAAGAGTCTAAGAATATATAATACAAAAAT
>Ga0182030_10005630_pt1 | contig 26526 bp, 30 predicted proteins | sample 812S3MmetaG_FD_121299 | JGI IMG/M metagenome (GOLD analysis project Ga0182030, IMG submission 121299) | Permafrost microbial communities from Stordalen Mire, Sweden - 812S3M metaG (Illumina Assembly) | ecosystem: Environmental > Terrestrial > Soil > Wetlands > Permafrost | place: Sweden...
CACGAGAAAATACCACCCCTTCATCACTTCGAGCAGGCAGCCCTGCCCAACGAGGAATTCGCGCACCGGCTGGGAAAGGTCGCGTCCCCTCACCACTTGCTCGCGCGCGGCTTTTTGCGCAGCTTTAAGGTATTTGGCAAGGCGCTCGTGGGGTTTCATTTTTCTCTTAACTGATACAGCGTTATTCTATTATTTTCAATAAGAATTATTCTCTTGTTTGCAATTACAGTTTTACTTTCGCAATCGGGAAACGGGAATCCCATTGAGACAGGCCCGCCGTAGAATCTCGGACTTCAGCCATAATGCCTGGCGGATGAGTGGGTTGCAGACCACATCGCCAATGACGGTCAACTCACCGGAGCATCTTGCTCCGGTTGCCATGCGGGGATTCACTTTGAAACGCTTGGGGGTACCAAGCTGACGAAATGGCAGCAACCGAACCATCCATGGCTCCCCGGGGCCAGTCCGGACTTCACCCACCCTGCACCAGCCACCAAATTCGCTGGTTGGCTATTCTTCATGCCAAAATATGTCCTTGAATTGTCCTTGAACTAACGCCACCCAGGTAAAAACACCAGTACTGAAAATCCTCGTGTCCCCGGTTCGATTCCGGGCCCAGCCACTTTTCCCCCTCACTTCACCTTCAGCGTTCCCCGCATTCCCGAGCGGAAATGATCGGGAAAGGTGCAAATGTAATCATACGTGCCCGCGGCCGGCGCTATGAAACTGATCGTATCCGACTCTCCCGCGCCGACCATCTTGGACGCGGCGATCACCTTGCCGGCCAGCTCCGGCGGCATGTATCCCTCCGCCTCATGGGTCATCGCCGCCTTCGCGAACGCGGCCGCGTCGGCGCCCGCCTTCAGAAGCACGAAGTTGTGCGCGATGGCGATTTTTGGCAGTTCGCCCACGTTGGTGAGTGTGACCGTGACTTTCTGCCCGGCTTTGGCATCGATGCTCGTCACGTCGTACTTCATCTCGTCGTTCACCTTGATTTGCACTTTTTTCTCGTCATCCGCCCGCAGCGCGGGCGAAGCGGAAGCGACGGCGAGGAGGGCGAGACAGGTAAAAGCGGCAGTTCTTTTCATACGCAGGTAGGCATGGGATCAATCTGTTGTCTGTCACATCGCGCGGCGACCCAAGGGTGCGCTTTCCCAGACGCGCAGCCAATAGAGAATCTCTTGATTCATCAACCTCACGCCGTCTCCCTTGGCCGCCGGAGGCCCTTGCCGGGACCGGTCAGCACGGCGCTTCGCAATTCCTTCAGGCTTAGTTGGTCGGCGATGGCTTTCATGATGGCGATGCGGAAGTTTTGCTCGACGTCGGTCGGGTAATCGATGCCGCAATTCGCTTCATGAATCCGCACGAGCGCGGTGAATGTCATTCCTTTTTCATTATCAGGTTTTGTATCTGCCATAGTGTTGGTGGGTTAGTGGTTATTCAGGTCTTCTGTTTTTTTTCGCCGTGCGGCGCCATTGCACATCTCATTTTCAAAATCGCCCCGTTTCAAAAAGAACACATGCGCCGCCGCACTGATGAGCCGGCAGATGTCGAACTGCCGGCCGATGTCGTCCTGCTGCTTGCGTTCGTCGTCCGGGGGCATGCTCTCGGAGAGGGCCGCCGCGGACTCGAGAAGCGCCCGGCTGCCCGGCCGCGCCCCGTTCAGAACCCTGAGTAAATGGCCACGGTCCACTTCCAAGCGGGCCGCGACCGTGCGCACGGAGATTCCGCGCTTCTCCAATCGCTTCAGGATCAGCGCGCGATCCGGCCGCGGGGTTGAAGGATGCTTCGATGGCATTTCAGAGGGTTCCTTTCTTCTTTGCCAGGGCGGCGAGAAAGTCGTGCTGCGCCCGCTGGCACTCGCGGATGCACGTCGCCGCGTATTTGGCCGCTTCGGATTCGTTTCCGGCGAGAAAGGCGCCGAGCCCCTGGTAAAAATCGGCTCTGTCTTCCGAGGAGAGCGCGGAACTGTCCAACCCGGCCACGGCTACCTCCGCGACGAGGTTCAGCATTTGTCCCCGGCTTCTCATGGGACCAAGCCCTCTGAGAATTGGCAGGTCATGCTCACTGGGTGACGTCCTGAGTGCATCCCGCTCATCGAAGCCGCCAAAGGCATTCCAACCCGTTTTATATCAATTTTCTTGGGAAAAACCGTAAAAATGGCTTGTTCCACCGTTTGAAGAGTATTAAAAGTAGTCATGTGAGAAAGCTTAGGTTTTGCTCACTATTGAACATTCCGCAAGAGAAAATTTTGTTTTGTGAATAATATTGGTCATCGCGTGCGCGCCTTGCGAGAGAGACTTGGGATCACCCAAGCCGAACTCGCTCCGCGTATTGGCTTCGTGCGCAACTACATATCGCTGGTTGAGAATGGCCGCGAGCCATCGCACCGCTTCATCCGATCCCTTGAGTTGCTCGAGCAGGCACCTTTGCCAAATATTGAACACGCGTCAATCGTCCGGGAAGAGCCGTTTGCATCGACGCCCCGGGGGCAGATCAAGGCGCGCCGGAAGGAACTGGGCCTGAGCCTCGATGATCTGGCCAGACTCACGGGTTACCAGAAAAGCACCATTCGCAACGTCGAAGAGGGTCACACCCGGCCCAGTGAAAAGCTGCTGAAACTCCTTTCAAAGCATCTCGATTTGCCGCTCGATGAACTCATGGGCGGCTCCGATTACCCGCATCTCACCGGCAGCGGAAGGACTAATGGCGCGGAGGCCAATATCATTACCGAGCCGGGCGTAACAGCGCGCACCATTCCCCTTCTCTCCTGGGCGCAAGCCGGCACTACTCAGGCGTGGGATGACGTTTATGAGCATGAAGGATTCGTCGGCTTCAATGTAAGGGACCCGAGAGCCGTGGCTATCCAGATTCGCGGCGATAGCATGGAGCCGCAATATCCGCAGGGGACGATTGCGATTGTTTACCCGAGTTGGGAGGCGAAGAGCGGCGACCTGGTAATTGCGCGGCTCAATGACGGAACCGTCATGTTCAAGCGTCTCCACGTCGATGGAGAGAATTATACGTTCATTTCGCTGAATCCTATTTATCCACCGCGAACGGTGGAAAAATCGATGATCGAGAAGGTCATGCCGGTCGGCGGCACCTTTCAAAATCACTTTCAATAAGGCGCCGGGCCGTCCGAAAATCCTCCCGGAGTTATTTTCCGGAGGTGATATTGCGGATCAGCTTTCAGGGTCAAAAGGCGATTTTGGAACCCCCTGTTTCAGGCAAAACATCGACGTTTTTTTGTTCTGAAAAAATATAGTTACAAGCCTATTGACAACTGGGTGCGCGCATCGACTGCAAGAGGCCTGGAAATGTCAATAGAAAAGAAATAATTCACAGGGCATCATCCAATTCAGCCAGGATGGACTTATGAAACAGCCCATCTTTCGCGGCCTTTGTTCAATCAATCGGGTGTGTCCCAGCCATCCGCTTAAAGGCGCCCTTTCACTTATCGCAATCGGCGCGCTTGCCTTTCTCCAACCGGCTTGCAGCACCCTTAGTGGATCACAACGCGGGGCGCTCCTGGTAGGCGCCGAATCGCTGGCGAATATCGCGGGCACCGCAGCCGCCACTTACTACGGTGGGCCCGGCGCGGGCCAGCTCGCAAGCGCCGGATTGAGCGCATTGGGCAGTGTGCTGCAGGGCTATGTTGGCGCCACCGTACCGACATCGGTGGTGGAAGCCACACCGGGCGTGGCAAATGTGGGTGAAGCCGTGGCCGCGGTAATCGCTCCAAATCACGCGGTCAACCAGACCGACGTGAATCTCGTAAACCAGGCGGCAGCCATTGCGGCGGAGCTGAACATTCTGGCGCCAGCCACGACGGGCACGGCGGTTACGGGCGTGCAGTAGGGAGAGGTTGATGGATGAGGGTTGATGGATGATCGACCGGAATTTCCATCAACGATCAACGATCAACCAATTACCGAAAAATCCTATGATCAAGAACATCTTATTCGGCTATCTCCGCCACTTGCTTACCGCCGCGGCTGGGTACCTGCTGGCGCACGGATTGGTGGATCAGGCCGGCGGGCAGATCCTGGCCAGCGCCGGGCTGGCGATTGCCGGTGTGGCATGGAGCACTGGTCAGAAGCTGGCATCCAGCTACGAGCTGAAGCTGGCCCGGAAGGCGATGCCGCCCGGCGTCCTTCCACCTCCATGCATCGGCCCTGCACCACAAAACGATCGTCCGTGAATGCCGCGGTCCCGGAAATAATATGAACAATAATTTTCAGAATTCCCTCGGGTTTGTGCTTCGCCATGAGTGTGTTTATGCGCCGGGGCACGACGATGATCCCGCCTTTGTCGTTTGTGAAAATGTCCCCGGGGACAGTGGGGGATGTACAAAATATGGAATCGACGAGGCGAGCCATCCCGGGATCGATATCCGCAACCTGACGCTCGCGGAGGCGACCACCATTTACCGGGACGGCGAATGGACGCACTGCCGCTGCGACGGTCTGCCAAAGGGGCTGGACACGGCCATTTTCGATTGCGCGGTCAATAACGGCCTCGTTGTAGCAGGCATTCTCTTGCAGCGGGCCATCATTGCCTGCGGATACGGGGTGGTGGTGGATGGGGATATCGGGCTGCAAACGCTCCGGGTTTCAAACCTCATCAACGGCCCGGACCTTATGGCGCGCCTGCTCCAGCTCCGCCGGCAGCGGTACACCGACATCGTTTTGCATCACCCGGCGGATGCGAAGTTTCTCAAGGGCTGGCTGGCGCGGGTGGACGACCTGGAGCGGTTCCTTTTCTAAAATAATCATATGTCTCCTTCTTACTCACACCTATCCGGCATCGAGGCAGTCCCCCGCATGGCTCAGCGAGCCATGGCTACAACGGCTTCGCCGCAACTCGTTGAATCGCTGCGCCTGGAAGCGGTGACTGTCTGCGTCGGGTTTGACGACCTGCTGGATGTTACCCTGAGGCTGAATCATCCGCACCTGGATACGCTCATCATTGTCACGTCGCATGATGACCGCGCAACTCAGGCGGTGGCGCAAAAGCACGGGGCTATCTGCGTGCAAACCGACCTCTTTACCAAGAACGGCCGCAACTTCAACAAAGGCGCCGCCATCAATGCAGGGTTCAACCGCTTCCAATATCACGGCTGGCGCCTGCATCTGGATGCGGACATCGCCCTGCCGGATAACTTCCGGCGGATTCTCTTCAATCATACCGCGCTCGACCGCGATTGCATCTACGGCGCGGACCGCGTGGACGTAATCGGAAGGGACGCCGTCGCTTTCATCAAGAGCGGCAATAGCCGCCCCCCTCAGCACATGCATGGCTTCCTTGTAAGTCCGCACCCGTCGCATCCCCTCTCCTCCCGCTATGTCGATACCCTGTGCGGCTATGTGCCGATCGGCTTCTTCCAGCTCTGGCACTGCTCCACGCAGAAGGATTACCCATGGTCCCTGGGAACCGCCGCGCACGACGACGTGATGTTTGCCGAGCAATGGCCGGCGCCTTTCCGCCGACACCTGCCCACGGTCATCTGCCGGCATCTTTGCGCCGAGGCGCCGAGCCTGGGCGAGAACTGGGACGGGCAGAGGCGTCAGCCTCGGATCGGCTAAGCTCAAGTATGAAGGATGAATTATGAAACTCCAGAAGCTCCCTTTTCCCCCTTATGTTAGCTGAAATCAATTTGTTGGGAAACGCAGGTCCATTCCTTACGGTAATGGTGGGACTGATAGTCATCTCGGGATGCGTGGGCCTGCTGCTGAGGGTGGCCAATGACGCCAAAGTCCTCTTTGGACGCCAGCCGCCGCTCGACACCGATGTGCGCAAGATAGAGGCGCGGGTGGCCCGGTTGGAAGTGGTCATGGAGCGCCTTGCCACCAAGGAGGCCCTGGGCCAGCTCGAACGCGATTTCCGCCAAACGCTGGATGAGAAGTTCCAGGGGCTCGATGCCAAGAGGAGCCGGGATACGAACGATCTGCACAGGCACGTGGAGGCCACCGCGGGAAACTTTCACAAGAGGCTCAACGATGTATCCGCGGCGCTGGGAGACGAGATCAAGCGCCTGCCGGCGGAAATATTTCAGATGATCAAAACCGCAAGCAGCATCGGAAGAGACTGACGGGCAAGTGTGAAGTTAAAAGTTAAAAGTTAAAAGTAAGAAAGATAAGACAGCGCGTCAGGGCCAGAGCGCGAAGCGTTAAATGTCACCTTCATAATTCATCCCCAAGCATTTTTAACAATGAGAGCTATTAATATCCGCCGCGCCATCCTTGATATCCTGGAGAGAGCGTTACCTTACGCCCTGCCCGAGTCGCAACTAACCGTGGAGTTGAATGGGGCGATCCGTCCGCACGCCGGCAGGGCGGAGCTGGATGAGGAACTCCTCTTCCTCCAAAGCCGGGCCTACATCGCCACGGTGCCGGACCCGCTGGATGACAGCCTGGTCAAATGGGCAATCACCGAAGCGGGCAAGACAATGCTCCGTCACTAACAACCATTCGGAATTAAAGATCAATGACAGGCAACCCACAGAAGAGCCGGAGGTCGAAGCTGGACAAGCTGGCGCCGGAGGCACAGGAGGCGGCATTTGCGTACTGCGAGAATGTTACGATCACGGAGGGTATCCGCTGGCTCGCGGCCGAGCACCATGTCGAGGTCGGCACCAATACGCTAAGCAGATGGCTAAAAAGGCAGCGGGCGATTTATTGCGTGAGGCTAAACCAACGCAAGACGCGACCGGATTGCGTGCTGGGGATGCTGAAGGGTGACCAACAGGAGAGGATTGAGAAGCATTGCGAGGAAGTGACACTGGAGGAAGGGGTGCGGTGGCTGGCGGAGGAAACGAAGCTTGCGGTGAGCCCCAATGCGCTGGGGACCTGGCTGAGAAGGAGAAGGAACGAGAAGGAGTATTCCGGGACGCTTGAAGCCATCCAGGATAACAGCGACCGCGCGACGCTTGTGGGGAATGTAGTGGGAGCGGCGGCAGCACTTACCGAGGCGAATGTTGTAATGCTGGCGCAAGCGGTGTTCGAGGAATTCAACAAGAAGCCGGAGAAGCGGGACGAGAAGAGGCTGACACAATATATGAAGCTCGCACTCCATGGGCGTTCCGTGTCGCTGGCGTTCGACCGTTTTCACTTCGATGCGGCAAAGAGGGCGAGCGAATGCGCGGAGGAATTGCATGCGATCCATGAGGGGGAAGCGGATGAGAGCGAGAAAATTGAGAAGGTCATCGAGTTGCTGTTTGGCCCGCGTCCCACGAATACAACCTTTCAACCGGAGGCCGATGAGGCGGCTGCGGAAGCGTAATGGTTCTTGACCCATTCTTCATACAACGGATCCCGCGGAACAAGCGCGCCCGGGCGCAAGCCGCGCTGCTCAAGTTCCGGCGGTATCAAGAACCGATCTTCTGGTGTTCGTACGGGATGCTGATCCTGCATTGGAGCCGCCAGATCGGGAAAAGCTTTGTGCTGGCTGCATGGGCGGTAATCCGGTTGCTCGAAAATCCGGGCCGGCTGGTGACGGTGCTGAGCAATAGTAAGTCAAACGGCATGGAGTTTGTTTTGAAGGCGGCGCAGGTTTGCGAGCTGCTGCAAGTGAGCTGCCAGACGGCCGATCTCTCACCGGATAAGCGTGTTGAAAATATGCGAATGGAAATCCGCATCAAGGTGAACCGCAAAATAGGCCGGATCGTTTTCCTGGCCGCGAATCCCCGCACGGCGCGCGGCTTTTCCGGAGACCTGATCCTGGATGAATTCGCTTTCCATGAGGATAGCGCGGCGATCTGGGACGCGGCGGAGCCCATCATCTCCAGCAACCCGGATTACCGTTGCCGCATCGCAAGCACAGGCAATGGCCGCTTCAATATGTTCTATCAAATGGCGAATGAATCTTCGTCGTATCAGGTATCCCGAATCCGCCGGAGCGAAGCCTACCAGATGGGAATAAAGATCTATGATCCGGCAACGCGGCGGGAACTTACCCCCGAGGAAGCCCGATCCGCCTCCCTCGACAAAGCGAGTTACGACCAGAACTACGAGTGCGCCTTTAATGACGAGAACATGGCGCTGCTCACTCTCTCCCTGATCAGCGAATGTGAATACCCACTCGAAGCCGGACCCAATTGGCCAGAGGCCGCGCCCGAATGTTGCATCTGCTCGCAGGATTGGACCCGAGAAGCGATTGAACGGCTGCGGGGATGCAAGGGACCGCTCGGAGTCGGCCTGGATGTGGGACGGACCCGCGACATCACCGTAATAACCGCCGGCGAAAAGATCGGCGGCATCATCTTCACCCGCGCAATCCTCCGCATCAGCGCGATGCGACTGCCGCAGCAACTGGACCGGCTCCGGCCTCTGCTGGAGATGCCTAACTTTGGCAGGCTCAGCGGCGATGCCACCGGCCTCGGACTTGGTCTTGTCGAGTTTGCCCAGGAGGAATGCGGCGCCTATCGGGCGGAGGCAGTCCAATTTGGCAGCCGCGAAAAACGGACTCTCCAGGGCATTCAGCAAGCGGACTCGGCACTGGTGACAGAACTTATGGCGCTCGACTTACTCGAAGCGTTTGAAAACCGCGCCATCCGAATCCCGTGCGAGCCAACGCTGCGGGACAGCCTGCGGAAACCCGAGCGCATCACGACCGGCAGCGGGGTACGCATCGCCGCGACACGCGATGGCGCCGGGCATGCCGACGAGTTCTGGAGCATGGCGCTCATGGTGCGCGCCTTAAAGGGGGCCAGCACCGTCTTTGCTTACGACGCGACGGACCCGATACCCGGCGAAAGACACGCTTCAATGGAAAGAAAGGCACTTACATGGTAACACCCAAAAACAGAATCAACCGTGCGAACGGCAGCCCCACGGCGGCCCGACCGCACCGCGCCCCGAAAACAGAAAGCCTCGTGAGCGCGGACGTCGTGCAACTGGCGCTGCGGTCCCGCTTCAATCCGCTGCGAGGACTGACGCCGCAGCTTCTCTCCGTATATCTGGATAATTTCATGCTCGGTTTCGTGGCCTATGCCGCCCTGGTATGGGACCAGATCGAGAAGCGGGACGACGTGATCCGCAACGTGGCCAGCAAGCGCAAGAAGGCCATCGCGAAATTCAAACGCCAATCATTCCAGCGCGAGGACAGCCCCGAAGCCGAGGCGCACGCGGAGGCGCTGGATGACTTTTACGATAACATGACCGTGGTCAACGCGCTCGACGAAAACGAGAAAGGCGGATTCCCCCTCCTGGTGCGCCAAATGATGGACGCGGTCGGAAAGTATTACGCGGTGCATGAGATCGTATGGCAACCCGGAGAACTTCTTACGGCGGAGCTGCGATTTGTCCCTCTCTGGTTCTTCGAAAACCGCTCCGGACGGCTCCAGTTTCTCAAGCTCCCGCTGGGCGGCGCAAACGGGGAGCCGCTGGAGGAGGGCGGATGGATGATCACCAAAGGCGACGGCATCATGGAGGCGTGTTCGATTGCTTATATGTTCAAGAATATGCCACTGAAGGATTGGGTGGCTTACTCCGATAAGTACGGAACGCCTGGGGTGCTGGGGCAGACCAATGCCGCGAAGGGAAGCGAAGCCGGCGAAGCCTTGAAGGCCGCCGTGGCCGCCTTTGGACAGAATTGGTCGGGGGTGGTCTATGGCGCCGATGGAACAGTCAAGGACCCTATTTCATTAATCACGGCGCGCGGCGAAGGAACCCTTCCGTTTCCCCCGCTGGTGGAGAGGATGGATCGAGCCCTGGCGTCCTTGTGGCGCGGGAGCGATCTCTCGACCATGTCCGGAGACCGGAACGGGGCAAGTGTCCAGGAGGACGAAAGCGACATTCTCCTGGAAGACGATGCCGCGATGATCAGTGAGACGCTGCATCTCCATATCGACCGGTGGGTTATCTGGCAGAAGTTCGGAGTAAGGCCGCTCGCTTACTCGCGGATCGTGATCCCGGAGTCACGGAACATCGATCTGGACTTGAAAATCGACGAGTTGCTGCTCAAAGCCGGCGCCCGCATGGGCGAGCGGGAGCGGCTTGAATACTACGGCCGCCCGTTGATCGCGGCACAGGACCTCCCGCTGCATAATCCCGTGACCATCATGGAACGCATCCAGGACGCCACCCAGAACCAGGAACTACCGGCAGAAAATCTGCCGAATCAGGAGAACCATTCAACCACCTAGACCTTCACTCAATCCCAACATAACCAATATGAAACTAATCGCATCCATTCAAAAACTCCGGGCCTTTCGCGGCCATGGTTGCCACGACGGCATCGCTTTCCTGGCTAATGAAGCCAGAAAGGCAGCGGTCACGCTATTTCTGCCGAACCAGCTATCCGCATTTCAGGCTGGGCAGGATCATTGGGTCCAACTCTCGCCCTATGGCGACTTTGGCAATGTCAATGGCAAGGCGCGGATCATCCAGCGCTTCCGCAAAGAGGACGCCCAGCATATCTGCAATGAGTTTAACTCGGCCATCCGCCGCGTGACGCAGCCGCTCGGCATGCCTTTTTACATCGGCCATCCCGATCATCCCCGGTTTGCGGGACAGCCGGGGCATGAAGATACGCGGGCCTATGGCCGAGGCAAGGAAATGCAGGTGCGCCATGAGGCCGCCTGCCCGGCCTGCACGGCGTTTGCCAACGCAAAAGACAACGCCGACGGATCGGCGCCGGCACCCTGCCAGGATCACGGCTTGTTTGTGAGAATGCATTGGAACGACGACGGCGCGCGACTTATCGCCAACGAAAGCTTTCACGGACACAGCGTCAATTGGGCCGCCATTCCGGACGTGATGGAAAACGGGGTGCAGGTGTACCGCCCGATCCGGGTCAAAAGCGCCGGTTTCACTAATGAGCCTAACATTCCGGTCCGCCCGGCATCTCTCGCCAATGCGAGCGCGGATACGAGCGACGATGAGAAACAGCCGGCGCAACCCACCGTTCCGCCGCGGCTGAAGCTGCTCGCCGGCTTTAAGGAAGATGACGAAGTCACGATGGACCAGGTAATCGAAGCACTGGAGAAAGCGCGTCCTGTGGATAAAGCGAACGAGGCGCGCCCCGACCTGGAACAGCAACTGGCGGAAGAACGCCGAGCCCGTGCGACGGTCGTGATCGACTGCCTTGTGAAAGCCGGGAAGGTTATTACTAAGGACCGCTCTGCCTGCATCGAGCAGTTATGCAACGCGGGCGATAAGTTCGACGAAACCGCCGCGCACCTGGGCAACGCTGGCGCCACAGTGAAGACGGAGCCGAGAACGCGGGGCCTCGCGGGCCAGCATGCAAAGGTCGTCGAGGGGGAACGGGAACGCACCGCGCGCTTCCAGCAACTCATGGATGCGCGGCAACAGGATTTCCCCAATGAAACCTATGAGGACCGGTTCCGCACGGTCGCCAATTCCAACGAAGGCGCGCAACTCTTCGCGCAGATGAGCCGCGCCGGAGCGGAAGACTAACAAGAAAGCCAATCCATTATGACCAAAGAACCCAATCCGGAAAAGCTCCGGGAGAAGATCAACGCCGGCCTCACCCGCGAGCAAGCCATGGACGTCCTGGAGCGCCAGGCGGAGCATGACGCACAAACAACCAAACAAGAAAAGAAGAGCGCCAAATAGCGAAAACTTTGCGACCGGGGCAATTCCGCCGCGGGAGCAGCAACCCGGCTTCACCTGGTCATCGCCGGGGCAAGCCAAAATAAACAAAAGGAAATAAACACATATGATCCACTCGATTACCACCGGCACCATGTTGCTGCTCATCCTGGCAGCGTCATGGACCGGGTTCAAGAACAGCCGATTTATCGGCAGTAAGTCGCGCGTCCTGGCCTTTCTGGCCAATAACGCAATCATCGTCAACATCACGCCCAAGGGACGCACTACCGCGGTTGCGGATGCGGCTTTTACAAGCCGTTACCTCATCGCGAAGCGCGGGGCCAATACCTATAGCATCGCCATTGCCGGCGTGGGAGACATCCCGTACGGGGTGGTTCCCGATATGAACCCGACAACGGACGTCGATTTGAGTTATCCGCTGCCGGTGAACATCCTCGGCCTCAACGAAGATACCGAGCGGATGATCGCGAGCAGCGCCATCGCCATCGACAACCTTCTGACGACGGGCGCCGCCGGCCAGATCCGCACGGTGCCTTCAGCCACCGGAACCTATTGGGTGATCGGGAAGGCCAGGACGGCCGCCCTGGCACAGTACGACCAGGTGGAGGTTATCCCTTGTTTCCCGTATCAGGTCGTCGTCGCCTGAACGCATCCCGCAACCATTAACTCACATCAATCATCATTATTATGAAAAAAGCACTCAGGGCGGGAGCAATTCCGCAAATGTCCTTCGCGGACTTCAAAAAGCATCACACCAACGCCATAGGGAGGCTGGCTCGCGTTGAAACCGAGCCCGTCGCGCTCATCGCCAATGAAGGCGCAAGCATCCAGCCCGGCACGGTGTATCTGGCCAACGAGTCCGTGTTTACCCAGCAATACTTCGACGAGCCGCTGACCAATTACGCCATCGGCTGGCGGGACCCGAACAACATCGAGGAAACGCTCGAGTTCTTCGCCCCGAGCGTCCCGGTGCCGCGCCGCTTCACTTACAAGTCGTGGACTAACATCGAGGAGTTTCTCTCCGAAGACTCTTACGAGGATCTCCGCGCCATCGGCGGGGAGTTCGCGACTGTCAAATACACAGGGTCGGAAATCCACTCCCGCACGGATAACAGGGGGCTCCGCATCCGCGTGGACCTCGACGAAGTGGCCGATCCCAATAGCGCACTGGCCGGCGGCATCTCAGCCTACCAGGCCCGGATTGTGGAAAAGCTGAAACGGCGAATTTTGCGAAACTCGCTCCGACGCGCGATCACCCTGATATCCGCCGGCGCCATCAATACGGCCAAAACCTGGAATGGCATAGCAGGCCAGGATCCGGACAATGACATATTGCAACAGTTGGTGGCCGCGGCAACGCAATCCGGCATTCGTCCGAATCGTGTGGCGTGGGGAGATACGGCATGGTCCAAGCGCGTGTTGACGCACCGCGCTCAGAACGATGCGGGTGGATACGCAAGCGCCGGCCTCACGCCGGAGCAGGTCGGTATGTTCCTGGCCGTGGAACCCTATGTAAGTCGAGAGCGCTTTTCCGCAGCCGGCGCGGGGCTGGCGGAAGTCGTCGGCAACCTCGTCTTCATGTTCTACGCACTGGCCGGGCAGGACACGGAAGATCCCTCGAACATCAAGCGGTTCTACTCGATGACCGACAGCGGCGGCCCATGGCGCGTTTACGTGCAACAGGTCACCAGCAAGCTGGTTGATATCACGGTGGAACATTACGAACTGATCAAGGTCACCAGCCTTCTCGGGATCAATCAGTTCACCATCAGCTAGGCAGATTCGTTGATGGTTGATGGGTGATGGTCGTTCGATCCGACTTTCTCTCCATCAACCATCAACCCTCCACCATCAACCTCTTCCAATGAACAACTGGACTTCCATCACTATTGACAGTCTCAAGGCCGCCGGCCATGGCGTCATTATTGACGCAGCGCAAACCGCCGGCATCGGCGGTATCGACCCCGTCGCCGAATCCATTACAGATGCGGTCTCCCGCGTACGCGGCGCCTGCTCCACCGGCAACCAGATGGATGCAGACACGGCCACGGTGCCGAATAGCCTCAAGGGTCTCGCCATTCGCCTGGCGCTGTTCGCCCTCATGGAGCGCATTAGCTATCCGCTCAGTGAAGACCAGCGAGATACCCGACGCAACGACAACAGTTATCTACTCAGGATCAATGACGACAAATTGCGCTTCGAGTTGCCGGATGTCCCCGCCGGCAACGCCGAGATGCAGCGCGGCACCGATATGGACACGGTCACGCGGAGCAACCGCCGCCATTATACCCGCAAGGGAATGGATGGGCTGTTATAACCTTATGAGCCTCCAGCGTTTTCAACTCGATATCGCGTCGCGCCTCCAGGAAAGCCCGTTTTTCGCGAACGTGCCGGTGTTCATTCTGCGCCCAAGGGCTGCGCTGACCGCCGCGCAGATACAGGATAGGATCAACGCCAGCCTGGGCGCGCTGACTACGCAGAATGGCAAGGCCGGCCTTTGCGCGACCGTGCTCATGCCATTGCTTAACACGCAGAAACAGGAACTTCCCGGTCCGTATTTCCATCTCAAATGCACAGTGCGGGTACAGGAAAACGTGATAGTAAACATGGGTCCAAACGGAACCCAAATCGCCTGCGAAGACGCGGCCATTGCCGTTGCCCAGAGCCTCCACCTTTGGACCCCGGGGGGAACCGCCGGCATCGTCCGCGCCGCCCAGGAAACAATAGCTCCTAATACGGCCTTCGAAGCAAGGGTCACTTATGACGTACTGATGGAGAGCGAATTGGAATTGCCATGCCCGCCGAAAACAGTGCAGCCGCTTTTGATTAATACCGATGGCTCCATTATCCTCACCTGTGCCGACACAGGCGCGGCGATCTATTATACGCTCGATGGGACGGCGCCATGGCCGGGCAATGCCAGCTATCCGAGTACCGGCATCTTTTACAATGGCCCGTTCGCCACGCCGGAAGCCGGGACGCTCGTGCGGTGCGCCGCATTCGCCACCGGCGTTCCGGGCAGCGATATCAACTGGCTGCAACTCTGACCCGCTTAAAGCTGGACACACTTTTTCAAATCCGAAATCCGCAATCCCAAATCCGCAATAATCCATGAGTATTCCCATCCGCATTCACGGTCCCGCTGTCGTCATTTTCAATGGCGTAAGTTATTATTTTAAAAATGGGCTGAAGGGCTCGATCAAGCGCAACCGCGCAAAGATCGAAGTCGACGCCTTCGGTCAGATAGCCGAGGTCGCAAAGGATTGCGTCGTTGAGTTCGCCGGGACGCCGACAGGGGCGATTCGTGCGGCGGACCTCGCGGGTCAGATGCCTTATGCGCCCAGCATGATTGGTCAAAGCATCTTCGGCTCGAACGACACACCGCTGGTGGTGCAGACGATCAATGATGGGGCCACCATAACCTGGTCACGCGGGGCGATCTGCAAATACGCGCCCGTCCTGCTCTCGGCCACGCAGGGGACGCTTTACAGAGGCGACATGACTTTTGCGTGCCTGATGGCGAGCGATTTCAACCTTACGAGCGCGACCGCATGGAAAAGCATTGCGTCAAACGGATTTGCGGACACGACTTTTGATCCATCAAAAGTGCGCATGGCACAATACACCGCGGCATGGGGCTCGGCGCCACCCTATAACGTGATGATTTCCGAAGATGGGTTTCTTCTTACTCCGGTGATCGCGACGGAGAATATTTCGGTGGATAACTACGGCATCATCGACATGACGCTCAGGGCCATAACCGGAACGGCGCAATTCAAGCCTGCGAACCTTACGGAGGAGCAGATCGATACCCTCGTGCGGTTACAGGGAACCGGGGCGCTGACTCCCGGGTCGGCGATTGGAGACGCCGGCCATGATCTGGTCATTTCAAGCAGCGCACTGACGGCTACCCTCAAACAGGCCGGCGCCGTGGATTATGCGCTCATGTACGCGACGGGCAAGCTGCGAGCGGGCGAGGTTGCGTTTGGGGCGGCGACGACATTCACCGGCGGAGTCCCGAATCCGTTATTTACATTCAGCGTCACTACCTAGGATTAAAAATGCTCATTTCAATAGGCACATACGCGCTTTGTAATGGAACCCGGTTGGGGGGCGTGGGGACCAGCCGTTTGCGCTTCCGGGTGAACAGGAAGCTCCAGGTGCAGGAGATCTTTCGCGCGGACCAGGTCATTACGTTTGACCGCGGCAACAGGCAGACAACGGCGACCTTCGAGATTACGCGGACGTTTCCTACTCAGGACGAGGCGGATGTCTTTGTGCTGGAGCATGAGGAAACGATTCCCTCATCGGGGCTTGTGACCTTCACCGCATTCATGCCGAACGGTCAAAAGGTCCTCCGCTATCTTGCGGGCGGGAAAATGGAGCACCACGAGCTGGTGGAGCAGATAGGAGTCACGACCCGCCACCAGTACACGATCGTGGGCGGGACGATCCAACAGACGCAGCCTGCCAGTTAACTCTTACTTCATACTCATATGCCAACATTCCAAACTCAAATCATTCGGCTGGCCGCGGATACGACCAGCAAGGAGAAAGTTCTTGACCTCAATACGTCCGCGGAGCCGCAGGCGTGGTGGGCGCGGGACCTTATTATCCAGGCGGGCGTGTTCGCGGGGCAGACGCTTCTTGACGTAAGCGATCTGCAAAGCGTGTCTGTGATGCTCAAGGACCCGTCGAATCTCGACGGGGCGGCGCTGGTGACGCAGACGATCACCAGTTTTGATAACACCACGACGCAGGCGGCCTGGACGGCGGGGACGCAGCAGCATTTTGTCGCGAGCATTGCGGCGGACCAATTATCGTTCCCGCTTACGAATTCAGCGCGGCTGGTGCACCTGGTGATCACGGCCATAACCACCGGGGGCAAAACGGGGACCATTTGCGTCGGGACGATCAATATCATCGACGATGGGGGAAACAGCCCGTCGGACAACCCTGCGAACGCGATCACTGTCAGCCAGGCGCAGGCGATGTGCGCGGCGCTGGCGTGGTCGGGCGCGACCATGGCGCTCAGCAGCGGCGGAACTACGAATGTGACCAATGCGCAGACATGGCTTATGGGACGCCAGCCTTTCTCCGCCGGCGCGGGAACCGGAGCTTATGTGCAGAACATCACTGTTGCGGACGCAAATGCGCTTGCGGGGGCATTGCTACGGATACCAATCGACTTCGCGGCAACACTCAACCCGACGATCAATATTTATGACGGGAACGGGACGCTTCTTCAGACCCTTACGAACATTGACGCGAACGCGCGCTCGTTTCTTTTCACAGCGGGATTCGACGGGACCGGCTGGCACAAAGAGACGGGAGAGTGGGTCCAGTGAAGTTAAAAGTTAAAAGTTAAAAGTTAAAAGTTAAAAATTAAAAGTTTAGATCACCTTATGAAACCATGCGTTCAACAATCCTCCACGGCGGCTCTAGCTTTACTGCTGGCCTTTTCACTTTTCACTTTTCACTTTTCACTTTTGGCCGATCCTCCTACGACGACTCAGGCGCCGGTGACTTCAACGGCCGGGACGGCCGGGTATGCGCGTGCCAGCGGGACGGCGAATGCGGTTGGGGGAAATACCTACTTCACGTCGAAGATTCCAGGGATGCTAAATACGACGGACAGCGACGACTGGGCAACGTTTCAAGCAGTATTGAACACAGCGACCAGCGCGGGTTTTGTCGTGATTAATCAGGAACATGATTTTTGGGTATCGCAATCGGTGCGAGTGTTGAGTAACACGATCTGGCATGGGAACGGCTTTGCGGTGCGCGCGCTGGGAGGGATCAACATGCCGGTGATGACGACGGTTCTTTCCGGGGCGACGATCTCGACGAGTAATGTCTGGATCGACGGAGTGACCTTTGACGCCAATGGGGCGGATCAAAATGAGTGGGCCGAATCCACTTCCGCATGGAACCTGCAAGGAGACCTGACCTGGTGGTCCGGGTCGGACGCGGGGCTGGGGTGGACGATGGGAACCTGGGTCGGGAGCGCCACTGGAATGCATTTTACGGATGTCGTGTTCCTAAACGGGAGTTCCTTTACCTTTGTGATGAGCAACCTGCATCATTCGTCCTTTGAGGGTTGCAGCTTCATCAATAATGACGATGACGACAGCCCTCCTTTCGGAGGTCACAACCATGATTCCGTGCATTTATGGGGGCCGTGCGATGATGTGATCTTTCACCACTGCTACGCGACGGGAGGCGATGACGACTGGTTTGGGTTCCTGCCGGTGGAGGATACGCCGGAAGCGGGAGACACTTCGGGGCATTACTCGACGCGGCGGGGACACGGCGGCCCGATCACGAACATCGACCTGATTGATGATACCGCCGACAATGTTCAAAACGGCATTCGTTTTGGGGGGTTTTCCGTGACCACTGGAACGGCGCAATGGGAGGACTTTATCGATAACATCAATATCAGCATCTCGGGAACGACTTATAACCCGATGCAGACGATGAACACCAATATTGGGAGGGTTAATTTCATCCGGGACTGTGTTCGAAGCGGGACGGCGGGAGGCAACGCGATTACGCTAATGAACGGGGGCGCCCCTGACGCCGAGGAATACACCCTTGACGGGATTGCCGCCGATGTGCCGGTTTACTGGACGGCGGGCAATAATGGCGTGGGATTGGATAATGTGAGTCTGGGAGGGGCGTATGCCGCCGAGTTACATGGCCTGCGGGATGGTTGCATGGCGTTCTGGAGCGGGACGAATGACCTGACCGGGAACGGATTCAACTTGAGCAGCTCCAATGGGGTGACCTTTACCAGCGGAACGCTTTGCGCCAACTGCCCGACCTTTACCGCAAGCAGCCATCAGGAGTTGCTCATTTCGAGCACGACCCTGAACGTGACCAGCTATCCCGCGTGGACGATTGCCGGCTGGTTCAATTCCGGGAACACAGGCAATTACGCCTACATGCTAAGCATGGGATCGGCGTCAACCGTGGCGGGGAACGGATTTATTATTTCGCCAAGCGGAGCTTCGTATAACGGGGGCTATGGCTGCGCCCCGCTGGGCGCCGATTTCACGACGGTTTTTTCTCCTGCTTATTTTGGGCTTGGACATTGGAATTTTATTTGCGCCCGCCAGCGGGCATCGGACGGGAAACAGAGCTGGATCAACAGCACGCCCTGTAACAGCCTTTGCGCGGGCGCATGGGGATCGGGATGGGTTATCCCCCCCGTTACCGGCGCAACTTTCTTGATCGAGATAGGGGGTTCGGCGCGGCAAGGCGCGTGGACGACGGGGCAGACAGGGCCGCTCGGGATATGGAAGCGGTGCCTTACGGACCGGGAGGTGCAGCTTCTCTGCAACCAGGGGACGGATGGGAATGCGAAGATTTCGCCGCCGATCTATGCGCCGAGAATCTGGCCATTCAACCACTAAGCATGTCCAATCAGGAATAGAAACGGCAAACGGGAAGACTGGCGGCGTTAGTCAAAAAAATACCTTAATATGTCCTGGCTTCTACAAATCAATGGGAATGCGGCGCAGAGTTTCACGGAGCTGCAATGCGTGGATCTCAAGAGGGAGTTGCGCTCGCAGGCGGCGGGGACGTTTTCGTTCCGCCTGAATGTGCAGGCGTTCGAGAGCGATCCGATAGCGAATCCGGACGACCTTGCGACCGTGATGTGGGTGGCCGGAGAGTTTGATACCACCATGTTTTCCGGACGGGTAACGCGAGTGCCTGTGGCAGGGTCGACGGGAAAGGAGGACCAGACTTACGAAATAAGCGATGCATGGAGTGACTTTGAGCGGATCACGTTTCAGCAGCAATGGAACCGGATCACCGGTGTGGACGAGAGCGGGGCGCCGACGAAGGCGTACCAATACAGCGCGTGCTGCCTGCTGGGGGTGGATGTGTATGGGAACGCGCAGGATAGCGCGTCGGTTATCACCGAGGCGGTGACGTGGGCGATCTTGCGCGGGGCGAATTGCCAGATAGGGCAGATCCTGCGGGACGGCGGGGCGAGCGCGGGATCGCCGGTGCCGGTGGATGAAGTAACCGATCTGCCGGTGTCCGAGATCATCAAGAAGATGCTGCGATTCACGCCGGACGCGGTGGCGTGGTTTGATTACAATTGGTCTCCGCCGAAGTTCAATGTCACGCGGCGGGCGCAGTGCGCGGCGGTGACGCTGCCGTTTACCAATGAGGGGCAGGGGGTGGAAGTGACGCCGCGGCATGACCTGGTGAGAACCGAGGTGCTGGTCCGGTACGAGCAGGAGAACCAGACGGACGGCGTGCCCAGTGTGACCGTGATCGCGGACGCGGCGCCGGATGGCGCGGATGGGCTGGCGTTCAACGCCCTGGTATCGACCGTGAGGCTGGCCGGGAGTAACGCCGCGTTTCAAAAGCAATACGTGCAGACGGCGGCAATCCCGCAGGATAACAGCAGCGGGGACGGGGGAGGGCCGGCGGATGATCCCACGATAGATTGGTGGTGGGATCACGTGCCGTGGCTGCAACAGTTTTCCAAGGACCGGCTTTCCATCACGAATGTGAACGGAACCGTGGACCCGGGACAGAAGGACCCGAACGGGGATGGCGAATATATCGAGGATGACATTCGCAAGTATCCCAATGAGCTGATCAGCGGGACCGTGGCGCCCTGGATGAATTGTTACGTGGGGCACACCACGTGGACGGCGCTGGTGTATTATAACTACCCGGACACGTCGGATACCGAGTCGGATGCGGCGGAAAACGTGTTCGGGCCGGATGACGGGAGCGACAACGCGAGCGCGCAACTGCCGATCTACGCGCAGGTGGTGGCGACAAGCGCGGTGACGCAGACCTATGCGCAATTATCCTCCTACACGAGCCCGGAGCCGGTCCCCACCGGGCTGGCGGCAGAGTTGTATCGAGCGGTGAACCCGTTGCAATACGAGGGAACATGGGATGTGGTCCAAGAGGAGCCATACGCGGGCGGGATGCTGGGCGTGCTGCTCAATCTCTCCGGCGGGCGCGCGGAATGGACGGCCATGAACGCGCTGGTGCAGGAAGTCTCCGATAACCTGGACAAAGGGATCACGACTTACAAGTTCGGCCCGGCACGGCAATTGAGCATCGCGGACCTCATGGAGCAATTGCGGGCAACGCGGCGGCGGACGATCTCGGGCAAGATCAAGGAGCGGACTACGGGGCAGCCGGGCGACGCGCCCACGGTGATCGGGTCATCGCACGGACCGGACTCCAGCAGCAGCACGCCGCCGTCGAGTTTCCGGTATCCGTGGATCGATTACATCACGAGCCAGGAGAGCCTGGATGGGAGCAATGACACTTACCAGGCTCTTCTGGGTTACGGGCAGAGCAGCTTTGCGGGGGATGATAGTATTGACCATTCCGGGCCGCTGGAGAATCTGGAGGTGAGCGTTGGCAATGACGGGAGCGGATGGACGGGGCCATACTATGATTGCGGCAGCCTGTATAATGTCTTTTCCGTGGTGAGCGGGGATGACACGAGCGCGAATGACTGGCTCTGGATCGGGCGGACCGACTCCGATGGCAATGGCGGCTCGGCGCGCATTGTGCCATCTGATCCATCGCTTTATCTGTCCCAGAATCTGGACCCGGGGGATGATGGCGACGGGGATGCATTCATTAACCTTTCGCTGGGCGACCTGATCCTGGAGATACAGGACAGCGACGGGCAATATATCCACCTGGACGTGGATGCGATGCTGGTGGAAATCCAGGACACGGACGGCAACCTGATCGATCTGGACCTGAGCGGCGACCCAATCATCAAGGTCGAGAACTCGGACAATGGAAGTCACGCCTATCTGGATGAGAACAGCCTGAATTTATCCGATGGAGATACCGGCAACGCAGCCGACCTGGAGGCGAACAGCCTGAGCCTTTATGACGCGGGAACGGGAGCAACGGTGACCATCGATGCTTCGGCGACCGGAGGGCACGACGTTAGTTTTCAGGAGGTGCAGATATGCGTGAGCGGCACGACGAAGACCATTCAGGTGCTTGCGAGCGCGCCGTATTAAAGGAATTCGGGAAAATTGCCAATTGCTAAAGTGTGATTGCTAATTGACCAGAATCCAGAACTCGCGCTCCACCTTTTACTCCCGAAACAGCAATCACACATTAGCAATTAGCAATTTCTTCTATTTATGAATAACACGCTTTCCAATCCCGTCTGCGCCCGGTTCACCGAGGCGCAGCGACGCAATGCCATTTCGCTGCTCAAACGGGTTCCCATCAAGGGGGACGAGGCAAAGGCGCTTGTCGAGATCATGGATATCCTGATCAAAGCCCAGGCTTCGCCTTCGGCCACGCCCGGACAAGAGGGCGAATCAATTAGCAATTAGCAATTTTTCCCGATGTCCATCGGCTCATTCCATCAGCCTGATTCGAGCGGGAAGTGCTGCGGGTGCCTCACGGATTGCGGCTCCTGTTGCACGGTCACCTATCAGACGCGATCAATAACGATGGCGAAATGCGGGTATCTCGGACCGGCTACCGGGCCATACTCCAATATTACGGGTACGAATCCGTATATAGACAGCATTATACCCGCATATGTTTCGACTCATTGCCCGCCTCCTTCCGGGTACGTCGCCAGCACAGTAGTTCAATGGTATCACAAAAGCCAGTATTGCACCATTCAATACGATGGGTGCATATGTTATAGCCTGGATTACGGCGATGAAATGCCCCAATTGGATATGTATCTGGATTGTGGGTGTTCTGGGTATTGTCCGCCCCCCACCAATCAAGGCGGGGAAGGAGGAACAGGAGAATGGTATGCGAACACCATTCCTTCAGGGTGTCAATCAGTTCCCAATTGGGGGTCTTATCAGGGATCGAGGGTCGGTCCTCAATCCCCTGGCACCGTACAAAATCAGTTTAGTATCGATCCCGGAACCTGCGGCCCACCCACTTCATCAGGGTCACAGACAATAGAAGGGGAATCTACGGTAAGTGGTGAGGCGTTCGATTCCCAGGATTGTAGTGGTTCCGGGAACCCCTGGTCTGCGGTTGGTAACGCCATAATGTCTCTTGCCTGCGGGACGACCTGGGTGAATCAATATCTCTATGACCCATATAGCGACCAGGAACTGCTGGGATATGCGCGGACGGCTTTGACCGGCGAGAGCTGGACCGCGTGTAGCGGGACCTGCATGGCGAGCGTCGCGTTTACCGGCAAAAACGACGAGGATTATACGGACGTGGCGATGACCGACCTGCAATACACGGTCACTTCCGGCGCCGACGGAGGGACCTGTTACTGGACGGTGCGCTTTACGAATACGAGTGGCGGCATTACTGACACGGCGATGAGCGGGAGTGGAACATTCACCCTAAGACCGGACGGAATGGGAACCCTCAATTATGATGGCAACAGTAACTACGCATCCGGGGCGGGAACCTGGCAGATTATTAACCTATCCGGCAATGCGCCCTCCTGATCCAGGCCTATCCATGATGCTGGCGGTGGCAAATAGCCGCCGCGACATTTGCCTGAACCGCTGCCCGAATGGCGCGGCCCGATGCGAGCAATGGCTGGCGTCCTCCGGTGCGGTAACAGAGGCGCACGAGGCTTTTTGTCCCGCTGGCGCATGGCATGAGTACCATTACAACGCGGCACGGAGGGCTGGGGCGGGGGGGGCGGGGCAATTGCGGATTGCGGATTTCGGATTGCGGAATGCGGAATGCAGAGGCGGCAGAACGCGGTTACCAGACGGGGCGGGGACGATCTTGAAGAGGATGCTGGGATGGGTGGGAATCAAGGCGGCGGAGACATGTGCGTGCAACCGGCGGGCGGCGGAGATGGATCGGCTGGGGATGGATTGGTGCGCGGCGAATATGGAGACGATCGTAGGTTGGCTGGAGGAGGAAGCGGGGCGGAGGGGGATGCCGTTTAGCCGGTTCGCGTCGCGCTGGCTGGTGAGGGCGGCAATCGCCCGGGCGCGGATTGGATTAGCATTATTTTTATGGACACACACAATAACAACAGCAACTCTAATGAAGAGGCCGTGGGCGCTCAAAGTGCGCCGGCGGAGATAAACTCCGGCAAGGTGAACGATGCGGCGCAGCAGTTGCAGGCGGCCGTTTCGAGCTTTGCGCAGGAAACCCAAAGAAACCAGGAAAGCCTTATCGCACTCATAAAACAAATGAGCGACCAACTCCGATCAACCGATGCCAAGGGGCGGGCGGACCGCGCGCAGATTGATAAGCTTGCGAGTCAGATTCGCAATTACCGGAGCTAATCGCGGGCCTTTGTAAAACCTGGATAGACCAATGAGCGACAACCACTCTAATAACCTGGCCGACTCGGAGCGCGAAGACCTGGAACTAACCCTGGCCTGCGTGGGGCAGATCACCCGGGAGTTCGACAACATGACATCCCGGTTGCGGATGGACAATGCGGAGATTGCCATGTTGAGCGCGGAGCTTCAACGCCTCGGCGGCAGCGGCAGCCGTAGCGCAAGCCCGGCGGGGCGGGGAGATTCCGCCCTCGCGGCGGGCTTCGAAGAAATCGAGCAATCGCTGGCGAGACAAAGAGCGCTGGGAAAAGTGCTCTGCGACGCTGCTTCCACCTTTGCCCAAGAGTTGGTCCGCTGGGGGGAGGATTTGGAGAGGCGCGAGCAACAGCAAGAGACTGCTTTATTGTCTTCCCCTTCCCTTCCAATCGTAACGGGTGAAAATGGACTGCTGCCGGACGAGTTCGGCGTTCCGGAGGGCTTACAAGAACGGCAGCAAGACGACTCGAATGCTTCTGAAGTATCGGGAGAAAGCTTTATTAATAAGACTTTACTTGCTCTGGCAGTAAAAAAGCCGGATGGTTCCGTAGTAATAGTCATGACTAAAGTAAAAACCCAAGAGCAAGCCGATTTACTTGGAGTGCCCATCGGTACGGATGTGCCAATCTTTGTGCCGCCTGATGTCGACCCTCAAGCAATGGTCGATCAATGGAGTCGGCCAACGGAAAAAAGCCCAATCGATTTTTACGAAACGTGGAAGCCAGGCGGACCAAACGATTACAAAAAGAGATTTGGTGCCATTTATGACGCCTATGGCAATTTTGAATATGGGGCGACAGGCGCGGCCTATGGATTTACCAAAGCGGAAATAGAGGGAGGGGGTGAGATGGCCGCATTTTATCAACATCACGCGTTCAATAACCCGATCAATCGCGCGGACATTGGGGCGGGCCATAGTGTGATCAGCGGAGGCGGGAAACTTCTAACAATCCCGTACAAGTGGATCCCATAGGTCCGCGCCAAGACATGAACATTATGAACAACGCTTTCTTTGCTTTTTGTAAGCGGAATAAGGGCAAAGTGCTGCTTCTAGGTTTGTTCCTGATATTTATCATACTTTTTTATCTCGGACCTCGGAGCAGGTTTCCTTCTGACCTCCCAAAAGACAGCGAACTCGTGGCATCTTTTCGGGAGCACCATGAAGCGTTTGAAGCGCTTTGCGCAATGGCCCTTGAAGATAGTGAACGTGTTTCCGACATAAGCGTGGACACCTTGCGCGAAACTTCATTGGAGAAACATCGCAAAGCCCAATATAGGGACCTGCTGGAACAAATTAAGCGCGATATGGATATAGGAATCGACGATCACGAAAGAGTGTTGTTCTCTTATAGCGGAGGAGGGGAGTTCTTAGCCATTAATCGGACTTGGGGGAAAGGCATTGCATATTATCCGAGTGGCCCTTGGAAAGGTAATTTAGTGGTAAAGGATTTGGATCATTTGGGGGATCGGGATGGGATTTACCTCGTGCCGCTTGAGAAAAATTGGTATCTTATCTATCAGAATTTGGATTGATTTGGATTGCCGGCGTTTACATGAAAGAATACCTGACGATGCCGTGGTAACCAAATGAGACTGATGACGCCGCATAGCTTCTGGCAAGGAAATAAGCGCGTGTTGCTATTTCTGGCGGGCGCGCTTTCTCTGATTGTATCCGCCGGTTACCGCCGAGGTGCATTTTCACCTGAACGACGCCTTGACAGCTAGTTCGTTCACGCATATTTCCTACAGCGGGCCGGTTCGCAACATACTGCCAATCAACCCACTTGGACCGAACGGTCCATTAAGTAATGTTAATATCGACTGGTTCTGGGGCTGGAAGGTCAATTACCGACTAGACGGCCTTTGCATCCTACAGGAGTATAAGCAGTGATATGGGTAGATACCAATTAATATCGTGTATTGCAATATTGACAGTCCTCTGCATTTGCGGATGCGAACGGGTGGAGGAACTCACTCCCGCTGAGATGGCCGAAAGCGGTCGCAAGATACCAGGGACCTATGATATTAAGGACGATAACGGAGTAAATGTTGCGTTTACGTTGTACGCAAATGGATGCTTTGTACAGGATGTGAATGGTGCACGGAACCTGACTGGAAAATGGCAGATCGATGAGAGTGAGATACTTTTGTGGGCGGACGTCACCGAAAACGAGATTCGGAGTTTTGCGGGCGTGAAGTATTGGAACAGAGATTGGTGGATATTCGATCTGAGAAAGATAAATGGTCAGATCTGCGTACTCGGAGGGGCTGCCGATAGCCCAGAATCATGGAGCATTTTACGCCGGTTGAAGTAGAATTTCAGTCTAGCGATGCGATTCAGCCAAAGGCACAACGAATACTATCAACCAACGGCATTAAATGAAAAGAATCAAATACTTGAGCATGATTGTACTTATAAGTCTGATATTTTTAATCACACATCCAAAATACCTTATTCCGATTGTAGATAAGCTTGCTGCGGTTCAGGATTCGTGGGAAGCTTGGAGCAATCCGCTCAAAAACTATGGCGTTTCCTATAGTGTATTGTCTCGCAAATAGGTTTCAAAGATTCTGCCGCCCCTGCCGGGGCTTTGCCCGTTATGGCGTGGTACCGGGGGCTCACGCCCCCGGCTAATTTCGGGCAGTCCCTCCGGGACTCA
>Ga0182030_10005631_pt1 | contig 26525 bp, 19 predicted proteins | sample 812S3MmetaG_FD_121299 | JGI IMG/M metagenome (GOLD analysis project Ga0182030, IMG submission 121299) | Permafrost microbial communities from Stordalen Mire, Sweden - 812S3M metaG (Illumina Assembly) | ecosystem: Environmental > Terrestrial > Soil > Wetlands > Permafrost | place: Sweden...
CACTGCCGACGTCACCCGACTTTCCCGCGAGGTCGAAGCTCGCACTGCCGACGTCACCAGACTTTCCCGCGAGGTCGAAGCTCGCGCGGCTGACATCGTCACTCTCAGGAGCGACCTCGTACGAGCTCACGCCCAGATCGAAAGGGCCGAGAACCAATTGCGCACGGAAAATCAGCGCGAGGTGCGGCGAGCGGAGACGGCAGAGCGGGAGCTCGCTTCCGTTCGCGCGGAGCTGTCTGCGTTGGCGCAGTCGCAGGATGCGGAGGTGGCGCGATACGAAGGTGCCATGCGGGAGCGCGCTCAGGCGGCGCTAGCGCTCGAAACGGAGCTCGTGCGACGCGAGCGGATGATTCAGGAGCTCGTGGATGGTCTGGAGGATCGAGCGAACGAAGCGCTTCCGATGCCACCGGCGGCCACGGTCGTGGACGTCGACACTGCGCGGGACGAATGCGCAGAACTGCGGACCAAGATCGAGGCCCTAGCGCTGGACATCGCGAGGCGCGAAGGAGAGGCACAGGCCGCTGCGTGGACCATCACGGAGCTCGAGCATCGACTGGCAGAATGCGCTGCGTCGAAAGGCGTCGACCCGGTATCCGGACGTGTGGCCGATGCCACCGTCGAGCCGCAGCAGGGCTGAAATACGCATGCGCAGGATCTGCGCTCTAAGTGTTCTAGCCCGCCTTGCATCCGTCTTCGCGCATGAGCGTTGACAGAGAACGCTCAGGTCTTAAGTTCGCCCGCGCGAGCCCCGCTAACGAGCTCTTTCCGAGCGGCCTGCCGCGCGTCCATGTCGAGCCTCCATGCCCTCTAAGCGAGACTATTACGAAGTTCTGAACGTCTCGCGCGGCTGCACCGCCGACGAGTTGCGCAAGGCCTATCGAAAAGAGGCGCTCAAGTACCACCCGGATCGCAATCCAGGAGACGCGGGAGCCGAGGCGAAATTCAAAGAGGCGAACGAGGCCTACCAAGTCCTATCCGACGACGAGAAGCGCCGCGTCTACGATCAATTCGGACACGCGGGCCTGCAAGGCGGGGGCAGCGATTTCGGCGGAGCCGGTGATGTCTTTTCGCACATGCAGGATCTCTTTGCGGAGATGTTCTCCGGCTCGATGGGCTTCGGCGGACAATCCCGAGGTTCCCGCCGCGCTGCGGACCTCCGCGTGCAGTCGCGCCTGTCGTTTCGCGACGCGGCGTTCGGGTGCAAGCGAGAGATCTCGGTGCGAGCGCCTGCGACGTGCTCAGATTGCGCGGGGACAGGCGCCAGACCTGGGTCTAAGCCGGAGGTATGTCCGCAGTGTCGTGGGACTGGCCAGGTGTCGCACGCTCGCGGATTCGTGATGTTCAGCTCGACGTGCGGTCGCTGTCACGGCGCAGGACAAGTCGTTAAGACTCCGTGCACGACCTGCGGGGGCCACGGGGCAGTGGAACGGAGTCACAAGGTGACGGTCTCATTCCCGGCGGGAATTGAAGCGGGTCAGCGGCTCCGAGTCCCCGGCCAGGGAGCGTCGGCAGCGCCCGGAATTTCGGCCGGCGATTTGTATGTCGAGGTCGATGTCGAAGCCGATCCGCGTTTCGAACGCGACGGTGCCGACCTTGTCACCCGTGTGGGCATATCCTTTGTGGACGCGGCTCTCGGGGCGGAGATCCATGTTCCAGCGCTCGAACCCGATGAGGCGGCGACCACGATTCCCTTGCCAATTCCTCCGGGAACGCAGTCGGGCGCCATTTTCACGATCAAGGGCCATGGCGTCCCGCGGCTCGACGGGCGGGGACGAGGGTCACTCGTCGTCGTCACGCAGATCGATGTTCCGATGGCGCTAACTTCGAGAGCTCGCGAGCTCCTCGAGCATCTTGGGGAAGAGCTCGGCGCGAGCTCGACAGCCTCGAGGCGTGCCGCCTCGTCGGAATAGTCGACCAGAAATACCGGCTTTCGATGGCCATCGAACTCGAAGGGCTCCGTCAAAAACTGGTTCATGCTCCGACGTTGCATGCAACCGGTCGAGTCGCCGGTGTGACCGGGCTCGCGCTGCGCTTCACCATCCCCGGAGCGCGGATCGGCGATGTCGTCGTCGTGCGCCGGCGTGGCGACCCGTTGACGTGCGAGGTCGTTGGATTCGACGACGGCGTCGCAATCGGCCTGCCACTCGGAGACCTCAGTGGCGTAGGTCCGGACGACGCGGTCGAGGCCACCGGTCGCCCCTTTGAAGTGCGCGCCGGAGATTCCCTCCTCGGAAGGGTGGTAGACGGCCTCGGGCGTCCGTGCGATGGGGGCGCTCCGATTGAGGGCGAATTCGTGGCGGTCGATCGTGCACCGCCCGAGGCCATTCAGAGACGCCCTGTCGCAGCCGCGATGACAACCGGAGTGCGAGTGATCGACGGAGTACTCACCTTGGGCGAAGGACAGCGAGTTGGACTGTTCGCCGGATCCGGCGTTGGGAAGAGCACTCTGCTCGGGGCGATCGCTCGCGGAACGGATGCAGATGTCGTTGTCGTCGCGCTCGTCGGAGAGCGAGGGCGTGAGGTCGGGGAGTTTCTCGAACGTTGCCTCGGGGAGCGAGGGCGCGCCAAGAGCGTCGTCGTCGTGGCGACAAGCGATGCGCCCGCCCTCGAACGACTGCGAGGGGCTCAAGTCGCGACGGCATACGCCGAGCATTTCCGGGACCGCGGAGCGCGAGTGATGTTGCTGCTCGATTCCGTCACCCGGGTGGCGCGAGCCCAGCGTGATGTGGGGCTCGCTTCGGGGGAACCTCCGACCAGGCGAGGCTACCCGCCCAGCGTGTTTGCGATGCTTCCGAGGCTGCTCGAACGCTCGGGGCAAGGAGTGCGTGGGAGCATCTCAGCGATCTACACGGTGCTCGTCGAAGGCGGCGATATGGACGAACCCATCGCGGACGAGGTTCGCGGAATTCTCGACGGCCATATCGTTCTCGACCGCGGTATTGCGGCACGAGGGCGATATCCCGCGATCGACGTTTCGATATCTCTATCGCGCGTGATGGACTCCTTAGTAACGCCGGAGCATCGTCGTCTTGCGCGTCGACTGCGATCGCTCGTGGGGATCTACGAAGCCAAACGCGACCTCCTCGCGCTCGGCGCCTACGCGAAAGGAACCGACAGAGAGGTAGACGAGGCCGTCGAACGCATGCCGAAAATCGAGGCGTGGCTCCGGCAAGATGCAAGCGAGCAATGCTCGATGACCGCGACCTTGCAAAGCCTTTCGGCGGCGGTTGCTTAGCCTTTAAACGAGTGGGCTCTTCGAACCAATCCGCCCAGCGCTCGCTCTCGGCGCGCGGCTGGCGGTCGCAACATTCCGAACTAAGAGTAGATTCCTGCCATGATCAAACTCTACGGACATTCCAATCGCACGGCCGCGAACATTCTCAAGATTCGAGCTGCACTTGCGGCTGCAGGAGTCGACTACGAATATGTCGTGATCGACCTGGCATCCGGTGAGCAGCGTAAACCCGAATACCTCGCCATCAACCCCCACGGCAAGGTACCGCTTCTCGTCGACGACGGATTCAACCTGCCCGAGTCGGACGCCATCCTATTCTATGTCGGGGAGAAGTTCCCCCAGGCTAAGCTTGTTCCCAGCGACTTGCGTCATAGGGCTCAGGCATATCGGTGGGTCGATTTTGCATCCTCCGCTATCTACACGGCCTCCTATGACATCTATGCCCACTCCTCGCCCAAGTCCATGATCCCAGTTGAAAACCATTCGCCATTCGTCGCCGAGCGGGGCCGCGCTGCTCTGGATCGAGCCCTCGCCGTGCTCGAGGCGCACCTCGGTGCCAGCCGATGGATGGTCGGCGAGCAGCTCACCATCGCCGACTACGCGATCGCGGCGGTCGTCCACATGGTAAAGTCTCGTGAGCAAATGGCTGCGGGCCGCTATCCACATATCGAAGCTTACCAAGACAAGATCGAGTCCAGCGCTGCCTGGAAGAAAGCGCTCGCTGCGACTCCGTGACCCGCGGTTGACTTCAGTCATGGGACACCTTCGACCCGCGGCGAGCGACAGATCTCCCCGACTCACCTGTTCCAACGCCTGCAGCCGAGTCTGATCTCATGCGGCCCTGCCTTGATCGCATCGGAGGGGAGTCCCCGACATCGCGCGTGGATCGGCGGTGGGGAATCTCGAAGCATCTTCGCACTGGAATCCGGTCGCTCGCAGTCGCTTTCATGCTCGCGGGCGGCTGTTCACCGCCGACGTCTCGGGCCCTCACCGTGACGTCGGCGCCTTCCGTCACACCTGCGAAGTTAGCGAAAGGCACGCCGGCCCTTGCTTATCCGCCTTCCCGCCGTGTCCCCGAGATCGATATCGTCCATGGCATTGCCGTTCCCGATCCCTATCGCTGGCTCGAGAATGCCGACAGTCGAGAGGTCGAGCGGTGGGCAAGCGAGGAGGATGCCCTGGCGCGCAGTGAGCTTTCGAAGCTTCCGCTCCGTGATGCCATCCGGAGTCGCTTGAGTGAGCTCCTCTACGTCGAAAATGTCGGCATTCCCCGCCATGCTGGAGAACGCTTGTTCTTCCAAAGGCGCGGCGCCCACGATGAGAAATATTCCGTCTGGGTTCGCGAAGGGAGACTCGGGCCCGAGCGGATCTTGCTAGATCCGACCGCCTTTTCCACCGACGGGACGGTTTCGCTCGGAGCCTGGAGCGTATCGTGGGACGGAAGGAAATGCGCCTTTACCGTCAAGGCCAATAACTCGGACGAAGCGACGCTGCGGGTGATCGACGTGTCGACCGGGATCTTGAGTTCAGTCGACACGATCGACGGCGCCAAATACGCATGGCCGTCATGGACGAGGGATAGCGATGGGTTTTACTACACGCGACTTCCCCCCGCTGGGTCGGTGCCTGCCGCAGATCGACCAGGGTATGCAGAAGTGCGGCTGCACCGACTCGGTCGAGACCCTTCGACCGATAGCCTCATCCGACCGAAAAACGGAGATCCGAGGTCGTTCGTCTCTGCGTCGCTATCGAAGAACGGTCGGTGGCTCGTGCTTACGACGGAGCACGGATGGACCCGAACTGATGTCGAGGTGATGGACCTCCGCGCCCCACGACGTCTTGTAGGCGAGTGGAAGCCATTGAGTGTCGGCACCGATTCCCGCTACGACGTCGAAGTCGACGGGGATCGAATGTTCGTTCGCACGAACGAAGGCGCTCCAAACTATCGGGTGTTCGCCGTCGACCCGGCCCACTTGGAGCGAAGCGCCTGGGTCGAAGTTGTTGCGCAGCGCTCCGAGGCCCTCCAAGCCGCGACTGTGGTTGGCCACCGCCTCTCCCTCACCTATTTGAAAGACGTCGCAACGGAGCTCGAGCTGCGGGAGGAAGACGGCACGCTCGTACGCCAAATCGCTTTGCCTTCAGTGGGCAGCTCGAGCGGGCTGGTCGGAGATGTCGACGACGATCGGGCGTACTACTCATTTCAATCGTTCACATTTCCAAGTGAGATATTCGAAACAAGCATACGGTCCGGAGAGACCACCCTATATTATGCACTTCACGTCCCGGTCGATGCGTCCAGATACGTGACCGATCAGCTCTTCGCGACGAGCGCGGACGGGGTCCGAATACCGTTTTTCGTCGTACGAGACGCCGAGCGAGTCTCCCATGGCCCTTCGCCTACCGTGCTGTCCGGTTACGGGGGCTTCTCCATCTCCCTCACGCCAGCATTTTCGCCATCGATCTTTCCGTGGCTCGAGCGAGGCGGCATCTGGGTCGTTGCCAATCTCCGAGGCGGCGGGGAATACGGGGAAGACTGGCACAGGCACGGGATGCGGCGCGAAAAACAGCACGTGTTCGACGACTACATCGCTGTCGCAGAAGAGCTTGTGAGCCGCGGACTTACGAGGCCAGCGGACCTCGTCGCGATGGGTCGTTCCAATGGCGGGTTGCTCGTCGGTGCGGCGATGACTCAGCGGCCCGACCTATTTCGCGTGGCACTGTGTGGGGTCCCTCTGATCGATATGGTTCGATATCCACTTTTTGGAAGCGGACAGACCTGGGTCGAGGAATACGGTGACCCGAGCGATCCGGACGACTTTGCGGCTCTGCTCGCCTACTCTCCTCTCCACCACGTCGAGTTCGGTCGACGATACCCCGCGACGCTTCTCCTCAGTGCGGACAGGGATGACCGGGTCGACCCCGCGCATGCTCGAAAGTTCGCCGCGGCGCTCCAGTGGGCATCCCGAGGAGGGCCGGTGCTATTGCGTATTGAGAGACACGCGGGTCATGGTGGCGCCGACAGGGTCCAATCGTCGGTCGACCTGATTTCCGACGAGTACGCCTTCGCGCTCAGCCAGGTTGAGTGAGATCAAACCTGGCCGGCGGCATCGCCATCACCTTGGAACATCACCACCCGGTGGGCGACATCTCGCGGTCGAGGTCCATTCTCTCATGGGATCGCTGACGGGTCGCTTTGCGGAGAGTCGGGCTTTGGGACATAGATCAGAAGGAGTGTGACTACGGCAGAAGACCGAACCCGTACGTATCGAGGATGTCGCCGAGCAGGACGCGGTTCTCGTCGCGAAGGAACGTCCCGACCGATGTTGCCACAAGATCGGACTCCACGTGGTCGAAGACCTCCGCGCATATCCGTTCAGGGTCGTGTCGCGCACGGTAGAGAATGCCATCTGAACGGCCGTGATGAGGAGACGAAATGACTTCGGCGGTTCCGGATGCTCGGTCAAGCCGCGCCTTGCGTATCGAAGGCATTCGCGGCAGCGACGATGGGCTCAATCGGACGCCGCTTCCGAAGAAGATCGAGCGGCCTCTTACCACCCAAGCGATCGTTTCCAGCGACGAAGAAGCGAGCCTGAGACCACGGATCATGATCTCGAAGAACATCGAGCACCTCTGTGAATCCAGGGATGGTCGACGCTCCATCGCCGAACTGCCACGCGGGGTAGAGAAGACCGCGTTTAGGAAGTATAACCGCAAGCAATTGTCCGGCCCTGCGCCGTTTATCGACCGCCTGCCTGGAGACGCCCAGGAGCTTCGCAACCTCGCTCGCACTGAAGGCTCCGCCGTCTGCCGTCAGCAGCTGACGCATCGCAAGAGCGCCCCGGAGCCGTGCCTTCGCAAATGGGTCGGTCGTGCTGGTCGGCATCAGTCGCTCGATTAAGACCTGGAGCATTCCAAAGCGATTCTGGAGCGTCTTCGCAGGCACGTTCGCGGTGACGTTGATGACCTCGCGTATGAGGTCTCCCTGAGCCTTGGACTTCAGCATCACCTGGGGTGCCATGGGAAAGGTTTGCTAGGAGGAAGCAACTTCGTCAACCCGTGCAGATAACTTCGTCAACCTGCGCCGACTCCGAGCGTGCCGACGTGCGACGCGAGAATCCTCCGCGGATGGGTGTCGACAGCCCATCAGAAAATTCGCCGTGAGCTGCTGTCACGTAGCGCGTTTCTGCGCCAGCAGGGTCGCCAGCGCCTTGCCAGTCGCGACGAGGTTACGGCGGATACTCCCCCCGATGGCTTCCTCGATGGCGCGCCCGACCCGGCCCGCCAGAAACCCTGGGATGCCTCGTATCTTGCTCGCATCAATCGAGAGTGTTCCCCGCACCGACATCCGTGTCGCACCAGAACCGTCATCTGAAAAGAGCGTCTTGCCTTGGCAGCGGAACGCGTCGGTCAGCACACGGGTTTCGGTCCGAAAGTCGCAAGACAGCGTCTCGGAGTTCCAGCGCGTGTGGTCCGTCCATGCGAGCATCCCCTCGCTCAGGACTGCGCGCGCGATCGCCGGGATGTCGCCCCCTCCACGCCAGTCGCTGACGATCTCGATGATGGGCCCGTCTTCCGTGCGCGAGCGGATCTCGACACCTCGCACATCGGGAAGCAGCTTGGAGATCGCGAGCGTGCAGTCGCGATAGGTTGAAAACACGTCGAGCTTCGGGAACGCGATGACCGCATCGGATTGGAGGTCCATGGCTCCCGCCAAATTAGACCTCCGCGCCCATCATCGCGAGCTTCTCTCGCGCGAATTGCATCCGATGAAGCCGCGCGAAGACCCCCCGTCGCGCAAGAAGCTCATCGTACGTTCCCGATTCGACGACGCGCCCCTTGTGGAACACGACGATGCGGTCGGCAGCGCGAATCGTCGATAGGCGGTGGGCGATGATGAGCGCGGTCCGATCCCGCAAGACCTCCTCTATGGCCCGCTGCAACCTCGCTTCTGTATCCGAATCGACGCTGGCGGTAGCTTCATCCAAGATGAGCAGCGGCGCCTCCCTATAGAGAGCTCGCGCGAGTGCCAGAAGCTGCCGTTCGCCCGCGCTGAAATTCATACCTCGCTCGTCGACTGCCAAATCGAGCACGTCTTCGCCTTTCGACAGACGCCGAGCGAGAAGCTCGAGAGCGCCAACGCGAAGCAGCGCATCTCGCACTCTCGCCCGGTCGGGCACAGCATCGGAGACCGACACATTCGACAGGACCGACCCGGAGAACAGGAACACGTCCTGCGGAACTATGGAGAAGAGAGCTCGCAGCTCTCCATGATCGTAGGATCGGACATCGCGACCAAACACACGAACTCCGCCACCCTCGGGCTCGTAGAGTCGAATCAAGAGGCTCGCGACGGTCGTCTTTCCGGCACCGGTCGCCCCTACGAGCGCGACGTGCTCGCCGCGGCGCGCTCGGAACGTGACGTCCGACAATACGGGCGAACCGGACTTATAGGAGAAGTTGACATGATCTAGCGCTATGGCCTCATCCCGTGGTCCCGGGGGACCGCACGCCTCGTCAGCGAGCTTGCCTGGTACGGTATCCGGTTCATCGAGAAGCTCGAATATCCGTTCCGCACCCGACATCGCGCTCTGAAGAAGCGTGTAGCGCTGAGAGAGCAGACTGACCGGCTCGAAGAACTGCCTAATGTACTGGGTGAACGTGACCAGCAGCGCAAAGGAAACCGCGTGATCCGCCAAGCGCCGAAGTCCCGCGAACCACAGGATACTGGCGATGCAGAGCGAGCTGACCATCTCGATAGCGGCATCGAGTATGGCTTCAAAGAAGACCGCTCGTTTGTTCGCATCGCGATACCCGACGTTGATCTCATCGAACTCGTGAGCCATCGCCGGCTCGCGAACAAACGCTTGAACGACAGAGATGCCCGTCACCTGCTCGCTCAAAAACGCATTGAGCCTCGCAGTGCGGGAGCGAACGTCGCGATACGCAGCGCGGGACTGTCGCCGGACTGCGTTGACGATCAGACCCACGATCGGCAGCGCTAGGAATGACACCAGCGACAGTCGCCAATCGAGCATCAACATGAGCACGACGATTCCGACCAGCGAGAGAAGGTCGCCCATCGCGTTGAACACGCCCGATGAAAAGAGCTCTCCCAAGGAATCCACATCGTTGGTCGCCCGAGTGACGAGGCGTCCTACTGGGGTGCGATCGAAGTAGCTGAGCTTTAGACGCTGAAAGAACTGAAAAATACTTGAGCGAAGCGCTGCCATCGCACGCGCCCCAGCGACCTGCATGGCATACGTCTGCACCAGTGTCAGCAATTGGAGCACGACGACCAATGACGACAGAAGGAAGCCGTCCACGAGAAGACCGTGGGCGTCGCGAGCCGCGGCGCGTCGCACGACATCGCCCATGACGAGGGGTCGAACGAGATTGATTCCCGTCAGCAATACCAATGTGACGAGCGATATAACGACCAGCGCAACGTGTGGGCGGACGAATGGCCACAACCGAAGAAGCAGGCGCGCATCGCGGACGCTGCCAATCGCTCCTTCGTCGTGGAATGCCCGAAGAGTCGCTGAACCGCCGGGATGCGACTTCGAAGCGCCGGAGGCACCGTCCGCTGGCGATCGAGGGTCTTTCGGCGTCGCCCGCTCTTTCGACGAGGTGCTCACAACGACCCGACCTTCGAATGCGCTGCCCCGTCGAAACCTGGCTCAATCTCCTCGAGCTCCTGCTCCATTTGCTGCTCTTCGGCAAACGCCGCGTAGAGTCCGCCAAGAGACACGAGCTCGCCGTGCGTGCCCTGCTCGACGATGCACCCATCATCGAGCACGACGATTCGATCGCAGCCGGACGCGACGGTGATTCGATGGGTGATGAGTATCAACGTCCGCTCGGATGCCCTTCGCTCGAGTGCCTCCACGATCGCAGCTTCTGTCTTAGGGTCTACAGCGGAAAGTGGATCGTCGAGCACGAGAATCGGGGCATCACGAAGCAGCGCCCTAGCGAGCGAAACCCTCTGCCGTTGTCCGCCCGACAGCTGAACTCCGCGCTCACCGACCACGGTTTCGAACCCGTCCGGCAGACTGGTCGCCTCGGAGAGCACCTGCGCCTCGCGCGCGGCGTCACGGACACGCTCACGATTTCCGGGGGCGTCGGGGTCGTCGAGAGAAAGACCGATGTTGCGCGAAACCGTGGTCGAGAAGAGAAATGCGTCTTGCTGCGCATATCCTATCGCGGATCGTACGACGTCGAGTGGCAAGTCGCACACGTCGATTCCGTCGATCGCAACCGTCCGCTCAGGGGTTGGAAGCAAACGCGCGAGAAGCATCGCAAGCGTCGTCTTGCCCGAACCGGTGCGTCCGACGATGGCGAGCGACTCGCCCGGGTTCACCCGGAAGCTTACGTCCCGGAGCACCAAGCGTTCGCCATAGGCGAAGCCGAGACCTTCAACCGAAAGCGCGCCAGATATCCTTCCACCGGGACGAGTCGTCCCTCCAATGACGTCCGGCTGGGCACGGAGGATGTCCTCGAGCCGAGCAAAGCTCGCACGTCCTCTCTGCACGATGCTGAGCGCGAACCCCATCGCCACCATCGGCCACACCATGCGCGCGAACGCACTCCAAAAAGCGAAGAATGACCCTGGAGAGAGACCTCCCCCCGACGGCCCCCGCAAGAGCAAGGACGCGCCATAACAGAAGAACACGAGCGACCCTGCCGCGGCGACTGCACCGATCGTGGGCCCCAGAGAGCCTCGAAGCCTGGCAAGCGCAAGACTGGCACGCAAGTACTCCCGATTGATCTCCTCGAATCGACGTCCCTCGGTCTCCTCGAGAGCAAAACTGCGAATGACGCGCACTCCAGCCAAGTTAGATTGAAGTACGTCGGTCATCCGGCCGAGAGCGGCCTGCGTCTCACGCATCCGGTGGTACAGTCCTCGGGAGATTCGGCGGGATAGCAGGGTCACGAGCGGCAATGGCACCAGGCATGCAAGAGTGAGCTTGAGACTGATCGCGATCATGATCTGCAGAGCGCTTGCGAATGCAAATGCCACGTTGACGAGATTGAGAATCCCAAAGCCGAGGAGAAGGCGAACCTGCTGCAAATCGCTCGTGGCGCGACTCATGATTTCGCCCGTGCGCATGTGGCGATAATACGCCACACCGAGCTCGTGGAGTTTGCGCAGCAGCTCGTATCGAAGTTCGTATTCGGCGTCGCGGCCCGCGTTAAAAACGTACCAGCGACTCGCCACACGCACGACGAACGCAACGCAAGCGAGGACCAACATGAGGACGACCGATTTCCACACCTCCGCGGAGCGAGAGCCCAGGATTTCGTCGATCACCGTCTTCGACAGCCAGTCGATGCGGTTCATCGCCAACTGGAACCCCGCGAGCATCACCGTCCCCAGGATGTACCGCGGCACATGTCTGCGAAACTGACCTCGCAGCGTGGTCGGATAGCAAGGCATCATCAGTTGAAGCGCGTTCAATGCTGAGCTACCTCCGACCCCGATAGATGCTCTGTGCTCGGCATGCGTTGTCACGACCGGACCGGATGCGGCTTGCGGTGGGAGGTCGACAACCTCGGGCGAGTTTCGCGAGCCGACGACGACGCCAAATCTCCCACAGCCATGCGCACACCGAGCAACCCGAGCATCACTCGGGCGCCGCCCTTTCCATCGAGCTCCTGCACAACGCCGATCTTGCCGGCGAACGGGCCCGCAAGTACGCAAACCCGAGCACCCGAAACGATCTTCGAGCGAGGCGCGGACCGCCGTCCGATAGGGATTCCGCCGCCCGGCATTCGACTGGCAGCGGACGACTGGCCCTGGCGCAATCCAGCCATAGGGGCCGCCTCCCCCTCGTCAGGCACCTCGCGAACGCCGTCCAATTCGCGCTCTATCTCGCCCCTCTGCGCTGCGCGGAATCTACGCCTTAGCAATCGCGCCCCGTCGCCCATGGTACCCGACCCGCTTGCGTCGTCTCCCCGGACCACGTCTCTGGCCGCCAAGATCGCGCCGTCGGGGGTCCACGCGACCCCAGCAGCTGTAACGCCCAAGACTACGAGCGCGTTTTCGACTTGCTCGTCAAGCATCTCCACATGAGCCAACGCGACGGCTCGCGGCAATGTCCACCCTATTCCGATTGAGCGCCTTTCGACGGACGCGCGCTCCACGAGCTCGAGAAGTCCACCGCTCTCAAGCGAGGATATCAGGGCAGCGTCCTCACTTCCTCGAACGTGGATCGTGAACTGCTCCGGAAGGCAAGCAAGCGCAGATTCGAAATCGAGCGAGCGTGACGGATCGCCCAGACGCTCCGTCAAGTTCGCGAGGCCCGCAAGGGGTATCTCCATCGCTACTGCAATGGCCTCCGAATCGCTCTCGACGATCAGGCGAGCCGGAATCTCCCCACGGCCTTCGCCGTGGAGAAATATCGCTCGCGTCATTCCATGCTCATCTTCTACGGCACACGCCAAGTCGACTCCCAAACGCCTCAACCTAGAGAGCGCATGTCGCCCCCAGGCCGCCATGCCTGAACGCACGGCATTTCGCGCTCCAGCAGCGAATGATCTCGCTAGGAGAGACGACATGGGCTGGGCGGGCTCGGACACGGGGGACATTGGGAAGGAAATGCGTCTTGCCTGATAGCCAAAGCGAGCGGTTCGAGCGACCCGTGGCAGACTGACACACTGCCACACCATCGGAAACGTTGGCGCAAGGCATCCCAAGTTGTCAAACGCAGCAGCGACCCGCCTCGATCGTGCTACGGATGCGGGCACACCGGCATCTCACCTTGACATCGTGAATCAGGAGTAACCGTGCCTCGCACGACGAAACCACGCGGCACGACAGCAAGGCCCGCGCAACCCAGCCGATCCGACCCACCCGCAAACGCTCCGGAAGAAACGACGGAAGCTGACGCAACGGGCGACCCGGAAAGCGTCGATGGCGAGCCGCTTCCGGAAGATCATGCCATTGCGGGACGACACAGCGACATCCCCGACGATGACGGGGCGGCAACGCACGCGAGCCACGCGCAGATCGAACGCTTCGACGCTCTGTCCGCCTACCTGCACGAAGTTCAGCGACATCCGCTGCTCACGCCGGAGGAAACCCAGGCTCTCGCTGTCCAATTCGTGGAGACTCAGGACCCGGCGGTCGCCGCCCGGCTCGTTACGTCGAACCTTCGCCTCGTCGTCAAGATCGCCTACGAGTATCGGCGCGCGTACCGCAACATCATGGACCTCGTTCAGGAGGGAAACATCGGGCTCATGCAGGCGGTCAAGCGGTACGACCCATACCGCGGAGTGAAGCTGTCTTCGTACGCCGCCTGGTGGATTCGCGCGTATATTCTCCGATTTATTCTAAATAATTGGCGTCTCGTCAAACTTGGTACGACTCAGGCCCAACGCAAGTTGTTTTTCAATCTGCGGAAAAAGCGAGCCGAGCTCGAGGCGATGGGAATCGAGCCCACCAACGCAGAGATCGCACGGCAGCTTAGCGTTCCCGAGGACGACGTCGCCGAAATGGACGTACGGCTTCAGTCCAGCGAAAAGTCACTCGACGCACCCGTAGGGGATGCCGAAGGGCGGTCGATCGCCAAGATCGACATGATGCCGAGCCTGAGCGAAGGGCCCGAGTCGCTCATGGCCGATGGCGAACTCAACGCCCTCCTCAAGGACAAACTCGCAGCGTTCCGCAAGACGCTCGAGGGGAAAGACAAGGATATCGCCATTTTCGACGAACGGCTCGTCGCCGATGAACCGCTTACTCTCCAGGAGCTCGGTGATCGCTACGGGATCTCGAGAGAGAGGGTTCGCCAGCTCGAACAGCGACTGACGGGCAAGCTGCGCGAGTATCTTCGCGAAGCCATGGGCGACGCGGTCGATATCGCCTAGCTCGAGTGAACCCCGAATGCCGTCAACACCGAATAGGGGTACGCTTTATATCGTCGCCACCCCCATCGGGAACCTAAGGGACATCTCGGAACGAGCTGTGAGTGTCTTACGCGACTGCGATCGGGTAGTCGCCGAGGACACCCGACGTTCGCGACAGCTCCTCACGCATTTCGGCGTCATGGGCAAACCAGTCGAACGACTGGACGCCCACGCGTCGACAGAAGCCATCGCTCGTCTAGTGCACCACATGTCGGAAGGGGAGCGGCTGGCTCTTGTCACGGACGCGGGAACGCCGGTCGTGAGCGACCCGGGCGATAAGCTCGTCACTGCCGCGCTCGAAGGCGGAGTGACCGTAGTACCCATACCGGGGGCGAGCGCGGTCCTCACAGCTTTGGCCGGAAGTGGACTCGCAGGCGACGGACGGTTTCGGTTCGTAGGGTTTATGCCGCGCGATGGCGTGGAACGGCGCGAAGCGATCGCGCTCGTCTGCGAGACGCCTGAATCGGTCGTTTTGTTCGAGGCTCCGAGTCGTACGGGAGATACCCTAACGGACCTAGCGAGCGCGACACCGACGCGCCAGGCATGCGTAGCGAGAGAACTCACAAAAATACACGAGGAGTGGGTACGCGGCACACTCTCCGATCTCGCTGGCACCGCTCGAGAATGGATCGGGGAAATAGCGATCGTTCTCGGACCGTACGAGCCGGACGAACGAGCCCATCGCATCGATGACGCTGCCCTCGACTCGGAGATCGAACGTGCCATTGCCGCGGGAGAGCGACCAAAAACCGTCGCCGAACGGCTCGCAGCGTGGAGCGGTCGAACGAAGAGAGAAATCTACGCGAAAGCGCTGTCGGCGCGGTCGCGATAGGAAGAATTCCAAAGCAGGATTCACACGAGCTCGATTGGGCCGTGTATTTGCCTCCTCTCTCGGCTCCCATAGGTCGATGGATGACGCGCATCCGTCACATGAACGTTACTTGCGGGGGACACCATGTGGGCACCCATGGACCACTTGTTCGATACTCCGGTCAGCTCGGGGCAGTTGGCTCTACTCGCCGCGGCGCTTGTCGTTGCCTATGGCTTCGAATTCGTCAATGGCTTTCATGATACCGCCAACGCGGTAGCGACCGTGATCTATACGAAGTCGCTCAAACCCTGGTACGCGGTCATCATATCCGGCACGTTCAACTTCCTGGGCGTGTACTTGGGTGGAATCGCCGTGGCGATGAGCATCATCAAGCTCCTGCCAGTCGAGCTGCTTGCGACGAGCGGAGGCGCCGGGATCGCCATGGTTCTCGCTTTGCTATGTGCCTCGATCATTTGGAACATCGGTACTTGGTATTTCGGTCTTCCGGCGTCGAGCTCCCATACGCTCATCGGTGCCATCGTCGGCGTCGGCTTGGCCAATTCGATGCTTCCAGGACATGAATTCGGCTCGGGCGTGAACTGGCACAAGGTCCAGGAGATTGGAACGTCGCTTGTCCTTTCTCCCGTCGTTGGATTGACGGCAGCAGCCCTTTTGCTGGTTCTATTGAAAAGACTGATGCCGATGCCGGCGCTCCACACTTCGCCCGACGGAAACAAGCCGCCTCCGTGGTGGGTGCGAGCTGTGCTGATCTCGACGTGCAGCGGCGTGAGTTTCGCTCATGGGTCGAACGACGGTCAGAAGGGCGTCGGACTCCTGATGTTGATCCTGATCGGGATCCTGCCGGCCGACTACGCTCTCGACCGCACTCTGAGTCACGAGCGTATTTCGGCCATGATCCAGAGCACCGACAGAATCGAGCTGCTCGCCCAAAACCTCGGTCAGCAGGCCGCCCTGGCGTCGAGCGACGGAATGGCCGCCGGAACGACTGCACCTCCTGAGCTCGAGGGAGATCTCGACGAGCTTCGTGCGACGCTCCAGGACCGAAACTCGTTGGCAGAAATTCCTCCGGAGCAGCGTTTCGAGGTACGAAAGCGCATCCTGCGCGTCGATTCCGCGCTCGGGGCGTTAGAAAAGTCCAAGGCCAAAGCGCTATCCCCAAGCCAGTGGAACGCCCTCAAGAAGGAACGCTCGACGTTGCGAGCGGCCGTTGAGTTTGCGCCGTCGTGGGTGCTCATCGGTGTCGCGCTTGCGCTGGGGATTGGCACGATGGTTGGATGGAAACGCATTGTCGTGACGATCGGGGAGAAGATCGGCAAGACACATATGACGTATTCGCAAGGGGCCTCCGCCGAGGTCGTGGCCGCGACGACGATTGGCCTCTCCGGATGGTTGGGCCTTCCCGTGAGCACGACACATGTCCTGTCGTCCGGAATTGCCGGGACTATGGTCGCGAGCAAGTCTGGCCTTCAGAGCTCGACGGTTCGCAACATCGCTCTCGCATGGGTGCTCACGCTTCCCGTGGCCATGGGCCTTGGGGCCCTGCTGTTCCTCGGGTTCCGCGCTTTGATTCCCAACGCCACGGCGGCAACGCCCTCGGTTCACTTCGACGCTCACTCCGAGGAGCCGTCCGTCCTGGTTCAAGCTTCTGCCTCTCCGATGCGTTTGCATGGGTCGAACACCATTGGCGCCGAGCTCGCGCCGGCACTGGCACGAGCGTTCCTCGAGCAGCGAGGGGCGCATGACGTTCGGACACAGAAGAATGCGGGAGGTCTCGGATGGGTGGTCGCTGGGACGCTTCCGGGAGAGAAAGCTCCCATGCGTTTCGAGATCGAAGCTCCAGGATCGGAGGCTGCCTTTGAGGACCTGGCAAACGGGAACGCCGACCTAGGTATGTCATCTCGGGAGATCACAGCCGAAGAGGCGGAGATGCTGCGCAAAGCTGGAGTCGGAGATCTGACGGCCCAGGGAGGGGAGAATGTCATCGGACTCGACGGCCTCGCCGTGATCGTAAGCGCGAACAACCCGACAGCTTCTCTCAGCACGGACGCCATCGGAAGCATGTACAGCGGGCAGGTTGCGAGCTGGCCGTCGGAGTCTGGTGCGGTCGGCCCAGTGCATCTTTTCGCGCGGGACGACAGGTCAGGCACGTTCTCCACGTTCAAGGCCGCCGTTCTCGGCAATCGTCCGCTTGCTCCGTCTACCAATCGAATCGCTGATAGCGAGAAACTGTCGGATTCGGTCGCTGCGGATCCGCAGGCGATTGGGTTCGTCGGAATGCCACACGTGCGCCATGCTCGCGCGGTGGCGGTGTCCGAGAGCGAGGCTGCACCCGTGGTCCCGACTCCGTTCACGGTTGCGACGGAGGATTACCCGCTATCCCGGCGTCTTTACCTCTACGCACCGACTCCCCGACGCCACCCACTCAGTCAGGACTTCATCGCATTCACACTGTCGCACCAAGGACAAGCCGTGGTCGCAGCCAATGGCTTCGTCGATCTGGGCGCGCGGGCCAATGATGCAGCACCATCGTGCGATTCCTGCCCTCCCGCCTATGTCGCCATGACCCACGCCGCGAAGCGCCTGTCCATCGACTTTCGTTTTGCCTCGGGAACGACCCAGCTCGACGCACGCGGACAGCGAGATCTCGGCCGCCTTGTCACCTTCTTGCATTCGCTGCGACAACCGCGGGTCTCCCTTCTGGGCTTCTCGGACGTAGCGGGCGACCCAGAAACGAATCTCCGGCTATCGCGCGATCGCGCAAGAAAGATCGCTGATCTGCTCACGGCGCGAGGCACCGATCTGGATGGTGTCGCCGGATTCGGCGGAGTCATGCCAATCGCTGCCAACGATACGACCGAGCACCGCCTGCGCAATCGACGAGTGGAGGTCTGGGTGTCCGAGCGGTAAGGGATGAGTTCCGCTTCGAAATCGCTGCCAGCTATTCGACCAGCGGCGAAGCTGTGTGGTATCGAACGAACGTCATGTTCGCGCGCTCGTCGGATGCCCACCTGACCGTGCAAATTCCGGTTCCTTCTGAGGATCGTCCCCAGTGGTCGAAGATCGGAGTTATCACGCTCATAGGCTTTGTCGTGGGGGTAGCGTGGCCCCGAGTTCTCGGAGTACGCGTGGGCGCGCACCTTCCTCAATCCGCACCCCTGGCTTCGATTGCGGCGGCGGATCATGAACCGGGCACAAAGCCTGGCTCTTCTGCGGCGGTCCCCAGCCCGTCCGCGCGTTCGACCGAGCCACTCGTTCGAAACGAATCAGCCGCTTTGGTGGCTCCGCCGGCTTCCAGCGCTTCCGCGTCGGCCGTGTCGGTGTCGGTTGGACGTGGTGCCGTGGCATCGTGCAAGACCTCAGATGGAGAGTCCCTCCGCGGCGCAGACTGCGGTCGAACGCCGGCGCTCGATCGGGTCGTCGCGCGAAGCTTGCAGAAGCTCGCGGAATGCCCGTCAGCGAGCGCAAGTGCAGACAAGCTCCATCTGGTTGTTCGGGCCGACTACAATCGGGGGTCCGTTTCGCTATCCACGCGCAAGACTTCGGGGTCCGAAGCGCTCGTGGCATGCGCGAGAAGCGCCGTCGAAGGAATAAGCCTGGACGGAGTGGCTCACCGGAATCCCATCGCGACCGTCGCATATACGGTGACTCTCGACCCCGCGGCATCGAGTAGACCAACCGAGGAGGCGCCTGCTCCGCGCGGAGACCCTGCGACCGTCGAGGCCGGGCAGACGACGGAGGTGGTGTGGGACGTCGCCATCGTCAGGGACGCACCGAGGACAGGTCATGTGGTGGCCAGGCTCAAACAGGGAACAGCCTTGCATGTCGGGCCCTCACAAGACGGATGGTTTCCCATCAAATTCGGAGACAATTTCGCGACGGACGGTTGGGTCTACGGCGCAGCAATTGGGCGATAACGAGGTTCTTGCTCTCGAAGATCTTAAATGCAGAAGCTTGCGGCGACTTGAAGAGCCAACTCCGCTTCTCGTTCCCTATCCCAATGGGCGGCTCAATCGGTGTTTGCCGCGTCGGTTTCAAACCGAGCAGTCTGAGCGCCTCCTTGGTCATCGACCGACAGGAGCTCATCGACGCGTTTCTCTGCTGCGTCAAGCCGCGCCTGCGTCACTCGCGAAAGCTTGACCCCCTCTTCGAATAGACGCAATGAGTCCTCCAGCGGCAGATCGCCCTGCTCTAGCTTCTGGACTATCTCGCCGAGCTTCTTCATAGCGGTCTCGAATGTGTTGAGCTGAGTCTCTTCGTCCGAGGTTGTTCCGGAGGTAGCAGGGCGCACGGTCATGGTGAGTCAGCGTCGTACGGACGCAGCGAGGGCGCAAGTCGCACCAGCAGATCGCCCGTCGACAATCCCGGAACGATAGCGTAGCCGTCATCATCGAAGTCCACCGCGACCACTGCTCCGTCGGCGTCGACAAGCGTGGCGGTCAGTCTGCGGGTCGCCGGCGAGCCATTCGGACCCATGACTCGAAGACACGCTACCTCTCGAGGCGATTCCCGGTCCTTGCGATGATCTACCGCGCTCGGAACGCGAGCATAGGAACGTACGGTTGAATCCGGATCGAATCGCCCGACCCAACCGAGAAGCTCCGACACGCCCGCATCCCGTCGACTCTGAGTCGACAAAGCCAAAACAATGGCCCGACGAACTCGATCGTCACTCTCGAAGCGGAGCGCGCGAACCAGTCGGCCTACGACATCGCGCCCCGGACTGCCGCCCAGGGCTCGAGCCACCTGCTCGCGCGTCGCAGCATCGGGGCTCTCGTCAAGACCTGGGAAGGCTACCGAAAGACTTTCGCCATCCGTGCGGCGAACGAGCGCCCCGAGCGCAAGCAGTGCATCGGCTCTGCCTCCGCGCACGACGTCTACGAGAGTCTCGGTGCTCATTTTCTCGTCGGCGCCGCCTCCGATCAATCCATTGGACAGAATCTCTCGTACCCTCGGGTCCGGCTCAAGATAGCGACGCGCCAGCAGACCCTCCTTGTCTGCTTCGCTCAAACGGCCGAGCGCTCCCATGACCGCTGCGCTGCGAACACGCCCGTCCGGATCGAGCAGCGCCCGCGACAGGGGCCGATCCCCAAACGCGACAAGCGCTTCGACCCCTATCGCACGGTCCTTTGCGTCCTGAGACCCCGCGAGCGAGTTCACCAAGGAATCAAGAATTGCACTTGTCGCGCCTCGTACTTTTCGACGCACCAAATATGCGCGCACCGCATTTCGCCGCGTGGCCGACTGCGCCGCCATGGCCTCTATTGCGCCAAGAGCCGCGACACTTGGAGATCGAGACAAGGCACACAGGGCTGGACCTTCAACGACCGGGATTTTCATAAACTCCAACAGCGACGTTACAGCCGACACATCGATCTCTCGGCCCAGGACACCGATGGCGGCATTTCGGACTTCTGGCAGCGCGCTCACCATCGCTCGCGCCGTCGCCGCGCGAATCACGTCGACGCCCTGCACATGACGCGCCAGTTCAAGTGCATCGAGCGCGGCGGCATCATCACCGATCAATCCGGCAATCGCACGCTCCGCCTCGACGCTGCCGAGACGAACGAAGACCTCCGCCGCCGCCAGGCGAACACGAAAGTTCGGATCGGTAACGGCCTCGCGCGCAGCGTCAAGTGCGCGCGCATCGCCAAGCGAGGCCAGCGCAGATAGGACAGCTATCCTCATCTCGTCGCCCGGCGATCGAAGCTGGCGAGCGATGGCGGTGAGCGATCGCATGTCCCCAATTCGTCCTGCCAGGGCGATCGACGACGGTGTGGGAGTCGATTCCCCAATGACCAGTGGATCGATAGGCGCCGACGCCGCCAACGCCTCGCTTGCTGCATCGTGCCCTGGACCGTCGGACTCCGCCGCAGAGACGAGGGCTTGCTGCGCACTGAGATACCCGCAATCCGCCAGTACGAACGCCGCTTCCCGCTTGGCGAGAGCAATACGGCCAGCTCCCTGCTGGTCGTCCGTGTTGCGGTCCCGGACCACAGCCACGCTCGGATGCAGGGAAAACAGCGCAGTCGGAGCGTTCAGAATCGACACGAGAGTGGCGCGAGCGGAGGGTTGATCGATGAAGCTCGATAGAGCTCGCACGACTGTCAAAAGCGCCCTCGGGTCGTCCCGAGCCACACCGTCCATCGGAGTGTTCGGTGCCCTCGAAGGCGTGGGAGGCGCCACCGCGCGGATCAAGAGAGTCAAAGCCTCCGGAGTCCCGATCGAAGCTGCCCGCTCGATGCCACGTATCCTATCCATCGCCGCTGTTGAACGCAGCAGTCTCATCGCGACATCCAGCCCGACATGCTCACGAAGCCGATTCGAGCGAAGTGAATGAGCACTGGGAACGTCCATCGACGATGAGGACGGCTGAGCGGAGGCGCCCATTGGAATGCCTAGCATCGTGACGACGCCGAGCAGGCGGAGTCCAATCCTCATGACACGGTGACGGATCCTCTCAATCCTTTGCCGACGTTGGACAGCCATTGTGTTTTCGGTCAGTCGACCTGGCTCCAGGGATAAGGGGACAGGCGTCCTCGGTATCGGGGACGCCATCCTCATCGGCATCGTCCTCGGGACACCCATCGTCGTCCTGGATGCCATCTCGATCTTCGGGCAAATCTGGACACTGATCGACGTTGTCCGGCACGCCATCGTGATCGGAATCGTGCTCACGGGGAGCCCATCCACATCCTAGAATACCCTCGATTTCCGGAACACCGATCGCGTGGTTCAATCCGATATCGAGCCCCCCGAGGACATAGATATCCCGCGACGACGACAAGGCTATTCGATCGTCCACCGCCAAGAGAACAGGCGAGAGGACAGATGCCCCTGGCGATCCGAGACCCCATGGAGCGACGGGACCGGCGGGGAGGGAGCCGTGCAACGCCAATTCCCAGCTCTGGATGTCCGATGAATCCAAAGCCGACATCAGAGCCCGCGGACGCATCATGAGTCCGAACGACCACGGTATGCTTTCTCCAAGTCGGACGACTCCACCGCTCGGCTCCTGCACACTGCGTTCTGCGGTCCTCGCAGCAAATCCAATTTGCCCCTGCACCCCCCCGACTCCGAGAGCCCACTCGCCCGCGACCCGCGCCGACGCGGTGACGGCCCCCTCGCCCTCAAGTCCATTCCTGCTTCCCGTGGGTAGCGTGACAGTCTCTAGAACCGCCACCCCGAAACCGCCGCGAACGCCTTGCCGTTCGTTGCCCACGAGAGTGATCTTGCCTAGCAGTGCGACATCGCCCATCGCGCTCCGAGCTATGCTCCCGCCACCCACGACACTTCCAGGTAGCGCTGCGCTGCTATCCTGCCATGGTGCGACCGGAACATCGAACCCGACGGAAACGCGATCTCCCAGCCCGATCCCACCTATCACGTCCACCGACAGCCGATGCGCGACGGGACGATAAATGACTGCGTCCGACGACGCGTCGCGGAGAACTACTGGTGCTTGGGCATAACGAAGCCACGCCCCGAGGTTCCACTCCCAAGAACCCGACGTGCCCATCGGCTCGAGCACAAGTCCGGCCCGCGGATCCGAGGATGGACGAAGGACTCGCGTATCGAGCGGCATCTGAGCACGCCCGGGCGATGGCCATGAGACACCGGAAACAACACCAGCGAGCGCAACGAATAGAATCAACCGCGGACACATCGGGCATCCGAGAGTATCGTCCCTGTGCGACACTCCAGATACTGTTTTCTATCGGGCCATGGTCGCTCGAGTCGACCCCCGCGTACCTCAGTTCGCGTTCACTTCGAGCGCACCTGACCTGGCGCGTGGCAATTCCCGACTGGGCACTGCGTTACCGGTGGGATCCGAGGTCTGCCGAAGCGTCTGCCACCTCTTGATTGCACCGCTCATGATCTCCCCAATCAATGTCGGATAATCTATCTTTGCGCCATTGGCGATCAGGCAGAGATCACTGTAATCGGGTGTCAGCCCTGGCAGCGGGTTCACCTCTATGACGTAGACTCGCCCGTCGGGCGTCAAACGCAGGTCGATTCGCGCCACGTCGCGGCACCCGAGAGTCATGAACGTCGAGCGGCACACCCGTTCAATGGAGCGCAACTCCTCTTTGCTGAGGGAAGCAGGGCATTCATATCGCACATGACGCTGCCAGTGCTGTTTGCACTCGTAGTCGTATACCGGAAGGTCATCCTGCGAAAGAAACACGACTTCCATCGGCGGAAGCACGCGCGGCCTCCGCTCACCCAGCAGGCCCACCGTGAACTCACGCCCGACGATGTATTCCTCCGCGAGGGCTGGTTGGCGATATCGATCAATAAGATCCCGGGCGCGCTCGCGAAGCTGGTCCTCATCCGCGCAAACACTCTTCCGAGAGATCCCTTTGCTCGTGCCCTCCTGGTTCGGCTTCACAATCACGGGGAAGCGAAGCGGACGAAGCTTTTCCCGGCCAGTCGAAAATACCTGAAACGCGGGTGTATCAACATCGACAAGCAAGCGCTTCGCGAGCGCTTTGTCGAGACAGATGGAGAGCGCCGCGGAGTCACTGCCGGTATAAGGTACTCCAAGAAGTTCGCATAGACTTGGTATCTGAGCCTCGCGATTGCGACCGGTCATGCCCTCGGCGATATTGAACACGAGGTCCACGCCCGAAGCGGCCAGAGCACGCGGGAAATCGGTCGTTGCCTCCAGCGGAACAACCGCATGTCCTCGGCTCTCGATAGCCCTCGTGACCGAGAGAATCGTCTCGGGAGCGTCGTATTCGGCTTCTCGATCGTCCCCACTGTTGGAGTCGATCCGTTTCATGTTGAAGGCGAGACCGACCCGAAGGCTCGAACGCTTCGCGCGCGACACACGCGTCGGAGCCGCATCGACGAGCGCCGATAGGCCGTGCCGCCGAGCAGAAGCCCTCAAAATCGAAAGAACCGCCGTATCGTAGTCCAGCCCCACAGCTCTCGTGGAGGCGCACAACGATCCGCTGGGGTCCAAGCTCGGGATTGCGGTCACGCTCAAGAACCAAACCTGTCCATCGGGCGCGACTCTGAAATTGAAGGAAGCCATGTCACGCAGCGAAAACACCGAAACCGCGCGGTCCGCGATATCGTTCAATCGGGCGAGCACGGCGGGTGACACGTCAGCGGGCGCTTTGCGCCTAAGCGCATGAGCATCGACCCCAGATAGGCGATAATCGATGATCTCGACACGTCGAGCGTAGGTTGGATCAATGCGAGTCTCTACTGGCGGTAATCGAGGCACACCTTCGACCCACACCAAGCGAACATCGAGCCCGGGCACGTACTGTTCAACGAGCGCACCATCCGGATAGCTGGAGAGAACCCGGTCGACCGCGCTCTCGAGCGCGCGAGGAGAATCGACGACGTTCTCCTGTTCGATGCCTTTTGCGGATCCCTCGAAGTTTGGCTTGACGATCACCGGAAACGGAAGGTCATCAAGTCTGACCGTACTTCGAGTGGAAGGCGTAACAAAGCGACACAGTGGGGTTGGAACACCCCAACCGGCAAGCTTATTCTTTGACAGCGCCTTGTCCAAAGTCACACAGAGGACGTAGGCGTCGCTGCCCGTCGACGGCATTCCCAGCTGCTCGAACAGCGCAGGATAGAACGCGCGGCGCATGCGACCATGGCGTCCCTCGGCGAGATTGAACACGATATCCGGAGCAAACGCTTCCAATCGAGTCACGAGGAGCGAAGCTGGGCCGGTCACGTCCATCGACTCCACGCGATGCCCGGCACGCCCGAGCGCTCGGGCGACAAGGTCGATCGTCTCATGGGAGTCAAACTCCGCCTCTTCCTCCGTATCTGCCACTCGGAGATTGTGGGTGAGCGCAATTCGCATCGCTATTCGGCGTCGCCCCCTACAGCCAATAGCAGCGGCGGCAAATCATGCGCCATCCGCTTTCGTTTGGCCTCGAGATAAGAAGCTGAATACGAGTTCGGAGCAATGACCACCGGAATTTGCCCGAGCACCTTTACACCCAACCCACGAAGTGCGGTCACTTTGGCCGGATTGTTCGTTAGCAGACGGACACTTCGAATTTGGAGGTAGTCGAGCATGTCGCGCGCGACCCCATATTCGCGCCCGTCATCGGGCAGTCCGAGAATTCGATTCGCATCGACCGTATCGTAACCCTGGTCCTGCAAGGCATAGGCTCGAATCTTGTTTGCAAGGCCAATGCTTCGCCCTTCTTGACGTAGATAGAGCACAGCGCCTTGACCCGCCCGCGCTATCGCGGCCATCGACGCTTCGAGCTGGTCCTTACAGTCACACTTGAGCGAGCCGAACACTTCGCTCGTGATGCACTCCGAATGCACGCGGACGAGAACGTCTTCCCGATCTCGAACGTCCCCCAGGACCAATGCCACATGGTCGTGCTCGCAGCGGCCCACCTCGGAGTCCTCGAAAGAAGAGAAAACATGAACGGCAAATTTCCCGTGACGAGTAGGCAGAATGGCATCAGCCACCCATTCCGCGTGCACGCTCTTAGGCCGTATCACCCCTTGGGGGAGGTCCATCTCGGTCTCCAGATTCGAATTGGCCCTCCGGAAAAGTCCGCACAGGGCGTCACTCAAAAGGTAGGTGCGAGCCGTTCGCTCGTCAAACCAGCAACTTTTTCCAGATGCTCCTTATGATGCCCGGCCCGAAGGTCGCGTTTCCCCGCGACAGAGCTTCGTAAGCATGTTCGCGAGCACCAAATCCGGCGATCTTCGCGAACGCTTGAGCGCCAAATCTGTTTCCGCAAGGACCAGAATCCAACGCTCAACCTCTGCCGACCTAATTCCTCGTGCGCTCGAATTGAGCGCCTGAATACGCCCACGTTGAAATACACCGGCAGCCTCTGCCGCCTGATCGACCGACGATCCGGACTGGAGTGCTGCCTGAAACCGTGCGAGCTGACGAACGGACCACGCGAGCGCCCCGAGGAGCATGAGCCCCCGATCCCGAGGATCGTAGGCATCGGCAAGCGTTTGGAGCGCTCTACCAAGATCTCTGGCTCGTACCGCGTCCACAAGCGCCCAGGAGTCTCCGAAGCGAACCCTCGCGACGCACTCACCGACCGCCACCTCGTCAATTGGGGCGCCTGGTCCCACGTAGAGCGACAGGCGTTCAATAGCATCGTCCACCTGCGACAGATGGGGACCGGCGAGCGCGGCTAGAAGCTCCGTGACATCCCGTTCGATCGAATGTCCTCGCGCGGCGCACCGCTCGGCGATCCACGGCGGCAGTGCGCGGGCGTCGAGGGTCTCGCACGCAACGAGATACCCTCCCTTTCGCGCAGCGAGAGCAAACTTGCGGCGACCGTCGAGTTTGGCGGCCGATATCACCATGCAGGTCGAAGGAACCGGCGATAGCGCGTACGCGAGTAGCCTGTCAAACGGGGATGTGTCCGAATCTGTCCCCTCCCAGCGCTCCGCGGAACGCACAAGGACAAACCGTCGCGCAGACATCATTGGCACGGTTCGTGCTGACGAGACAACCGTATCTACACTTGCCTCACCCGCGGTGAACTTATCTTCGTTGAACGCGGCAACTCCGCCTGCCAAGGTCGCGTCTCGCAGTGC
>Ga0182030_10005632_pt1 | contig 26525 bp, 17 predicted proteins | sample 812S3MmetaG_FD_121299 | JGI IMG/M metagenome (GOLD analysis project Ga0182030, IMG submission 121299) | Permafrost microbial communities from Stordalen Mire, Sweden - 812S3M metaG (Illumina Assembly) | ecosystem: Environmental > Terrestrial > Soil > Wetlands > Permafrost | place: Sweden...
CGGGGCTGGTGGCGGCGAGCTGGCTTTTGAATGACGTGTGCGCGGCGCTGTCGCCGGTGGCGCTGTCGGTGGTTTGTTTTTATTCGCTGACGAAGCGGTTCACGGATTTCAGCCATGTGTATCTGGGGCTGGCGCTCGCGCTGGGGCCGATTGGGGCGTGGCTGGCGGTGAAGGGGAGTTTCCACTTTTTCCCGGACGGGGCGCTGACGCTGGAGAACAGCGCGCTGCTGCCAGTGCTGCTGGGGGTGGCGGTGGTGTTCTGGCTGACGGGGTTCGACATCATTTACGCGGTGCAGGATTATGAGTTTGACAGGGCGCACGGATTGCATTCGCTGGTGGTGCGGTGGGGCGTGAAGAATGCGCTGGCGGCTTCGTTTTTGTCGCACATGATCATGTGGCTGGTGCTGATGGTGTTCGGGCTGCTGGCGCGATTCCGGCTGGCGTATTACGCGGGGCTGGTATTTATTCTGGGATGCTTGTTGATGGAACATTGGCTGGCGCGGCGGCGGAGTTTGAACTGGATCAACCAGGCGTTTTTCCGGCTGAACGCGGTGATCAGCGTGGTGTTTGTGGTTGTGACGCTGACGGAAATTGTGTTCCCATTTCTGCAATGGAAACGGTGAACTTAATCATGGAGCGGAGCGGCCTGCGCGACATTTACGAGAAGGTCGCGGCGGGGGGGCGCGTGACGGAGGAGGAGGGGCTGCGGCTTTTTGAGAGCAGGGACTTGAACGCGGTGGGCGCGATCGCGGATCTGGCGCGGCGGCGGAAGAACGGGAACCGCGCGAGTTATATCGTGAATTGTTACATCAATTATTCCAATTACTGCATTTTGAGCTGCCAGTTTTGCGCGTTTGCGCGGAAGAAACGGGACGCGGACGGGTTCCAGCTTTCGATCGAGGAAATCGTGGAGAAGGCGCGCGCGGCGCTGAGGGCCGGGGTGACGGAACTGCATATTGTCGGGGGGCTGCATCCGTCGCTGCCGTTCAGTTTTTATATTGAGATGCTGCGGGCGCTGCGGGCGGTGGACGCGCGACTACAGTTGAAGTGTTTCACGGCGATTGAGATTTTGCATCTGGCCTGGCTGGCGAAAAAGTCGCCGCGGCAGGTTCTTGCCGAGCTGAAGGAGGCGGGGCTGGATTCGGTGACGGGAGGCGGGGCGGAGATTTTTCGGAAGGAGGTGCGGTCGGAAATCGCGCGGGGGAAGGAATCGGCGGAGGAGTATCTGGACGTTCACCGGACATGGCACCGGATGGGCGGGCGGAGCACTTGCACGATGCTGTTCGGGCACGTGGAGACGGCGGCGGACCGGGTGGATCATTTGCGGCTTTTGCGGGGCTTGCAGGATGAGACGGGAGGGTTCACGGGCTTTGTGCCGCTGCCTTACCAGCCTGACAACAATAAAATGGCGGTGAAGGCGGGGCCGACGGGCCTGGATGCGCTGCGGACGATTGCGGTGAGCCGGATTTACCTGGATAATTTTGATCACATCACGGCGTACTGGGTGGGGATGGGGTTGAAGCTGGCGCAGGTGGCGCTGAGTTACGGGGCGGATGATTTGCACGGGACGATTTTGGAGGAGCATATTTTCCACATGGCGGGTGCGCGCTCACCGCAATTGCAAACGGAAATGGAAATGGTGAAGGCGATCCGCGAGGCGGGGCGCACGCCGGTGCAGCGGAATACTTTTTACGAACCGATCAGGGTTTGGGATGACGGGGTTTGAGGCTTGTTTGGAGCGGCGCATGAAGACTGAAAAAAACAACCCGGAACAACGCGAGCCGCGGCTGGCGCGCGAGGAGACGGCGGAGGAACTGGCGCACCGGTTTGAACGGGAGACGCGGCCGGGTTTGCTGAAGCGGGAGTCGGAGCTGGAGGATTCGCTGGCGCCGTTCCGGGCCGGGTCAGTGCCGTATCTGAACGCGGCGCCGCTGACGCACGGGCTGGAGGAGCAGCTTGTTTTCGCGGCACCGTCGGAGCTGGCGCGGCGGCTGCGGCGGGATGAATTGGACGCGGCGCTGGTGAGCGTGACGGAGACGCTGTTGAACGACCGTTATGATATACTTGACGGCATTGCGATTGCGTCGCTGGGGGAGGTGCAAAGCGTGTTTCTGGCGCATCGGGGACCGCTGGAGAAAGCGCGGGTGATTTATTGCGACACGGCGTCGCTGGCGAGCCTGAACCTGCTGAAGGTGATTTTGGCGGAGCGGGGGCTGAAGCCGGAATTGAAGGCGCTGCCGGCCTACAAGGCCGCGCCGGGGCTGGAGGCTGTTTTCATGATCGGCGACCAGGCGATTGATTTCGCGCGCAAGCCGCACGAGCACGAGATTCTGGATTTGGGGACGGCGTGGCATGAGATGACGGGGCTGCCGTTTGTGTACGCGGTGTGGGCGTTGCGGCGGATTCCGAACGCACCGTTGCGGCGGCGGTTGCGCGAGGCGAAGGCGTTTGGAATGGACACGCTGGATTACATCATTTCGAGCCGGCCTGAATTTGATTACAATTTTCGGAAGGACTATTTGAGCTGGCACATTCATTATCATTTGGGGTCGGACGAGCGGCGGGGGATCGCGAAATTCATCGAGCTGCTGCGCAAGCACGGGTTGGGGCCGGTGTATGAGCCGAGGTTTGTGGTTTAAACGGCCTTCACCTTTCCTTAAGGTTGGCAGGAGTAAGGTGGCAGCATGAAGATTCAAACAAATATGAGATCACTTGCACTCATTGCCGTGATCTCTTTATCCGCTCTGTTCCGATCCGTGGCGGGAGGGACGTCTGGAGTGGAACTAAGACAGTTGGTGCAGCAATGCCTGCCGGGCGCCAGACTGCTGCCGGACGCGCCCGCCGCACCCCGCACGCTGATTTCGGCTTCGGGCGACACCCTTGATCTGATGTCTGCCTTGCTGGAGAATCCGGAACCCAAGAAGGGGGCCGGATATTGGTCCACGCCAACGATGAAATTCTTCAGCCGCCAGCACATTGCGATTGCAACCACGAATGGCGCTGCGGGTGTCATCCAACTGTTCCACGAGCTGACGCGCGGCCACAGCTTTGTCAAGCAGAACATATACCGCGCCAGCGCTGTGGACGGCGGATGGGTTGTGGAGGTGGAGCACGACTCCGTGAAATATCCGGAAAAGGCCACGACCGTGCCGCCCTACGAATTGCTGGTTGATGCCAGCCAGCGCGTGACGCAGGTACGGGAGCGGTGCTACCCTTTTGCCGGCAGCCCCGCGGTTTATGACCGGACTGTCCGCACCGTGTACAATCGGGAGATGAAACTGAACGGCGGGATCAACTATGAGGAGATGGTGGAGAAGGAACTGGCGAAGGAACGGGAGAAAGAGAAAGCAGAAAGCAGAAAGTAGAAAGCGGAAATTTTTTGGAACCACGGATTCCAGGATTACACGGATGGGAAAGAAAGGAGGAGATTCGGAAGCACGGATTGCTTATCTGTGAAATCCTGAAATCCGCGGTAGAAGCTTCGCGGAAATGGGTAATTTAGTCTGCCAGACAATGCAATCAGTATTTGTCAAGATGACTGTTTGGGGTTTTTCGTTCACCGGGTGCAGGACAGATTTCGGGGCCTCTGCGCATGAACCTGTGGGAAGCCTGCTCTCCCTACTCCACCCCTCCACAAGTGCGCGGAGGGGAGTGAGAAGAAGCGCTTTTATGTCCATGGACACAATTAACCGTGGCGCGGTGGGCTATTCCAGTCCGCATGCGAGGCGGGCGCGATGGAGGACCTTTCCAGCCAGATCGCCTGCTTTGAGCGCGCTGTCGCGGAGGACTTTTTCGACGTAATCCGGGTTGGCGGCCAGTTCGGCTCGGCGGGTCCGCGCGGTCGCGAAGTAATTCCAGTAGTGCTCAAAGAGCGCCTTTTTCAAGTCGCCATAACCCAGGCCGCCGGCGCGCAGGCGGTTCTCAAAATCAGCGGACACGGCGGGCGGAGCGACGAGTTTGAGCAATTGGACGGCGAGGTTTTTGTCGGCATCGGGTTTGGGTTCGTCCGGGGAACGGCTGTCCATGACCAGGCTCATGATTTTTTTGCGCTGGGCCTTTTCGGCGCCAAAGATCTCGACGGTGTTGCCGTAGCTCTTGCTCATTTTCTGGCCGTCGCAGCCGGGCACAACAGCGGTTTCGTCGCGGATGCGGGGTTCGGGCACGACGAAGGTCTGGCCGTAAGCTTCGTTGAATTTGATGGCGATGTCGCGGGCGACTTCGACGTGCTGTTTCTGGTCGCGGCCCACGGGGACGAGGTTGGAATCGTAAATCAGAATGTCGGCGGCCATAAGGACCGGATAGGCGAAGATGCCATGGTTGGGGGAAATGCCGTGGGCGATTTTATCCTTGTAGCTGTGGCATCGTTCGAGCAAGCCCATCGGGGTGACGGTGGTGAGTATCCAGGCCAGTTCGGCGACGGCCGGCACGTCGGATTGCCGGAACAGGAGCGTTTTCGCCGGGTCGAGTCCGCAGGCCAGGAAATCCAGCGCGACGTCCAAGGTGTTTTGGCGGCGCTGGGCGGCGTCGAAGAGGGTGGTCATGGAATGGTAGTTGGCGATGAAATAGAGAGCCTCGCCCTGGTTCTGCAGTTCGATGGCGGGTTTCATCATGCCAAAATAATTGCCCAGGTGAAGAGCGCCCGAGGGCTGGATGCCGGATAGAATTCGCATAATCTTTATCTTAATCTTAAGCCTGATCTTAATCTTATTCCAAATGAGGAGATTAAGATTAGGGTTAAGATTAAGATTAAGATTGGGAAATCGCCATCCAAAACACTTTGGGATGTGGGCGGATCTCACCTTTGCCCTTCCAAGAGACCGTCGAGCCAGAAGGAAAGCTCGACAAAGCTCAGAAACCCCCAGAGCCGCTCCAAAATCCAGTTTTTGATCGACTTTGGACAAAGCCGAATTTATTCTATCCGCATTGCGCCTTTCAATGTGGGTAGAATAAATTCAAGGCAAGCATACCGGGAACGGTGCAGCTCATCTTTATCGGGATTTTCTGTCGCGATTCTTTTTTATTCAGTTGAGCGATTCCGTCGGCGGATTCCGTCGGCGGGACGCCGACGGGTGCGACCGAGACGGTCGCGCTCCCCCAAAAGTCGTTAATGGTCCGGACGTCATTCTGTCAATTCACGGCTCGATCCCGGCGTGTCGGGACCCTGCCGGGGTTGAGTCCTCCGGGCCAGTGGCCCGGCGGGAAGGGTCCCGATGGAATCGGGATGCTACGAGCCAGACGGCCAGGAAAAACATGCCGATGTTTTGCGGGAGTTTGGCGCAGATGAACTCCGGCCCGCCGCCGCAGCCGCAGTCAAATTTGACGGAGCAAAATGGAATGGCTTGCGCGGCTTGCACACCCAGGGCGCGATGAAAGACGACGGCGGTGAATACCGCAAGCATCCCGGCCAGCAACAGGGCCGTTCCGCGCACGGCGATGCCGGCGATCAGGAGAAGCCCGCAAAACACCTCGAACCAGGGCACGGCAATGGCGATGCAGTTCAAGGCGGTCGTGTTTTGCACCATGTGATATTCCCGCAGCAGATTCAGGAACAGGACCGGATGGACCACCTTTTGCCATCCCATGTAAATGAACAGTCCGCCCAGGAGCCAGCGGACGAGCAGGTTGGCGGCGTCCACGGCGGTTAGGGCGGCAGGAAGAAAGGAGCGTTTCATGGGGCGGGGTTGCGGAGGTCGCCGCTGTTGCGCTGGCCGGTTTCCACGGGCAGCTTGGCGGCCTCCCATTCGGTGAAGCCGCCTCCGAAAATAAAGAGCTTTCCGCTTGAAACACCGGCGGCGGTGCGCAAGTAGATGGCGGCGGAGAGGCTGTCTTCGCAATCGCCGCCGGTGCAGTACACAACAATTTGTTCGGCGATCTGGCAGGGGGTGAGGACGGATTCGAGGTATTTTTGGGGGTAATAGGGGTAAAATTCAAAGGCGCCCGGGATGTGGCCCTGCTCGAAATGGTCCGGATCGCGGGCGTCAATAAACATGATCAAGTCCTCCTGTCGGCGCGGGTCGTGGAAGAGCTTTTCCACACCGGCGCGATCCAGGAACTGGAGACCGTTTGTCTTGATGCGCTCTTTGAGCAATTCGGCGGGCGATGGCGGCGGCGGCTGCGCGCTGGCGCCGTTCGAGGACTGGCCCGGAACGACCGGGGCCACCGGCGGCTGGGATGCCGTGGTGTCGCCGGGGAAGTAGTTCATGGCTGGGCTGAGCCCGCGCGGGGAAAGTTGGTTGGCCAGGAAGGCGAAAGCAACGCCGAGCACGGCCACTATCGCGGCTTCGAGGAGGACCTTTCGGAGTTGACACCCGCAGGTTCGGGGCGCTGGTTGGGCGGGGTTGTCAATCATAATCAGGCAATCGTATTTTCAATCCTAATGATTCGTTTTTAGTTTCATAGACGGAATTGAGATTAAGATTAGGATTAGGATTAAGATTAAGAGCAGCGGCCCTAGAAAGCAAAACAAAGCGGGCATCTCACGGGCGGGAGGTGGCGCCGGGAGCGGGTGGCGACGGGGCCGGGGCGTTGGATGCGCCGGCGGGCACGGCCAGGATGGAAGGCGGAAGAACGCTGGTCCGCCTTGGCGCGGGGAGGACGCGCGGCGTGTTGATGGCGCCCGACTTGGAGGTGACGGGCACGGTGAGAACCGGGAATCGCGGGTCGTCAGTCTGTACGCTGAGGAGGATTTCCTGGCGGGGCTGGATGACAAATCCCTGGGGAAAGACGGCGGAAAGGTAGTATTGACGATTGGGCTGGACCACCTTGACGGCCATCTCGACTCCGGGGACATTTGCGGCGGGGTTGGACAGTGTTAAATCAGAGCGGTTGCCGCGGATGGTGATATGATTGGTGATGGCCTGGGATAACGGCCCGGCGGGCATCTCGATGTTGGTCGGGTAAAGTGTCACGTCAGGGTAGATGGTCTCAGAGACGCCGATCTTGAGGGGATTCATGGCGGCGGCGGAAGACTTGAGCGAGATGGAACCCTGGATAGTAGTGATGCCGAAAATGGACAGCGGCACGGAAACGGGCACCGCGATCACTGTCAACTCGAACTCGCGGCCGGGAACATTGGTCTTGAGGACGGCGGAGAAGGCGTTGGTGTCGCATTGGGGGTCGGAAAGTGTGAGCGGGGTTTCCGCGCGGTTGAAGATTTTGAGGACATTGTTGCTTTGGTTGGCCTCGCCGGGTGAGATGTTGAAACAGGCAGCCGGAGGCTCGACTTCGATGGGCAGCCAGACCTGGCCGTGGATCTGGAGTGTGGCGACCGGGCGCGACTTGTCATTGGAAGTGACTTCGACGATTTTGCTGATGGTCTGGGACCAAAAACTGCCCGTGGCGATTTGAACGGGGATGCGGCAAGTCTTGCCGGGGGCGACTTGTTGCGGGGTCCATGCGGTTTGGTTAGATCCTTCGCCCACAAGGGTGCAGGGGCAGGTGCCCTTGGCGTCGCTGATCACAAGGGTTTCATCCCCGACATTGGTCGCCAGAAAGGCATATTCGACAGGATCGCCCTTGAGGACTTTGCCAAAGTCGTAATTTTCCGTGTTGAACCGGATGGCGGGGCCGGAAGCCGGGACGGACGGCGCAGCCACTGGAGGCGATTGGGCGCAAAGGGACGAGGCTGCGGCCAAAGCGCCGGCCAGAGCCTGGGCGAACAGGGTGAATTTACGGCTCACAACTCACTCTTCTCAGGGCTTTGGAGGAATGGGAGGCATCGGCGGCACGGGCGGCATCAATACCGGGTTGTTGGAGGCATTGGCCAGCGCCGCACCGGGCGGGACGGGAAGCCGTGTCGGGGAAGGCCCCGGGGTGTTGGCGACAACTGGCGGGGCGGGCAATCCGGCGGGCGATCCGACCGAAATCGGCATGGAAGCATTCGCCGGGGCAGGCAAGCCGGTGCTGGCGGGGGGAGGCAGGACGACGGGCGGCCTCGGTTGCGCCAAGCCCGGCTGGGGAGTTATCGGGATGGTCAGGGTGGGGAAACGCGGACTATCGGTCTTGATGGTGACGTTCTGGCCCGGCTGGGCCACAAAATCGCGCGGAAAGACCACTTGAAGTTCGTAAGTGTGGTTGGTCTGTAGCACGGAGAGGGAGACCTCCACACCTGGGGCGCTCGCGGCGGGGTCGGAGAGTGTGATATTGGTCACGACATCGCGGATGCGGATGTGGCTGATGCTGGGTTGGGCTAGCGGTCCAGCGGGCAATTGGATGCTGGACGGAAGAACTGTGATCTCAACCGGGACGGTCCCAAAGACCGGGATGGTCAGGGGATTCCTGTTGGTCATAGAGCATGTCAAGGATATGTCTCCTTGGATCAGGATCGAATTGAGACTGGGCAGCAGGCTGGCCGGAGGCACCGCGGTCACGGTCAATTCAAACTCGCGACCGGGTATATTGGTTTTGAGCACGGGAGAATACACGTTGGTGGTGCTGCGGGGATCGGAAAGGACCAGCGGACCATCCATCCGGTTGAAGATCTTGACCACCTGCTTGTTCAGGTTGGTCGAGCCGGGCGTGAAGGTGAAAGAAAGGGCGGAAGGAGCAATTTCGATGGGCTGCCAGACAACGCCGTTGATCTGAAGGACGACGTTGGGACGGGCGCGGTCGTTGGAGACGACTCTGATTGTCTTGTTTATAGCCCCGTTAAGGGCGGTAGTGAGCACTTGAATTGGAATGATGCCCGTCTGCCCCGGAGCGATTTCATGGGTCCAAGTGGCGTTGGTGAGGGTGACTGTTCCGCCGCCAGAAGTGGACGTGGTGACGGGCAAGGGTCCACCGACGGTGGTGCAACCGCAACTGGGCAGCACGTTGCTGATAACCAGTGTCTCGTCGCCGGTGTTGGTGACCACGAAGGTGTACCGGATCGGGTCGCCAACCATGTTGGTGCCAGCCGCGTAGATTTCGGTGTTGAATTGAATCTTTGGCCCCGGGCCATCAGGGGAAACGGCGGCGGGCGTGACTGCGGCAGACGCCGGCGGGGTCATGACTCTGCCGTCTTGGGCTTGGGCGGAAACACAGATCGGGATGGCCGCGCTACCGGCCAGAATCAAGGCCAAACGAATGAGAGATTTCATGCGGCGTTCAATATAGCTCCCTTGCGGTGAAAGTAAAAGATGAAAAGCCAACTGGCGCGTCGGGCGGCCCAAGTGCTGTCAGCCGGCTATCGGCCCGGCGGAGTCGCGGGCATCCCAAACGGGAGGGCGGCGGGCATGGGACCGCCGCCCCCCGTCGGGGGGGGTGCTAATTGCAGGATGGAGGGGCGCAATATCCGGAGCTGCTCCAGGAACCGGTCCAATTCGAACCGCCGCCGCCGGTGCCGCCGCCGACGCAGTATGGCTTCTGGTTTTCCGGTGTGCCGGCGTGGTCGCTGGAGCTGTAACCGCACGGGGTCTGGTGCGAGGCTTTCACTCCAATCGAGCTATATGAGGGTGCGGTGTTGTTGTAGCAAGCGGCGGCCCATTGCCAGTTGAAGCTGGTTCCCGGTGTGCTGCTGGTAAAGGTACCCTGCCAGAGGACATTCCTGACGTTCGCATAGTCGGGATTGGCTGGGATCGCGCAGCCGGCCAGGAAGATCTCGTCATCACCGCTTGTGGGAAGGATGGTCTTCCATTTGGTGCCATCGAAGGAATTCGACGCCGTCGTGCAGTTATTCGTGAAGATCACGTCGCAGTCTGGCACGGGGAATGTGTAGGTCTTTCCGCTCAAACCGGTAATGGTGATGGAGGCGCCCTGGCAATGGATGTCAGTCTGGCAACCGGGATTGGCGCTGATATGAGAATTGCACCAGACCCAACCGCTGCCGGGCATCTGGGAATTGAAGTTGCAGTAGATGGAGCTGGTTTGGGGTTGGGTGGTAACGGTGGTGACTGCGCTGGAGTAGTTGGTCACATTGGGACCGATGGAGGGATTGGCGACCGCCCAGGCCGTATTGGTCAGGAGGCCGATGTTGGTCTTCACCAGGGTGTAGGTCTTGGTGAACGTGAATCCCTGGCCCGAGGGCACGGCATTCTGGCAGAAGATTTGTCCGCCCAGGAGCGGGTCAATGACCGTCAAGTCGCAGCAATTGTTGCCGGTGTTGGTGACTGCGAAGGTATAGGTGATGTTGCTGCCGCAAGCCGCATTGGTGGGGCCGGTCTTGATTAGTTTGACCGCAGCCTGATTGCCCGTGTAGGCGAAGAGGAGATTGCAGACGACCTGGCAGGAGTTGGTGATCGTCACGGCGACCCGATTGGTGGTGCCGTTGGTGGGATAGGTGAGGGTAAAACCAGCGGGCGAGGTGACTATCACAGTGTAGGTTCCAGCGCCTGGATTGGCGAAGATGAAATTGCCATTGGTATCGGTCAGCGTCGTGGCCACGACCGCGCCCTTGGAGTTGGTGAGGGTAACGGTGGCACCCGCCAGGCCGGTCTCGTTGGAGAAGTCCGGCGTTGAGCTGCCTGTGTTCCAACTCCAACCGTTCCAACCCCAACCGCCGCTCCAATAGCGATTGGTGCTGTAGGAACTGCCAGAGGCGCAGCCGGTCCCGTCGTCGTCATTAATAACCGTCCCGGAAATGGACGGGCCAGGGAAGGGCGTGATGGTGATCGTCTGCTGGCAGGAGTTGCTCATGCCGGCGGCATCCACCGCGAGCCAGGTGCGGGTGATGATGTAGATGCCGGCGCAGCTACCCGCGGCGATGGAATCGCAATGAGTCAGACACACGTTGGTGACGCAAGCGCCGGTCGTGACTGTGGCGGTGCCAGTGACGCTGGGTGGCGGAATATAAACAGGGGTGAGGTGGGTGCGGCACCAACCGCTAACCTGGCATCCTTCGAAGGATTGGTTGAGGTTGCTGCAAAGGCCGCAGAGGTAAGTGGCGGTGCAGCCGGACGGGGCGCTGCCGCCGCCCAGGACGCAATTGGCCGTCTTGAGGACTTCCCGCACTTTCCAGCCGTTGCACGGCGAGGTGGAGTCGTTCAGAACGAGGTCGCCGCAATCTCCGCCAAAGCCCGTCTTTTCCCCGGATTGGCCAAAGTCGCAGTTCAATTGCAAGGCGAGCACTTCCGAGAAGAATGAGCCGGCGCCGCAAGTAGCGGGGTTGGTGGCGCAGGAGGTCAGAACGCCAGGCGAACCGGAGAAGCCCAGGCACTGGCGGATGGAATTGGGCGAGGTAAGCTTGACACAATAACCATTGGTCAGACCGATCTGGACGCAGCCATTGCTGTAGATTGCGCCGAAGCAGTTGGTCAGGACGCTGCCGGGATTGAATCCGTTGCAGGGCACCCACCAATTGGTGTTCGGGTTGCCGTAATTAAAGGAGGCGCACCAACTTGGCGCCCAGTTCTGATTCTGAGCGCCGCCCCACCAGTAACCACCCGATGGGTTGCCGGATGTCTGGTTGGAGCAGAAGTTCCAGAAATTGGAGCCGGGATTGTATCCGTTGCAGGCGGTCCACCAATTCGTCCAGGAAATCAAGCAGTTGTAACCGTGATTTTGCTGGTCCCAATTGACCCACCAAGTGGGGGTGGAATTGGATCCGTTGCAGGGGCTGCACCAATCACCGCGACTGAACGAGCAGTAAATCGGCGCGAAGTTGGTGGCGATAGTAACATTGGGCGGGCAGACCACAATCAGTCCGGTGTCGGTGGTCCAGCTATAGACCACTGGCGCCGTGACGTGGTTGCCGCTGCAGGCATCCGTCGCCGTGATCGTGAAGGTCCGGGTGATCGTGCAGCCATTGGTGGCATCCAGATGCGAGACATTGAGCGTCACGGCGCAGCAAGCGTCCGTCGTGTGGAGCATGTTGGAAACGCTAAGGTCGGTTGGCACCACGGGCGGATTGGTGCCGAGATAGCCACCCGCCGGCACGCCCGTCAGCGTCGGAACGATGGTGTCCACGGTCCAAGTATAAGCGACTGTGGCAACGGTGCGGTTGCCGCTGCATGCATCTGTAGCGGTTATGGTGAAGGTGTCAGTGATGATGCAGCCATTAGTTGTATTCGTAGAGGTAACCACCACTGTCGGCGTGCTGCAAGAATTCGTCGCCTTCACCAGGGCGGTGATGCTCGCCGCTGTTGGCAGCGTGTTGGAGGCGGGATTGACGCCCAGATTCAGCCCGGTTGTCGGCACGCCTGTAATTGTCGGGGCGCTCGTCTCGACGGTCCAGTAGTAGGCCACTTTGGCAACGGAGCTGTTGCCGCTGCATGAATCGGTCGCCGTTACGGTGAAGGTGTTTGTGATGTAGCAGCCATTCGTTGAATTCGTGGAGGTGACACTGAGCGACGGCGTGCTACAAGTGTTCGTCGCCTTCACCAGGGCTGTTATGCTCGCCACTGTGGGCAGCGCGCCAGAGGCGGGATTGCAGCCCAGATACAGTCCGGTCGTCGGCATGCCTGTAATTGTCGGGGCGGTCGTCTCGACGGTCCAATAGTAGGCCACTTTGGCAACGGAGCTGTTGCCGCTGCATGAATCGGTCGCCGTTATGGTGAAGGTGTTCGTGATGTAGCAGCCATTGGTTGTATTGGTGGACGTAATGCTGAGCGACGGGGTGCTGCAAGTGTTGGTGGCCTTCACTAGGGCTGTCAGGCTTGCCACTGTGGGCAGCGCGCCAGAGGCGGGATTGCAGCCCAGATACAGACCGGTCGTCGGCACGCCTGTAATCGTCGGGGCGGTCGTCTCGACGGTCCAATAGTAGGCCACTTTGGCAACGGAACTGTTGCCGCTGCAAGAATCCGTCGCCGTTATGGTGAAGGTGTTCGTGATGTAGCAGCCATTGGTTGTATTGGTGGAGGTGACACTGACCGTCGGCGTGCTGCAGGTGTTCGTCGCCGACACCAAGCCTTTTATGCTGGTCACTGTCGGCAGCGAGTTAGCAGCGGGATTGCAGCCCAGGCTCAGCCCCGTTGTCGGCACTCCTAAAATCGTCGGCGCGCTCGTCTCCACTGTCCAAGTGTAAGCGATTTTCGCAACGGAGCTGTTGCCGCTGCACGAATCCGTCGCCGTGATCGTGAAGGTGTCCGTGATGACGCAGCCATTAGTTGTATTCGTGGAGGTGACACTGACCGTCGGCGTGCTGCAGGTGTTCTTCGCCGTCACCAAGGCTTTTAGGCTCGCCACTGTCGGGATCGAATTGGGATTGCAACCCAGCGCCAGCCCGGTCGTGGGCACGCCTAAAATCGTCGGCGCGCTTGTCTCTGTGGTCCAAGTGTTGGTGGCTTTGGCGATGGCGGTCTGGCCGCAAGTGCCCGTCGCAAAGATGGTGAAGACATCTTGAACCAAGCAGCCATTCGTTGTGGCCAAGTCGGTGACCGTGAAGGAGACGGGACCACGGTCATCCGCGGCGGTAACGCTGTTGGAGATGAGGAAGCGGGCCTGCGCCAGAGTCGCAGAGGTTGGATTGCAACCGTAACTGATGCCGGGGTGAATGTTGAGCGTGACAGGGGTGTTGTCCTCAAGACCGAAGTTCTGCGACGAATTGCAGGTGACTGCCATCACCTGGCCGTTGGCGGGGAAGGTTTGGGTGTAATTGGCGGGAGGTGTGGCCTGCACCAGATAGTTCCCAGGAGGCACGTTGAGGAAGGTATAATAGCCGTTGACATCGGTTGTGGTCGAATTCACCTGCGTCGGATTGGGGGAACTGTTGGTCAGGAGGGCCACCGTCACGCCGGCGAGGGGTTTATCGGCGCCAAGAACCGGCGTATGGCCATCGCAATCGAGATAGACATTTCCGGAAACGTTGCCCAGATAGGAAACACTCCCCAGGCTGCTGCAATACACACCAATCGGGTTGCCGTTCATGTCATAGACCGCGCAGTGCCCGGCATCGGTTCCCGCGAGGCCCGAGACGCTGACCGTGAAACCGGAGATGCCGGCACAAGGAATTTGTTCCGAGCAAAGTTGAACGACATTGCTTGCGCCGGGAGCCAGGGAGAAAGGCGCGGGCATGACGCAGCCCAAGCCAGTCAAATATGGGGAGGTGACGGTCAAGTTGGACAGCGTGGCGCTGCCAGTATTGATCACGGTGATACTGAAGTTGACCGTCGGAGTCTGGCTCGTGGAGGAAGGCAGCAGCACGGTCCCGGAGATGGGAGGGCTGTTCAGATCCTGCGAGGAGGTCACCGACAAGTTGCAGAAGACGGAGGCGGGGCTGACGTAGGCCACAGCCTGGCTGGTTGCGGTAACCGGCGTGGCGTTTGCGATAATGGTAGGTGGGGTCGAAGTGCTATTGGTAACTGGATTCGCCAGGGAGGCATCGGCGACGACGGTGACAATGTTGGTGACACTGGAGTGAACGGGCATTTTGTAGTAGGCAGTGACGGAGCCGCCCGGGAGCAGGACATTCGTGGCATTTGTGGGTGAGTAACCAGTGTTGGGATAGGACACGAACTGGGCGGACAAGTTGCCCAGCAAGGTGTCGGAAACGGTAAGATTGGTCAGGGGGATGGTGCCGGTGTTGGCGACAGTGATTTGATAACAGAAGGCGGGGTCGTTGGTTCCAGCAAAGCCGGCGGAAGTGCTCCCAAAGACGGTACAATCGTTGCCCGGCAGCGAACAGGCGACCTGTTTGCTGACCGAAATGGATTCGGTGCAGGGATACGGGACCTCGATGATAGTCAACTGAGCCAGCGGGGAGGCGTTGATGGCGACGACGACGGCGATGACATCGCCGCACTGAGGCTGCCAAGCGGCGGCATTGTTGCTCGCATCGGTGAGGATATTATTGACAATGTTGGTGTCGAAAGACGGGTAGCCCCCTGCCGGACCGACCAACGCCTCGGGGAGAATCGGGCCGCCAATCAGGTTCCAGATGGCCAATTGAATATTATAGAAATAAGCGCCATTTTTGTGGTTCAGGATGTAATTGATCTGATGCCAGGCGGCTGGGGAGACATAGACACTGCCCGGATAATTGTTGGGCAGCTCCTGGTCAATGTTCGTGTCGCAGGTGGAATATAAAGTGGCAGTATAGTTCCCGCCATTACCGTTTATGTCGTCAAAGATATCAATGCACCAAGCGAGATATGGCCCGGCAGGCAGACCGGCGGTGTCGCTGTAGATATAGTCGGTCAGCAGGGCCGGGTTGTCGGCTGCAGAGAAATCGTGCGGGGAGTTCCACCAAGCCGGCCAGGCGGCGAGATAAATTGAGGCGGTGTTGTTCGGGGCCGCAATAGGGAGCGGGCAGGTTTGGGCGAGGCCGGCATTGCTGAAAGCGAGGCCGGCAATAAGGGACAGACCAGACAGAATGCGAGCCACTGAAGACTGAATTACATTGGTTTTCATAAGCATTAGTACATAGTTCACCTGAGATCATTCCGGAGTGAACTGCTGAAGTTCAACAAACCGCACCAAACCTTCCCTCTCCGAAACGAGCCACAGAGGGCAAGGGAGGGGAAACGAAATCTAATATAAGACGATTAGCGCATGAACCGCCTGGCGGCAGCCAACCCGCCGACCGCGATGGCGAGCAAGAGTGAGGAAGTGCCAGCATCGGGAGCCGGCTGAGTTGGGAAGGCCATGGCGCTCTGTGTGAACAGGCCGACAAGGGCCACGACGACAGCTACATTTGCGATTTTCTTCATCATAACTTTGCTCGTAATGGGCTTAACAGCCCTGATTTTGTCTCAATTTCGCGCTCCCATGTACATAAGCTAGACACATGCCACTTGCAGTCTTGCGACTTTCATTGAACTGTCCAAAAACTAGCGACATGACTTTCAAAAGCTAGACACATGCCAATTCCCAGCTTTGCGATCAATAATTTTCGCAAAGGTGATAAGTTGCGTATTTGCAATGGGTTGCATCGAAAGGAAAGTCCCTCTCGCAGGCAGATTCATGGCGCAACCTGACACCGAGTGTAATGTATTCCGACGCGAACTAAGGCGTCCGGAGTCAGAAAAAGTCGTAACTCTCGCAATTTCAGCAGTTAGCGAAAGCCTCTTCGCGGAAAATGGAAAATGTCGGTTTTCTTAACACAAATCAGGCGATGTCGAAGTCAGCCGGAAGGAAATCAACTCCGGCACCTGAGTTGAAGCCGGTGGTCGGTCCGGCGTTGGTGTCCCGAAATTCCACAGCCCATGCGTGGTTTGAGAACGGGAGGACGCCACTGGGCGGCGGCGCGGAATCACTCCCGCGCGATGCCCAACTTCTCCATGAGGTCGTATAGAGTGGGGCGGCCGACGCCCAATTCCACGGCGGCGGAAGAGATTTTCCCCTTGTGCTTGCGCAAGGCGTTTTGGATCATTTCCTTTTCCAGGCGCTCGCGCGCTTCTTTGAGAGTGGCTCCGGAGGCGACGGTGGTTGCCGGCGGCAATTCGAGGTCGCGCACGGTGACGCGTTTTCCATCTGCCATGATGACGGCGCGGCGGACGCAATTCTCCAATTGGCGAACGTTGCCCGGCCAGGGGTTGCGGCTCAAGGCGCGGGCGGCTTCCGGGTCAAATACCAAACCGGCTTTGCCGGCCTTCTCGGAAAAGCGTTGGAGGAAGAACTGTGCCAGCAACCGGATGTCATCGTCCCGATCCCGGAGGGGTGGGAGTGCGATTTTGACGACGGCGAGGCGGTAAAACAAATCCTCGCGAAAAGTGCCGTCGGCCAGCCCTTTTGTGAGATCGGCATTTGTGGCGGTGATGATGCGGGCGTCAATGGGAATGGGCTGCCTGCCGCCGACGCGCTCGATGCATTGCTCCTGGAGGAAGCGCAGGAGCTTGACCTGAATGGGGAGTGGGATTTCGCCGATTTCATCGAGGAAGAGGGTGCCGCCGATGGCGGTTTCAAAGCGACCCTTGCGCTGGACATGGGCGCCGGTGAAGGAGCCTTTCTCGTGGCCGAACAATTCGCTTTCGAGGAGCGTTTCCGGGATGGCGCTGCAGTTGATGGGAATGAACGGCCCCTTTTTGCGGGCACTGTACTGGTGGATGGCCTGGGCGGCCATTTCCTTGCCTGTGCCGCTCTCGCCCAGCAACAGCACGGGGGCGTCGGTTGTGGCCACTTTGCGGATGGTGTCGAACATGCTTCGCATGGGGGCGCTAGTGCCGAGCATGCCCTCGAAGACGTCCGGGCGGTCCTCCTGCTGGATGCGGCGGATTTCGCGTTCGAGCTGGGCGACATGGAAGACGCGTTTGAGGAGGATTTTCAATTCCTCCATTTCGACCGGTTTGGCCATGAAATCGTAGGCGCCGCCCGCGATGGCGCGGAGGCCGATGCCCTTTTCGCCCTGGCCGGTCACGACAATGACTTTGGTGAGGCTGTCCAGCGCGGTCAATTCGGCAAGAGCGGCGAGGCCCTCCTCGGGGCCGGCGGGATGGGGCGGCAGGCCCAAGTCCAGCAGGACGACGAGGGGGCGCGCTTCGGCAAAAGCCTGCAGCGCGCCGGCGCGGTCTCCGGCCAGGACCATCTCGTAATCGTTGGCGAGCGCCCATTTCATCTGGGTGCGAATCTCTTCGTCGTCATCCACGATCAGTAATTTTGGGTTCATCAATTGTCTTTGTTTGCGGGCAGAAGCACGCGAAAGGTGGTGCCTTGGCTGACCTGGCTTTCAACCTCCATCCTGCCGCCATGCGCCTCGACGATCATCTTACTCTGAAACATGCCAATGCCAAATCCTTCTTTCTTGGTCGTCTGAAAAGGCCGGAACAAGGAGCCGCGGAGAAACTCCGGCGCCATGCCGCAGCCGTTGTCCTCGACGGTGAGCACCACCCAGCCTTCGGACTGGCTGGTTTGGACGCGGATGCGGCCGTTGGGAGGGACGGCTTCGGAGGCGTTGAGGACGAGGTTGGTGACAACTTTGTGGATTTGTTCGGCATCGAACGGGAACTTGGGGATGGAGCCAAGCTCGGCGGCCAATTGGAAGCCGGCGGCGCCTTTCCAACTGGCCAGGACCTTGGAAACCAGATCATTCAGGTCGGAGACCTCCGGGTGAATGCGCAGATCGTGGCGGAGGACACTGAGGCGGCGGATCAAATTGTTGATATGCTGGCCGGATTTGGCGATGCCGCGCAAGGCGTCCTCGCGGAAGGCGGGGTTGTCAAAGTGGACGGGGAGATTTTGGACCATCAAGTTGAGAGTGGAGGCGGTGTTTTTCAAGTCATGCACGAAGAAGGCGGACATGGTTTGAAAGGCCTCGAGTTCCTTGGCCTGGAGGAGCTTCTGGGAAAGTTGTGAATTCAGGAGGCTGGCGGCAATCTGGTCGCCGACGCATTTGAGCAGGTCATAATCCTGGAGCGAAAAGAGGACGCCGCCAACGCGGTCCCCCAACAACATCACGCCCTGGAGCTGTCCGGCGGCGATCATGGGGACGCAAACGCGGGCGCCGCCTTCCTCGAATTCCGAGGGGTGACAGCGGCGCAAGGCGACGGCCCAAGTCTCGCTGGAGTATTCGACATCCACAGGCTCGAGACGATGGCGCATGGCATTGAACAGCGCGGCGGCCTCCTCGCGGCTGGGCCGCAGTCTGTCCGCCATCGGGGCGGAGAGGGATGTGGATGCGGCCAACTCCATATTCTCTCCATTGTCGTCCATGAGCCAGATGCTGACGGAAAGAACCTGAAAGAGGTCGGCAGCGAGCTTCACGGAAGCCTGGCACAGCTCTTTTTGCGTGACTCGGCTGGCGGTGCCTTCGGTGAAACGGCGCCAAACGGTCCGGTAATCATAAAGCGGCCTTTGCAAATACCGGCTGACAAAACGGCGCATGTGCAATTGGACACGGTCGGACACCAGCAGGATGGTCACCAGCGCGAGGGTGGCGAGGATGAGGAAGGCCCTTAACCCGAAGGAATTGGTCAACCCGAGCCACTGCACGATCTTGGCCAGCACGCCGACGGTGAGCAAATAAATGCCCGCAACCAGGACAGTGGCGGATTTGTGGATGTCTTTATGGGAAGGATAAACGGCGACTTCCCAGGAGCCGCGGAAGAGCGAACGCAACATCAAAAGGCAGCCGAGGAGCAACGCCGCGGCGTTGACTGTCCCGGCGGTGCTTTGCGGTCCGGTTGCGGACATGACCAGGCCATTGTCCAAAACGGAGCTTGGGAGGACGAGAGCCTGAGTGGCAGTATAAAACCGGACAGCGAACAAGAGACCCAGGCCGAGCACAATGAATTTGATCCGCCACCGCATGGTTCCAACCGACGCCCAGAAAGTTCTTTCCAGTTGCGCCAGGGCTGCGACCGCGCCCAACAGGCATGTAACATACAAGGCCCAACCGCAGGGATTCAAAGGGAACAGCCATTGGCCTGTCGTCAGGAGCACGCCCGGTCCAGCCAGAAGGCGCCCCCGGCAATAGATCACCAGGACAATTGGGACGATGAACGCAGCCGCCAGGACGATCCGCCATTTGCGGAGAGACTCGCGGTAATTTCCCCGCGCGTAACTCAGACTGAAAAAGAGCCATGTTCCCGGCATCAGCAACATGGAGAGCATGGCCCAATTCTGCCAACTGCCGGCAACCGCCGGGGCCGTGGCCGGGGCCAGCGCCATCAAACCGGAAAAAACACTTTCAGAGCACAGCAGAGCCATGCCGGCGACAAAGAACCAAACGGCCTTGGAGCGCCGCTCGCGGAAAGCGGCAATCAACGCTACCGCGCCCCCTAAAAAGGCGCTGGCGAAGTCAAGCAAGACAGCCAAGCTCATTGGATTGACAGAGAGTCCGGCCGCAACGGGCCGGACGAATCGGGCCTATGCTACGCGGGTTGGGGGGATTGCGGCAACCGCGAAATTGGGCGGATTTTCCGGGGCAGAATGGGAAATATGGGGTGGATGGGAGGGAGAAAGCCTTGCGCCTCCATCGCGACCGCGTTAGTTTCGGCCTCTGTGAAAAGAAAGGGAAGCGGCCAACCAATTCAAGCTGCCGGCACGCGGCAATCCGCGGTCGCGTTCTGGCTTGAGAAGTGCCGCGGGCGGGACTGGCTTTTTTTAATTTTCCTGGCGGGAGCGACACTTATTGCTTATCTGCCGGTGTGTCATGCGGGTTTTCTGTGGGATGACGGAGCGCTGTTGTTGAATAACGATGTGGTCAAGCAGCCCGACGGCTGGTGGCGGGTTTGGTGTACAAAGGGGGCTGATTACGTTCCGGTCACTTCGACATCGTTCTGGCTGGAGTGGCGGCTGTTGGGGACGCATCCGCTGGGTTATCACCTGGATAATGTGATCCTCCACGGATTGAATGCGGCGCTGCTCTGGCGTGTGCTGAGGCGGCTGGGCGTTCCGGGTGCCAGACTGGCGGCGCTGCTGTTTGCCTTGCACCCGGTGAACGTGGCTTCGGTGGCCTGGATAGCGGAGCGGAAGAACACGCTGGCGCTGGCATTTTATGCCTGCTCGCTATTGTGGTATTTGAGGTTTGAGGACGCCGGACAGCGACGATGGTACTGGCTTGCCGTGGGGGCGTTTGTGCTGGCGATATTCAGCAAGGCGGCGGCGGTGCCGCTGCCGGTGGTACTGCTGGGGATGGCGTGGTGGCGGCGCGGGCGCATTGAGTGGCGGGATGTGACACGCAGCCTGTTGCTCTTTGCCATGGCGGCGGGCGCAAGCGCGCTGGCCATCTGGGTCCAGCGCGAAGGCTCCAGCGCGACCGCCCGGACGGCCGATTTTTGGTCGCGCATTCAGGAGGCTGGATGCGCGGTGTGGTTTTATCTGGGGAAGGCGCTGCTGCCGCTGAATCTGATTCCGGTTTATCCGATGTGGCATTTTGACGAGGCGAATATGGCTTTCTATCTGCCGGGTCTGAGCGTGTTGGCGGTCATGGCGGCGGGCTGGCGGTATCAGAAGCAATGGGGCAGGGTAATTCTGGGCGGGTTTGGATATTTTGTGTTGTTGCTGATGCCGGTGCTGGGATTTGTAAACATCTCCTTGATGCGGTACACGCTGGTGGCGGACCAATGGCAGTATTTCGCGATCATCGGCCCCATCGCGGTGGTGGCCGGCGGGGTGGCTTGGGCCTTGCGGCATATCGCCAAAGGGATCGCATTCGCGCCGGCTGTTTGCTGCGCGCTGGTGGTGACACTGGGCGTTTTGACCTGGAAGCAATCCTCTCTTTATGCCAATCCGACCACGCTCTGGCAGGCCACATTGCAGGCAAATCCCGATTCATTTTTGGCCCACAGCTCGCTGGGCAGCCTCCTATTCAAGAGTGGAAAGGCAGCGGAAGCCGAGGCGGAGTACGAGACCGCGCTGAAGATCGAGCCAAATTTTGACGATGCGCACTACGATCTTGGCAACATATATTTGCAGACCGGCCGGCCGGCGAAAGCCATCGCGGAATACCGGAGAGTTGTGGAAATCCGGCCTGATTTCGTGCTGGCGTTCAATAACATGGCGTGGGTGCTGGCCACCAGCCGGGAGGCATCGGTGCGAAATGGGGCCGAGGCCATTGAGTACGCCAAGCGGGCCAATCAGCTTTCCCGTGGCAGCAGCCCGTCCATTATGGCGACCCTGGGGGCTGCTTATGCGGAACGCGGAAAGTTTGCCGAGGCGATCGCCACTGTGCAAGAGGCGTTGCGCATCGCCACCCGCCAGCATGACGAGGTTGGGATTAAACAGCTAGGCCGGCAACTGGCTTTGTACCAGAAAGGCACTCCTTATCGCGATCCACCCACGACCGGCGAAGCTCGCAATGTGCTCCGCTGACCCACGACTGGCTTATGAAAGATAAGAAGGGGGCCGGTACAGGCGCCTTAAATGAGGCTCCGCGGGAGCGTCGCCCTGCCATCCAGGGGGTTTCCTGGCGGCTTAACTTCTCGGATTGAAGGACGTTTCGGAGGCCAATTGACGCCACAGCGCCTTTTCGCGGTCGGTGCTCTCGCGCGGCATCTGGATGCGCGCCACAACGAACAGATCGCCGCGCTCGCCGCCGCGCCCCGGCAGGCCGCGCTCTTTCACACGGAGGCGCTGGCCGTTTTGAGTATCGGGCGGGATTTTAATCTTCAGCGAACCGTTGAGGGCAGGCACGGAAACGCTCGTGCCGAGAGCCGCCTCCCACGGGGCCAGGTCCAAATCGTAATACAGATCGCCCCCTTCGACCCGAAAATCCGGATGGCCCGCCAATCGTACCCGCAAATAAAGGTCTCCGGCCTCTCCGCCGCCTTCGCCCGGCTCTCCCTGGCCGTGGACGCGCAGGCGCTGGCCGTCGCGGACGCCGGCGGGGATTTTGACCTTGTGAGTTTGCGCGACAGAAACCTCTCCCGCACCCCGGCAACGCGGACAGGCGCTCCGGCCTTTCACGCCCGTGCCCTGGCATTCGGGACAGGGGACGTTGCGCCGCAAGCTGATGGAACGCACGGCACCGTTCATGGCCTCCTCCAACGTTACCATCAGGACCGCTTCGATGTCCCTACCGCGCCCGGCCTCCATCTCGGCCTGGTCAAACCCGCCCCCTCGTGCCGCTCCATGCGCGCCGCCGAAGAACTGCTCAAAAAAATCGCTGAACCCGGTCCCGCCGAATTCAAAACTCTCGCGTCCGCCCGCCGCCCCCGGGCCGGACCGGCTGCCGTAAGTGCGATAAGACTGGCCGCCCGGTGGCGGACGGAAACCGGTGCCATCCTTCCAATCAGCGCCCAGTTCGTCGTACTTCTTGCGTTTTTCAGGGTCGCCGAGGACTTCGTGGGCCTCGTTGATGACCTTGAATTTCTCCTCGGCAACCTTCTTGTTCTTATCCTTGGCGACATCGGGGTGATATTGGCGGGCCAGAGTGCGGAAGGCCTTGTTAATCTCGTCGGAACTCGCGGTGCGAGGCACGCCGAGCGTCTGGTAATAATCTTTAAATTCAACCGGCATAATTGGGGGAACATATCTAACACACCGCGCTGCGGGGCGCGACTGTTTTTGTGGCGCTGCCGGGCTGCGGGGCGCATGACGCTAATTGGCTCTGGAGCGAGCGCGCAACCACCATCGCCGGAGCGCGACGCAAGACCAAATGGCTTCCACCAACCCGAACGGCCAGGCTCCTTGGAGAAACCCATAGATTGATCCCAAGACACAAGCGCCGCTAAAGCCCAGGATGAACCAGGGACTGCGAGCCTCCAGGGCATAAAACACCAGCATCGCGGTGACCGCGAACAGTCCGAAGAGTGTCAGTTTATCCATGCGGGACTTACCATAACTCAATAGCGGGCTGTTTCAAATTAAGGGCCCATCTTATCACAACCACCATTCCAGCGGGCGAACCCCTCTCCCTGGCTCTTCCCCGATTCGCGGGGCGATGGAAAAGGCCAAGGAAGGCAAGAATCGGCCCGGAGGCCCGACGCTACAAGCCAAACGCGCGGCCACGCCGCTCGCATTGGCAAAGCGCGTGGCGGTGATTGCAAGAGGCTCCCCCGATGAGGTGCGGCTACAATTTGAGGGCGACTTTGGCGGCGGCGGCTTGGACGACTTTAAGGAAATGCGCCAAAACGGGGGTTTGGAAGCCCTGCCAGAGCGCGCCGAAGGGGACGCGGGGAAAGCCGGTCAGCGGCAGTGTCCGCACTTGGGATTTGCAGGCCATTTCGGGGACGCCTACAGTGACGGCCAGGCCGTATCCTTCCTCCACATAGGTCTCGGCCAGCGACAGGGTGCTGACTTCAATGCCGCTGAACCAATCCACGTTAAGTTTGTCGAGTCCTTCCTGAAAGGCGCGGCAGATAACCTGGTTGGTGGGTATGGTGACGAGGGTTTCTTCGATGTGATCCTCTTTCCAAAGTTCGTCGGCGGACTTGAGCTTGTGGCGCGCGGGGACCATCAGCGCCAGGGGCAGCTCGAACAAATTCAGGGCGTGAACGCCCTGCGGTGTGTTCCCTCCCAGCAGGCCAAGGAAAACATCAATCTCGCGCTGCTCAAACCACTTGTAAACCTGCGGATGGTAGCCTTCGCGCATCATCAATTTCAGCTTGGGAAATTGCTTGCGGGTCGCCCGGAGAATTCCGGGCAGGAAATCGCGCATGACGATTTTAGATGCGCCGATGCGAAGGCATTGCGCGGTGCCGCCGCGAATTTCTTCCGCCATCGGGTCCAGACGGTCGAAGAACGGTTTTATGAAGTTGAAGAGTTTGACGCCGGGAGGCGTGAGCGAAAATGGGCGGCGTTGAAACAAGATCGTTCCGAGGCATTCCTCCAGTTGCGTAATCTGGCCGCTGATGGCCGCCTGCTGAATTCCGTAGGGCATGTTGCGGGCGGCGGAGGTAATCCCCTCGTTTTTGACAACATAATAGAAAAGTTCCAGGTGATGAATGTTCATAAATGGACTGCATCGTACAAATCAATGGCAGCGCTATTTTTATCAATTTGACCGGCCGTGAGCAAGCTGCGAAGGTGCAAGGCATGAAAACGAGCGCAACTTTGCGGACCGGTTCGATGGCAGGAAACGCATCCGGGAAGCCCCGGGTTCCGGTATGGCTCAAGTGGGCTTACACCGGTTTTATGATGGTGCTGGTGCCGGTTTATTGGGTGAACTACGGGCCGACAAACTTCCTCTACTTCTGCGACGCGTCGCTGTTTCTGGTCTTGTTTGCCATTTGGACGGATAACGCGCTGCCGATTTCGATGGCGGCGGTGGGGATTCTGGTTCCGCAGTTTTTCTGGTGCGTGGATTTTGGCGCACAGTTGCTGGGACTGCCTCTAACGGGGATGACGGGCTACATGTTCAACGCGAAGTACCCGCTTTTTCTGCGAGGGCTGTCGTTCTTTCATGGCTGGCTTCCGTTTCTGCTTTGTTACCTGGTTTACCGCATGGGCTATGACCGGCGGGCGTTGAAGTGGTGGACGGTGCTGGCTTGCGCGCTGTGCCTAATCTCATTCTTTCTGCTGCCGCCGGCGGGCGCCGTCCTGGCGAACGTGAAAATTCCGCGCAATATAAACTATGTGTTTGGCTTCAATGACGCCCAGCCGCAGAAGTGGATGGCGCCGGGCCTGTATCTGGTGGTGTGGATACTGGCTTTGTTCACGCTGGCTTACGTGCCAGCACATCTGGCACTATCAAAACTAACCGCCGCCCGCGCCGCGCGGCGAGCATTATGAAATCACAACCCAACCTGGCCCCAGAGGCGCGGCAGCGCGGATTTTGGTGGCTGTTCGTGACGCAATTTCAGGGGGCGTTCAGCGACAACACGCTAAAATGGCTTGTGTTATCGCTCGTCACGGGCATGGGGTTCTCCGATGACAGGCGCGACCAGCTTGTGGGCGTGGTGGGCGCGTTATTCGCGCTGCCGTTCATTGTTTTTTCCATGGCTGGCGGTTATTTCGCGGATCGGTTCAGCAAACGATCCGTGACCATCGGCATCAAGGTGTTTGAGATTTTCGTCATGCTGCTGGCGTTGGTAGGGCTGGCGTCCAACCGGCTGCCCCTTGCCATCGTATGCGTATTCTTGATGGGGGTTCACAGCGCGATTTTCGGCCCGTCAAAATATGGCCTGCTGCCGGAACTGCTGGCGGAGAAGAAGCTTTCGTGGGGCAACGGCGTGCTGGAACTAGGCACGTTCGTTTCGATCATCGGCGGGACGGTCGCCGGCGCGATGCTCTGCAAAATCTTTGCCGGAAACCAGGTGTGGTCGGGCGTGGTCTTGATCGCACTGGCCGGCGTCGGGTTGGTCACGAGCCTGTTTATCAGCAAGGTGCCGGCGGCCGATCCGGGCAAACAATTCCGCGTCAATTTTGTGGCGGACTTGTGGGGCCAAATCAAACTAATCCGCAAAGACCGTGTGCTGTGGCTGGCGACGCTTGGCAACACTTACTTCTTCGCCCTCGCCGCGCTGCTGCAACTTCTCATTGTCATCTACGCCAAGGATGTGCTCCACATTTCCGATCCGCAGAAGAGCAGTTATCTCCAGGCCGCAACCGCGATTGGCATCGGCTTGGGGAGCTTTGCCGCGGGGTATCTTTCCGGCGGCAAAATCGAATACGGGCTGATCCCGCTGGGTTCCCTCGGCATGACCGTGATGGCGGTGCTGCTCGGCCGCCACGGGCTTTCCTTTGTCCGCGTGGCGGTGGATTTGGCCTTGCTGGGTTTCTTCGGCGGATTTTTCATCGTGCCCATTGCCGCGTTGCTGCAACACCGGCCGGACCCGGAAAAAAAGGGGGGCGTGCTCGCGGCGGCCAATTTGCTTTCGTTTGTGGGCATATTCGCGGCGTCCGGGATTTATTACCTGGTGACCGTCATTCTGCGTCTGAGTCCGTCCACCGTTTTCCTGCTCACAGCGGTGGTGACGCTGGCGGGAACGATCTATGTTTTGTGGCTGCTGCCGGACGCGGTGCTGCGGTTTGGATTGTGGGTGCTCACGCGGTCGCTCTACCGGGTGCGGGTGCTCGGGCGCGAGAATATACCCGCCAAGGGGGGGGCGCTGTTTGTGTGCAATCATATTTCGTTCGTGGACGCGCTGTTGCTGATCGCGTCCACGGACCGGCCGGTGCGGTTTATGATGTTCGCGGGGTTTTACGAGCTGCCGTGGGTAAAGCCGTTCGCGCGCGTGATCGGGGTGATTCCGATCTCCTCGGCGCAACGGCCGCGGGACATGCTGCAATCGTTGCGGAGGGCCAGCGAGGCGATTCGCGCGGGGGACGTGGTCTGCATTTTCGCCGAGGGGCAG
>Ga0182030_10005633_pt1 | contig 26525 bp, 26 predicted proteins | sample 812S3MmetaG_FD_121299 | JGI IMG/M metagenome (GOLD analysis project Ga0182030, IMG submission 121299) | Permafrost microbial communities from Stordalen Mire, Sweden - 812S3M metaG (Illumina Assembly) | ecosystem: Environmental > Terrestrial > Soil > Wetlands > Permafrost | place: Sweden...
GAAAGCGTTCCCGCCGCGTGATTTTCTTTTTGTCCGCGTATTCCGCCTGTGCAAAACTGATCTGTTGCTCCATGCCCCACTCTATCAAAATAAACGGTCTGATTAAATCAGCGTTTCCTTAGAGATCACTCGACAAGCACGTGATGACGGGCTTTTTTAAATCATGTCAAATGGTCCCAGTCCCGGCTCAGCGGGCAATGTTATCGCAGCGTTGTGCAGTTTTTTTATAGCAGGCCTCGGCCAACTAGTGCAGGGACGCGTCGTTATGGCCCTGATCTACTTTGTTCTGGCGGGTGTTCTCTGGTGGTTTTTCCTCGGCTGGATCATCCATCTTGTGTCTGCGATCGACGCGGCCCTTTATCGCGGTTGATCTCCTGTGATGCCTGACTTGGAAATTTGTTTTTCGCCTGTCCAGTGGCGCACCGTGCCTGCCGAACACCTTCGCGCCTCGGCCTGCGCTGTGATTGATGTTATCCGTGCAACCTCGACGATTGTGACCGCGCTGGCCCATGGAGCGGGTGTGCAGGCTGTTGCGAGTCTGGATGAGGCCTTCGCGTTGAAGGCGCAACATCCCGGAGCCTTGCTGGCCGGCGAGCGGGGCGGGCAGGCCCTGCCGGGGTTCGACCTGGGCAACTCACCCGAGGATTTTACAACCGAGCGCGTCCAAGGTCGGCGAGTCATTCTGACGACGACCAATGGCACCCAGGCGCTCGCCGCTTGCCATGGCGCACGCACCGTAATGACAGCGAGCTTCCTGAATCTTCAGGCGACGGCAACTCGACTGCGGGAAATCGGACCGCCCTGGATCATTGTGTGTGCCGGATGGGACGGAGAGTTCGGTGTGGACGATGCCCTCGTGGCGGGCGCTCTGGCGGAAGCGTTGGGCCAGAATCATTCCATGGTTTCGCTTTATCGCTCGGTACGGAGGGACCTGGAGGAAACATTGCTCGGATGCGCGGCAGGACGGGAATTAGTCAAGTTGGGACTGGAGAAGGACATCTCTTTTTGCGCGCAACTGAATCTGTTTTCGATCGTGCCGACGTTGGGCGCAGATGGCGTGCTGCGAGGGTAGGGACGCAGGTTCCTACTATTTCTGCACAAGACTGGAGGCGGACGAAGCCTCAGGCACAACCGGCTGGCCATCGACGACCTTGGCGCCGCTGAGCTTGGCCGTTTCATCATACCACTTTTTGTAATCGGCTTCGCTGTCGACCACGAGCGTGGCTTTCATCGCCGAATGTAGGTTACCGCACAGTTGGGCGCATACGATTTCGTAGGTGCCGGTCTTGACCGGAACAAACCACAACGGAATGATGGAACCTGGGATGGCATCCTGCGCAACGCGCATGTTGGGGATGCAGAAATCGTGAATAACATCCTTGGACATGACGTCGATAATGCAGGGCTTGTTGACGGGAAGATGCATTTCAGCGCTGGCGGTGAGATCGTCAGCGGCATCCGAGTCATTGCGATCTAGACCCAGTTGATTGGAGGCACTGACAAGCTTGATATCGCGGTGGCCATACTTGCCATCCGGCCCGGTGTAGTGGAAATTCCAGAGGAATTGCTGGCCGACGGCGCTCAGTCGGGTGACATCGGGCCCTTTGGGGAACTGGTCAACGTGGTTGGCCCAGATTGGCGCGGCAAAGGCCATCAAAAGAACGACTTCCAGGACAAGGACGCCGCCTTCGAGCTTGGTGGGCAGATGGCTGGTCGTGCCGACATAGTTCGCCTTGGGATTTTTCTTCTGCTGGAAACGCCAGAGCGTGTAGGCGTAAAACGAGCCCCAACCGACGAAAAGCACGAGCATGAACCAGTGCAGCATCTCCAACATGCTATCGATGGGATAACCTTGCAGCGAGGCGTTCGGGGCAATGCCGAGGGATTCGATTAAGATGGCGAATGTCATGTGAGTTTAGGAGGAGGGTTCAGGTTTGGGCTGGCCTTCATCCCCAGGCACCAGGTCCTCGTAATCCGGCAGGGGATGCTTGGCCCGATAGGCGAGGTGCCAGCCAAAAGCCGCCACCGCACCGAGCATGACGAACATGATGATGACCATGGCAAAAATCCCCACGGAGGCCGCATTGCTCATTTTGCTGCCGCTGGTGTCGCCGTAACAGGCGGCACAGGCCAGGACGCTGGTATTGGAAACAAAAATGAGAAGTCCGGTCAACGCGATCAGCGCAACGCTACGGGACGAAAGGAGTTTTTTCATGGCTTTCATTCAATGATCAATCGCCGGGTTTTCTTGAGGAAATAAACTTCGTAGCCAACCAGGGCCAGCGCCGCAAAAATGGAACCAATCCCGGCAACGAGATACCAGATGTCACCCGTCGCGCTCGGATCGGTAAAGCAAAACCAAGCGAAGATCAGGGAGATGCTGATCCCGGCAAAGATGATGATTTGATGGACGAATTTAAGGGACATGGCTTTCAGGTGATACGTTAACTCGGTCCTTGATCGGGTCGCCGATCGTTCTCAACTCGGAATCCCACATGGAAAGGAAGATCATGCCGGCAAGAAATATTGCGCTAAAGATGAATGTCCTGATAACGAATGAGAAAGGCTTGAACAAAGTAGCCATGAAATAGGCGATGAGACCGCAGCGCATGGCGGCCGTAAGAAAGACGAAAAAGACGTTCCATTTGGGGCCGAAATTGATGCTCCACGTAATGACAGTCAGCAGGACGACACCGAAAAAACAAATGAAGAACTTCCAGTTTTGGTGGAAGTGCTCCCAGGCGTGCGCGACTTCGGTCGCGTTATCGTGAGCATGGGGAGCCTCTTCGGAGTGATCGACAGGGTCAGCGCTCATGGTAAAAAGTAATTCAAATCGGGATGGAGTGCAAAAATGTCAGGTGAGATATAAGATGGGGAAGACCGTGATCCAGACCAGGTCGACAAAGTGCCAGAAAATACCGGTGACCTCGATGCGGTTGGAGAGCTGCTCCGGATTGCGCTTGTAGAGCCGCGAACCGATGGTCAGGAAATAGAGCATAACCACGACGCCGCCAACGATGTGGAGGGCGTGGAGACCTGTCACCAGGAAGTAGATGGCGTAATAGGTGCCGTACTTGGGGAGTAAGCTGCCCCAGCGCTGGATGTCAGCCTTGTCGATCGTGATGGGTTGCTCCTCGCCGCCGCCCGATTCCGCAGCCGCGGGGTTCTCCTTCTTCTCTAGATCGATAAGATATTTCGGCTTCGGATCCGGCATGATAACCAAGGTATCCTTTGTCTCCTCGTGCAAATGACCGCGAATTTCATAGGCATGTTGCGAGGGAATGGCGCCGTAAAAGGCATCCATCTTTTGCAGTTCAGGCAGATATTTCTTCTGCATGGCGTCCTCGTTGATAATAACACCGGTGTGATCGAACTTCGCCTTGTACTCGACGCCTTTGATGCAAAGAAAGCCAAGACCGAGGAGAATCGTAATGCCCAAGGCAAGGCGATAGGTGTTGAACTTACGTTCTTTGAGCGCCACCCAGGCCCAAACCATGGTGATACTGGAACAAATCAAGAGAACGGTGTTGGTGAAACCGAGTGCAACGTTCTGGATGTGGTCCGGCCATGTGCCATCCTCCGCGCCGAGACGGACGAAAAGGTAAGCTGTGAAGATGGCCCCGAAAAGCATAACTTCGGAAGCAAGAAAAAGCCAAATGCCAAGCTTGCCGTTGTAAAGGCCGGTATCGGGACGCGCCGTGAGTGTGTAGGGAATTTCCATGGACAAAATTAAGTGAGAGGCGGGAAACCGATGGTCTTTTCGTCTTGCGGATGAGGGCCTGAAATCTGGATCGGTTTGGTCGACACGGGCGGTTCCGACTGCGGAGTGAAATCGGTCGGATGTCCCGGCACGCTATATTCGTAAGGGCCGCGATAAGCGACAACCGGCTTGGTGAAGTTGCCGTGGGGCGGAGGCGACGGGGCGGACCATTCGAGCGTGGTGGCCTCCCAGGGATTGTCGGAGACCTTGCGGCCATATTTCCAACTGAAACAGAAATTGATGATGAACGGAATTTGCGCAAGGCCCATCAGCCATGCCGATTCGGAGATGAAAACATTCCAGTGCAGGACGTTCTGGTTCAACAGGTCGTAGGTCGCGCCGCCGTCGTACATCCGGCGATGCATGCCCGCCATGCCCTGAAGAAACATGGGGAAGAAGGTGCAATTCATGAGGATCATGGTCGGCCAGAAATGAACCTTGTTCCAAAACTCGCTCATCATGCGACCCGTGGCCTTGGGATACCAGTAATGGATCCCGGCGAAGAGGGCGAAGATGGTGCCGGGCGCGATCACGTAGTGGAAGTGGGCGATGATGTAATAGGAATCGTGCAGGAAGGTGTCCGGCGCGTTGAACGCGAGCGGAATACCAGTCAGGCCGCCGATGCCGAACAACGGCAGGAAGGCGGTGGCCCAGAGCATCGGTGAGGTAAAGCGAATCGCGCCGCCCCATAAGGATATGATCAGCGAGCTTAGAATCAGGATCGTCGGCACGGAGATGATGATCGTGGTCAACTGGAAGAAGGAGCTCACCGCAGTGCCCATGCCGGTCAGGTACATGTGATGCGCCCAGACGATCATGGAGAGAAAGCCTAGGACCAGAACGCCGTAGACCATCTGGTTGTAACCCCAAATCGGCTTGCGGGCGTTGTTGGCAATGATCTCGGTGATAATGCCCAAGCCGGGAAGGACAAGCACGTAAACTTCAGGATGACCGAGGAACCAGAACAAATGCTGCCAGAGGAGCGGTGTGCCACCGCCGCTGCTGACCAGGGGCGTGCCTCCGATTACCAGCCCCCCCGGTGAAAAGAGGCTCGATCCTGCCAGGCGATCCATCAACTGCATGAGGGCCGCGGCTTCGAGCGGAGGAAAAGCGAGCAGGAGCAAGAAGGCGGTGATGAATTGGGTCCAGACGAAAAAAGGCATCCGCATCCAGCCCAGTCCCTTGACGCGCAACTGGACGATGGTGGTGATGAAATTCACGCTGCTCAAGAGCGACGAGGTGATGTTGAACGCCATCGCGATGATCCAAATCGACTGGCCGGTCAGCCACATCGGCCACAAATAATGAAAATCGTGGCCCAAAAAAATCGCGTCCTGCGGCTGGTCCGAGATGGTGGCCAGCGGCGTATAGGACGTCCAACCCGACTTGGCCGCGCCACCCGGAACAAAAAAGCTGGAGCACATCAGTACCGCGCTCATGAAGAACAGGATCACGCTGCTCATGTTCAGGCGCGGGAAGGCCATATCGACCGCACCGATCTGAAGCGGCATGACATAATTGCCAAACGCGGCGAAAGCAACTGGGACGATGCCGAAGAAGACCATGATGGTGCCGTGCATCGCGCCGAGCGTGTTGTAGAAGTCGCCGGTCATGATTCCGCCCGGCATCTGGTCTTTGCCGAAAATAAGTTGCATCAGAGGCGGATTATTGGGGTCGGCAAGAACGGTCGGGAGTTGTACCGGAGGACCGCTCAAACCGAGGTGATATAGAATCTGGTAAATCTGGTACCCGATATGGTTGCTGGCGTTGATCCAGGTAAGCGGCTCCCTCGGGAACGCGAGTTGCCAGCGCATGAGGAGCATCAGGCCAAAGCCGAAGAAGAGGAAAGCGAGACCGCCCCACAGATACTGGATTCCGATGACTTTGTGGTCAGTGGAAAAAATGTAGCTCCGCCAAAAACCGAGCTCGTGATGATCGTGGGCGTGATCATCATGGACCGCATGACCATGAGATGGCTCGGCACGGGCCAGGGCGGCTTCTGAGCTGGGAGGTAGATCGTCCATATCCATAGGGGCTTACAAGGTGACTTTATGATTACACATTTTTTTCAGGGGCGCTCAAAGGTTTCTCCTCGAAATTAAAAGTATTAGAAGGACTTACTCCCATCGAACCGAAGAATAAGATTCGCAGCGCCATTTTTTGACGTGAATTGTTTGTTCGAGCGTCTGCGCAAACCGGGGAAGCCATGCATCGATTTATACTCGACGACTACCGTTGATAACATGTGATCACGGTTTCTTGTCCGTCGGATCCGCACCGTGAGGCGCAATTTGGAGTAGTTCAGCCTCCGTCCATGCCGCAGAGTGAGAAGCAAATTTGGTCTTGGCTGCGTTTACTTCATCCACGGAGACTGGACCGGCGGTGTTGCCCCAGTCGCTGCTGCCGCGTATGTAGGTCATCAGATTGGCAAGTTTCTCCGGAGTTAAGTTTCCCTCCTGGGCGGGCATAACCTGAGTGCCATAGGCGGCGCCTTTGACGTTGAGAGAACCATTGACACCCTTCAGCAGAATGGCGGCGAGTCGCTCCTTGGAACCGAGGACCCACTCGGAACCGACCAACGGTGGATAAGTACCAGGCTGACCTGCGCCACTGGCTTGATGGCAGTTCGCGCAATTTCCGTTGTAGATTTTTTTACCCAGCTCCATCGGGCTGGCTGGAGCTTCCGGCTTTCGCTGAGACGCGCTTGCCAAGGCGGGACTTCCCGGCCCCTGATCGAGCAAGTCGCGGCCAAAGCTTCCGAAGCCCGTGAACGAACTGCCCGCGAGGAAAAGCGCAAAGCCGCAGAGAACATAAAGCCACACCGGCAGTGGCTCACGGTCGAAGGAAAGTGGCGCGACCTCCGGCGTCTCGATAAAATCCGGCGCATTCGGCTGGATGGCCGAATCGGGGGACGGCGGCGTCGGGGATTCGACTTGGGGGTTTTGATGACTCATGGCTCAGCTTTTGGTGGAAGGAGGAACATACTGGACGCCGGCTTCATCCGGCTTGAGGTGATAGCCCTTCTTGAGCGAAAGCAGATAAGCGACCAAGGACTTGGCCTCGGCCGTGGGCACAATTTCATAACCGGCGGGAGGCGCGTCCTTATCGGGCAGGACAAGCGCGTCCCGGGAAGGCTGTCCGCTGATCTTTTGCGTGACGAAAAGAAAGCGAAATTCCGGCATGCTGCTGTGCGGATTCAGCACATGGGGATCGTAGAGGTAACTGTACAACTTGGCGGCATCGGGAAAACGTTGGGCGACATTGCTCAGGTCCGCACCGTCACGGCTGTTGCCGAGAAAAGTCCGGCCCTGCCAGATATAGTCGCGCGGATACGTACGGCGCGTGATTGCCTTTCCGTCGTCATCCTTGGCCGTGCCCCAACCGCGAATGATGTCGGCGCCGGAGGTGGCGGGCCGGACCTGCTGGGTATGACAATAAACGCATCCATCGGCGGCGTAGACACGCTCGCCCGCATGTGCCATGCCGGAGGTATCCCACGGCGTAATGTCGGTGCTCCCCTCGTCCTGGATCGGAGGCAGATGACCGAGTTCAACCCAGGGAAGAACAACCAGTCCAAACCAGGTGAACAGGAACACAATGAGAAGAAGCGTAAAGAAGGTGCGGAAATTCGGAATCATGTTCATGCGGCCACCTCCTCCGAAGTCTTGCCGGGCGCATCGCCTTCGTAGGGTTCAAGCAGGATTTCGGCAGCGAGGCGGTTGCCCCGGACGCGAAGCCGCAGCCAGTCGATGAGCATCCACCCGAGGTGCAGGGCAAAAATACCATTACCGATGGCGATCAGGCTGACGCACATGGTCGCCGCAATATGGAACGAAATCGAAACATTCGTAGCCTCGACAATCGTGACCTGGACATCCGGATTCTCCAGCATGTTCCCCTCCATGACGCCCCCCAAGCCGAGGAAGACGATGACCATCACGATACCGAAAAGGCTCAGGTAATAATGAATCTGGATCAGCCGCGCCGAGCGCCAGCCGAAATCGAGCAGACGCGGCACGATATAGTAGACGGCCCCGAATACGGTGAAGCTGAAAAAACCGTAGACCCAGAGCAGCATGTTGCATTCGCGGAACATCGTGAAGCGAAGCAGTTCGTTGGCGCTGCGAATCGAGAGGAGCTGCTCGGAGAATCCGGCAAGGACAAACGCAACCGCCGCCAAAACAAGGAACGGAAAGACGACGCCTCCATGATGCCCCTGCTTTTCTTCCGCGGCGAAGGCGGTCGAGACGAGGTTAAACCCGATCAGGGCGACGGGGATGAAAATCAGTCCGCTTAAGATCAGGCCAATGGTGACCGTCTCGGCGGGGAAAGGTCCGCCGACGAGATCATGCACAGCGGTCCAGGGAGCGAAGATAATCCATGTCCAGAAAGCAATCCGCGCTTTGGAACCATAGCGGATGCTGATGCCGGAAACCTTGGGGATGAGATAATAGAGCAGGCCCAACCCGAGCGGAGCCAGCCACAGCGTATAGATGCCGTGGACGTACCACGCGCCGATCAGTTCCTGGATAACGCCGGTACCCGGCAGCGGATGGGAGGCGCTAAGAAGAATGCTTCCGGTGGCGTAAAGCCACGGAAAGGCGAAGAGCGCCACGAGAATCCAGGCCTGCGCGATGTGATCACGACCGGGACGCCGGCCCAGATAAGTGGCCACGGCCCAAAGAGCAAACAACGCGTAGGCTACCCACAGTATCCAGGAGGCATAGGCGGGGAATTCGAGCAGCTCGACGCCCGTGCTGTCGCCGAGGAAAATACCGGTCAGTCCGATGGCAACGCCGAGGTTCCAGAAGACCACCGCCGTCATCAGGGCGGCGGGCGCGCAAACCGGCTCACGGCTCATCCGGGCCAGAAGCCAGACCGCCAGACCCAGCCCCGCCGTGCTCGCCCAACCATAAACCAGCGCATCGATGGCGGCAGGCCAGATGCGGCCGTAAGTGAACATGCTGAAGTTGTTCGAGAGATCGATGAACAAGCCGAGAATAGGAAAGCTATCCTGCGGATGGGTCAGCGATGATGCATAGACCAGCAGGAAAGTGCCCACGACCATCCAATGCACCGCAGTCAAAAAGCAGACCATCACGGGCCAGCGCACCGAGGCGTCGACAGCGGCCAGTTCGGGATCGGTCGAGACGAATCCTCTCGGTGCAACTGTGGTGGGAAATAAGGTGGCCATATTACTTGTTCGATTTTTTCGGTTTGGCCGCCGCTTCGGCGGGTGCGGAAGGCGTTGCAGGCGCTGCTTGTTCAGGAGCAGGTTGAACCGCCCCGGGTATCTCGCCACCGGCTTGCACAGGCTGGGCCTTCAAGGTATCGATTTCCTTGATCATCGCTTCCTCGATCGGAATGCGGACAACGCCCTTGTCCTGATCGACCCACTCGGCGGTGGATTTCCCCTTGTCGTCCATCGGACAAATGAGCGCGTTCTCGGCCTTTTGCACCTCCGCAAGATTCACTTTGCGTATGTCCGCCTGTTCCTGATCGTAATCGGTGTACTCCCATGTCATGCGCGAGGAATAGGCTGCGATGACCGCGAAAAGGGCAAAGGCCGCCATCGTCCCGATGAGCCAGGTGATCTTGATCCGGGATTGAGGTGCGGTTTCGTCGGACATGGTTAGTTGGTGATGGTGAGGCATTCAACCAGGCGCGGGTCGCGGGTTGGGAATAGGGAGGACTTGGCCGCGATCTGGACATACGCAAAGCCAAGGATGGAGCCAACGGTAAGGAAAGCGGCGAAATCCTGCCAGCTTGGGCACATGCCGTGATGCGCGTAGGGCATGATGAACCAGTAAAGCTCGACCCCGTGCATGAAGAGAATCCAGACGGCGATGAAGGTAAGAGCGCGCAGGCTTTTCTTGGTGTCCTGCGCGAGGAGATAAATTGTGGGGAAGAGGAACTTGCCCGCCGTGAGGAAATAGGTGAGAAAGAACCAATGGCCGCGATTGTGGTCGTTATAGAAGATCGTCTCCTCCGGGATGTTGGCGTACCAGATAAGCAGGTACTGGCCGAACGCGATGTAGGCCCAGAAAATAGTGAAGCCGAAGAGGAGCTTGCCCATGATGTAAAAATGCTCGTGGTTCATCATAAGCAGGTAGCCGCCTCTACGCAGCACCGCGATCAGGACGATGCAAGCGGCCAGGCTGGCTTGCACGCAAATGGCAAAGTTATAAACGCCGAAGAGGCTGGACGCCCAGCGCCAGTCGAGGCCCATGAACCAGTCGAACCCGAGGAAGGTGACAAGCAAACCAAAGATGACCATCGCGAGATAGCTGTGGTCGTGCATACGGCGCGTCAGGATGGGGTTGCCGTCGCTGTCCTGCAGGACCGATTCACGACGGTAATAAAGTCCGGCGAGGATGAAATAGAAGAAGTAAGCGAAAACGCGGAAATAGAAGAAGGTCGGGTTGAGATAAGCGCTACGGATCGCGACTTCATGGTCGTTGGCGTGAGCCTGGCTCATCCATGTCCAGAGCACATCGCGGAAATCGGGCCAAAGCAGCGGAATAAAGATCAGCAAAAGGACAGGGAACAGGCCGAGGATATTTTCCCAGGTGCGGCGCGCCAGCACCGTCCAGTCGGAGTCGCAGGCGTAATGGAGTGTGACCCAGAAGAACGATCCGAGCGCGATGGTAAAAAAGAAGTAAAACGCAAAGAACCACGAGTAGGCGAACTGGGCATGATCGGTCGCTGCGCCCACAATGGAGAGAATGATCCCGATGATCGCCAGGCCCGCGAAGATCGCGCTGAGTGGATATCTCCCCGGCCCGAGGCGCTCGGGCGGCGGGATATGGATGGTGTGGGGTTGCGCGCTCATGTTGTTAGAATTGATGATTCGCGTCGTACGAGAATTTTCCGGTTTGATTTCCATTTGATGCCGAACCAGCCGGCTTAGCCGGTGCGGGTGCGGCCGGAACGTCCGAATTGGTCGTGGGAGCGCCCGAAGGAATAACGGGCGGGGACGCTGGAGCCGCCGGTTTCTTCGTCTTCTCAAGCTGAGCCTGTTCGTCCGGAGAGGCATCAGCGACGGCGGCATTCTGGCTCCGCTGAAGCGCGCGGATATACATGATGATCCGCCAGCGGTCGTCGATGGTGACGTTGTAGTTGTAGCCAAGCATCTGGCCCTTGCCGTTGGTGATGGTGTTGAAAAATTCGCCGTCGGTCATCTGGCGGTACTTGTCCTGATGATAGTTGGCCGCGCCGTTGAGGCCATACTTCGAGGTAATCCCCTTCCCGTCGCCGGACGCGCCATGGCAGGGTTCGCAACTGATCGTGTAGCGTTCACGGCCCCGTGCCATGTTGGATGCATCGATCTGCAAAGCGCGTCCGCCATCGTGGGCCTCGTGGACTGGAATACCGTCGCCCCAGTGGGCATCGTCCCATTTTCCGGTCGACCAATAGTCATTTTGCGCCGGCATCTCCATGGCGACCGTGTCGGGAATCGGCGCGCGCGAGGCCGCGCCATCGGCGAAGAAAGCGCTTGGCTGCTGGTCCTTGACCTTGTCCTGATAAATCATGTCGGGGAAAATCTCGAAAGGGGGCTTGGCCGAATGTTGGCCGCGAAACCCGGCGATGGAGACGACCGTTATCACCGCCAGGGCCAGGGCGAGAAAGAAGTAGCTCAGTTTCATTCCTCATCTCCGATGAAAGTGAGGTTCGTGCCGCCGATCTCGCGGAGGAGATCGACCGAGGTCTTTTCATTGAAGCGCGGGTCGTTTGCCTCGATGACGATGAAAAATTTATCGTGCGTGGCGCGGTTGAAGGCGTCCCATTCCCAAAGTGGGTGATGAAGCCGGGGCAACATGCAAAGCGTGGTCATGCCCACAATGCTCATGATCGCCGAAAGAAGAATCATGAGCAGGTCGAGGATCGGCACAAAGCCGGGGAGGCTGAAGTAGGGCTTGCCCTGTTCGTCCATGGGATAGACGTAGACCGAGGAGATGGTGATGAGCAGAAAGCCGCCGGTCAGGCCGGCGAGCCCGCCCGCGAAGGTGAAAAGACCGACCCACGATTTCCCAAGCCCCATCGCCTTGTCGAGGCCATGGATATAATAGGGCGAGTAGCAGTCCCACCATTTGAAACCGCGATCGCGCACCTTTTCGGCGGCGGCGTAGAGTTCCGTCGGGTTGGCAAACTCCGCGCCGACGGCGTAGAGCTTCTTGGGCATCGGACCGGAGCCGACGGCGCAGACGAGGGGAGAAATCTCAGACATGATGGCTCCCTGGTTCGGCCCCGTTTTTGATCACCGTGGGCGGCGCGTGCGGGTTGGCCTCCGGCAGGACGGCCCGGATTTCGGCGATGGCGATCATCGGCAAAAAGCGGATGAAGAGAAGATACATCAGGAAGAAAACTCCGAACGTGCCGGTGAAGGTGAGAACATCAACGTAGGTGGGATAAAACATGCCCCACGAGGAAGGCAGGAAGTCGCGATGGACCGAACTGACGATGATGACAAACCGTTCGAGCCACATGCCGATGCTGGGGAAAATCACGATCCCGAAAGCGAGCCACGGATTGCGCCGGACTTTTTTGCTCCAGAAAAGCATCGGAATGACGCTGTTGAAAATAAGCATACAAAGCCAGGTCGTGCCGTAGGGGCCAAAAATGCGATCGCTATAAAACGTGAAGCGCTCGTTCGGGCTGCCGCCGTAATACGCGATGAAAAATTCCATCAGGTAGATGTAGGTGATGAGAAGCGCCATGAGCAGGACGAACCGGCAGCACATGTCGATATGGCGAAGCGTGATGATGTCCCGGAGCTTGTAGAGTTCCCGCAACGGCACCAGCAGGGTGATCAACATGCAGAAGCCGCCGTAGATGGCGCCGACACCGAAATAAGGCAGGAAGATCGTGCCATGCCAGCCCGGTATAACCGAGGTGGAAAAATCGCTCGACACCACGGTGCAGGTGGTGATGACCAGCAGCGTGGCGACACCCGCCAACATGAGATAACAGAATTCGTAGTTGACCCATTGGCGGGCGCTCCCGCGCCAACCGAGGCAGAGAACGGCATAGAGATATTTAAGTATCTTGTTCTTCACCCGGTCGCGCATGGCGGCGACATCGGGGATGAGGCCGACATACCAGAACATGATCGACACGGAAAGGTAGGTGGAGACGGCGAAGACGTCCCAAAGGAGCGGACTGCGGAAATTGGGCCAGATGCCGTTCCCGTTCGGGATCGGGGCCAGGTACCAGGCCATCCAGGCGCGGCCTACATGCACCGCCGGGTAAAGGCCCGCGCACATGACGGCAAAGACGGTCATCGCTTCGGCAGCGCGGTTGATGCCCGAGGCCCACTTCTGACGCGTGAGATAGAGAATCGCAGCGATCATGGTTCCGGCGTGGCCGATGCCGATCCAGAAGACGAAATTGGTGATGTCCCAGGCCCAGTTCGCCGCCTTGTTTTCGCCCCAGACGCCGACGCCCGTGGTGACAAGATAAAGTATTCCGAGAGCGGTGAACGAGGCAACCCCGCCTGCGATGGAGACGGCGATGTACCACCAAAGAGGCGTCGGATTTTCGATGACCGAAGCGATGCGGTCACCCACCCAGACCGCGTCCCGGTTATGGGTGACGTAGGGCTCGCGGATGTTTTCCTGGTGCGCGCGCTCGATCTCCTCCTCGTAATGTTTCTCGAGCAGGTCGTACCTCGGCCGGGCCGGTTTCGTGGAAGGGGTGAAGTAGGGCATGGCAGTTCAATTATCGCCGGTTTTACCCGATCAACTTCTCCAGGTTAAACTTGTGCAAATCGGCATGATTACCATTTGCGCCGCTGGGCGGAGCATTCTCCGCGCCCGATGCCGGCGCTGGGCTGCCGGAACCTGCCGCCGGGGCGGTCGCGGGCTTGGCATCGCCGGGAGCCGGTTCCTCAAAGACGCTGGTGTGGCCGACGTATTGGGCGCCGGGCATGGCCGGGTTGGGATTGCGAATACGTCCGAGGTAGCTGGTGCGCGGGCGCGTGCCGAGGTAAGCCAGCACGCCGTAATCGCGTTCATCCTGCTTGGCGATTGTGACCTTGCTGTTGGGATCGTTCAGGTTGCCGAAAATAATTGCTTCCGCCGGGCAGACCTGCTGGCAGGCCACCTTGAATGAGTCGGTCGGCAGCTTGACATCCCCGGAACCGGCGCCGTCGTTGTTCGACTTGCGAAGCTGGCTGATCCTGGCCTCCTCAATGCGCTGGACGCAGTAGGTGCACTTCTCCATGACGCCGCGGATTCGCACCGAGACGTTCGGGTTCTTTTGCAGCATGAGGCTTTCCGGCGAGCCCTGGTAAGTGAGCGGACCGTCCCTGCCCGCTAACGGACCGAGATAAAGCTCGTTGGTCACGCCGAGCACGGGAAGCTTCACGTTCTGGATCGGGCGGTCGTTGTAGTTGAAGAAATTGAACCGGCGCACCTTGTAGGGGCAATTGTTGGCGCAGTAACGCGTACCGATGCAGCGATTGTAGGCCATGACGTTGAGGCCTTCCTCATTGTGAACGGTGGCATTGACCGGGCAGACCGGTTCGCACGGTGCGTTCTCGCACTGCTGGCAGGCCATCGGCTGGATGAGCATCTGCGGATCGTCGAGATAGGACGAATTCGGCAGGGGATCGCTGGTGGAATCAGACTGAGGTGGATTATCGCTGGCGAAATAGCGGTCGTTGCGAATCCAGTGCATTTCGCGGCCGCGAATGACCTGGAATTTTCCGACGATGGGGATGTTGTTTTCGGCCTGGCAGGCGACAACGCAGGCGCTGCATCCGACGCAGGTATTGAGATCGATGACCATGCCCCAGGCCGGACGGTCGGGCTGGTAGTCCTTCGAGTTGAGCTTGGGATTGTCGTAACCCGATTCGTAATTCTGGTAGCCCTTGAGCCCACCCTGCGGAACATCTTTGTCGATGCTGATTTCCTGCACGAAGGCGGGGTCCTCGTGATATTTATCGAGCGGGGCCTCGCGCACGATGCCGCGCCCTTCCATCGAGTTGTGCTCCTGCGTGATCGCCAGCGGCCAGGTCTTGGCGATCTTCTCGATTTTGACGCCGGTGACAAAGCCCGGCGTCGTCGAGGTGCGAAGCTGGTAGGCATTGAAGCCGGCACCGTCGGCAACACGGAGCGGCGGGGTGACGACATCGCGGTCGGCCTTGGTCAGGCGCGGCGCGGTGCGACCCCAACCGAGCGCGATGGTCAATGTCGGATCGGCCTGGCCGGGCGCAATGAGGACGGGTAATTCCATGCTGCGGCCATCGGGCGTGGTGACCTTGACCATCGGGAAGGCGGTCATCGGATCGACGTGGGGGATAGGTAAAGTGTCCGCCCTGGGGCCTACGTCGGTGTTGGGCAAATCCTGGAGATTGTCGTTCGCAGACTCGATCTTGATGCCGAGCGCGACGGCGGTCTTCGGGCTTATATAGAGAGCATTGTCCCATGTGAGCTTGCTGACCGGATCGGGCAGTTCCTGGAGCCAGCCGTTGTTGGCGTAGCGGCCATCGTCGATGCTGCCGAGGACGAAGTTGAGTTCGTATTCGCCGGGCTGGAGCGGACGTCCGGCAGCTTGGGCGCCGGTTTTCGGTGCCTTCTGCTCCGCCACTTCATTCATCATGCCCGACAACCCGCCGGGAATGGGGAAGCTTCCCGCCATCGCCCATCCATCGTGGACGAACTTGTGCCAGTCGTTTTCAAACTTACTAGGAGCAGGAATCCTGGCCCACAGGTCACTTCCGGTTATGGTCCGGAAAGTATCTTGCACATATTCCGGCCCGGTGGCCTTGGGCAGACCGGCCAGCGCCGCGAGAAGGTCCAGTACGGAAATGCCGTCGTAAAGGGGAAGGATCAGCGGCTGCTGGCAAAGATAGCTAGTCGAGTCGTAGGCGAGTGAATCACCCCATGATTCCAGGAAGTGGGCGGCGGGAAGATGGGTCGTGCTCGCGGCACTGGTTTCGTCGACATGCAGGCCGAGCCGGATGACCGTCTCAACTTTGGAAAGCAGGTCGGCAAAGCCGAGTTCAGCGGGCGCGTTGAAGGCCGGGTTGCCACCGAGAACGAAAAGCGTTTTGACCGTACCCGCGGTTATTTGCGCCGCGAGGTCGCCGATAGTTGCCGCGTTGACATGGGGAACAAATCGCGGCCAAACCGTGATGTCCTTGTTGCCCAAAGACTCATTGATCTGCGCAACCAGCTCATGCACTTCGGGCGGCTGCTGACTGCCGCAAATAACAAGCGAACGGCCTTTGGCCTTGCTCAAATCCCTGGCCATTTCGGTGATCCAGTTATCAACACTGGAATCGGAGAAAGCGGCAAACGTGCCCGGCAACTCGCCTCCGCCGCCCAGCTTGGATGCAAGCAGTGTAGCGACAGCGCCAATCGCGCTCGAAGCCAGGCGCAACCGATGATCCGCCATGCCACCCGTCAGCGAGAAACGGCCCTCGACCACATAAAGCCGCGACATCGTTTCCTGTGTCTTGCCCAGACGGCGGCGACCCGCAGCAAATCCAGCGATGCTCTGCACCGTGCCTTCGGACGCGCCGAGGAAATCGGCATCGAGCGAAAGAATGACGTCGGCTTTCGAGAAATCATAGGAAATGGCCGGATTGCCCGCCCACGGCTCGTACTCGGCCCACAAAAGCTTGGGGAATTTCTTTTGCACTTCCAGGCGCAAACGCTCGCGCGTCGGGGACGTGCTCGGTTCGGCAAGAATGGCCAGTCCCTCGCCGCCCTTCGCGAGATAATCGCTCTTCAGCGTCTCAAATTCCTTCCAAAAATCGTCCCAGGTTCCTTCGGTATAATCCTTGCCACGCTCGTTGGCCTTCAGGATCGCCTTCGAGCGGTCCGGATCGTACAGGTCAAGCACCGCCGACTGGCCGAAAATGTCCGTTGCCCCATTGAAGCCCGGCACGTTGGGATTGCCTTCGAGCTTGGTCGGACGGCCGTTGTAAGTCGTGGCGATGAGCGGGATCGCGCCGCCGCGACGCGGCATGGACGTGGCGTAATGGAGCGCGTTGCCGGGAATCTGCCATTCGACGCCCTTACTATAAGGCACCATGTGCAACTCCGGCCGGCGGCAGCCGGTAAGCCCCAATCCCGCCAGAGCGACCGATGCGCCCATGAACTTCATGAAGCCGCGCCGGGAAATTTCGTCACCCTCCAGCTCGGCGGCGCCCTGCGGAAATTCCCGTTCGAGCTTCGCGCGGAATTCGGGCGTGTCCGCGAATTCCTCGAGGCTGCGCCAGTAGCGTTTGCCGGTCGCCGAAGCTGGGGGATGGTTAAAAATGCGTTTCATCGGTGACACCCTGCGCAGTTTGTCGGCGGATTGATATTCCAATCATGGACCAGTTTTTTACCCAGTTCAGCCTGGGTCGTGCCAGCCGGAACTTTCCATTTAAGATTAAAGATGGGCGATTGTCCTCCCGGTTTGTCGGCCGCGATGGGCCGGACAAATTCCTGCGGATTGCGATGGCAATGGAGACACCATGCCATGCTCTGGGATTCATGCTGGAAGACGACGTTCATTTCGTTGACCTGGCCGTGACAACTGACGCAACTCACGCCGCGATTCACATGGGCCGAGTGGTTGAAGTAGGCATAGTCCGGCACGTTATGAATTTTTACCCACTCGATTGGCTGACCCGAGTCCCAACTGTCGCGAACAATCTGCAGCTTCGGATTGTTCTTCTGGACCTGGCTGTGGCAATTCATACAGGTTTGGGTGGGAGGGAAATTGGAGTGGCCGCTGACTTCGACGTAGCTGTGGCAATAGCGGCAGTCGAGCCCAAGCTGGCCGACGTGGATATCATGCTGGAAATGGACCGGCTGCACAGGTTCGTAGCCCACGCGCGAATATTTGGGCGTGAAGTAATACCAGACGGCCATGGTCGCCAGGCCACCGATGATTGCCAGGGCCGCACCGGCCTTGATGACGGTCTGGTTGGTGCCTTTGGGGAATATATTGGGCATGGCGTATTCAGGAGGTTTTTTTAACCTCTCCACCCTTCAATCTGCGCCGATGTAAAAAAATAAAGACAACTCATTGTGAAAGCCCGCCATGTGGTTACCAGACACTTTTTATACGGGCAACCGGAATTGTGGTTTTTCTCGCAAAGTTTTTTGAAGCCGTTAAGGCAACTAATGCCGCCATAAGTGCTTTTCCTCCTTCAAGCCTTCAGGACTGTAGACAGGCTCTCTGCCATGTCGGCTTGGGAGCGGCGCGCATTTTCCACCGCGTGCGGTAACAGAAATGTAATCCAACCCCGTCCGGGCCATCTGCGACAAGCTATCGTTGCATCCGCCGTAAAAGCTTGGTTAATCCCCACCGCCATGCGAAAAAAATGCGATGGAAATTGACCTTCCGCTAACAGATACAAATCGCACCAAAAGCGATTCCGAAAAGTATTTGAGCAAGGTGCCGGAAATCACCCTCATATTCTGGATCATTAAAATTGCAGCCACTACTCTGGGCGAAACCGGCGGGGACGCGGTAACGATGTCGATGAATCTGGGCTATCTGGTGGGCACCGCCATCTTTGCCTCGATTTTTGTCATCGCCGTGGGTTGGCAGATGGCTGCCAGGCGCTTCCATCCTTTCCTCTATTGGTTCGTCATTATCGCGACGACGACGGCGGGCACGACGCTGGCCGATTTTATGGATCGGTCACTGGGCATCGGCTACACCGGAGGGTCTTCGCTCCTCCTCCTTCTCCTGGTGGCTTCGCTTGGGCTCTGGTATTGGATCCTTGGCTCCATCTCGGTCACCAGGATCACGTCGGTCAAGGGCGAGGTCTTCTATTGGATGACGATTATGTTTTCTCAAACTCTGGGAACCGCGCTGGGCGATTGGATGGCCGACACGGGCGGGCTTGGCTATGAAGGCGGCGCGCTGGTCTTTACCGCCGGCCTGGCCGTGGTAACGGCGGTCTATTGGTGGACAACCTTTTCGCGTACCGCCCTGTTCTGGATCGCGTTCATCCTCACCCGTCCCTTGGGAGCCACCGTCGGCGATTTTCTGGACAAACCGATCGATCACGGCGGTCTTGCCATGAGCCGTTATACAGCTTCCGCTGCGCTTGCCGTATTCATCATCGCTTGCATCCTGTTTCTGCCACAAAAGGCAGGGAAGCATCCTGGCGCGTAAAGACCCTTGGACTAAGCGGCTCCAGGACACTTCAGGGAAAAACTACCCGAGCTTCCCGCCCGCGACCCGCTTTTGGGATCGCACGCTGAGGAAGCCGGGCACGATCTCATGGAACCGGATCATGCCGTTTGCTCGCTTCAGCCGCCGACTCAGAATGATGTTGATTCCCAGAATAGCCGCGCAACCGCTACTGGGCCAGTCGAGCAGGAATTGCTGGAGGGAATCCACATCGATGGACCAGAGCTGCCCGGCCTGCAGGCTCGTCACCGTGGCGGAAGCGCGGTCAGGGTTAAAAATCGCGACCTCGCCCAGGCAATCGCCCGCGCCCACGGTGTCGAGATGCACTTCGTTTCCCAGCGCCTCGGTGGTGATGTTGAAGGTCCCGTTCAGCACGATATAAAGATGAGTGTTCACCTCCCCTTCCCGAATAAGGACCTCGCCCGGCATGGTGGAGACGAGGCTGCCGTAACTGGCAAATTGCCGGCGGGATTCCTCGTCCATAAAGGCGAGAATTCCGGTGCGGGAGAGGATAACTTGGGACATGGAAATTGCTAATATCGTATGATTAGGGTAGGACTCAACTTCCCGCGGAAGCAATTTATTTTAGAATAGATCTTATGGACGACTCTCGCAAATCAGCCGAGCCAGACCCGGCGCTGCCGCCGCTAGGCATTCTGGCCGGATTAAGCGATCGTTCGCTGGCCAATCTGGCCGCTTTCGGCCGTTACAATCAATTTCCCGCTGGAACCGAGATTATTCGTGAGGGCGTTTTACAGGATCGTTTTTACGTCGTCGTCACGGGCCGACTTACGGTCAGCGCCCGTGCCGGCACCAGGGAAATGCCCCTGAGCACAGCCAGGGCAGGCGAGTGCCTTGGTGAAGTGAGCCTGCTGGAGCCGGGCCCCGCTTCCGCCACCGTCCGGGTCGTCGAGGACGCCACGCTGTGGAGCATGGACATCAACGACCTGCGCGTTTATCTCTCGGAACACGCAGGCGGCGCCGGGGCTTTGCTTATGGGCATGGCCTCCTGTTTAAGCAAACGTCTTCGACAGGCCAACCTGTTGATTGGCCAGCATCATAAGTTGCCCGTGGAGACACTTCCCCAAGGCCGGGAACGGGCCATTACCGCCGGCAATACGCCGGTGCAGATTGGCTTTTTCGACCGGCTCAAAAAGTCGCTCGGAGGCGATAAAAAAATCACGATCTCAACGAAGATCAAGCTCTAGTTTTTGTTAAGCGTGAAATTGTATTCGTCAGGCGAAAAGCAGATGTCCTGACATCTTCATTTTAAGTTCCACAGCAAAATAAGGTTGCTCTCCGACAATAACTTAAACTGATCGCAGGATAAGGTTAGTATCCGACAATAACTGCTCGTGATTTAGGGTTGCGCTACAACTTGTGCCGCTTACACTTCGATCTTCTTACCCCTAAAACAATTCACTAACACATCATTATCTATGGAGTCATTTCTACTACAAAACGGCATCGCCGTTGCCATTGGCCTCGGCCTAGTTGCCGTCGTCGCCGCCATTATACTAGCCCTTAAAGTTCGCGCGGCCGAGACCGGCACCGAACTCATGCACGAAATCGCCGCTGCCGTCCAGGAAGGCGCAAAGGCCTACCTCAGCCGCCAGATCAAGACGATCAGCGCCATTGCCGTCATTCTCCTGATTCTAATCTTTATTTTTAAGGGCATTTTCACCGATTGGAGCACGGCAGGCGCAACGGCACTGGGCTTCCTGATCGGCGCAACCTGCTCGCTGCTCGCCGGCTACATCGGCATGAGGGTCGCGGTCATCACGAACATACGGACCGCGCAGGCTGCCACCCTCGGCGCCAAACCGGCGATGCGTATCGCCTTTAATGGCGGCTCCGTCACCGGCCTGCTCGTTGTCGGTCTCGCCCTCTTGGCCGTCGGCGGTTTTTACCTTGGAGCGGATGCTTATTTCGGTGATCCCACGCATAAGAAGGCGCTGGACTCCATCATCGGCCTGGCGCTGGGAGCTAGCCTCATTTCCGTTTTTGCCCGTCTCGGCGGCGGCATTTATACCAAGGCCGCTGACGTCGGCGCGGACCTCGTTGGCAAGATCGAACAGAACCTCGACGAAGATGATCCCCGCAACCCGGCGACCATCGCGGACAACGTCGGCGACAACGTCGGCGATTGCGCGGGCATGGCCGCCGACGTGTTCGAGACCTACGCGGTCAGCTTGATCGGTAGCGTGCTTGTGGGTGCGCTCACCTTCGCCACCGCTCCCAACGCGATGGCTTACATCGTTTTCCCCTTCGTGATTTGCGGTCTTTCCGTCATCGCATCGGTCATTGGCATTATCTTCATCAACATCGGCAACCTGAAACCCAACAACGCGCTGCTCGCGGGTGTGGCGCTGAGCGCCATCGTGTCCGGCCTCCTCTTCCTGCCGCTGACCTGGATACTCTTCCCGACCGAATGGGTCTCTCTCTACGTTCCCGCACTCGTCGGTTTGGCCATGACCTTCATCACAGTGCTCATCACTAATTACTATACCGGTATGGGATTTGCCCCGGTCATGAAAATCGCGCGTGCCTCGGAAACAGGCCACGCGACCAACATTATCGCCGGTCTGGCTGTGGGCCTGCATGCCACGCTGCTGCCGGTTTTCTTCATCGGCTTGTCGATTGTCGTTTCTTACGCCTTCCACGGCCTCTACGGCGTGGGCATTGCGGTGGTAAGCATGCTCAGCCTGTCGGGCATCATCATCTCGCTCGATTGCTTTGGACCCATCACCGACAACGCAGGCGGACTGGCCGTCATGTCGAAGATGCCCAAGGAAGTGCGCAAGATCACCGACGAACTTGACGCCATTGGCAACACGATGAAAGCCGTGACCAAGGGTTACGCCATCGCCTCGGCGGGACTCGCCGCGCTGGTTCTTTTCTCGTCCTACGGCCAGGAACTGCAGTCTCACCGTGCGCTTGTGGCGCAAATCGCCGGCCTGCCCGTGCCGGAGGAACTGAAGTTTAGCCTCACCGATCCGACGATCCTGATCGGTCTCTTCATCGGCGGCGTTCTGCCATTCCTCTTCGTTGCCTACACCATGGACGCCGTGGGTAAAGCCGCTGGCGCTGTCGTGCGCGAAGTGCGCCGCCAGCTCACGGCCAGGCCCGGCATCCTGACCCATACGGAAAAGCCCGAATACGGCACCTGCGTCGATATCGTCACGAAGGCCGCACTCATCGAAATGATCTTCCCCGCGCTGCTTCCCCTCCTCGCCGTGCTGATCACCATCTCCGTACCCACGATGATCGGACACTTCTTCCCCAGTTCGGGAATGGATGCGACCGTCGGCGCAAAGGCCCTCGGCGGCGTGCTCGTCGGCACGATCATCACCGGCCTTTTCGTCGCCATCTCGCTGACCTCCTCGGGCGGGGCGTGGGACAACGCCAAGAAGTACATTGAAGAAGGCCACTTCGGCGGCAAAGGCTCGCCCGCCCACGCGGCAGCGGTCACCGGCGACACCGTTGGCGATCCCTACAAGGACACTTCCGGCCCTGCCATCAATCCGATGATCAAGGTCGTCAATGTCCTTGCGATCCTGATTATCCCGTTGTTCTTCTAAAGAAGGAAAAGGGTAAAAGTAATAAGGAAAAGGGGCGGGTGCTGAGTTATCTCGGTTCCCGCCCTTTTCCTTTTACCCTTACACCTTTACCCTTGTTCCCATGGACATCGTCAACCGCGCCCAAGCCGAGCCGTTTATCACCAAGGACGGCTCGCAGATTCGTGAACTCCTCGCCTATCGTAACTCGGTCATCCGCAACCAAAGCCTGGCCGAGGCGACCATCGCCGTCGGCTGCGCCACGCAGGAACATTACCACCCGAAGTTGGAGGAGATTTACTACATCCTCAGCGGCACCGGTCGCATGAAACTCGACGGCGAATTGCGCAACGTCGGCCCGCTCGACGCCATCGCCATCCCGCCCGGCGCGTGCCACAAAATCTGGAACACCGGCGACGTTCCGCTCGTTCTCATCTGCTGCTGCGCCCCCGCCTACGAGAACGACGATACCGTGATGGTGGAGTAAACTCGCCCGGGATTTCAGTAGAGCTTCTTGCGTTTGACCTCTGGAAGAACAGTGTCCTTCAAATCGGGGAAGAAGCTACTTCTCATTTCGGGCGTGATACCAGCCCCATCCATGTATTCCCATTTGGAAGAATGATGAGCCTTGATAGCAAGCTCATAGCCATTTGTCTCGAATCGATGTAAACCCGCGTCAATGACGATGTGAGTGGGTATAATTACATAGTCATTCGCGGTAGTAGTCACCCGCTGGTAGGGAGGAACGCTATCCATGCTGACATATTTAAGTCCGATGGCAGAAAACTTTTCCTTCAATTGCCCGGCCTCTTTTCTCATCGCGTCCCGTCCCCCTGACGCTTCGAGAACCGGCGAATACATCATGTCGATGGGGGTATCGAAGTCATTGGTTTTGACGGCCGTGAACAGTCGTTGTAAATCGGCGGCAAAGATTTTATCGGTGTCGTCGGCGCGGATGCTAGGACAGAATATAATCAGTCCAAATAAAAGGGCCGCGAGACGGGGCAGGGCAATCACGAACAGATAATGTGGATGCCAGTCCAGATTTCAAGATTCTAAAACTCCGTGGGATTGGTCTCGAACCCGATTCAACGGTTGAACGGGAAGGCCCCAATGTCGGGATTATTCGGGCGGTCGCCCAAGTCGGCCAAAAGCTCCGGAGGAATCTGCGCGGCATGGAGTGATCCAGCCCAACCACATAGACGTGAGTCCGGTTTTCCCAGGTGATAGTCGCCGCGTTCGGGGGCGACAAAAGACGGTGGCTCGCCCCAGGGAACAGAGCCGCCGAGGGTTCCCTGCTGCCCAAAGCCCCCGCAAAAGAAGTTGTCCTGCCCGGCGACAAGAACATCCGCTTGCGAACCGGTCCGGTTTTTTACCAGCACCTGCTTTTGCTGACCTGAGCCGTCGTCCCAAATCAAATTATCGATCAGGCGGACGCGGACATGCGGTGCGGAGAGATCGACAACCGGGGAGATAAAGGGCGTGACGATGGTATTATGAACGAGATAGAGCGTGCCATTGCGGTCATGTCCCACATCCTGCCCGAAGTGAATGACGGTGCGATTTTCCGTGTTATTTTTCGCTTTGACGATCACGTTACCGAGCAAAAGCACATCGCTGCCGGGCCGCTCGGTGTTGCCCGCCTCGTCGACCAGGTCGAGTTCACGCGCCGCCGCGTCATGGATATAGCAATCGATCACCCGGGTGATGTGAGCGCGGCTTTTGACATTGTGACCTGTCGTGCTGGAGTGGACCTCACAATCGAACAGCGTCACGCTGGTGCCGCCGAGGTACAGATTGTGATTGTAGCCGGGGTCGGCGACTGCGCCATTGTGATGGATGAGGCAGTGCTCGATCCGTTGATGGTCGCCGGAGGGCGGTGAAGCGAGAACGCTGCCGTTCGACATGATGCCCATGTCGTTATCGTAAATTTCGCAATGGGTAACGAGGATGTCGTTGGCCTGATTGATCCGGACCCCGGCACCGTTGAACGACCCGTTATGCGCGCCGGAAAGCTCGAAGCCGTCTAGCGTGCAGCCATGGGCTGCGGGGTCGAACTGCACGATCGCCCGGGGCACGGGGTCGTTACCGGAGTAATCAAAGCCAGTGCCCCTTAAACTTACACGCCGGCCCGATGTGTCCTGAACGGCGCGAATGGTCAGGTTCGGCTGGCGAATAAGCAACGCGACTTTTTCGTAGGGTTGATCTTGAGGCAGGGGGTGGACAAGGATCGTGTCTCCGGACCGGGCCTTGGTTAGCGCTTCGCCAATGGTCTGGAAGGTCTGGCCGGGCCCGACACTGAGTTCCGCACCGGAAACAAGGCCTGAGCAAATAACTCCGAAAAAGACAAATACGGCGAGGGATTTGCTCGCTCTTTTCGGGCCTTTGGATGCAAATTCGATTTTCACAGCCATGGCTTCAGTTCTTTTTGATAGGCTAAACCCTTGCTATGCTCCACTGAAATCAGTTTTAGTTGAGCAGTGGACAACCCAACCCTGCTTCTCCGGACTGAAGATCCTCCCTTGACCACGCAACGCACCCTCTTCCACACCTTCGCCGCTCCGGAACACGCACTCGTGCTCGACGGCGGACAGACGCTTTCGTCCCACACAGTCGCCTACCAAACCTGGGGCCAACTCAACGCCGACCGCTCCAACGCGATCCTCATTTTCCACGCGCTCAGTGGCGATTCCCATGTTGCCGGCGAGCACGAGGATGGCCGCATCGGTTGGTGGGACTTGATGGTCGGGCCGGGCCGCGCCTTTGACACCGACCGCTTCTTCATCATCTGCGCCAACGTCCTCGGCGGCTGCAAAGGCTCAACGGGCCCGAGTTCCACAAATCCCGCCACGGGCCGTCCCTACGCCATGGATTTCCCGGTCATCACGTTGCATGACATGGTCCGCGCGCAACGTCCGCTGCTCGATTTGCTCGGCATCAAGAAACTTCACACGGTCACCGGCGGCAGCATGGGCGGGATGCTCGCGCTCGCTTTCACCCGGCTTTATCCGGAGATGACCGGGCAGGCCGTCGTTCTCGCCACCGCGCACTCCAACCACGCCCAGGCCATCGCGTGGAACAAGATCGGACGCCGCGCAATCATGAATGACCCGCTCTGGCGCGAGGGGAATTACTACGATTCCCCCCAGGGTCCGCCCAGGGACGGCCTCGGCATCGCGCGGATGATCGGCCATGTGACCTACATCAGCGAAGGCGCGATGGACCGCAAATTCGGACGCGCATTGCAGTCCGCGGAAAAAGAGAGCTTTACCTTCGGCGTCGATTATTCGGTGGAAAGTTACCTCGCCTACCAGGGCACCATTTTCCACCAGCGCTTCGACGCTAATTCCTATCTCTACATCACGCGCGCCATCGATTACTTCGACTTCTCCGCGAAGGCGTCGACAACGCAGGCAACCGGCGGCGATCTCACCGCGGCCTTCGCCCAGACCCGCGCGCGTTTCCGCTTCTTCTCCTACGACGCCGACTGGCTCTACTCGCCCGCGCGCATGGAGGTCATGGCTCTCGCTGCCCACGCCGCCGGTCGCGAAGCTGTCCATCACAAGATCCACGCGCCCCTCGGCCACGACGCCTTCCTCGTCCAGAAGGAACCGCAGACCGGGTTGATCCGGGAGTTTCTAAGCTGAATTTTTGATGGAATAAAGAACCCGCCGTAAACAGCGGTGTCCTCCCGGTTCGCAGACCCGATTCAGCCGGCACGTCCAATCTGAGATCTCTGCGAAAGTGCCCTCGCGCAAAAAAAAACTTTGTCATCCTTCCCCAGCCGCGGTGGCAAGCCGCGCCCTGAGCAAAGTCAAAGGGGGAAGGCGAGGTGCTGCGCACGGCAATTGTTTATCTGCGAAAGTATCGCGTCGCATAAAAAAAGCTCCGTCATCCTGAGCGAAGGCGAACCGTCGATTTTCTTTCACCGCAAAATTAACCCGAGCCGGAGTCGAAGGACCTACTCGTTTTTCCCGTAAGCTTGAGCAACGAAGAAATGCGTATTTTCCAGTGGGGTGAGGCGCTCATGGCCCAAACGACTCGCATGCGGCCTTCTGCGTCGC
>Ga0182030_10005635_pt1 | contig 26518 bp, 24 predicted proteins | sample 812S3MmetaG_FD_121299 | JGI IMG/M metagenome (GOLD analysis project Ga0182030, IMG submission 121299) | Permafrost microbial communities from Stordalen Mire, Sweden - 812S3M metaG (Illumina Assembly) | ecosystem: Environmental > Terrestrial > Soil > Wetlands > Permafrost | place: Sweden...
CCGAGGGCGGCCAGGCGCTCGAACACACCAGATTCCAAGATATGACCTGGGCCACGTCCCATTCGTATCTCGTGATGACCGGAATCGTATGGAACCTTTATTACACGAACGCTGCGTACCATGGAATTATGGACTCTACTTGCCCGAATTTTGGTCGGGGCGGTGGCGGAAGCCATCATCACTCCACGCCTCGCTTCCGACCCCGTGGCGGACGAAAAACAACCCCTCAGGGTCGTATTTTGTTTTGACGGCAAGCAGCCGCGGGTAGTTGCCGCCCCAGAACGCCTGCTGCCAGGACGGATTGAAGTAGCTGCTCTCAGCTACGTAGGATCCCGCGTCCGGTACGATCCGGCGCAGCTCCGCGGAAGCCGCGTCGACTGCTCGGGCATCCGCATGGGCGGTTTGGGCGTCAAATGGTTGGGCGGTGACGGGCGGGGCTCCGCCATTGGCGATAATGGCGAGTGCAAATGCGTCCAATACGGCGGGGTTCGTCGAGGTACTGCGTGCTCCCGCAATCGCTTCGGACGGTGCACCGGCAAGCCCTTTATTGAAATGCAGACCGACGTCGCAATGCCGGCTGGCGGCAAACAGCGCATCGGCGAGTCGCGCGTGCTCCGCCGCTCGGAGAAGCGACTTAGGCAACCACACTGAGTCGTACCCGTGAAGGTATGCGCCGACTTGGTCCTTGTCGCCGGACCACCAAGCGTGCGTCGCCGGCGCTCCCGGGCGCGGATCGCTGATCATTGCATCGTTGCCGCGCGCTTTGCGCATCTCGGCGTCCCACCACGCCCTGGCCGGTCCGCATCCGGCACCGAGATCCGCAGTATCGTAGTCGCCCGACGCCTTCGCCCACTCGAAGAAGGGTCGCCATACGTCGGTAGCTTGCCGACTCTCGAGTCCCTGACAGACCATCGATACCTCGAGCATGTTGTCCCGACTGATTTTGACGGACTCACCCCAGTGCGGATTGAAGAGGCTATCGGCGTAGAATTCCACAAACCGAGCGATCAGCTGCCGAAATGCAGCATCGGACTTCGCGCTGATGTTGCCCCCAGCGGAGCCAAAGAACTCGGGCAATTCGTGGGTGCGCAGCGTCAGCTTGGTTACGATGCCCCAGCATCCACCGCCGCCACCCTTTAGCGCCCAGAAAAGTTCGGGGTTCGTGCATGAGTTGACGGTACGGATCGCCCCGTCGGCCGTGACAATCTCCGCTTCCAAGAGCCCGGCCGCTGCCGTACCAAACGCTTTCGACATCGAGCCAAATCCACCGCTCTGGACGAGTCCAGCCACGCCCACCGTGGCGCACCCCCCGCCCTGGACGTAGCGTCCCGCCTTCGTCGTTACTGCATCGTAGACGTCGATCCACATTGCACCGGCCTCGACCGTTACTGCGGGCACAGCGTCGTATTTTCCCTGGCAGCCGCTTTCTACGAAGGCGTCCCGCACGGTGATGGACCTCATCGTACGGGTCCACACGAGCAGCGAGTCAGGGGCGTTGGAGGTGCCTTGATAGCTGTGGCCGCCGCCTTTGACCACGAGCCGAAGGTTGTTCTCCCGCGCGAATGTCACTGCGGCCGCGACGTCGTTGGCATTTCGGACAGCAACCGCATAGATGCTGGCGGCGGGTGACCAGGCGTCGAGCCAACCCGACACCTGGGTGCCCGCAGGCTGATCGCCAAGATAGAAAGGATTCCGGGCATTTTTAATCACTTCTCGGCACTCGGTGCCATCGTGATCTTGCGAGCAGCTCGCAAATAAGGGCTGTACCTTCATGAGATTCCCCCCAACCGACCGGTTCAGGGCGTCCCACTTTGCCGCACTCGGCCACTCTGGATCAGAAGGTCGCACGCGGCGCGGTCCGCTCTTCGTACGCGCACCACTGGTCGCGCCACCGAGTGCGGGCAATCCTCCGGCAAGCAGCGGCAGCATAGCGACCGTACGAAGCAAGTATCGTCTGTCCATCGACTTTCCTTAAGTTTAGTCAGTTTCGCGCGTTACGGAACCAAGCTCCCTCCTGGCGCGCGTGAAACATTAGACACAAATCCCCGGCGCTTGGAGTGCAATTGGGACCAGCGGCGCAATCCGCGGACGAGCGGAGCCCAGCCAGTGTCAAATAGCTTCCCCTTACAGGAGCACCGTTCGCGCAGAGGTTCGGCTCGCACCAGCGTAGCGTCCGCGTCGCAGGTCTCGCCGCATGCGGGTGTCAAACTTAAGTATAACTGCGCCCGAAATGTTCCTCGGCGCCTCAGCGATCGGCCTCTCGTACCTGCGCAAGTCCCGTTCGGCCCACGGGGTCGCCACTCGCCACCATTTGAGTAGCGGAATTTCTCCGAGGGCTCTAGATTTCGACCGTGCGCCTGGGCGCAGTGGCCAATGGCGTCTAAGGGCAGAGGCGACGCATTGGTTCGTTTCGCCTCGGGTGTCACGTGGAACCAAGCGCATCGGGGAGTACACCGGGGGTTAAGCGGGGCGCCGAAGCGTTGGAGAACTACACCCGGATAAGTCCGTGTGGGCCAATGGCTCAGGAGCGACCACAGTGAGCTTGAAAGATCCCAACCCCGTCAACTCGAAACACATCAAGCGCGTCGCGATCGTGCTTGCCAATCCGGCCATTTCGACCACAACAGGGTGGCCCACTGGTTTCTGGTGGAGCGAGTTAACCCATCCTTATCTGGCCTTCGAGGTGGTGGGTTACCAGATGGAAATCTTCTCGCCACGCGGGGGTGCCTGTGAGGCCGATGCGATGAGCGATCCGAACGACCCGACGAAGTACTCCAACTCGGATCTGATCACGCAGGGCTTCCTACATACCCCGGAGCTCATGGCGCTCGTTCAGAACACCAAACCGGTGAGTGAAATCCGGCTGAGCGAGTTCGACGCCATACTGGTCGCGGGCGGCCAAGCGCCCATGTTTACGTTCGCTCACGCGACCGATTTGCAAGCGAAGTTCGTCGAGTTCTACCTGGCCGGCAAGGTTTCAGCCGTGCTTTGTCATGGGGTAGCGCTGCTGCGCTACGCCATGCTCCCGGGCGGCGAGCACCTGGTGCGTGGCAAGACCGTAACGGGATTTGCGAATGTCGAGGAGGATTTCGCCGATTCCGCCGTCTGGAACATGAACCTCCTACCTCGCGACAGGCACGTCATGCCATGGCGCATCGAGGATGAGCTCAAAGCGCTGGGTGCGAACTACGTGCAGGCAGGACTCTGGCGCAGCTTCGCAGTCCGCGACGGAAACCTCATTACCGGGCAGCAGAATTTTTCCGGTGCCGAGACAGCACGCCTGGTCATCGAGGCGTTGGGACGATAGGGAGATGAAGTGACGCGCATCAATCGATACCGCGCCCGTGGGCGCATTGAAGTGAAGACCTACGAGCCCACCCCGTACGAAGAACCATCCGGTGCGCCCTCGCTGTCTCTGATCAAAGTCACCGAGACCTTCGTTGGAGACATCCAGGGTGAAGGCAGCGTCAGTTTCATTCAAGCCGCACGGGCGGACGGCTCGGCCTCCTTCGTCGGCATTGAACGGGTGCGCGGCTCGATCGCAGGACGCTCCGGGAGCTTCCTGCTCCAGGACAGGGGCACCCTGGTCGGCAAGCACGTTGCCGGCGAGTGGTTTGTGGTGCCGGATTCAGCCACGGGGGATCTCACAGGCCTTCGCGGTGAAGGCGGATTCGAGGCGGAGCTTGGTCAGCACGCATCGATCTGGCTCGATTACTACTTCGAGGAACAGCGTTGACTGCAATGAACGACCGCCCCACTCCCCCTGGTCCACACGGTTGCCGTGAACAGCCGGCGCGGATCGCGCCGCCTACCCATTTGGGGAGTTCCGCGATCCCTCGGAAGGCGCGACGCTCGATTGGGGTTCAGACACCAGAGTGGCTATGCAGCGTCCCCCAGACAGGGCCGACACGCGGGAAGCGTTAGTCGCGGCGACGCCTGGAGGGATCCAAGCGTGAGTAAGCCGCTAGCGGTTGTCGACCAAGGATTAAACTTCAACGGCTCTGCCGGCGACCGTAAGAAATTCATCTATCCGCTTCAAGAATAGGAAGTCCGCCATGCCCACCAGTGCGCTCGCAACAGCATCTCGAGAAATCCTGCTCCACGCGTTGTACGAGGCAGCGGAACTCGAGCACAACTTGATGTGCACCTATCTGTACGCGGCATTCAGCCTGAAGTCCGACGTTGCGGAGGGTCTTTCGCCTCAGGAGTGCAATGCGGTTGCCCGCTGGCGCCGCGAAATCGTGACCGTAGCGGTCGATGAGATGAGCCATCTCGTCGCAGTGTGGAACATCACTTCGGCGTTGGGCGGAGTTCCGCGTTTTGGCCGTACCAACTTTCCACTCGATCCGGGGTACCTGCCGGCTGGTATCGTGGTGAAACTGGCGCCTTTCAGTCCCGCCACGCTGCAGCATTTCATCCATCTGGAGCGCTCTGCGGAGTCGTCCGAGCCGGACGGTGACGGTTATGCCCCCGAAAGACTATTTATACGAGGTGCCTCGGCACCCTGTCTCACGCCGATGGGCACCGACTACGCCACGGTGGGCGAGTTCTATGCCTCGCTTGCCGAAGGATTGCGCTCGTTCGCCGCACGCTCGGACGAAGGCACGCTGTTTGCGGGGGATCCTTCGCTGCAGCTCAGCGAGGCCGAATCGGGGCTGCGCGGCGCCACTCGCGTCATTTGCTTGAGGACCGCCCTGGCGGCGATCGAAACCATCGTACTGCAGGGCGAAGGGGCCCAGCATCACGCCGCTGGGTCTCACTTCGAACGGTTCTGCGCGATTCGGGCGGACTATGCGGCTCTCAAGGCGGCGAACGCCAATTTTGAACCGAGTCATCCGGCGGCGACGAACCCGGTGCTTCGCCGCCCGCCCCGCCCGGAGGGCCGGGTGTGGATTGAATGTCCTGACGCAGTTGCCATCGTGGATCTTGCAAATGCCACGTATGGAACTGCCCTGCGGCTTCTCGGCTTCTCATACGCGGTCGCCTCACCGGATCCCCACAAGGCGCTGGCGGTCGATCTCGCGATCGGCCTGATGCGCGCGTTTTCACCGCTGGGCGAGCGCGCGGCACGGATGGGCGCGGGCCTATCAAACCCTCGCTGCAACGCCGGCATGTCCTTTACCACCCTGCGCGACACGGCTCCTCTCCCGCACGGACCTGCGGCGCGACGGTTCTTCATCGAACGCCTTGCAGAATTGGCAGCGGCGGCCGCCAAGCTGAACGAGTGCGGGGACGGCCGGATCACGACTGCTCGGCGGTTGCTCTCGGACTTGGCAATCGGCGCCGCGCGACGCTTTAGCCCTTTGACCGCCCCTGCCGCGGCTCGCGCCGACGCCTCAGGCCTCTGGCCCACCGCCGATCCGCCGCCCATCGCGGCGGCGCCGTCGGACCTCGCTCCGGTCTCGGCGACAGAGGCCATCGAAACGGTCCAAGGCCGGGCAGTGACGCTCATGTTCGAGGCACGACGGTGTATCCACGCCCGGTTCTGCGTGACCGGCGCTCCCAGCGTGTTTCTGGCCAACGTAAAAGGGCCATGGCTACACCCGAATGCGATCGACCCCGAGCGCCTCGTCGAGATCGCGCACGCGTGCCCTTCCGGTGCGATCCAATACCGAAGAACCGACGGCCGGCCGGGTGAGGAGGCGCCGCCGGTCAACCTTGCGGCCACGCGCGAGGCGGGCCCCTACGCATTCCGGGGAGAACTGCGCATTGACGGCGTGGAGGCGGGCTTTCGCGCAACGCTGTGCCGGTGTGGCGGCTCCCAGAACAAGCCGTTCTGCGACGGGTCCCACCGCGGGATTGAATTCTCGGCGAGTGGCGAACCCCCCACCGGCACGGCGGAAATGTTACCGATGCGCAATGGGCCCCTGCTCATCGATCCACAACCAGACGGGCCTTTGCAGATCAGCGGCAACCTCGAAATTACCAGTGGGACAGGTCGAGTTGTTGCACGGCTGACGAGTACCCGCCTCTGCCGATGCGGCGGCAGCGGAACCAAGCCGTTCTGCGACGGGACGCACGCACGCATTGGATTTCGAAGCTGAGGGGAACTGGATCGAGATCGATGACCCAGCGACTTTGTTGTCGAATCCGCGGTACTTGGCGCGTCTTTCCGGGTGCGCGGGGCTTTAGATATCCCCAGAATGGCGCCATGCAATGTGAATTTTGGTTGACGACCCATGAGCGATAGAACGGTGGAGCGCGTATTCAGGGAGGCGAGCGGGCGAATCGTTGCGGCGCTGGCGACTCGATTCCGGGATCTCGCGCTCGCGGAGGACGCGTTCGCTGACAGTTGCGTAAGGGCGTTGGAGGTCTGGGGCGAGCAGGGTGTGCCGGACGATCCGCCGGCGTGGCTATATCAGGTGGCGGTCCGAGCGGCGCTCGATGCAATCCGACGACGGCAGACACGCGAACGATACGCACCGCAACTGGCGGCCGATATCGCAGAGTCGAGTTCGGACGATGCGGAGTGGAACGTGATTCCTGACGAACGCCTACGACTGATTTTCGTTTGCTGCCATCCGGCCGTGGCGGTCGATGCGCGGGCGGCGCTCACACTGCGCTTGGTGTGTGGCCTTCCGACCCTGGACATCGCCCGGGCCTTCCTCGTGCCCGAGACGACGCTCGCGCAGCGAATCGTCCGCGCGAAGCGCAAGATTGCCGACGCGGGTGTCCCGTTCGAGGTTCCCGGGCCGGAGTTCTGGCCAGAGCGATTGGACGCAGTGCTGTCGACGCTCGAGGTCGCCTACGCGAAGGCCCACGAGGATGCATCCGGCGGCGGCCCGCATGCGACCTACGCGGCAGAAGTCATCGAATTGACCAGGCTGCTGACGGAGCTCTTGCCGACCAACGCCGACGTGCTGGCGTTGGCGGCTACCGCGCGCTTTGCCGAGGCGAGGCGCCCCTCGCGCGTGGACAGCAGCGGCATGATGGTCCCGCTCACGGATCAGGACCCTAACCTGTGGGACCGGAAGCTGATCGCGGACGGAAGTGGGCTTCTGGACCGTGCCGTGGCAGTTGACAGCGAGCGTCCCCGAGTCGTGCAAGCGCGCATTCATGGGCTGTGGTGCAGTCGCCGAAGCTTGCTCGAAGCGCCCCCGTGGCGGGCGCTCCTTGCACTGTACGACGTGCTTCTTTCTCTGCGGGATGACCCCATTGTTCGGTTGAACCGCACTGTCGTCGTGGCCGAGATCCTCGGCGTCGAGGCGGCGATCGAGGAAGCCGAGCGTCTCGATGCGAGTGCTCTCATGGACTTTCTCCCCTACCATGCGGTCTGCGCGGACTTGTATCGGCGCTCAGGGCGACAGGCAGAAGCACGGATTGCCTACGACAACGCGCTGCGGCTCGTGGAAACCTCGGCGGAGCGCAGCTGGCTGCTGCGCCAGCAGGCCACGGTTCGCCGAAACTAGCTCCGCGGACGTTGTCGAATTCGCTGCCCGCTGCACGTCTTGGCACCGTAGGGCTACCAATGTCGGTCGCTGCGAACGAAACAACGGAAGGAGCAACAAGCTATGCAATATGCACTGCTAATTTATGAGGACGAGTCGGTCTTCGGACCGCACAAAGCCGGTCCCGAGCTGCAACAGGTGGTTGCACGGCACATGAACTTCACCAAAGAGCTCGGCAAAACCCGCATCGGGGGAGCCGGCCTGAAAGCAACTTCCTCCGCGACCACCGTGCGCACCAGCGCTGGGAAACAGACAGTCCACGATGGTCCCTGGGCGGAGACCAAGGAACAGTTGGGCGGTCTGTATATCATCGAGGCACCCGATCTTGACGCTGCAATTGCGATTGCCAAGAAGGTGCCCTTGCTCGAGGATGGCGCGATAGAAATCCGGCCGGTTCTCGGCCCTGGATAAACGGACGATGTTCCGCTGGGAGGCGCGTGCGCATCTTACGCGCACCCGCCTCCCGCTCCCATAACCGAAAAGTCTCGGCTCGAGTAGGCTCGACGCCGCGCTTGCCACGTTCGAGATCACATATGTGCGTTGAGCCCATTGCATCCGACAATCTACCGATGAGGCGTCGGCGGGTGCGCTTCCGGGAGAGTTGAAGCAGCTTTCGATCTGCTGTCGATTTCATTCGAGCCTGCGCGTCTATGTTTCGAACGGGAATTTCCCCGCGAAACACTAAAGGAGTGCAGCATGTTCACCAATACCCAGCGAAATATCGAAAACGCCAAGAAGCTCATCGAAGAAGTCATCAATACCGGCAGTCTGGAATTGGGCGACCGCTATTTGGCAAGCAACCGGGTCGATCACATGGACTATGGGATGCCGCCCGGGGCGGCAGATGGGCACGAAGGCTTCCGCAGAGTGCTCGGTGGCTTCGTCGAGGCGTTTCCCGACCTGCGACTCGATATCCAGTTCGTCACGTCCGATGACGAGCGCGCCGCGTTTTACATTGCAACCTCCGGTACGCACCAGGGCTCGTTTAGGGGCATACCTCCCACCGGCAAGGCATTCAAAGTGAATGGAGTGGACGTCTTTCGCTTCGACGGCGAAGGCAAGATCTCCGAACACTGGGGAGTCTTCGACACGTTCGGCATGATGGCGCAGCTCGGCCTCGTGCCGGGGGAGTGAGATCAAGCGCCACAGAAATGGCGGGCACGTCCGCGTGCCCTACCCCACCCAAATGGAGAGTCCCCGACACGCACCAATGGGTCCACGATGATCTCTCCTTATCCACTGCTGGAGTCATTGTGAATCCATCTCTCGCCGAATGGAGCGCCGCCCGCCGGGCGCTTGCCGAACAAGCCGCCTTGGGTGTGGTCGGAATCTACCGGGGTCGAGGCGCAACCTTTTCAGGGATAGTCTGGGACTCGGAGATCCTGGTAACTGCGGCTGAAGCCCTTCACGGTGCAGACTCGGTGACCGTGCGGACCGCCCACGAGTCGATCCCGGCCTCAATCCTGGCCTGTGACCTCTCAGTCGATGTTGCGGTCCTGCGCGCAAAGACCGGCACTCCGCGTGTTTCTATGGCAAAACCCAATGCCTTGGCAGCGGGCGACGACGTCCTGGTGGCGGGTCGCGGTGGTTCTGCCGCGGCGGTCCTTTGGACGAATATTGCGAAAATCGGGCCTGCTTGGCGCTCACGCGCCGGCGGCGAGCTCGATCGCATGATTCGCCTGTCGCCGGGCCTGCATCGAACGCTTGAGGGCGGCGGCGTGTTCGATTTCGACGGGCGGCTCTGTGCCATGGCGGTGCGTGGACCGCGGCATCAAACTCTGGGGATCCCCAGTGAGACGATCGAACGCGTAGTTGCGACGGTGCTCAAGCATGGACACCTACCTCAGCCCTACCTTGGGGTTCGCCTACAGCCCGTCAGGCTGGATGAATGGCTCCAACAGCAGCTCGCTCGAGCCAACGCGGAGGCCACCATCGTTATAGGCGTCGAGCGCGATTCCCCGGCGTCGGCCGCCGGCTTTCTTTTTGGCGACCTGATCCTCGCGGTCGCGCAGCAGCCGATCGAGAGCGGTGTGGACCTCAAGATTGCGTTGAGCCGCATCCCGGTGGATTCTGCGATTAGCGTACAGGTCTATCGGGCTGGCGCAACGCTTGATATCCCCGTCGTCGTCCGCGAGCGTGGCAGCCGGTAGCGGTCTTGGGAATCCCGCTCCCTGCCCCCATGTCGCGCCAGTGAACCCGATAGTTGCTGCCGCGAGTGATGACGTGCAACGGGTGCTTGTCAGCCTTGCGCAGGCGTGCCAATTCGACGTCCGGGCAGTTGCCAGGGATCCGACGACGCTGTCTTCATTGCTGCGGCCGGCCCACGGTGGCTGGATGGTCACCGGAGGCCCTTTGACTCAGGCGAGACCATTCCTCATCGCCGCTCGCACGGCCAAAGCGGCGGCCGTGGCGGTGCTGTTCGGCAACACTGGCGAGGAAGATCGGTTGGAGCTTGGTTATGGTGGATTGGCTGTCCTTCGGGCGACGCCGCATGATGACGCCTTTCTGGCTGCGGTGATGGCCAGTCGCGCCGGTTTGAGCGTCTGGGACCCTGACCTCGACTCGTTGTCCGAGGCGCGGGCCTTGATCGAAACGCCGCTTTCGCCGCGTGAGCGAACCGTGCTCGGGCTGACCGGAGCGGGCCTGTCGACCAAAGCGGTCGCCCGGCGACTCGGCATCTCGCCCAACACCGTGAAGTTTCACTTGAACGCGGCCTTCGACAAGTTGGGTGTCAGCTCGCGCGCGGAAGCGGTCTTGGCCGCCGTCCGTCGCGGGGAGTTATCGGTATGAGTGCCGCAGTCATCGACGATCTGGCCCTGGATGCCTATTCGCGCGCGGTCGCAACAGTGGCCGAGCAGGCCAGCCCGTCGGTCGTTGCGGTACACACGACCGAACGGGGCCAACCCCGCAGCTCTGGATCCGGCTTCGTATTTACTCCCGACGGGCTCATTCTGACAAATAGTCACGTCGTTCGACGAGCGAGCCAGATTCGGATCGAGACAACCCACGGAAACGCGGCTGAAGCGCAACTCATCGGGGAGGATTCCCACACGGACACGGCGCTGCTTCGTGCTCGCGTCGAGCTGCCCGCGCTGCCTCTTGGCAGGTCGAAAACCCTGCGGGTCGGTCAGCTGGCGATTGCCATCGGCAATCCCTTCGGCTTCGAGTGCTCGGTGACGGCCGGCGTTGTGAGCGCGCTGGGACGAAGCCTGCGCAGCAGCACTGGACGGATGATCGACAATGTCATCCAGACCGATGCGGCGCTCAATCCTGGTAATTCCGGTGGCCCGCTCTGTGACTGCGCCGGTCGCGTCATCGGCATGAATACGGCCATCATCGCTTCCGCCCAAGGCATCTGCTTCGCAACCGCAGTCGACACTGTGCAATGGGTGGCACTACAGCTCCTGCAATACGGGCGAGTGCGCCGCGGGCATTTAGGCATTGTGGCGCAAACAGTCACCCTCCCGCAGCGCCTGCGCCGCCACATCGGGCTGCACGAGAGGACGGCCGTGCGTATTATGAGCACGAGTCCCGGGGGCCCTGGCCGGCGAGGCGGACTCGAGAGCGGCGATCTTCTTTTGGGTTTTGACCATGACCCCATCGCCAGCATCGACGACTTGCACCGAGCGCTCGGGATCGAGCGGGTCGGACAACGCGTGACGTTGGATATCTGGCGGCGGGGCCGCCTGGTTTGCCCGACCGTGGTGCCGGTCGAGCCTCCGACCGAGTAAACCCGCACGATCTGGTATCACCCGGCCGATCGCCTCCGGCCGGCCGCCAATCACCGCTCCAGCAGCGGTGCCGGGTAAAAAGCGTTTGTGACGCTCATGAGGCCGCCGAGGGCGTGCGGCCGCAAGCAGCCCTGCTGCGAATCATGTTTTCCTGCTGCAATCCGCGCTTGCCAGAAGAGGCGCGGATCGCACTGTGGATCACGTCACTGGTTCGCGTTCGAGTCCTGATCCGAACTCGAAGGCAAACGCTTTCAACCGCGCAGTAGCAGCGCCGGGCGGGTCGCATCCAGCGCGTCCGGCGCGCCACCCTAAAGCCGAACCGGGTCCCACCGCGCGGCAGCCAGGCACTTCAGAGCACGGCGCTCCGGTCCAATCGCACTCAGCGATCCAGCAAAATCCGCAACTTCCGAATCGGATGCCACCGCCGCAAGGGAATCCTTCCGCGCCGCCCCCACTCAGAATTCCAAGTCACCGCAGAATCCTAAACAGAGCTGCGGTAGCGACTGCCCTACCCGGCGGGCGTAACCTATGTCATCCACATTTGAGCAATCTCCGCTGCGCCGGCATGCTTGGAATTGTCTCGAGCATGTTCGGCCTGGCATCATCTGCGGCAGCCTGAACGCTCAAGATCACCACATACTCCGCCACCCGACCCACCCATGATTAAGCAACTCAGTTTTCTTGCGCTTGTATTTGTGTCGACGGCCACCTGGGCAGACGAGTTGCCTCGATCGCGCTCCGAAGCCCTCGCCATGGAGAATCGCGACTCCTTGCCGATGACGGATTTCTACTCGCCGCCGGGTGCACTGTCCGCCTCCGCGCCGGGCGCGCTGCTGAAAGCGGAGACATACACCGGATACAACCTGCCGGCGGGCGCCCTTGCAGTGCGCATTCTCTACCACTCCAGGGCGCGTGACGGGCACGACGTCGCGACCTCGGGTGTGGTGCTGATCCCGGCCGGTGCCCCCCCGGCGGACGGTTGGCCGGTAATCGCTTGGGCGCACGGGACGAGCGGCGTGGCACGCCAATGTGCCCCATCGCTAATGAAAGACCTCGAGTATGGGGACGAAGGTCTGATGCCCATGGTGGCTGCGGGATTTGCCGTGGTCGCAACGGACTACGCCGGGCTCGGGACGCCGGGGCCGCATGAATACGACAACAAAATCGCTCAGGCGAACGATGTGGTCTACTCCATACCGGCAGCGCGTGCGGCCGTCTCCTCGCTCGGAGCGCGATGGGTGGTCATCGGACATTCGCAAGGTGGTGCAGCCGTCTGGGGGGTGGCCGAATCGGAGGCGACCCTCAAAGATCCAAGCTATGCGGGAGGAGTTTCGGTGGCCGGTGACATGGATTTCGACTGGTTTGAAGAACACGACGCACACAGCCTCAAGACCATTTCCGCCATGTACTGGCCGATGACTGCATTTGGCATCAAAGCCAGCTACCCGACGTTCGACCCGGCCCGGCTGCTGACCAGACCCTTTTTCGAGCGTTATGCGGACGCCACCCAGAAGGGGTGCTGGGATTATGACTATGCGGTCGCCAACGAAGTCGGAAACCGCAACGCGGTGCGCCGCGGATGGGAGCGGATTCCGGAGCTTCGTCATTACAACGCCGATAACCATAGCGGGGATCAGCCGATTTACGGCCCACTTTTGGTTCTGGCGGGCGACGATGACCAATCGGTGAATTTCACCAATATCAAGAACGGTGTGGAGCGCGCCTGCAAAAACGGTCTGGCCGTTGAATTTGTGCACCGACCCGGCCTCGACCATGATCCGCTCATGGAAAAGACCATCGACATGCAACTCGAGTGGACTCGTAACCGGCTTGCCGGACATCCCTGGCGGCCGAACACATGCGCTCATTGAGGCGCGGAAACGGTCCTCCGCCGAAACGTCAAATCTCTACCCTCTCCCGTGGATCGTATGAGGTCCGGTGTTGCGCCTCCCAAGCCGTCCCTGTCACAAGCGGGCATCGGCGGAACAATGATGGCGGCGGCTCAGCACCATTCTGAGCCGCCTTGCCATCCATCTGGTCTATGCCTCTCGACTGGGCGGCGAGAGTGCACGGATCAAGGTGACTAGAGCGGCGCCTGCGGCAGCCGCGATGAGGAGCGCCTTCACCGGTTTCTCGCGGGTGTAGGTGACGATTGAATCCTGGGTGTCCGCAGCAAAATCTTGTGCTTTGCGAGTCGCCCCCGTCACCGCATCCAGTCCCTGATTTAACAGACCGTGAGCTCTGTCCGAGGCTTTATCGATGGCTGGACCGACGCCGCTACGCATCGATTCCACTTTACTCGACGCCGACGAGGCTGCGGAGCCAAGGCCCTGCTTTGCATCACGGATGCCGCCTTGCAGCTTATCAGCCGCTTTGTCGGCGACCGCTTGACCTTTGTTGGCAAAGTCGTTGCTGTCGTTACCGTATGTATCCATGGATTTTCCTTGAGTGATGAATGAACACCCCCAGGATCGCGATGGATGAGCGGTTATACAAGAGAGCATGCGCCACAGAGAGTGCGGAAGATCCTGAGGCTGATGTCGGTCTTTGTCTGACTCGCGGGGGCATGGCTCCGGCGTGGGCACGCGACCCGCACTGGCACCGCTTGGGGGTCTTACGGCAGAAGCTGAGTGATTTCTCGTCGGAACGGCAGTTGGTCACCATTGATGGATGGCCCGTCCAGCTCCTCCGCAAAACGACGCCCCGCATAGGTGGCATGTGCGATCGTCGCCGGCGCCTGGGCATCCCCGATGACCGACACCGACTGGAGTCCCGCATGACCCCATTCAGATCTCCGCGCCTGCAGCTCCGATGCCAGTTTCTCTTGCGGCGATCGGGCCGTAACCAACACCACTGAATCGGCCGGAATGTCGATCAAGGCGCCGGTGAACACGCAGCTGGCCATGACATGATCGCGCTCGATCGACTGCAGCGTGCGGAACGTTTGGATGTGGATGCCCTTGAGCAGCATGCGGGTCTGAATGAAATGCTGCTCCAAGGTCGCCCGGGTCCACGTCGATGCCTCGGAGGCCGGCGTGAGGTAATGTGTCTCATACCCCTTATCCGCGAGCAGTTCTGCGATGACCCCGCCCATATAGTAGTGATCGTCATCCCAGACGACGACTTTCCGTCCCCGCGGCAGCCTCCCCGCCATGACCTCCGTGGGGGACAGCACGTCGGCATCCGCGCTCACCGGCACGGGCTTGGTGTGTTCCCGGCCGACACCGTCCCTGCGCCAGAAAGAACCCGTCGCGAGTACGACGACCGGGTGCTGCAGTTCGAGGATCTCGTCGGCGTTCAGGTGGTTGTCGAGATAAACCCGGACATTGGCCAGTTTGTCGATCTGACCCTTGCGGTAGTCTCGCACCCGGATCCAAGCGGCGAGACCCGGCAGACGCGCCTCGTCTGCAACGCGCCCGCCGAGCTCCTTGCCGGCCTCCGCAAGCGTGACATCGTACCCGCGTTTGCCGAGGACCAGAGCCGCCTCCAGCCCCGCGGGACCCGCCCCGACGATCAACACGCCCCGATCAGACCCGTTAGGCTGGACCCGTTCCGGGTGCCAACCCTTGCGCCACTCCTCGGCCATGGTCGGATTTTGGGTACAACGAATCGGCGACTGGGTGAAGTCCCCGGCTACACAGATGTTGCAGCCGATACATTCCCGAATGTCGTCGATCCGACCCTGCTGCACTTTCAGTGGCAGGAACGGATCGGCAATCGACGGCCGGGCTGCCCCGATGAGATCGAGGGCACCCCCGCGCACCAAGCTGACCATGCGATCCACCGAGGTATAGCGTCCGACGCCCACGACCGGTCGCGTGGTCAAGCGCTTCACGCCGCGCGTGAACGGTTCCTCATGCCCCTCGTCGGCGAACCGCGAAGTCCGTGAGTCATTTTCCCAACCAGCCAGCGTCACATCCCATAAGTCGGGAACCTCAGCCATCAAGCCGATCATGTCCTCGACTTCGGTATGGGTCAAACCGGCGTCTCCCTGCAATTCATCGAGGGAGATTCGAATTGGAATCGCGCACGTGGCGCCCACCGCGTCCTTCGCATCTTGCGTCAGTTCCCTCATCAATCGGATGCGGTTTTCGAGCGAGCCGCCGTATTCATCCGTGCGATCGTTGAAACGTCGTGACAAGAAGTGATGTAAAAAACCTAAACCATGCGCCGCGTACACATAGATCAGGTCGAACCCCGCCACCTTGGCGCGGCGCACTGCGGCTAGGTGCCAGCGTCGCACGTCATCAATGTCTTTCTTGTCCATGCGACGGGCCTGCACCGGCTCCCGAGAATACGTGGCCACTGGCAGATGAGCAGGCCCCATCGGCACCTCACGGCTGTAAAGATTCGGCCCGTTCATACCGTTATAGGCGAGTTCGATCCCGGCCAGGCTGCCGTGCTCGTGGATTGCCTCGGCCATTCTGGCCAGCATGGGAATGTCGCGGTCATCCCATAATCTCAGTTCGATGAACGGGGTGACCTCCGAGCTGTAATGGATTTCCACCTGTTCCGTGCAGACGACGGCCCAACCGCCCGCCGCCTTGATGCCACGCATCGCTGCCAGTGCCGACGGATCCCGGTAGCCGAGCCCATTGCAGTGAGGCACCTGGTAGAAGCGGTTTTTTGCGGTGACCGGGCCTATCCTCACCGGTTGGAACAGGATGTCGTACCGGGACGTGCGCTCAGGGTGGGATGGGGGCATCGATTGGGGGGACATGGCAATTCCGTAAGGCAGTCAGGGCAGCCGATTTATTGGGCCGTCTCCAATAGCACTACATTTCCGACTGTTGTACCACAGAAAAACGCAATCCCTGTCTCCCGAAAATCATTATTCTCAAAGCGGCCTTCAACGGTGATACTGCCGATGACGGATGTTGCCGCGTCGGCAACCCCTCCTACCCTTCGAAGGCACGAAGCATGTCAGTGACATCGGTGGAGACGCTCATCATAGGCGGCGGCCAGGCAGGCTTGGCGATGAGCGAGCATCTGAGTAGGCTCAAACAGCCGCATCTCATCGTCGAGCGGCAACGAATTGCTGAGCGCTGGCGCTCGGAACGATGGGACTCCCTGGTCGCGAACGGTCCGGCATGGCACGACCGTTTTCCCAATATGACGTTTTCCGGCATCGATCCCGACAGCTTTGCCAGCAAGCAGCAGATCGTAGATTATTTCGAGGCCTACGCCACACAGATCGCGGCGCCCATCCGCTGTGGCGTCAATGTCGAGGCGCTTCACCCGCAGCAGCTCGGCATACCCGGCTTCCGGGCGCATACCTCCGAGGGCATCATCGACGCTAAGAATGTGATCGTGGCAACCGGCCCCTTTCAGCGTCCACTGGTGCCCGCGGCGGTGCCTGCACTTGCCGGGATCGCTCAAATCCATTCCGCCGCCTATCGCAATCCCGGCCAGCTGCGCGAAGGCGCGGTGTTGTTGATCGGGGCGGGCTCATCGGGGGTCCAAATAGCCGACGAGCTCGTCCGCGCGGGCCGACGGGTTTATTTATCGGTCGGGCCGCACAACCGCCCGCCGCGGCGCTACCGGGGTCGTGATTTCGTTTGGTGGCTGGGCGTGTTGGGCGAATGGGATACCAAGGTCATCTCTCCGGGTACGGAACACGTGACCATAGCCGTGAGCGGTGCGCATGGCGGTCACACCGTCGACTTCCGGAACCTGGCGGCGCGCGGGATCACCTTGTTGGGAAGCGCGGGAGAATATCAGGACGGCGTCCTGCGATTCCTGCCCAACCTGGGGCAAAACATTGCCTTGGGAGATGCCAACTACCTGTCGATGTTGACCGCGGCCGACGCCTACGTAGCGCAGAAGGGGCTCGACCTTCCGGAGGAGCCCGAGGCACACAAGATCGCGCCCAACCCGCCCTGCGTGACCCATCCCGTTCTACAGTTGAATCTCGCGGCCGCGGGCATCGCGACGATCATTTGGGCAACGGGCTATTCGCTCGATTTCGGCTGGCTGAAGGTGCCTGCTTTCGATGAAAGAGGGCGCCCGGCGCATGAACGCGGAGTATCCCAGGTTCCCGGACTCTACTTTTTGGGCCTCGCGTGGCTCTCGAGGAGAGCGTCCCCGTTCATCTGGGGGGTCTGGCATGACGCCAGCTATCTTGCGGGCCATATCGCAACCCGCACCGGAAGCTTGGTGGCAAATGCGTCCTGATTAGGGAGCGATGGGCGAGCCTCGCTCCACTCGCCGCGGTACTCGTTGCAGCGATTGCCAACCATCCCGGCCGCTTGGCGCTGGTCCTTTACCATGTCAAGATGACACTATCATGGCAACCAGTGTCATCTCGTGGTGGACATTGCTGTGCACGGTCGCTGCAATCAACGTCGCGGCATGGTGCCTATCCGCGGTGGCGCTCAACCGTCGACAATCCTTGATGTCCGCCGAGGCGTACAGTGCGCGCCGGCTGCAGCTTCTCCTCTCCGCCGTTTACGTCTTCGGGTGCGCCTTTCGCTCGGCATTTCCCGTTTTCGATGTGCCGCGCCTCTGCCTGCATAACTCGTGGTTGTCGAGCGTCATCGTGGGCCGCTCCGTTGCGACCGTGGCCGAGCTCTGCTTCGTCGCGCAGTGGGCCCTGATGCTGCATGAAGCCTCACGAGTGTCCGGCAGCGCCTTTGGCAAGACCTCCTCGCTCGCCGTGGTACCCCTCATTGCACTCGCCGAGGCATTCTCGTGGTACTCCGTGCTGACTACTTCGAACCTGGGCCACACCATCGAAGAGTCCATCTGGAGCCTCACCGCAGCGATGATGGTGACGAGCATGGTGTTGACCTGGCCGCGTTGCAGGGCCACCCGCCATCCTGCGCTCATCGCCTGCTGCGTCGCCGGTGTCGTCTACGTCGCCTTCATGCTCCTCGTCGATGTGCCGATGTACTGGTCCCGGTGGATGGCAGACGAATCCCTCGGGCGCCACTACATGAGCATCGCCCAAGGCGTGCACGATGTCGCCAGTCGCTGGGTTGTGTCGTATCGATGGCAGGATTGGAAAAGCGAAGTCGTGTGGATGTCGCTCTATTTCAGCGTCGCGGTATGGATCAGTATCGCGCTGATCCACGCACCCGTGCTGCGTGAAATTGCACCTCGCAACGGCAGCGACAACCTGGGTCCGCGGCGCATCACAGGTGACGCCGCGAGAGTGGTTCCCTAGCCGCCTCGTCAGCTTACCTTGCGGGCGCGGCCTTCCCAGAATGGTTTGCGCAACTCGGTCTTTTGCACCTTCCCAGCGCCGGTCATCGGAAGCGCATCGCGGAATTCGATGCTCCGCGGACATTTGAAGCCCGCGATCAGCGTCCGGCAATGCGCGGAGAGCTCCTCGCCCGTCGCAGCGGCACCGGGTTTGAGCACCACGACGGCGTGCACGGTTTCGCCCCACTCGTCGCTGGGAATTCCGATCACCGCGCATATCGCCACGGCGGGATGCATGGCGAGCGAGTTCTCGACCTCGGCGGAGTAGACGTTTTCGCCGCCGCTGATGATCATATCCTTCATCCGATCGACGATGTAGAGGTACCCGGCCTCGTCCATGTATCCGCCGTCGCCCGTGTGCATCCAACCGCCACGCATCGCGGAGGTGGTCTCGTCCGGCCGGTTCCAGTAGCCGAGCATCACCGTAGCGCCGCGCACCGCCACCTCGCCCACGGTTCCTCGCGGCACCTCCACGTCGCGGTCATCAACCACACGCACCTCGGTCGCGAAGCTCGCCCGGCCGGCGGAACGGAGCAGATCGGACTTTCCCCCCTCCTCCCGATGATCGCGCGGTTCCAAATAGGTCGCGCAAGGCGACAGCTCCGTCATGCCGTAGGCCTGGTAGAACTCCGCATTGGGAAATCGCTCCATGGCACGACGTAGCACCGGTTCGCTGATCACCGAGCCCCCATAGGCGAGCACCCGAAGGCTGCCCACGTCGTACTCATCGGCCTGCGCGCAGTCCGTCGCGAGCTGGATCATCGTAGGCACCAGCAACAAATGCGTGATGCGGTGTTTCTGAATGGCCTGCAACGTGGCGATCGGCGTGAACATGGGCGCAATCACACACGTGCCGCCCGCGATGACTTGCGCGTGCATCAGCGCGCCGACGGCCACGTGAAACAAGGGGGCGATCAGCAGTGCGCGGCTCTCGGCGCGGGTGAGGCCCACCGCAAGCGCCGCCAATGAATTGGTTACCAGGTTCGAGTGGCTGAGCATCACCCCTTTGGGAAAGCCCGTGGTGCCCCCGGTATACATGACGGCCGCCAAATCGGTTCCTGTGCGGTACGTGTCCTCAATGGGAGCTCCTTGGACCAGCAACTGTTCATAATTGAGCATGCCTTCCGGAGTTGGGCCATCGCCCGCATAGACGAGAGTTCTGAGCCTTTTGCTGCGCTGTCGAAGCGCGTCCGCCAAATGCTTGAATTGATCATCCACCAGCAGGATGCGCGTATCGCAGTCATCCAGCGAAAAGGCGATCTCGGCGGCAGTCCAGCGGATATTGATCGGATTCACGGCGCCGCCGCCCCACGCGCTGCCGTAGAAGAATTCGAGGTATCGGTCCGAATTGAGCGCGAGCATGCCCACCCGGCCGCCGGCCTCCATTCCCAGCGCTTGGAGCGCACCGGCGAGCCGCGCCACGCGATCCGCGAATTCGCGGTAAGTGCGCTGTCGTTCGCCGAAGATCGTAGCGATGTGGCCGGGCTGGCTTCGTAGGCTGCGGTGCAGACCTTGAGTGAGGTACATGGGCACGGGCGCGGTATCCCTTTTTTGTAATGCCGGCTGTCGCCTTGACACCCACTTTATTTCTCAAGGCAATCCTATTGCAAGCCTGGATTGCGGTTGCCCGTGCAAGGGGCCATGCTACTCGCAAGGCAATGGAGGCAACGCAGGGAGTGATATGACCAAGGTCCGGCTCGCGGAGAGTGAAGCACTGCTCGCCTCGATCATCGCCTGTTCGGACGATGCAATCATCAGTAAGGATTTGAAGGGATCCATCACCAGCTGGAACCCGGCGGCGGAACAGCTATTCGGCTACTCCGCGCAAGAGGCGATCGGCAAGCCGATGGCGATGCTCATCCCTTCGGACCGCTCGGAAGAGGAGCCGATGATTTTGGCCCGTATCGCCCGGGGAGAAATGACCGACCACTTCGAGACGGTGCGGCTGCGCAAAGACGGGCGCGCGATCGACGTCTCAGTAACCATATCCCCCATTCGCGACGGCCAAGGACGCGTTACCGGGGCGTCGAAAATCATTCGTGATATCACCGACCGGAAGCTAGGTGACACCAAAGTGCAGGCCCAACTGGGGCGGCTGCACCTGCTGCATCAAATCACACGGGCCGTGGGCGAGCATCAAGACCTTCAAAGCATCTATCAGGTCGTGATCCGCACGCTCGAGGACCGGTTACCGCTCGATTTCTGCTGCATCTGTCTTTACGACTTCGATCAGCATTGCCTCAGCGTGGAACGCGTGGGCGTGCGCAGTGAACTACTGGCCATGGAAGTCGGCATGACCGAGAAGGCACGGATCGAGATCGACGGCAATGGCCTGGCTCGCTGCGTCGCCGGTCAGCTGGTCTACGAGCCCGACATCAGTCAGGTCGCGTTCCCCTTCGCCCAACGCCTGCGGCAAAGCGGTGCGCTCAAATCGATGGTGGCCGCTCCGCTGCTGGTGGAAAGCAAGGTGTTGGGCGTGTTGATCGCGGCGCGGGGAAATCGCGACAGCTTCAGCAGCAGCGATTGCGAGTTCTTACGCCAACTGACCGAGCACGTTTCGCTGGCCGCGCACCAGGCACAGCTCCACAGCGCCTTGCAGCAGGCTTATGAGTATCTGCGCCAAACGCACAGCTCGGTGATGGAACAGGAGAGGCTGATGGCGCTCGGCCAGATGGCGAGCGGTATCGCGCACGACATCAACAATGCGATCTCTCCCGTCACTCTTTATACGGAAGCCTTATTGGAAACGGAAAAGGGCTTGAGCGAGCGTGGCCGAGGTTATCTCGAAATCATCCAACGCGCGATCGACGATGTGGCGCAGACGGTTGCACGCATGCGCGAGTTCTATCGTGAACGCGAGCCGGAATTGGCGCTTGCACCCGTGGATGTCAATCGACTGGTGCAGCAGGTGATCGACCTGACTCGCGCTCGATGGGGCGATTTGCCGCAAAAGCGCGGCGTCGTCGTCACTGTGCGCGCGGATCTTGCACCCTCATTGCCGCCAATCCTCGGCGCCGCGGGCGAAATTCGTGACGCGCTCATCAATGTGATTTTCAATGCGGTCGATGCCATGCCCGAAGGCGGGACAATGACCGTGGGCACGCGCCTCGCACCCGAGGAGCGGCAGGATCAGACCGTGGGGCACCGGCATGCGGGTGCGGACAAGGGCGGCGTGGAGATTGCCATCACCGACACGGGGATTGGCATGGACGAAGATACCCGGCGCCGCTGCATCGAGCCCTTCTTCACGACCAAGGGCGAGCGCGGCACGGGCCTCGGGCTGGCGATGGTGTACGGCGCAATGCGCAGGCACCAGGCGCAAATCGCTATCGAAAGTGTCCCCGGCCAGGGCACGACCGTGCGATTCCGTTTTTCGATAGCGCCTGTCATGCTCACCCACTCGGAACCGGCTTCGCACCCGACATTGCCGCCGCCGATGCGCATCCTGATCATCGACGATGATCCGCTCGTATTGAAATCGCTCAAGGACGCATTGCAGGCGGACGGTCACGAGATCACGGCCGCGGACGGGGGGCAGGCCGGAATTGACGCGTTTCTCGCGGCGCAAGCTCGCGGCGAGCCATTCTCAATCGTCATCTCCGATCTTGGGATGCCCTACGTCGATGGGCGCAAGGTCTGCGCGGCCATCAAGGCGGCCGCCCCCAAGACCTTCATCATGCTCTTGACCGGCTGGGGACAGCGGCTGGCAGCTGACGGAGACATCCAACCGGACGTCGATTGGGTGCTGGGCAAGCCACCCAAGCTCGGGGATCTGCGCGAGGCGCTGACGCAGGCGACCGCGCGCGGTCATGTCGGCTGAGGACACTCGCAGCTCACGCTCGTGCCATGGGGCATCACGGAAGTGGTCTCGCAGCGCGCTCCCATCATGGAGGCACGATACTGCATGGTGCGTAGACCGAGCCCCGTCGCGTTGCGGCACGGCGCGCCCACTCCCCTGCCATCATCGCGGATTTCCAGCCGAACGTGATCGCGCTCGATGTCCAGCGTGAGGTTGATGGTGGTGGCATGCGCGTGCTTCAGAGCATTGCTCAGCGCTTCCTGCGCTATCCGGTATAGATGATCCGCGGCCGTGGGGACAAGTACGAGCGGGGCCTTTTCGAGCACCGAGATCTTGATTGCGGGTGCCGAGGGGCCCTGAAGCTGAGCGACGAGCGCCCGAAGCGCCGTGATCAGACCGCCTTCCGTTGTTCCGATGGGAGATAAGCCGCGCGCAATGGTCTGAGCGGATTGCAGAGCGCGTCTCGCCACGTCCAGAGCGCGTTTGAGCTCCGCCCCAAGCGCGCCGCTGCTGGCACCAGCCTCGCTGGCAAGTGCCGACAGCAGGAGCGCGAGGCCGGTCAGTTCTTGACCGAGACCGTCATGCAAGTCGCTCGCGAACCGGCGTTGTTCCTGGCCCACCGCATCGAGCACGGACGCCTCTAGACGGCGGCGTTCCGACACGTCGTGCACGATGACGACGAACCGCGGCTCGCTGGAATCGTGGGCCTCGCCGATCGAGACTTCAGCGGGAAACGCGGACCGATCCCGGCGGCGGCAAGTCATCGCCCGGGCGCCGATGGCAATCGGCTCCCGCTCGTTCGGCGCACGCGCACGTTCGACCAAATTGGCGAGAGCTTGCAGCGCCGCCGGCATGAGCGTCTCGATATTGCTTTTCGCCATCTCGTCTGGGGAGTAGCCGAAGAGGCGCATACAGGCGGGATTGGACATCAAAATCAATCCGGCCGCATCGAGCATCAGCACGCCGTCGACGGCCGTGTCGACCACGGCGCGTAATCGTTGCGCCATGGTCTGCAGCTCCAACTCGGCGCGGCGCGCGCGGGTCACGTCTCGTAGGGTAATGGACGCCCCGACCACACGATCCAGGCTGTCGACGATGCACGCGGCAGTCCCGTCCACCTGAACGCGCGCTGCGTGGCGGCTGGTCACCCAGGTACCCTCGCCGAACGGAACACTCGTGCGTTCGCGCAGAACTCGTTCGATCGTATCCGGTTCAAATCCTGCCCCGCCGGCACCGGAGAGTCGAAGCACCATCCCGATGTGTTCGCGTTGCGCCTCGGAGCTCGGCCAGCCCGTCAAGCGCTCGGCAACGGCGTTCATGAAGCGGACCCGACCCTGCAGGTCGACCGCGATCACGCCCTCCGTGATGCTGCCGAGAATGGTGGCATAGCTGAGCTGACTGTCTTCCAAGCGCCGTTCCATTTCGAATCGATCGACGGCGACTTCGATTGCAACAATGATGTTTCTGATATGAAACGGCTTGAGGACATACCCGTAAGCCGAGGCAGCCTTGGCGCGCGCGAGAGTCTTTTGGTCGGAGTCTCCCGTAAGATAGACCACGGGGACCCGCACTTTCTCATTGATCAGCTCGGAAGCGCGGATTCCATCCATGTCGCCCTTCAGGCGAACATCCATCAGCACGACATCCGGGCGCGTGGAAAGGACCGCCTCGACGGCCCCCGCGCCGGTGTTTGCGGTGGCGACCACCTCGCAACCCATATCCGTCAATCGATGGCAGATCGCTTCGGCAATCATGCCGTCATCCTCGGCGACAACCACACGAAGTCCGCTCACTGATGCAGCGTCTGCCACTTACGCGGCTCCGCGGCGTGGACCGGCGGCGGTCAATCGATACTCACGGTGTTGTGGAGACATCGCCCTGTTCCATGGCTTCTATCGAAGATGCTTGCAATCTACCCCTATTGCCAATTTACCCCTTTTGGAGGGTCCCGAGACAGATTCAACGCAGCAGATGCGGTTGGGTGATCTGTTGCAGCGCAAAGCAGGGCTTGCGTGAACGTGAAGGAGCCTGAGCGGCAATGGCCCTCGAGGATCTTCGAGGCCGCCCGCTAGCCCCTGCCACTCATGCCGTGTCGGTGGTGCTGGTCCCGCGCCGAGCACCAGTGGCCAGGTCGCTCAAGAACTCGATCGCACTGCGGTAATCCATCTCGTGAGGCGCGAACTCGTTCTGAGCGGAGTAACTGAGCAGAATGCCTTGCAACTCACCGAATTCGGCCACGTAGCCCATCGACCATGTGGAGAATCGGCGCCTGATTGCCCGCTCATAGCCCAGCAAGACCACGTTGCAGTGGCGCGGATCGGTCGCGATGCTTGCGTAAACACTTGAGACCGCGGCGGGACCGCCCTCGAGGACCTGGAGGAACGAGTCGTTACGGAAACATAAATAGCCCGTTACATGCGCTTTCATGTTCCGGGCGCGCGAGCCGACCAGAAGCTTTTCCAAATCCAGGGCCGATTCAGCGCGACGATTGCTTGCGTAGACTAGTTGCACGATGGTCATGGGGTTCTCTCGGGTGCGCCTCACATCAGGATCCGCGGCGGGCAGCGCGGCACCGCCGGCTCTCGCGAAGTCTCGCCGGCGCTCTCCCGGGCTCCTAACCTGGTGACGGCATGTCAGCGCAAAACTTGAATGCCCTGTCTCAAAGCGGATCCGCACCCTCAATTGGCTTGCGTGAACCAAGCGGCGTACGGCGTATTCACCGCGAGTTTGCGATTGTAATCCGGAGCGCCGTCACTCCACCATGGGGAGCCCCGCTCTCCCAGCGCTCGCTTTGCCGCATCCACGCGCAGCCGGGCAGAGATTCGCTGCTCGCGGGAGGTTGCATCGGCGAGAGCACGTCGCGCGAGCATCAAATCACGAACCCATCTTTCGTGGGTAGCGGGATCCAAGAAGGGGTTGCTCAGCCGCCAAAGCCGGCCACGCACGACGAAATACCGGCGGTCGGGAGTCGGCGTATAGTCGGGCTGTGAGCCCAAGGGCCGGCTCGCGCCGCGCGCGAGCCCAGATTGTTTGATGGATGAACCGTGCGGTGAGCCTTTTTGCATCGCGTCCTCCAATCGCGGGATGACACGCGAAACTGAATGAGGCTTCGGATGTACCCTCACAAACAGTGTCGCCCGTCGCTATCCTAGTTCGAAGCCACGTCAGCTCCGTCAGCGGATTCGGGATTCGCTTGTAAGATTGCTTCCCACCCGATCGAATATGCCACCCGGCCCCAGCGCTTCCGCCTGTAGCCCTAGTGGCCGGTCTTATCGCCCTGCGTGCTCGATTCGAATAGAAACCAGGTGCGACGCTCAGTTTCATCGATCCAGTTCTCGATCAGGCTCGCCGTGGCGATGTCGCGGTGCTCGTCCACGACGTCGTGCACTTCTCGCAGCCGTGCGGCGAGCGTTTCATTGTCCTCGCGCAGCTCGGCGAGCATATCGAGCGGGTCGACGTACTCGGCATCGTTGTCCTTGATGCGCTGAATGCGAGCGATATGCCCGATCGAGCGCAGTGTCGATCCGCCTGTTTTTCTGATTCGTTCGGCGATCGGATCGGTCATGGCGTACAACTGATCTGCTTGTTCATCGAGCAGCAAATGGTAATCGCGGAAATGTGGACCGCTCATGTGCCAATGAAAATTCTTGGTCTTAAGGTACAGTGCGAAAACATCGGCGAGAATGGCATTCATACCGCCCGCGATGTCCGCGGACGCTTCTGGACCGAGATCCGTCGGGGTGATCAACGGGGCGTTGCGACGCATTTGGAGTTCGCTACGGCCGGCAGGCTTGCCCTTGGTTTTTCGCTGCTTGATCATTCGATGTCCTCCACCTGGCTGAGATAAATCCCGTAACCCTCTGCCTCCATCCGGTCCCGGGGAACGAACCGCAACGAGGCGGAATTGATACAGTAGCGCAGTCCGCCGCGATCCATTGGACCATCGGTAAACACGTGGCCGAGAAGACTGTCTGCATGCCTCGAGCGCACTTCGGTACGGATCATGCCGTGCGCCGTATCCCGCAATTCGTTGACGCTGGCGGCCTCGATGGGCTTGGTGAAGCTTGGCCAGCCGCAGCCCGAGTCATACTTGTCGGAGGAGGCGAATAGCGGCTCCCCCGACACGATGTCAACGTAAATCCCCGGCTCCTTGTTCTTCAAGTACTCGCCCGTGCCGGGTCGCTCCGTGTCGCCTTCCTGGGTCACCCGATACTGCTCCGGCGAAAGCTTGGCGACTTTTGCAGGGTCCCGATCGTAGGGTTTCATGTGGGTCCAGGCTCCTGTCCTTGTATGGAATTAATCGCGCGAATGCGAGATCGCACTTATTGACAGTATAG
>Ga0182030_10005636_pt1 | contig 26514 bp, 22 predicted proteins | sample 812S3MmetaG_FD_121299 | JGI IMG/M metagenome (GOLD analysis project Ga0182030, IMG submission 121299) | Permafrost microbial communities from Stordalen Mire, Sweden - 812S3M metaG (Illumina Assembly) | ecosystem: Environmental > Terrestrial > Soil > Wetlands > Permafrost | place: Sweden...
CAAAGGCGTTCTACTAGAGCGAAATGGCGCGGCTTTCGGCGTCGACGCCGGAGTGTCGCCCAAAAACGCTTGACAGGGTGCAGCGTCGTTAGAGACGGAATGACAAACTTTGTGGAGAGGCTGGAAGGTTGAGATGAAGAAGATTGGGATTTTGTTTGGGATGGAGAATACGTTTCCGCCGGCGGTGGGGGAGAAGATCAACTCTTTGAAGGTTGAGGGTGTGACGGCGGAGTTTGTGAAGATTGGCGGGATTCGGATGGATGAGCCGAAGAAGTATGACGTGATCATCGACCGAATCTCGCAGGATATTCCGTTTTATCGGGCTTATTTGAAGAATGCGGTGCTGCACGGGACGATCGTGGTGAACAATCCGTTCTGGTGGTCGGCGGACGACAAGTTCTTTAATTATGCTTTGGCGCACAAGCTCGGCGTGGCGATTCCGCCTACGGTGATTTTGCCCCATAACAAGCATCCCGAGGGAACTACGGACAAGTCGATGCGGAATTTGATTTTTCCGCTGAACTGGCAGGAGTTGTTTGATTACGTCGGCTTCCCTGCTTTTCTGAAGCCTTATTCCGGCGGCGGGTGGAAGCATGTGTATCACGTCCATTCGCCGGAGGAATTTTTCCAGCACTACAACAACACCGGCGATTTGTGCATGACACTGCAGCATGGCGTGGTGTTTGACGAGTATTACCGGTGCTATGTGGTGGGGCAGGAAAAAGTGCACATTATGAAGTACGATCCGCGACTGCCGCATCATGAGCGGTATGTGAAGGGGAATCCGCCGCCGTCATCGGAGGCTCTAAGGGCTCGAATTGAAAAAGACGCTCTGACTTTGTGCCGCGTGCTGGGCTACGACTTGAACACGGTGGAGTTTGCCGTGGAGGGTGGAGTGCCATATGCGATTGATTTTCTGAATCCGGCGCCGGATGCGGAGATTACATCGGTGGGGCAGGAGAATTTTGACTGGATCGTGAATGCCGTCGCGGAAATGGCGGTGAAGATGGCCGTGAGCGGAGAGAATCCGGCGCGGGAGTTGCGGTGGGCTGCGTTTCTGAATGGGACGCCGGGGAAGAAGACGCGCAAGGCTGAGCCGGCGTGGGTCGCGGAGCGGAAGCGGGGGAAGGTGACGAAGTAGCGACCACTGCCGCGGGGGAGTTCGTAAGAGAATTCCCGGACAGGCCGGTGGCACTGCACTTGAACAAGGGGTCCTTCGACTCCGTAGCCGCCTCGCTTCGCGAACCGGCCACTCCGCTCAGGATGACAGGGCTTAGAAATATTGGGAGTTCAGTGGACGATAAAGAGGAAGCGGTTTCTGCGGGGCTGGTGCTCGCTTGGGTGCCGTGGACTCCGATCCTGATTGGGCTCCGCGATGCGCTCCTATCGATCTGCCTTAGTGCAATCATGCTTCTTCTGGTGGGCCTTTTCCTATGGTTATCCTGGTTCCAGAAACACCACAGCTTTTGATCTGCATTTTTTCAAAGAAACGCGAAACGCTTTGGGGTCGAACCTCACTATTCATAAAATCACGACCGGAGAGGTGAAACATGGGATTCGATCTGAACAAACTAAAGGGTCCAATGCAGGAAGCTACGGAAACGTTAGCCAGCCTGGGGGCGGAAAAGAGCCGGGAAATTCTGCTGCAGGCCAATTTGCTGCTGCAGCTTCTGCAGTCGGCCGGCTATGGCATAGGAAGCCTGGAGATCGAACTGGGCATTCCCCCGAAAATCACAATTAAGCTGAAGACCGGCCCGGCGGTAAAAGAGGAAAAGCTGGCAGCGATTTTGCGCGAGCACGCCGACAAGAAGGTAATCACCGGGATCGTCGCTTCATTGATTCAGGCTAACAGGCTCCGGGACTCCGTGACGGTGGAAACCCTGGAACTTGGAGAGGTGCAAATCATATTAACCGCGACCCCGAATATCACCATGCAATGGGCCGACAGAACTAGTAGTAAGCCCGCGACCGCAGTAGCATAATGCCCCGGGGACGTCTGCGCGGGAGATCCCTTCGACTTCGCTCGAGGCAGGCTCTTGGCTCCGCCTGAAAGCGCTTCGCCCCTCGATAAATCCTTGGCGGCGCCGTCGCCTCACGCAAGTTTTGACTCACCCAGTTGTTATACTGTTTAGGCCAGTGGTTCCCATCCTTGCGCAAGGAACGCGCAAGGATGGGGCAGCGGGGTCACGAGCGCTTTCAGCGAAACCAGGGTTCCTCGCTTCGCTCGGAATGACAGGGATTTTGGTGCTTTGACCAGGATTTTTTGTACACGGCATGAAACCTACTTTCAATATCGGGATCGAAGAGGAATATCAGACGATAGATCCGGAGACGCGGGATCTGCGATCGCATATTCAGGTCGAACTGCTGGAGAAGGGAAAACTGATCCTGCAGGAGCGGGTTAAGGCGGAGATGCACCAGTCGGTCGTCGAGGTGGGGACTGGCGTCTGCAATAACATCAAGGAAGCCAAAGCGGAAGTGAAGATGCTGCGGCGCGATATTGTGCGGCTAGCCAAGGAGAACGGGCTGCGGCTGGCGTCGGTGGCGACGCATCCCTTTGCCGACTGGCGCACCCAGGAGATTTATCCCGACGACCGTTACAAGAACATTGTCGAAGACATGCAATTGGTGGCGCGGGCGAATCTGATTTTCGGGTTGCACGTGCATATTGGGATCGAGGATCGCGAGACGGCGATCCACATGATGAATCATGCGCGGTATTTTCTGCCGCACCTGCTGGCGCTGTCGACAAATTCGCCGTTCTGGCTGGGGATGAACACGGGGTTGAAGTCCTATCGTTGCAAAGTATTTGACAAGTTTCCGCGAACCAACATTCCGGACTATTTTCCCAGTTGGGGCGAGTACGAAAACTTCATCAAGCTGCTGATCAAGACGAACTGCATCGATAACGCGAAGAAGATCTGGTGGGACATTCGACCGCATCCGTTCTTCAATACGATTGAGTTCCGGGTATGCGACATTCCAATGCGCGCGGATGAAACGATCGCACTGGCGGCGCTGATTCAGGCGACGGTGGCGAAGCTCTACAAGCTGTATTCTGCGAACCAGGGCTTCCGGCTGTACCGGCGGGCGCTGATCATGGAGAACAAGTGGCGCGCGGCGCGCTACGGAATGGACGGGAAGCTGATCGATTTCGGCAAGCAGACGGAAGTGCCGGCGAAGGATTTGATCTACGAATATTTAGAATTTGTGGACGACGTGGTGGATGAGCTGGATTCGCGCGAGGAGTTGAATTACATCCACACCATGCTGGAAACGGGCAGCGGAGCGGATCGACAGCTGCGCGTGTACCAGGAGACTGGAGATTTGAAGAAAGTAGTCGATTACATCATCGAGGAGACGGAAACGGGGCTGGCGGATGATGAGCCGGCTGCCGAGCGAAAAGTAGGATGACGACGAATCCTGTAGATCATCATGAAGGCCCCACCCGTTCGGCAAGCTCAGGGCAGGCTTCTCGCAAAGAACGCGAGAAATGGGGCACCCAACAACCCGGATGGGGCACCCGCTCCAATCACGTTCCTTTTGATCCTGAATTTACGGTTGGGGCGCGCAATGCCGTGCAGGTTTGTCTGCGGGTGCAGCCGGAGGAAAAGGTTTGCGTGATCACCGATGAGGTCACGCTGGAGATTGCAGCGGCGATCGTGAGCGAACTGGATAAGCTGGGCGCGACTTACCGCGCGTGGGTGCTGGAGGATCTGGCGGAGCGTCCGCTCAAGGATTTGCCGGCGGAGATTCTGGAGGATCTGGAGACGAGTCAGGTCTCGATCTTTGCGGTGCAGGCGCAGAGAAATGAATTACGGTCGCGCATGCAGATGACGGATGTGGTGAACCGGCGAAAAATCCGGCATGCACACATGGTGAACATCAACCGGCAGATCATGCTGGAAGGCATGCGGGCGGATTTTAAGAAAGTGGACCGGCTGAGCGCTAAGGTAGTGGCGATGGCGCGCAAGGCCAGCCGGATTCGAGCGAAAACCGCGGCGGGGACGGACCTGACTGCGGAATTGAATCCCAATTACCGCTGGCTGAAAACGAGTGGGATTATCACTCCGGAAAAGTGGGGGAACCTGCCGGGCGGAGAAATTTTCACGACGCCGGGCGAGGTGAATGGAACGTTCGTGATTGATGGGGTGGTGGGGGACTATTTGTGCGCGAAGTTCGGCAGTTTGCAGGAGAATCCTCTGACCATTCAGATGAAGAAGAACCGCCTTACCGAGGCACACTCGGAGAATCGCGAACTTGAGGATGACTTCTGGAAGTACACGCACACGGATGAGAATAGCGACCGGGTGGGTGAGTTTGCGATTGGGACGAACATTGATTTGAAAGATGTGATTGGGCAGATTCTGCAGGACGAAAAGTATCCTGGAGTGCATATTGCGTTTGGCAACCCGTATGGCGCGCACACCGGGGCAGAGTGGGACTCGTCGACGCACATTGATGTGGTCGGACGGAAGTTCAATATCTGGGTGGATGACGAGCAGATTATGCAGGACGGGAAGTTTTTGGTGGAGGCGTAGAGGGACGGCAGTGGTGCAGAACTTCCAGCGGCAGAGTGGCTCTAGGGATCCTTCGACTCCGCAAGGCGACCACTTCGTGGTCGTCTTGCTCCGCTCAGGATGACAGACTTCAGGGATCATGATTCCTTCGCTTAGAAAGCAGTTCAACGCCAGCTTTACTCCAGAAAAATATCAGAAGTTCTTGCGGCGGATTGATGACGCTTGCGGGACGCATGTGTCGTTTCGGCTGTCGGAGACTCCTTGTTTCTTTCCGAAGGCGCTGCTGGATCGGATGGCGGAGGATGGGAAGGAACTGATCCGGCAATTGGTGGAGAGTCCGGAGTATCGGGCGCGATCAGAGGAATCGATTCCGGCGGAGTATCGGGTTCCGAATGAACCGGCGCATCCGATGTTTGTGCAGGTGGATTTTGGGCTGGTGCGCGACGCTGGCGGAGAGTTGCAGCCGAAACTGGTGGAGTTGCAGGCCTTCCCTTCCCTTTATGCGTATCAGGTGACTCTGGCGCAAAGTTACATCGATGTGTACGGGCTGGATCGGCTGCCGGCTGTCGGCTCTTGGCTTCCGGCATCCGGGAGCCCGCGGCTGAATTTTTTCCTGAGCGGGCTGGATGAGAAGAGGTACCGCGAGCTGTTACGGCGGGCGATTGTGGGGACGCATGATCCGGAGAACGTGATCCTGATGGAGATCCATCCACAGGAACAGAAAACGCTGCCGGATTTTCTATTGACGGAGAAGATGCTGGGGGTAAGGACGGTCGATATTGAGGCGATCAAGAAACAAGGGTCGCAGCTTTATTACGAACGGAACGGAGGGCGGGTTCCGATCCGGCGGATCTATAACCGGGCGATTGTGGACGAGTTGCAGCGCAAGGGAGTGAAGCTGGGGTTTGATTGGCGCGACGATCTCGACGTGGAGTGGGCTGGGCATCCGAACTGGTATTTCCGGATCAGCAAGTTTTCGATTCCGTATCTGCGGCATGAGTCAGTGCCGAAAACGTGGTTTCTGGACCGGCTGGAGCGAATTCCTGACGACTTGGAGAACTATGCGCTGAAGCCCCTGTATTCGTTCGCCGGGTTGGGCGTGGTGATTGCGCCGAAGAAAGAAGATATCGAAGCGATTCCGGCGGAGAAGCGGTCGGAATATATTTTGCAGGAGCGGTTGCACTTTGAGCCGGTGATCGAGACTCCATTTGGCCCGACGAAGGCGGAAGTGCGGGTAATGTATGTGTGGCTGGAGAAGTTGCAGGCGGTACTGACGATTATCCGCATGGGACGGGGTTTGATGATGGGTGTAGATCACAATAGGGATATGGAGTGGGTGGGAGCGTCGGCGGGACTGTGGGTGGGAGAGTAGAAGACACGCGAGGCGGTGGTGGAAATGCCTTCGAAGCCGAGGGCAGTGCCGGACGTGCGGATCCCATTCGGCAAGCTCAGGGCAGGCTTTCGACTGCATGATTGGTTCGCCCGCGAAAACAGTCACCTCCGCTCAGGAGGACAAAACGTAATCCGATGTTGTCTTAGCCGATTCTTTTGATGATGGTGGTTTGGAGTTCGCGTCCGTTGCGGCGGCGAAGGTAGAGTTTGTCGCCGGCGACGCGAACGGGAATGGCCTCGCCTGGTTTCCATTCCCCGGGAGTGTAGCCATCGGCGGAGGTGGATTCGTATTCCCCGGTGTAGACTACGCCTTGGACGTTGACGACGACGGCGCGGCGAACGAGGTTAGTGGCAGGTTCGCGAAGGATCTCGGCTTCGGCCTGGTACCAGTTGTCTTCGTCGTGGCCTTCGACCGCGCCGCCTTGCCGGTAAAGTTCAGTGGCCCGACGCCGGATGGCTTCTTGTACATTAGGAGAATAGTTCCCAGACATCCGCGCCATACCAGGGCCCGCCTCGGTGTTTCGGTGTTGCTAGCTCCATAGTAGCCCTCGCAGCGCGACTTGGAACCAGAATACGCACACAAAAGGGCAGGCTGGTTCTCAGTTCGGGAACGCGACGTTGGGCTCAGGAAGCGCAGTTTCAGAGAAACCGTGCGGAAGTAATCCGGCATGTGCGGCTGGGCGCGCGCCAGTTGACCGGAGTCGCCAGCGGAGCCTAACATTACCGCGGTCGGGAGCTTCGTCTTCACATGATTGGCCAGACAGTGTCCCACTATCGCATCCTGGGGAAACTCGGGGGTGGTGGCATGGGTGTGGTTTACGAGGCGGAAGACCTTAAGCTGGGACGGCACGTTGCGCTGAAGTTCATTCCGGAAAATCTTGCGGGCGACCCCAAATCGCTGGAACGCTTCGGGCGGGAGGCGAGGGCGGCGTCGCTGCTGAATCATCCCAACATCTGCACGATCCACAGTATTGAGGATAACAACGGGCATCCCTTCATCGTGATGGAGAAGCTGGAGGGCGAAAGCCTGAAGCAATGCATCTCGGGACAGGCGATGGCGATGGAAAAGGTGCTCGACATCAGCATCCAGGTAGCGGACGCGCTGGCGGCGTCGCATGCCAAGGGGATCGTGCATCGGGATATCAAGCCGGCAAACATTTTCCTGACCCCAAGCGGGCAGGTGAAGGTGCTGGACTTCGGGCTGGCCAAGCTGCTGCACAACGTCGGGACCGACAGCGATGGGATGGCTCTGGACCAGTCGTTGACCGCGATAGGAGTGATTCCAGGGACGGCGGTGTATATGTCGCCGGAGCAGGCGAGGAGCGAGGAAATCGATTTCCGCAGCGACCTGTTTTCGTTCGGCGTGGTGATGTATGAGATGTCTACCGGCAAGAAGCCGTTCACGGGCAAAAACTCACTGCTGACGCTGGATGCTGTGCTGCATGATAAGCCAGTTCCACCGGGAGAATTGAATCCGAAGGTGCCGGTGGAGTTGGAGGGCATCATCGGCAAGGCGATGGAGAAAGACCGCAAAGAGCGGTACCAGAGTGCTACGCAGATGAAGGCGGATCTGCAGCAGCTAAAGCGTGAGACGGAGTCGGGGCAGCTGAAGAGTGGATTTCACACCGCGAAATTGCGGGTTGCGAGCAATACGTTTGGACGAACGGGGAGCAAGTGGCAGTTCTGGCTGTTGTTGGGAACCCTGGCTCTGCTGGTGACGGTTCTGGCGGCCGTGGGAGCGTATTGGCTGAAACACCGGTCGGTGGCGAACGCAGAGCAGCAGAATGCCATTGCGGTGTTGCCGCTGCAGAATATGAACGGCGATTTCAGCGTCGATTACTTGCGCTTCGCACTCGCGGACGAGTTAACCAGCGTGTTGACGTATTCGCGTTCGCTGGACGTGCGGCCTTCGTCGGTGACGAGGAAGTATGTGGAATCAGACCTGGATCCCCACAAGGTGGGGCAGCAATTGCACGTAGGTAAGCTGCTGACCGGGCACTTTATGCGGCAGGGCGAACAGTTGACGGTGACGCTGGAAGCGATCGACGTGTCCAATGACCGGCTGCTGTGGCAAGGGAGCGCTTCCGCATCCGTGAATGACTTGATTTCGTTGCAGGGACAACTGAGCACGCAGGTGCAGCAGGGGCTGTTGGCCGCACTGGGCGTCGCGGGAGGAACTTTGACCACGGCCTCGCGTCCGAAGAGTCAAGAGGCCTACGACCTTTACCTGCATAGCCTGGCCTTGCCTCATGATCCCGAACCCAATAAGGATGCGATTGCGGTACTGGAACACGTGGTAGGAGAAGACCCAGGCTACGCGCCGGCATGGGAGGCGCTGGGGCTCCGGTGCTATTACGATTCGTATTTCGGCGGAGGCGGCGAGGTGATGTTCCAGCGCTCGAATGCCGCTTTCGAGCGGGCAATCTCCCTGGACCCGAACCGGATGTTGGCGGCGAGCCATCTAATCACGAACCGCGTGGAACGGGGCGAACTGGGCCGGGCTTATGATGCGGCGACAGATTTGGTGCGCCGACGGCCGCAAAGTGCGGATGCACATTTCGCGCTCAGCTTTGTGCTGCGTTATGCGGGCATGCAGGAGAAGGCAACCCAAGAGTGCAATGCCGCCCGATCGCTGGACCCTGGAAACTTTGATTTCAGGTCGTGTGCGTGGGCATTTCTGGAGCTGGGTCAGACGGATCGGGCGATGGATTTTGTGCACCTGGACGCGGGCTCGGAATGGGCAGCATGGGTGACGCCTTATGTTTATCTGGCTGCGGGGAATGTGACATTGGCGCGCGAGAGTGTGAAGAATGTAGCGAAGGCTCCCGCCTACCACCGGGAGCTGCTGGCGGCATGCACGGCGGCGCAGCGGCCTGGCGACATGGAGCGGATTGTGCGCGAAGCGGAAGCATCGGCGATGACGGAACCCGACCCGGAGGCGTGGTATCACGTGGGGGCGCTGATGGCGTATTGCGGGCAGAAAGAGGCCGCATTGCGTTTGCTGAAAGCAGCGGTGCAACAGAATTATTGCGCGTATTCGGCCCTGCTGGGAGATCCACTGCTGAAAGACTTGCGCAAGGAGACGGCTTTCAACGAGGTGCTGACGGCGGGGAGCGCGTGTCAGGAAACACTGAAGGAAGGTCGGGGACAGTAGAGCAGTTTTCGTTTCCCGGCTCACTTCGTCAGTGCCCAGTTGTCGGTCTCGGTTCTGCTCTTTTCACTCGCTGTCTAAGTTGAACCGGAGAACTCAAGAAGAGGAGGCCTGGAGATTATGGCAGCCGAGGAAAGTGAGGCGCGAACTTACCGCAAGGTTGACGTGCGCATCGTGCCTTTCCTTTTTCTTTGCTACATTCTGGCGTATCTCGACCGGGTCAACGTGGGGTTTGCCAAGCTGCAGATGCTGAAAGACCTGTCGATGAGCGACGCGGCATTCGCCACTGGCGCCGGTATTTTCTTCATTGGTTATTTCTTTTTCGAAGTTTTCAGCAATGTGCTGCTGAAGAAATTCGGGGCGCGCATGTGGATTGCCAGGATCATGATTTCCTGGGGCGTCATATCTGCGTGCATGATCTTCGTAAAAGGTGAACGGTCTTTTTATGGCATGCGCTTTCTGCTGGGCCTGGCCGAGGCCGGGTTCTTCCCGGGGGTGATTTTTTATCTGACCTTGTGGTATCCCTCGAAACTCCGGTCGACACGGACCGCCTGGTTTGTGGCGGCGATCGCTGTCTCGGGGGTGGTCGGCAATCCCGTATCTGGCTGGATTATGGATGTGCTTTCCGGCGCGATGAAATTGGCGGGGTGGCAGTGGCTTTTCTTGTCGGAAGGCATCCCTTCGATTCTGGTTGGCTTTTTGGTGATCTTCTATCTCGACAGCAGTATTGAAGAGGCGAAGTGGCTAACGCTCGAGGAAAAAGCATTGCTGGCGCATAACCTCGAAGCTGAGGACAAGCATAAAACCGAGCATAAACTGAAGGACGCCTTCACCAGCGGGAAAGTCTGGGTGCTGTGCGGGATCTATTTCACTTTGATGATTGGCTTGTACGGCATTGCATTCTGGCTGCCCACGATTGTGAAGGCGTTTGGGTTGAAAGGTTATCTTCGGGTTGGCTTGATCACCGCGATACCGTATGGAGTGGCCGTGATCGGGATGATTCTGCTGAGCAATCATTCGGACCAAACCGGAGAGCGGCGGCTGCATTATGTGGCAAATGTTGCGGCCGGAGCCGTCGGTCTAGTTCTGAGCGGAGTGTTCGCGTCCAATCCGGTGTTAGCGATAATTTTCTTGTCCGTGGGTACCTTGGGAGTGATTGGATCCATGCCATTGTTCTGGCCGTTGCCGTCGGCGTTCTTAGCCGGGACCGCCGCGGCCGCCGGGATTGGCATCGTGAACTCGGTGGGTAATTTGGGTGGCTATGTTGGGCCCAATATTCCGATTTGGGCGAAACACTTTTCTTCTGATCCCTCTGCTGCCTTGTACCTGATTGCGGGGATACTGCTGGTTGGGGCTCTGTTAGCGTATTTCTTTGTACCCCGAACTCTGCGGGTGCGCGTAAGCCCTGTGGATTAGCTGATATCCGTCTTCGATACGAGAATGCCGCTTAAATCTTCAGGGGAACTTAGGGGGAAAGAATTTGCGTCCGACCGGGGTTCGGCCCCATCCTTGTAGGGTGAAATATTCGGGATCTGGCAATCTCCTGGGGCGGTTGGAGCGGCTCTTACGGCGTTTTGTGACAGCAGCGCGCGCCCACACTCCATCTTTATTGATCCTTTTGGTGTTTCCGATCGTGCTGATGGCTTCGCCGCAGCGGACGGGGGAAAACTCCGCACATCCGGTTGCAGGAGCACCAGTTGCTGAAAATCCACCGGCACTGGCTACTGCCTTTGAGCAACTCCCTTATCAAGGAACTCCTCCCGCACTTCCGCAAGATCAAGGAAAGCTCGGCTTGCGGTTGGAGTTGCGGCGACTGGGGACGACGGCGCGTCTGATGCAGACGGTGGCGCATCCGGATGACGAAGATGGCGGGATGCTGACGCTGGAATCGCGCGGGCCGGGTGCGAGCGTGCTGTTGATGACGCTGAACCGCGGCGAGGGTGGGCAGAATAAGGTCGGCAGCAATCTGTCCGATGTGCTGGGCGTGCTGCGAACGGAAGAACTGCTGGCGGCGGACGAGTATTACGGCGTGCAGGAACGGTTTTCGCGCGTGGCTGATTTTGGATTCTCGAAAAATCCTGAAGAGACGTTTGCAAAGTGGGGCGGGCACGATGTGGCGCTGGGGGATATGGTGCGGGTGATTCGCACCTTTTGTCCGGATGTGCTGGTTGCACGGTTTTCCGGGACAGAGCGCGATGGGCACGGGCATCACCAGGCCTCAAGCATCCTGACGAGAGAAGCGTTTCGGGCAGCCGCCGATCCAAAGCGATTTCCCGAGCAGCTCGTACAGGGACTGCGGCCGTGGCAAGCGAAGAAGCTTTACATCGGCAATGTGTGCGGGTTTGGGGCGATGACGTGTCCGGATGCGAACTGGACGGTAAAACTGAATACCGGTGAGCCGAGCGAGGACCTGGGCGGCTCGTATGTGCAATTTGCCATGCAGGGATTGCGGCATCAGCTCTCGCAGGGAGCGGCGAACTGGAATGTGGATCCGGGAGACCGGTTTACGTTCTACAAGCTGGTGGATTCGATAGAGCCTGCGAAGCTGGATAAAGATGGGCATGAGAAAGATTTCTTTGATGGGATTGATACGTCATTGCCGGGACTAGCGGCGCGATTGGGAACGGAAGAATCGAAGGTCCCGCGGTTGCGTCAGGAATTATCCGCAATTGCGGGCGAGGTTATCGACGCCAGTGAGAAGGCGAAGGGGACCGATTCGTCCGCAGCCGCGGCGCCTCTGGTGGGAGCTGTGGCCGGGTTGGAGCGGGCGCGGGCGGAAGTGAGCAAGAGCACTCTGGAGGTGGTGGCGAAGGCAGATCTGCTAGCGCGATTAGAGGAGAAGCGAGAGCAGGCGGAGACAGCGCTGAATGAGGCTCTGAATGTGACACTGGAGGCGACGGTCGTTTCGCGGGCGGGGCCGGAGGGCGAACCGGTGAAGGAACCCACGAAGAAAGAGGCGGACGCGTTGACGACCGTCTCGCCCGGGCAGGAGTTTCTGGTCGCAGTGGATCTTCATAATGGATCGAAAGACCACGTGTTCATTGACGGGTTGAAGCTGGAGGTGCCGGAGGGTTGGGGAACGATTTCTGACAAGATGAGACGGGTCGCCATCCCACCGGGAGACCACGAGCGGGCGATTTTTCGACTACGAGTGCCGAAGGATGCGGCATACACGCGGCCATACTGGCATCGCGATGATCCGGAGACGGAGAGCGTGAATCACATCGACGACGAGAAGTATGCGACGCTCCCGTTCCCGCCTCCCATGCTGCAGGCTCGGGTGGAGTATTCGATGGCGGGCGAGGCGGCAGTGAAGAACGGCATTGGCGCGACCGTGGTGGCGCGGTTTGTGGACGATGCCGGGACGGAGCGCGCTCGTCCGGTGGCCGTGGTTCCGGCGTTTTCGGTTGCGCTGGAACCGGGGACGCAGGTGATCTCGACGCATAATGGTGCGAGCTCGACGGTGACCGTGGGCGTGACCAGCAATCTGAATCGCGAGCAGCGGGGCGTGTTGCGTCTGGAACTGCCGGGGGGCTGGAGATCGGAACCGGCGCAGCTTGCGGTGGAGTTCACACGGCGTGGAGAGAAGCAGGATTTCCAGTTCAAGGTCTTCCCTGCCGGCTTGCAGGAAGGACGAGCGAAGATTCGGGCTGTGCTGGAGGCGGTCGGCGAGAAGTTCAGCGAGGGCTACACGCTCGTCACGCGGGAAGACCTGGGCAGCTTCTACTATTATCAGCCGGCAGTGCAGCGGGTGAGCATTGTCGACGTGAAAGCGCCGCATGATTTGAAGATTGGCTACATCATGGGTGCGGGCGATGACATTCCCACGGTGCTTAAGCAGGTGGGGATGGACGTGACGTTGATTGCACCGGAGAAACTGGCAAGCGCAGAATTGAGTGGGTACGGAACAATCGTTCTGGGGATCCGTGCTTACGATACGCAGAAAGATGTCGTGACGAATAACAAGAAGCTGCTCGACTTTGTTGCGGCAGGCGGAACGCTGGTGGTGCAGTACAACGCCGGCGTGGGAGATCTTAACAGCGGGCACCTTACGCCGTATCCGGCGGAACTGAGCCGGGCGCGGGTCTCGGTGGAGGAAGCTCCGGTGCAGATTCTGGCGCCGGCGGATGGAGTGTTTCACTATCCGAATGAGATCACGGCTCGCGATTTTGACGGCTGGGTGCAGGAACGCGGACTCTATTTCATGGACAAATGGGATGAGCATTTCAAACCGCTACTTTCTTGTCACGATCCGGGTGAGGACGCGCAGAAGGGCGGATTGTTGCGGGCGCAATACGGCAAGGGAACTTATATCTACACGGGATACGCATTCTTCCGGCAGTTGCCGGCCGGAGTGCCGGGAGCAGTGCGGCTCTATGTGAATCTGTTGAGTGCGGGGCATGAGAAACAGTGATCAGTGGGCAGTGGGCAGTGGCCAGTTTTCGATGAACCCGGTCGCGTTCGAAATTGCCGTCAGCAGTTCGTTCCCGGGTGCGTGATCCGACCTACGCATGGGTTCTCCAATCAAACCAGAGGTTAATTCGCACGGCCTCATCCGCGGCATGGGCCTGGGGAGCGCGACTGCGCTCAACATGATTGACATGATCGGCGTGGGGCCGTTCATCACCATGCCACTGGTGCTGAGCGCAATGGGCGGGCCGCAGGCTATGCTGGGATGGATCGCGGGAGCGCTGTTGGCGGTGTGCGACGGGCTGGTGTCGGCAGAGCTGGGCGCGGCGTTCCCGGGCTCCGGCGGATCGTACCGCTATCTCAGCGAGATTTATGGGCCGCGAAAATGGGGGCGGCTGATTTCGTTTCTGTTTATCTGGCAACTCTCCTTCAGCGCGCCGCTTTCGATTGCTACTGGGTGCATCGGGCTGGCCGGCTACGCTGCCTATTACTGGCCAAGTCTGGAGACGGTTTATGCCGCGCACACTGCGGCTCTTCCCATCCCATGGTCAGGAACACTTCAGGTGAGCTGGATTGTGACGCCGGGAACGGCGGTAGCGATCGTCATCTGCTACTTCACAGTCTTTCTTCTCTATCGGCAGATAACGGTCATCGGCCGGCTCTCGAAGGTGTTGTGGGTCCTCGTGATGGCGACGATTGGATGGATCATCTTCGCCGGGCTCACACACTTCAACGCCGCTCGCGCCTTTGATTTTCCTCCCGGCGCCTTCACGCTCTCGCCCGCGTTCTTCACCGGGTTGGGTGGCGCCCTTCTGGTGGCCACCTATGACTACTGGGGCTACTACAACGTCTGCTATCTGGGCGATGAAATAAAAGATCCGACGCGGAACATTCCGCGGGCTCTGCTGCTTTCCATTCTGCTGGTGGCCGGTCTATATCTATTGATGAACCTCTGCATTTTGGCCGTGGTTCCCTGGCGGGAGATGCTGCAGGCGGGGCATAACAACAGCGGATTGTATGTAGTGTCGTTATTTATGCAGAGGATCTATGGGCTGTGGGCAGCGCGGTTGGTAACGGGACTGGTAATCGTGACCGCGTTTGCATCGGTCTTCTCGCTGATGCTGGGGTATTCCCGAGTACCTTATGCGGCCGCCCTGGACGGGAACTACTTCCGGGCATTTGCCAAAGTGCATCCAGTGTATCGCTTTCCGCATATCTCGCTGCTGGCCCTGGGCGTAGTGGCAGCAGCCTTCTGCTTTCTGCGACTGCGGGATGCGATCGCCGCGCTGGTGGTGATTCGCCTTATCCTGCAGTTCTTGGTACAGGCGATTGGGCTGATAGTATTCCGGGTGACGCAGCCGGAGGCGCCGCGGCCGTTTCGCATGTGGCTGTATCCTGTGCCTGCGCTGGTGGCGATTGCGGGATTTCTCTTCATCTTGTTTAATCGCGTGAATTGGCAGAAAGAAATACGGTACGCGGCGGTGATTTTGCTGGCGGGGCTCGCGATTTATATGATTCGTGCGTGGAGGAGCGGGGAGTGGCCTTTTGGGGAGACTGCGGCTTCGGCGCCCACCCCTTCCGGCTAGTTGTCTGGTCGCGTTCAAGAATAAAGGTGCGACTGAGAATTTCAATGGAACACGGAGGAATCATCATGAGAAAGAAACTTAGCTGTCTTGCACTCTGCGCGCTGGCTGTGGCGACCGTTTGTGCTGCCCAGGAGAACAAAGCCAAAGACGAACATCGGACCGTCACGCAGGTCCTGGACGGGTCGGTTTCGAATCTCGAGCGCGAGTTTGTTCCGGCGGCGGAGGCCATGCCCGAAGACAAGTTCGGATTCGCGCCGACTAATGGCGAGTTCAAAGGTGTACGGACTTTCGGCGAGCAGATAAAACACGTGGCAGCGGTGAACTACATTTTTGGGGCTGCAATTCTGAGCGAAAAGGTTCCTGTGGACGTAGGCGACGAATCCGGTCCGGCATCGATGAAGACAAAGGCGGAGATTCTGAACTACCTGAAAGAGTCGTTTGCCTACGTACACAAGGCGGTCAAGACGATCAATGACAAGAACCTGGTGGAACCACTAAAAAGCCCATTCGGAGAAGGATCGGTGACGCGCCTGGGGGTGGCGACGAGCGTTGCAGCCCACGGTTTCGATCATTACGGACAGATGGTGGAGTACCTGCGTATGAACGGCATCACACCGCCGGCCAGCCGTTAGATTGAGGGCTTTAAGCCGATCACTGCCGACGGAAGCGGCTGCCGTGGCGCTCGTCGTGAGCCGGCGCGAAGAAGCTGCAAAGATGCTGGTGGAAGCTGATGCCAGGTTCCTTGGCGACGCGGGCGGGATAGGAATCGAGAGCCTGGAGAAAATTCTGGATCTCCTCACGGACCCGGACCTGCTCACTGCGGTGTACGACGATCTCCCGTGGCTGGACTTGGTACTGCATCTTCGGCTTCATTCCTTAACTCATCCTCAAAGAAACGTAGCTCAAGCTTCCAAAGAAGCTGCGCCCCGTGCTGCTTCCCTAAACACATACGCCACGGTAAAGTTTCTGTTTTGGAGGAAAGCGAAACATATCGGAAAGAGCTGGCCGGGTAAATGCCACTTTAGTGGCGTCTGGGCGAGCACTTTATCATAGGCGTCGGCGAATGCAAGTCCTTTCGAGGGCTGTAGGATTCAGTATCCCTGTGTTCGCGTGTTCAGCGGCGAGCGCCGCGTGGGGTGATGGAGGTGAGGAGCAACTCGGCGCTGAGTCCGATGCGGGCTAGGTGGGCCGCAACGGACTTTCGCGTTTTCTGAGCGGAAGAGCCGGGATCGAGAAAAACGATGACCGACGGACCAGCGCCACTAAGGGCCACCCCGAGGATGCCTGGCTTCCCTGCCATTTCCTGCAAACCCGGAAGCAAGGGGCAGAATGGAGCGCGGTAAGGCTGGTGGATGCGGTCTTCGAGAGCCGATGAGAGCAGGTCGTGACGCCCTTGGGTGAAGGCCGCAAGCAGGAACATCGAGTTCTGGATGTTCGCGACGGCATCGGCTCGAGAATACTGCGCCGGGAGCACGCGGCGGGCTTTTTCGGTGGACAGTGCCTCTTCCGGGATGGCAAGGAGCAGAGGCCACTTCCCTTTTGGGTGGATGCCGACCACCTGGGCCCCGGCGTAAGAGAACATACGAGCAACGGTGAGACCTCCCATCCAGCAGGCGGAGGCGTTATCGGAATGCTGCTCGCGGCGGGAAGCTTCCCCGATGATCTGGGCATCGGTCCAGCGGAGACCGCCGAAATGATTGGCCAAAGCAATGCCAGCAAGGCGAGCCGCGGCGGATGAGCCGCAACCTTTGCCGATGGGGATGTCGTTCTTAATGCGAAGAAATAAAGGGATGACGTCTGCGCCCTGGGCTTGCAGGATCTCGGCGTAGGTGGTGAGGATAAGGTGATTCTCCACAGCGCCGCAGATCTCAGGGTCGCGTCCGCTGGCGGTAATAGAGAAGCTGGGAGCAGGGCGGGCATCGATGGTGATGTAGAGATCCATGGCCAGGGCAGCGGCGTCGAAGGCCGGGCCTAGATTGGCCGAAGTGGCTGGGAGAGCGAGATGCAGTGGGGCTTGCCCGGATCTCTTCTTCTTATTCCTGTTGTTCTCGTTCTTAGACATTAGAGTGCGTCGGGTCGGATTTCTCCGCCTGTTCCAAGGTTCGGATCACGGCCTCCAAGGTGGCATCGAGGACAACGGGAGGGTGACGGAACCGATCCAGCTTCACGCTTTCGCTTTCGAGCACAGTGCCTTTGAACAGGTCGCCGCGATGGAATTCCATGGTGAAGTCGGGATCCTTGAGCAGACTTCCGGTCAGCACGAGGACTACGGTTTCATCCCGTTTCACGAAGTCCTGCTTGACCAGTTTCTTTAGACCAGCGAGAGTGACGGCGGAGGCCGGCTCACAGCCGATGCCTTCGGCGCCGATTTCGGCTTTGGCCTGTGCAATCTCGAGTTCGCTTACCTGTTCGCAGGCGCCGCCGGTGGCTTGGAGCACATTCACGGCTTTTTGCCACGAAGCGGGATTTCCAATGCGGATTGCGGTAGCGCGAGTTTCCGCCTGCACGCTGACGAGATGTTTGCCCCCAGCTTCGCGTAGCGTGCGAACCAGCGCGTTGGCGCCCTCGGCTTGAATCACGGATAACTTCGGCAGGCGCGGGATCAGGCCAATTTCGAGCATTTCCAGCAAGGCCTTGCCGATCGCGGAACTGTTGCCCAGGTTGCCGCCGGGCACGATGATGTGGTCGGGCGGCTGCCAGTCGAGTTGCTCCAGCAATTCAAGCGCGAGAGTTTTCTGTCCTTCGAGGCGGAACGGATTGATGGAGTTCAACTGGTAGACAGGAGCGCGCTGCACCAGTTCCTGGAGCAGGCGCAGGCAGCCATCGAAGTCGGTGCGAAGCTGGCAGGTCAATGCACCGTAATCGAGCGCTTGCGAGAGCTTGCTCCACGAGATCTTTCCTTCGGGCACGAGAACCAGACTGCACATGCCACCGCGGGCAGCATAGGCCGCCATCGATGCGGAAGTGTTGCCGGTGGAGGCGCAAGCCACCCAGCGGTATCCGGCCTGGCGGGCGAAGGTGGCGGCGACGGTCATCCCGGCGTCCTTGAATGAACCGGTTGGATTCATGCCTTGATGCTTGCCGTAAAGACGATTGACGCCAGTAATGCGGGACGACTGAGGCAGGTCGTAGAGGGGAGTGTTGCCCTCGCGCAGAGTGATGACGTTTTGCACGGACTGGGGGGCGGGGAGAAGCTCGCGGAATCGCCACACACCGCTGCGATCGAGCGATGCGTTCGAGGAGCGCCGGTCACGCCAGAGGGATTTCAGCGCGGAGGCCTGAAAGCTGCCGGATCTCCAAGCGGGATCGGTGATCTCGAGTAAGTTACCGCATTGCGAGCAACGAAAATCCTGGGCGGCGGAAGGGGTAACCCAAGCGCAGCCGATGCAGCGGAACCGAAAGGTGGCCTGCGGCAGGGTGGGTTCGGAACCTTTTTCAGAAATGGTGGGAGAAGGCATGGAAGAGATTACTTCTGCCCTCGCAGGTATTGATCCGTTTTGTTAATCCAATCGGCGCGCGGAGGGTTGAAGACATCGAGGTCAACAGTATCTTCGAGAGCCTCGGCTTTATGCGGCATATGCGCGGGAATGCAGAGAACTTCCCCCGCGTGGACCACGATCTCCTTGCCGTTGATCCAGAACTTCAGCGCCCCTTCGAGAATATAAGTAAGCTGTTCGTTGTGATGGCTGTGCTCGGGGACAATGCAGCCTTTTTTCAGGAGCACCCGCGCCAACATAAGTTCTTGCCCCACGACGAACTGCCGCTGCAGCAGCGGGTTCAGATCCTCGAGCGGGATGGTGTTCCACGGGATGTACCGGTGTTGGAGCTTGCCGGCCACGCGTTTGGCCACAGAGCGTTGAGCACCCACGTGGGACTTTGCCTGTGTTGCCTTTCTGCCAGCAGCAGCCTTAGTCTTCAGTTTCTTGGGCATTCGGATCGTCTCGAGTTTTGAAGTATGTCCACCGATTTCAGTGGACCTTGTCTCCGTACAACTTCACCGCATTGTCATGCAGGTACCCGTGGGCTAGTTCGAGGGCCCGGGTTTCGGTGATTTCGTTCTCAGAGATCATCTCGGCGAGCGCCGCAGCCAGGGCCGTGCGCGACGATTCCGCGCCCAGCCAGTAGCTTTCTTCCGCGCCCAGGACTTCATTGTACGGGAAACAGTCTGTACCGAAAGTGATCTTGTCCGGGAAGGTTTCCAGCCACATCTTGAGCGTGTCTTTAAAAGCCGCGGGGTATTGGGCGAGTTCGCCGAATGAGGAATCCAGGTAAACATTCTTCATGGCGGCGAGCCAAACGGCTTCTCGCTCCAGCGGATAGCCGCCATGGATCATGACGAAGGTCGTGCTACGGTAGCGCGGATCGCGCAGCACGCTTTCCAGGTTCATGATGTTGCTTTGCGAAAGATTAAAGTAGTCGCCAATGCCGACCGCAGTGTGAATGTGCACGGGAAAGCTCAGACGGCCACCGAGGTTTACGAGAAAGCGAAAGATGTAATCCTGAAAAGTCCGGTAGTCCTTTTCGCTGGGAACACCACCCGCCGCGTAATGCTGATAAATGTCATCGGCTTGCTCGCGCGTCGGATCAGAGAATGTCGTCGGACGGAAGTATGCCACTTCAAACTTCATGGCAATGCCGCCTTTTTTGCGATTGTCCGCGAGTACCCGGACAATGAACTCCAGGTAATCGCCGAACTTGGCGGGGAGTTTGCTTACGTTCTCCTGCTGCATCCAGCGGCGCAGCATTTTTTCCTGCAACGGAATGTAGACACCTTCATCAGGATTGCGCGCGGTCTCGCGCTCGTTATTGAACGGCCACATAAAGGAGTCGGCAAAGAACACCCACGGAAAGCGCTGCGGATCGAGGTAGTCAGGCATCACGGCGCGGTTGGCTACGGAACTCTCGGTGTTGATCTTGTCGAGAATCATGTTGAAGTAGGCAGTACCGGGATATTGCTTTTTTAGCTCTGCCTTCTTCGCGACGAGCCACTTGGCATGTTCCGGTGAGAGATCGGTATAAGGGTACCCGAACAAAGCCTTCGCCGCAGCAATCAATTCGGGATTGTCATCGCGCGTGCGCAAGGCTTCACTGGCGTCGGGCGGCGCGGCCATGGCGTCCACGTCGGGATCGTCTGAGAAACCGGGATGCGCATGGTGGTCAAAAGCCGGGATTTTTTCAATCTGCGGGAGTAGCCGCTGGTAGATCTGCTGAACGTCGGGGCCGGGAAACGGGCGCGCCTGGGCGCCGGCGAAAGATGTGAGACCGGTCCCGATGCAGGCGAGGATGAGTAGCGAAAGCATCTGTTTCATGAGCATGGTTCCTTGTTTACGAGTGCCTGCCACTTCTTGTCTTTCATTATCTGTGACCGCTGTCTGGGACTATCTTTCCGCCAGACTTCCCTGCCACTCCGCGGAGACTTTCAGGATGCGGGCGGCGGCTTCTCGCAGATTTTCCACCGACGATGCAAAGGAGAAGCGCACGAAATGTTTGCCCGACGGACCGAACGCGGCTCCCGGAATGGCAGCTACACCGGCGTCCTCCAGCAATAAGCGGCAGACTTCTTCGGCGCTGGCGCCGGTTCCCCGAATATCGACCCAGGCGTAGAAAGCCCCCTCGGGAGCTTCGCAGTGGAAGCCCGGCACCTCATTCAGATCGTGCACGAACTGCGCTCTTCGGCGGGCGAACTCAGCGACCATTTTAGTTGTGGTGCCCTCGCGATCGCGCAGCGCCTCGATCGCGGCGTATTGAACGAATTCGTTGACGCAGGTGTAGCTGTTGATGGCCATCATGGCCAGCGCGGGCACCACTTCAGGCGGAGCGACCGTGTAGCCGAGCCGCCATCCGGTCATGGCAAAGCTCTTGGAGAAGCCGTCAATAATCAGCGTGCGCTCTTCCATTTCGGGGTAGCGCAGCATGGAAACATACTCGCCACCGTAGAGGATGCGGGCGTAGATTTCGTCGGAGAGAACCCAGAGATCGTGCTTGACCGCGAGTTCCGCTAAACCCCGCTGCACAGCATCGGTATAGACCGTGCCCGTGGGATTGCCGGGAGAATTTGTAAGCAACATGCGCGTGCGCCGCGTAATCTTCGCCGCGACCTCGGAGAGGTCGGGCTGGAAATGGTTGCGGGACAAGAGTTCAAAAGGCACGGGCACAGCGCCGAGCCCGAGCGTGATCGAAGGGTAGCCCGGGAAGCCGGGATCGGGATAGAGGACTTCATCGCCGGGCTCGAGCAGGGCCATCATGGCGAAAAACAGGGCAGCTTTGCAGCCGGGCGCGATCACGATGTTGGCGGAGGAAACGCTGAGGTTGCGAGTGCGCTGCAAATAGGCGGCGATCTCCTCGCGGAGCGCGGGAAGTCCGGCCACTGCGCAGTAGCGGTCTTTGCCCTCGGCCAGCGCCCGGGTGACGGATTCCACAACCGATGGGCCGGGATGGAAATCAGGCTCGCCCAGTTCCAGATGAATAATGGAGCGGCCCTGGCTTTCCAGTTCTTTGGCGCGCGCGAATACCGAGAGCGCACCTTCACCACTCATAACCGACATCCGGGATGCTATGGATCGCATGCGGTCTCCAAAAACTCTATAAGCCTTTATACATGCCGCCGTCGACCAGAACCGTCTGTCCGGTGATGTAGGAAGCGCGCTCGGAAGCCAGCCAGACGATCGTCTCGGCAACTTCGCGTGGCTCGCCTAATCTCTTGAGGGGAGCGTCGGACGCCCAGCCGTCGAAAATCTCCTGCTCACTTTTTCCTGAGGCCGAGGCGCGGGCCGTGGCTAATTCCTTCAGTCGATCGGTGGCCGTAAAACCGGGGCCGACATTGTTCACCAGGATTCCATCTTTACCGAACTCGTTGGCCAGGCTCTTGACCAAACCGACTACCGCCGCACGCACTGCATTCGAAAGTACAAGATCGGTCACCGGCTGCTTTGTCGTGATCGAAGTGAGTGTGAGGATGCGGCCCCAGCGTTTTCGTTGCATGTGCGGGATAACTTCGCGCGCAAAATAGACGGTGCTGAGGAAGTTCAGTTCGAGCGCTCGTTGCCATTCTTCAAGCGTGGCGGCGAGGAAGCCTTTAGCCGGAGGGCCGCCGGCGTTGGTCACGCAGATGTCAACGCCGCCGAACTTCTCGGCCACGGCGGCGACGAAGCGACTTACGGCTGCGGCATCGGTAACATCGAAGGCCTCAGCAAACACTTCGGTGGCGTACTGCTTTCTGATCTTCGCCGCGGCGGTCTGCAGCGTCTGCTGGTTACGCGCACACATGGCGACGCGGCAACCCTCGGCAGCGAAGGCTTCCGCGGTGGCGCGGCCAATTCCCTGACTGGACGCGGCTACGAGGGCAACACGATCTTTCAGGCCTAGATTCATGAAGGAGGAATTATAAACGGTGCGCGGCCCGGCGCTTCGCTTGCGGAGGTACACCCGCGCATTCTAATCTGGTGACAGCGAGGAATCCATGAAACGGCACAGCCATCACTCCGAAACAAAAGCCGTCCACGGCGCGGCGGATCTGCATAAGAAGAACGGGCCGCTAGCCACGCCGATCTATCAGACTTCCACCTTCGAAGTCACGGACAATGACGAGCAAGTGCGCGCCACTCACACGGACCACTTTTATACGCGCTACGGCAATCCGACGAACAGCGTTGCCGAGAAAACGATTGCAGAGTTGGAAGGCGTGGATGCGGCGTTAACCTTCGCCTCGGGGATGGGAGCGATCACCACGACGATCATGGCGTTGCTGCAGAATGGTGACCACGTGGTGGCGCAGCGAGATATCTATGGCGGCGCGAACAAATTCTTGTCGCAATGGCTGCCAAAGATGGGCATCGAGACCACCTTCGTTGACACGATCGAGTACGAACAACACGCGCGGGCGATTCGTCCGAACACGAAGCTGCTGTATCTGGAGTCACCGACCAATCCCACTCTGCGCGTCGTCAATTTCAAGAAAGTGGCCGCTCTGGCGAAGCAACACAAACTGATCAGCATGGTTGACGCCACATTCGGCACGCCGATTAATCAGAACCCGGCGAAATTCGGTATCGACCTGGTGATGCATTCGGGAACGAAATATCTGGCTGGACATACCGATCTGATTTGCGGGGTGGTGGCCGGAAGCCACGAGTTGATGGAGAGAATCTGGCAGACGCGGACGATCCTGGGCAATTGCATGGATCCCCATGCGTCGTGGATGCTGGTGCGCGGACTGAAAACGCTGGCGGTGCGCGTGGCGCGGCAGAATGAGAACGCGCAACGTGTGGCGGAATTCTTGGCCGAACATGGCAAAGTGCGGAGCGTGCATTATCCGTTTCTGAAGAACCATCCGCAGTATGCCGTGGCTCGCGAGCAGATGGCTGGCGGCGGAGGCATGGTCAGCTTTGAGGTCGAAGGCACGGGCGAAGACGCGCGCCGAGTGAGCGAGGCCATGCGCCTGTTCACGCTGGCCCCCAGCCTCGGCGGCGTGGAGTCGCTGGTATCGATTCCGGTGCTGACCTCGCATGCCATGATCCCCGCCGAAGATCGCGCCAGGATGGGCGTGACCGAGCAGATGATTCGGCTGTCGGTAGGCATCGAGAATGCTGAGGACCTGATCGCCGACCTGGAGCACGCGCTCGAAGCCGTGGCCGCGCCGCAGCATGTGCAGGTCGGGTAAGGGTTTCCGGCCTCGCCTTGAATCAAGAATCCCGGCCGTTTCTGGCCGGGATTTCTCTTGCTGCTCGGATCAGAATGTGAATCTCGCTCCAAACTGGAACTGACGCGGGGTGTTGACATTGCCAGAAATCACACCGAAGGATTGACCTTCGCTAGCCACGCCAACAACGCTGTTCACGCTTGGGTATCCATACTGAGCGAAGTTGGTCATGTTGTAGCCGGAGATATCGAAGCGTAGCGCCTTCGTTTCGGTGAACTTGAACGCCTTATAGACGGAGAGATCCAGATTGCGGGCTCCCCGGGTACGAACATTATCGAGGTAGGCAGGGGCGGTTCCCGGAATGTAAGGATTCGGATTGCCCCCATTTTCGGTGCCAGGCTGCACGAAGCAATTTATGTTGAACCAGTCATTGACCGTGTGCGGGGCTCCCTGGGCGGGATTGCAGACCATGTCGGAGCGTTGATTGAAAGGCGTTAGCGGATTTCCGGAGCCGGGTGAGTGGGTGGGAACTCCGGTGCTGAGATAGAGAATACCGTTTGTGGTCCAGCCCCCCGCAATAGCGTTAGCTACGCCATGAAGATTGATCGCCCGGCCCGTGCCAATGGGCAGGTCGTAGGATACCTGTCCTGTGAATGAATACTTGAGGTCCTGCGGGCTGATCGCGTGTTCATAGCCCAGATTTCTCCAGTCTTGCACCGATCCATTGTGGCTGCCCACGAAACCCAGGGGAGGATTGCCGTCGTCAGTAATCAGCTTAGCCCAGGTAAAAGTAGCCAGCGTAGTGAAATGACCCGTCAGGCGCTTCTGCACTTTCGTCTGCAGGGAGTTGTACTCGGAGTCTCCCGCGGGATAGCCCCAAGTCACGACGCCGGTGCCGAAGCCGCCGCTGCCGAACTGAGGATATTTTTCGAGCGCCATCCACTGTGGCACCTGCGATTGACCGTAAAAGGCGTTCGTCGCGGGCAGGATGGGTTCCCAGGTGTTGGGTACCGCACAGCTCGGATTAAAGACGAAACACAACGAATTACCATATTGCGCAATTGTGCCCAGATCGAGCATGTTCTGATCCACGGAACTGAAAGGCAAAAAGAGTCCGCGGCTGCCCACATATCCAGCGCTCACCACTACCTGACGAGGGAGTTCATATTCCAGACCAAAGTTGTAGTTGTAGGTGGTGGGCGTGCGCTGGGCATGTTGCACCGTGTTGATGGTGATTCCCAGATTATTGGCCGCGCCGGCAGGGGCTGTTGTGAAAATTGGGATCAGCCCACTGGGAAAGGGATTGCTCAGCGAATACGGCACGGTGAAATTATCGGCGGCGAGGGTAGGGCCTCCTGAGATAGTACACGCCGATGAACCGTAAAAGACCCAATTGCCATCGAGGTTCGGGCAGTTGGAGTTCTGCCCGGTGGTGGAAGAGAAGCCATCGGTATTGATGGTGGCGCTCGCTGCCATCTCAGTGCTGGGCCCATAGTAGAAGCCTGCGCCGCCGCGGATTACAAAATGGTTCACGGGCTGGAAGGCAAAAGCCAGGCGAGGCCCGAAGTCATGCATGTTGGTTTTGAAGGGAGAGCGGTTGCTGCCGTTCACATAGAGCTCCGCGCCCGTGTAAGGCACTCCAAGGTAGGTGTTGCTGGCGTTGGAATCGAAGTACTCCTGGCGGTTGAAGCGCTCGTTGCGCCCGCCAAAGATGTCCCAACGCAGACCGGCTGTAATCGTTAACCTCGGCGTGGCGTGGTAAGTGTCTTCGATAAACGCCGCGTAGTACGGATTGGATTCGGCGCCGTATACGGGTCTGTCGAACTCACCGCTGTCTCCCATGCCGATGAGCATAGAAGCGTAATCGCTGCCGCCGACTAGATTGCCCGAGGCGGGCGAGGTTTGTTGATCGGTACCACCATAACCAAAACTGTAGGTGCCGGCTGGGGCGTAAGGCTGGCCCACGTTGAAATAACGTTTCATCCATTCGAAGCCGGTGGAGATTTCGTGCTTGCCATGAATTTTCGTGAGGGTAACGTTCGCATCGCTGTTCTCGCTGGCATCGACGAAGTTGTTGTAGTCGGCGGTGCCGCCAACTCCGCCAGCGTAGTCATCGAAAAGCATGAACGGAAGCTGTTTGACGACCTGCTGCGCAGCCAGCGCGGCGGGAAAACCAACCGGAGTGCCATTTACGGAGCCCAGGTTCGTGATGTCGGTGCTCAAGTACGGCGGCGGGCCTCCCTGGTGTTCGTAGCGGCGGGTAAACGAGTAGCGCAAGTTCAGGACGGTAGAAGCGTTAAGGGTCAGGTCATCAGCTACCAGGGCGCTGCGGCCGTTCGTGGTATTCAGGGCATAATCGGGGTCCCAGCCTGGGCTGGGAAAGACGTTGGCGGTGGAAAACTTCAACTTGTCGTAGGAAAAGCGGGTGAAGATGCGCTGCTTTTCGCTCTGGACCCAATCCACCCGGACGTCGAACCGGTGCGCATGGAGCGGATCCAATCCGGGAGCGGCGTAGTTATAGCCAACGGAGTTGATGTCCGTCGTCGCCTGATCGCAGGTGGACGGGCTGGGGTAGTTGCACTTGGGCATATTCGCCAAGTAGAGCAAGGCGATGGGATTGGGATTCGGGATGATGTTGCCTGGAAAGGCTTGCCGCGTACCATCGGGATTATCGGGCTGAGTAGGATCGTAGACGGTAAACCCCATCTGCGAGAAATTGCCCGTTCTTTCGAGACTCGTGGGGACGTTGTAAGTCTTGAGCCCTTCGAATTGTTCCTGCTGCGTATCCTCGTAATCGCCGAAGAAAAACAGCTTGTC